>Ga0182018_10000553_pt1 | contig 47882 bp, 29 predicted proteins | sample 812P2MmetaG_FD_120490 | JGI IMG/M metagenome (GOLD analysis project Ga0182018, IMG submission 120490) | Permafrost microbial communities from Stordalen Mire, Sweden - 812P2M metaG | ecosystem: Environmental > Terrestrial > Soil > Wetlands > Permafrost | place: Sweden: Stordalen | collected... | reverse complement strand
GCCGCCGGAAAGAAACCCCTCGTCGCCATGACCGCCTGCATGCGCAAGCTCGTCATCCTTATGAACCGTCTCCTCAAAAATTATGATTTCCATCTTGCCAACTAACACCGTTGCTTTACGCGCAGAGTCTGTGATTTTCAGCCAAGCGAAGCGGCAGCGGAAAGGTCATAGTCTGCCAGCCGATGGTTGTTAATTCGAGAGCAATGCGTCCAAGATGCTGCGAACCCGTTCGGTCTTATCCGCCAGTTGATACGACCAATGCCCAAAGGTGCCGAGAGCATTTACTGCGGAACACCACCGATGCGCGGCTGCTTCTTTGACCTCTTTAAGCGGATCATATCCCTTGGTTTCGAGAATTAAATACCGCTCGGCGTCAGTGTTCAACCTGATTATGAAGTCCGGTTGATAATCATGCATCTGGCCGTTGTGAAGATAGGGAACCGCGAATCCCAAGCCCGCATTCTTCACGAAGGCCCGCACGGCTTTATGGGTGTCAATGTAATAGGCCGCCGTCTGTTCCCATTTTTTAGTATCGGCCACGACGTAATTTACATGTGATTTGATGACTTCACGCACATCTCGGGTGGTCCAGAAGTCCACTTCGCTCGTCGAGCCGGGGCCGCGAGAAGATTCCAAGCGCGGAATCTCCGGCGATTCGCCGTTGGTCGCGTCGGGGCGGATTGATTCAACCAGAACTTCGACCAGCCAACCATAGTAGGGAGCGAAGTGAAGATCGCGCAAGTCGGCGGGTTGAGAAACCACCACTTCCTCGCTTATATAACGGTCCACAATTCCGGCGAGTTGCGGAAACAAAACTTGAGCCGGGACTTCAGAACCGCGTTGGTCAATGAAGTCGCGAGTGAGCGTTTTAGCCACGTCAAAAACGAGTTCCTGCACGCGCAAATGGGATCGTCGCTCGTTCAGTGTGACTTGGTCAACGCGGCCCGGTCCAAGTAGTGAGGGCCGACCACGATTGTTGAGATTGAGTCCCTTCATCTCGACTTCCGGCGGAATTTGATCCGGTTTGATGATAAGCGACGGGACGTTTTTCCAATCCACGGTCACGCGGTTGCGCACGGCTTGGGTGTAACCTTCAACGCGCGGAAAGCGGATTTGAAGGTGTGCCCGTTCGGGTAAGGAATGGACGTAAAAGCGTTTTACTGGAGGTGGTGGTTTGCCGCCGGGATTGGCCTTGAACGGAACGACCTCAAAGGGCACGCCAAAAACTTTGGCTACTTCTTCGCTCATCAAACCGTCCGCACCCACATCGTAGCTGGCCCGGCGCAAGCCGCGCCCCACGACCTGCTCGCATAGCAATTGCGACATGAAAGGACGCAAACCGATGATATGGGTCACAGTGCTGCAATCCCAGCCTTCGGTCAACATGCCGACGCTGACGATGCAACGAACATCACGGCCCGGCGGATGAAGCGGTCGTTCAAGCTTGACGGCTAAATCTGCAAAGCCTTCTGGAAAAATGGGACTGCCTTGCGAATCCAGGGGCCATGACGATTTCCCCACGGTATCGAGTGTAAATCGCATCCAGCGTGATTCGTCGGACTTGCCGGCATCAGAATCAGTTTCATGCACGACCTTCGAGTGAACGACAATCGTGTTGGTTGCGGTTCCGGTGTTGCGGAAGCCTTCGAGTTTTGCCGGAGGGATGCCGCTGGGACAATTGCCATTGGCCAGCCATTCAAAGACGACATTCGCCAAAGCTGTATTTTTGCAAACGAGAATGAAGACGGGCGGGCGTGGTTCACCGCGTTCCTGCCAAATTTTGAACTCGGCTTCCCACAGCCCGGCGAGCATGGCAATCGGTGTGTGCGCCCATTTTAAGACTGCCTCTGGTTTGGGGCTGGCGTGCTTGCCACCCCGTTCGGCGGGAGTGAGCCGGCCCGGTTGCAGAATCCAACGCCAGATGTTGAAGTAGCCAGGAATGTCCGCGCCGGTTGTGTCACGAATGGCAAGCTGGGGGATTTTAACCAACCCGGATTCGATGGCGTCCATCAGGCTGAAGTCACTCACCACCCAGGGAAAAGGTCGGTTGGTTTGCTGACCAACCCGGCCCAGAAAGTAAGGCGTGGCGGAAAGGTCCACGCAAAAATTGATGCCGCCTTTTCCATTGCGGCCCAGAACCTTGTTGATTCGGTCAAGCCCTTCAACCCAAACAGTAGCTTCCTTAAAAAAATCCTCGGCTTCTTCCTCCTCGCCAAAATCTTCCTCCTCTTCTTCGTCTGGCTCGTCTTTTTTGATGCGATAAGCGTGATGCGCTTCGTCATTCATCACCAAGATGTTTTGCTTGCCGCCGGCATCCCGGCCGAGAATTCGATTGACCAATGCTTTGTCGGATTCCACGTAGCGGCGACTGCGGACTTGCAACGCCACGTCCAGTTCGGGATCGCCTTTGACGATTTCCAACAATCCGTTTGCAATTTGCTGGTGCAGGGTCTCACGGGTCAGGAACCGTGTGCCGCGTTTGGTATCGTTCTTTTCGCCGATGCGGATGGTCTCGGTGGTCAACACCTCGCGTCCGCGTTTCACGACTTTGGCGGCTTCGCCGTTGGTTACGGAATGCGGCTCGAAGACGTGCCAGTTGGTAACAATGACTTTGCCTTGGCGCAATCGTTCCATGAGATGGCCCGGCACAAGGTCGCGCGTTCGATACAGACTGGCCTCGTCGAGTTCCGGATCAAGTTCGTGGCAACGGTCGCGGATTGTCACGTTGGGGACCACCACGAGCACGACATCGGAAAAACGGGAATCGGCGCGGTCATTGACTTTATTCAGAATGCTCCACGCTGCAACCATGCCCATGACAGTGGTTTTGCCGGAGCCGGTGGCCATCTTGCAGGCATAACGGAGAAAACCGGTGAAACCATCCGTCTCCTTCCTTTCGTCGCTCGGCTCATCGCGCGGAATTTCCAAGCCATGCCGGAAATCGGCCCGCGCCTCGACGAGAAAAATTATTGTCTCGACCGCCTCGATTTGCGCGAAGAACAGCCGCCGTTCGCGTCCTTCGCGCCGCCAATGTTGAAGCAGTTCCAGCGTGGTGCGCGTGACACCTGCGTAACCACTGGCACGCCACGTCTTCACTGTTTCGCGGATGCGATTGACCAGCTTCATCTCGATGGCAAGCCCTCCGCGCTGGTCGGCATCCTGGACCGGTTCGCGGTAAAAATATAAGGCGGGACGGCGACCCGGGCGGCGCTCGGCGGGCTGGCCTTCGAGAATCCACCAATGCTCCTTTGGCTCCTCGTAAGGAGAACTCAAGATGGGATTTGGAACTTCAAAGTTGCTCACAAGCCAAAAGCTTTATAGATGAAATCCAGTTTTTCAGTTACTTCGGGATGAATCTCGGCCGGCAACATGGTTGCGGCGATTTCGCTAAAGCGAGTGTAATCCATACCATGCACACCGCCTTCTTGCAGGATGCCGCCAACAATAATCGTCCTAGCCTTTGTCTCAGCCAGGTAACGTTCCACAATTTTCGACGGTTGGGCCGGATTGACGATGAATGGTTCGGCAATCTGTGCGCCAGCACCAGCACCGGCATATTCATCAAATACCTTGGTAAAAAATTTCTTAACCGCTTCAACGCCGCCACTGCCCGCCTGCTTGTCAATAAATCGTGCCAAAGCGACCGGATGGACTAAATAACTCTCCGTCTCGTAACGGGACCAGAAGAGACGGTTCAATTTTCCCGGCTCCGGCTGATCGCTGGCAGGGATTTTCCCCTTGCCATCGGTGTCAATCAGCCAGATTCCGGTCATCTTCTCCTTCACCAATTGGAGCGCATTGAAATGTTCGCTGGGAGGCACTTCACTGGCTTCGGGCCTGATGGGATGCTGCTTGCCACGCCAAAATGGCGTCTGATCCAAATAAGCGGCCAGAGGATGTTTCAACACCCTCGCCCATTCCCGAAGCAAGTTCAGGTCGGTGTAGCCTTCTAGGTAAAGGATGCCCGGCGTGGAAAGTGCCGCCACCAAGTCGGACTGCTGGAGCACGGCAACTGCTTGCTGGAGTTTCTTCAACTCCGCTCCTGAAGCCAAACGACGCGGCTTGCCCATCATCACGCAGATTTGTTCGGGGTCTGCGGAATTGAAGATGACTTCGGAATGGGTCGCGAGAACCAATTGGCTGTTGGTGTCCGCGGCGGCTTTCCGCAATTCGGCAAAAATAGAATCCTGCAAAAAAACATGCAGGTGAGCGTCCGGCTCATCCACAAGCACAACTGAACCCTTCCGCGTGAACAAAGAAGCAAGGAGCAGCACCACTTGCTGAAAACCGCTGCCGGCACTCAGTAAATCAAATTTCGGCCCGGTTTTTCCCTGGCTATACTCACAGACGATTTGGCCGCCGGGTGTTTGGGGCACCATTAATTCAACACCGAACAGCCGGGCAACGGAATTTTTCAGCGGCTCCCACGAGTTGCCTTTGGATGCTTGAAGCAGCAAGTTGCGAATTACGTCTCCGGGTCGCTGACGCCCCAGCAATGTTTCAATATAATCTGGCTGGTAAACCGGTTCTTCCACGCTCAATCCACCGACCGTGGCAACATAAACCACCTCAAGTTCTAATCCGTAAAGATGTTCCGGCGGGATGTTGTTTTTCGGGCGAACAAAAATCTGTTCTGTAGAATCTGATCTAAACTCCATTGTTATCCGCACGCCTTTTTCGGTGAGGACTTCTATTTCCATTTCACCGTAATAAGAGCGGTCTTTCCACAGCAAGTCAAAGGATCGCAGTGGGACGGCAGTAAATGCTTGTCTGGCTATTGGTGCTCTCGTATATGCTCCCCCGTGACGCTGGTAGTCATTCAAACGCTTCCAGGTTTTCAGCCCTAAAGACCAGGCTGCGATTGACTGCAAAACCGTCGTCTTGCCACAATTATTAGGACCAGCCAAAATGACATGGCCGGTGAGGTCAAAGCGTTCCTCTTGGAACCGCTTGAATCGGCGTAGAACAACTTCTTTGATCATTTTACATCCTCCAGTTTTTTCACCACCAGCAATTCGTTGCCGCGCGCGTCAATGACCTTGACGGCAATCTGGCCGTGTTCACCGGCGGGAAATGGCGCGCTCGTGGTGCCGGCGAGGTGATCCCAGACGGAGTCTTCAAATTCCACTTTCAACGACTTCTTCAAATTCTCCCACGCGCCGGTGCGCGGGAAAAACGCCTGCCGCACGCGGAACACCATGCCGTTGTAATCCGTGTCCAAAAACCACGCGGGCACGTCGCCAGCTTTCAGGTGGTCTGCTTCCATCGTGGTCGGATCGAAGGTGTCGAGACCGAGCAATTCAACTTCCCACTGTTCCTCGGCGTCCTTTTTCGCCGGCTTCGAAAGTTTGAGGCGGGTGGTTTTAACATCCGGCAGACCGCAAACGCTGAAAATCTGGCTGCTCCGCATGTTTTTCAGCAAGTCGCCCATTTGCAGGTCCATCGTCGCCTGCAAATAAGTGCAGGCCACGCCAATCTTGCCGGCGGAATCAATGAACTGCCGCGCCTTGGGGTCAATGGCGAAGCCGACGACGTAGAGGTGTGAATAATGTTTCAAACCGGCTTCATCCCAGGCTTCGCGCACGAGGCGTTCGCCCAAAGGGCCGTTTTCCGGGCCGAATAAAATCGCCACGGCGTCGGCGTCGGGGTCCAGCGCGGGCTGCTTGGACACATCATCGGCCAGATTTTTCAAGCTGGGTTTATCCACCAACGCCTCGGCGCTCAAGGCGAGCGTCTTGGCAGGCGGTCGGATGTTTTTCAACGTCACGGTCTGGTTGCCGGGAAGGCGCAGGACGGGCGCTTTGCGCAGGACTTCCAGCATCCGCTGCACATAATTCTCGTGCTGCTCGCCCTGGATGCCAGGCGTTTCCGGCGCGGTGTCCAGACCTTCGGCGGTGGGGATGGTGGCCTCGAACGAAAACGGGCCAGTCACTCGCACGACATTACGCACGACTTCGGGACGATCCACCAACACTTCTTGCGCAGGCGGTTCATTGTTGGCGATGCTCTTGAGTGTGATGTGCGGGACGATGCCACCGACTTCCTCGCCCTTCTGATTCTGCTTGCGCTCATAGACGAAGCCGCTGGCCGGGCCGCGCTGCTCGTCCTTCAATTTGTAAAAATCAAACGTGGCGGTGAGGAGGCGCTGGCGGGCGAGGGCGAGCGGCACGCGGCTGGTGTCGCAGGTGATCCAGCGGCGGCCACACTGCTCGGCCACAAACGCCGTCGTCCCGCTCCCGCACGTCGGGTCGAGCACCAAGTCACCGGGATCGGTGGTCATCAGCAGGCAGCGCTGAATTACTTTAGAAGCAGTTTGAACAACGTAAACTTTTGCGTCATTAAAACCACCTTGTTGCGTATCCGTCCAAATGTTCGCAATTGGAATAACCGGATAATCGTTCAAATACATTTTATAGCGAAGCGAATCTTCGCCTGACTCAATTACCCGATTAGCTTCTACAAGTTTCAGTCTTCCTGCGTGATTTGTAGCCCAGTGCCGATTTGGATTTGGATAATATTTCTTTCCCTTGAATACAAAAGGCTCGGTATCACTAGAACTCGTTCCGGGGCTTTGCAGAGAAACAGTTTGAAAGACTTTTGCGCCCGATGGTAACAATTGCGGTCGAACAATCTCTTCGGCCGTCATTCTGCGGGTCGTGCCATCAGGCAATTCGATGTTTGTGTAGAGCTCTGTTCCTTGAAGCCCAAGTTCTCTTGGAACAAAAACTTGACGGTATTTGACTTTTTCTTTGTCACGCGCATACCAAAGTAAATAATCTGCAATTGGTGAAAGCAGAGTTGGGGCTGCGCCGCCGGTTTTTTGGAATGCGATGACGCCCGCAAAATTCTCCGCTCCGAAAACTTCGTCCATTACTTCGCGAACATGATGAACATTTTCGTCGGAAATTTGGACGAACACGCTGCCAGTGGGCGCGAGCAGTTCGCGGGCAAGCAGCAAACGGTCGCGCAAATAGGTGAGGTAGGAATGGAGACCGAGTTCCCAAGTGTCGCGGTAGGCTTGCACCATCTCCGGCTCGCGGGTCATGTCGGCGTCGTCGTTGTGGGACACGTCGCGTTTGCGAACAAAGGGCTGGAAATTGGAACCGAACTTCACGCCGTAGGGCGGATCAATGTAAATCATCTGCACCTGGCCGCCGAGGGATTCGTAACGGAGCAACGAATTCATCACCACCAGCGAGTCGCCGAGCATGAGGCGGTTGACCCAGTTGTCGCGGTATTCGTAGGCGCGCAACACCTGATCGGACAGCGAGCGTTCCGGGCTGCCATAAAGTGCGCCGAGGAAATCATCCTGCTTGTCGCGCTTGTGGCCTTTGAGAGTATCAAGGATGGCCGCCGTGGACAGCCGCTCGTGGACGAACAGCGGCAGCGTGGGCACGTCGAAGCTGAGGCGCTCGGCCTTGCCGGACCAGTTGAGGAACGGGCCGCTGATTTTGCGGAGTGCGGATTCCGCATTTTTGATTTTCGATTTGAGATTGTTGATTTCCCTGTCGCGCTCCTTGGCAGCCGGCTGCTTGGACAACTCGGCAAGCTGCGAACCGCAATCCGCCATTTCCTTGATGAGCGCCTCGGCGCGTTCGCGGGCGGGATTCTGGCCGTCCCATTCCATAGCCGGAGCGAGGGACGAATCAAAGCGGTAGGTGGTGGGCGACTTGGATTTTTTGAAATGGGCCTGCGCGCCGATTTCCGGCCGGGCCGGCAGATCGGCCTCAGGATGCCGGTAAGCCTCGGCCTTTTTCGGCGTGGATGAAATTTTTCGCGGGCGAGCCATGCGCGGGAGATTAGTGAATCCGTCTGCAAACCGGAAGCGCAACTTTTTAGCAGCAGCGGGAGCGCCTAAAATCTGGCGGTGCCATCATTGGTCGCTCACTGTGCGGCGATCAATTCCTTAAGTTCTTCAATGCGGTAAAGCTCAGCGCAGCGCGCCGTCCCTGCCTTGATGGTTTGTGAACGGGATATTCCCGCAATCGCGCGCTCATTTCAGCGGGACGGGGGACGGCGGCGCGGAAATTTTCCCCTGAAGTTCGTCAATCTGTTTTTGCAGCGCGGCGGGCGCGAGCGAGACTTTTTGCGCGGCCTGGAACCAGTTCAAGGCCCGTTCCCAATTTCCCGCGTCCTTTTCAAGCTGGCCCAGGTGCGTGGTGATCCGCTCGAAGATGAGATTGTTTTCCTTCTGTTCCTCCGGCTTGAGCGCGAGCCATTTGCGGACGGCGAGTTCCCAGACGTTCCGCGCGCGGCTGGCGTCGTGATAGCTTTCGTCATAGAGCCGGCCAAGCTCGAAAAGAATTTCATAGCTGTCGGGATTGTTGCGCAAACCTTCGTGCAACACCTGATCGGCTTCGGCGACCTTGTGCATCCGCGAGCGCAGCCAGAAGGCGGTGACGACATAGGTCTGGACGTTTTCAGGGTCGAGTTTGGCGGAAAGTTCCAGCCACGGCAGGATTTCACGGACGTTGTCGCTGCCGCTCAAGTCGTCCGACGGGCCGCCTTCGTCCAGGTGCGTGTGGCGGTTCGGGATGAAATGCCGGCCAAAGGCGTCAATCCAGTCGCGCGGCGGCCCCATGAAATCCCCCTCCTCGCCCTGATTGTGGCTGGTGACGGCGCCGGTGTCCTCGGCGATGTGCGCCGTTTTGAAGGCTGCGTTGTTGTCGAAAATCGTCGGGTAATAGCCGCTGTGATAATACTCGTCGGCCTTCACGAAAAAATTGTTCGCAAACATCCGGCTGCTGTCACCGAGCAGCAAGTTGAAAAAATTATCCGACTGGCGCCGGCTGTCTTCCAGCAATTGAAACCGCGGCTGCAATTGCGCGGCGAGGCCGAAGCAAAAAACCAGCAGCGCAAGCAACAGCAAGAAAAATGTGCGCGGCGAATTCATTGTTCAATTGACCGCCTTGCGGCGGAAGACCAGGCAGGCGGCGACGAGAAAAGCCGCCGTGTAAGCCAGCAGATAAAGAATGTCGAGGCCCACAAAATTCCAGCCGATGAGCGGCCAGTCGTGGACGATCAGGTTCCGCATTTCAAACGGAATTTCAAGGTGCGGGATGGCAAAATAAACCGCGTAAAGAATGGTGCGAAACGGCTCGGCCAATGACAGCGCAACGGCGTCGAGGTATCGGCCGACGCACAAAATGGTCGCGACGATGACGAAGCAAATCGTGGAGTTGGAAGAGGGCGCGGCGAAAACCAGCGAGCCGAGCAGCGTGAGCGCGACGACCACGCCGAGCATGATCCAGTGCAAAAACGCGGCCTGAAAATAATTGAGCAGGGGCAGATGATGTTCGCGGCTGACGGCCAGCGCGCCGAAGAAAATGTAAAAGCAAAGCAGGGTGAGACCGCAGGCGGACCAGCAGCCCAGAAATTTTCCGAAAATCAATTGCGTCCGCGTCAACGGCTTGGCCAGCAGCGGGAGCAGCGTGCGGTTTTCCTTTTCCGCCGGAATCTGCCGCGCGGTGATGGTGATGGCGATGACCAGCGACGAAACCCAGACCAGCAGCAGGCAGATTTCCTTGAGGTAGCGGACGATTTTGGCGTCGTTGAAAATGTTGACGGACGCCATGACGAGGCAGATCAAAATGGTGATGATGAACAGGACGTAAAAATCCTTGCGGCGGTAAAGCTCCTTGATGACGACGCCGGCCAGCGCAAATATGGTTCTCATGTGGCGGATTGGGTTTGGTAGCCGATGATGTCGAGAAACGCCTTTTCCAGGCTCGCGTGCCGGCCGGTGATTTCGTTGACGCGGCCAACGGCCTTGAGTTCGCCCTGGTGGATGATGGCGACGCGGTCACAGACGGTCTCGACTTCGCCGAGTTCGTGCGAGGAAAAGAAAACGGTTTTGCCCTCATTTTTGAGGCGCTGGATGATTTCACGGACTTTCATGCGTCCGAGCGGATCAAGGCCGCTGGTCGGTTCGTCCAGAATCAAAAGGTCGGGGTTGTTGATGAGCGCCTGGGCGAGTCCGACACGCTGTTGCATTCCTTTCGAATAAAATTTGATGGGACGTTTGCTGGCGTGCTCGAGTTCAACGAGCTTGAGCAGGTTGTTCACGCGCTGGTCCGTTTCGGTGCGGGACAGGCCGAAAATTTTCGCGTAAAACCGCAGCAGTTCATCGGCGGAGAGAAATTTGTAGTAATACGTCAGTTCCGGCAGGTAACCGATGCGCTGGCGGGCGATGGGCTGGCGGACATCAATGCCAAACAGATATGCCGCGCCGCTGGTCGGCGGCACGAAACCGAGCAGGACGTTCATGGTGGTGGTCTTGCCTGCGCCGTTCGGGCCGAGGAAACCGAAGACTTCGCCGGCGTTCACCTCCAAGTCGAGGCCGTGCAGCGCGATTTTCGTTGCTTGCCGGAGTTCGCGGCTTTTAAACTCGACGCGCAGTTTTTCAGTTTGCAGGATCACGCTCATAAATGTTGCCCCTAGCGTTGATTCATCGCCTTTCTCTTAATTGAAATGGCCGGGAGAGTCAACAGCAGCGGTAGTGATCACCAGGTCATTTTTTTGAAAAGGATTCCCGCCAGGGTTGATGATTTTTATAAAGTTGCAGCCTTTGTTGCATGGGGGCGGCATCGTCTTTTTGACCGGCGGCGGCGGCAAATTTGACAGCCAGTTCTTGGGTTTGAACGGCCTCGTCAAAACGGCCGGCTTCCGCATAAGCCATGGCCAGCGTGTCGAGCGCGACGGGTTGGGCGCCGCCGGCCAGCTGGCTGGCCCTGCCGGCCAGCGCACACGCTTCGGTTCCGTTGCGAATCTGCGGGGTTTCATCCGCCGCCAGCACGCGCGCGACATAAATCAACATCTGGAAATTATCCGGGGCCAAATTGAGCGCCTCGTGCAAATGGGGCAGCGCCTCGGCATCGCGTCCGAGTTTCAACAGGGTTCTACCTGTTTCAAAATGGGGCGTCGCATATTGGGCGTCCAGCCGCGCCGCTTCGGAAAATTCGCGCATCGCCTCGTCAAAACGACGGAGTTCCACCAGGACCAGGCCAAGGTTGTCGCGTGATAATGCCGATTTCGGATCCAATTGCACCGCCGTGCGGCAATAATCCAGCGCCTCCTGCGGTTTGCCCTGTTCGATCAATATCCTCCCGATGTTGTTGTAGGCCTCGTGGCGGCTGGGATCGAGCCGCAAGGCTTCCTGGTATTGGACCAAGGCCTGGGCCGGTTTGTTTTGGTCCTGAAGTTCGACGCCGAGATTGAGGTGGGCCAGGGCGCTTTCCTCCGACACCTCCAGGGCGTGACGGAACAGTGATTCGTTGTCATGCCAGTAACGCAACTGGTTTTCCGTGAGCGCCAGGCAAGCCGCTAGAATTAGAACGGCGGTGACGGCAAACGCGGTCTTTAAAAATTGAAACCGGTCCGCCCATTGCTTCGCAAAAAAAGTGACGGCGCTGAAAATTCCAATCAATGGGAAATAAGTATAACGATCCGCCATGGCTTGATCACCAACCTGCACCAGCCCTATGACCGGCACCAGCGTTCCCGCGAACCAAAGCCAGCCGACAATCAAACAGGGACTACGCTTGCGTTCAAGCCAGACCATGATGGAGATAAAAACCAAAAACGCCGCCGATGCCGCCACGACCAGCCCCGGTATGTGTCCGGGCAGCGGATAAAATACGGACAAATTTACCGGCCAGACCGCCTTATACAGATAGCCTGCATAGGCCGTGATGGCGTTTTCAACCCGCAACCACGGCGGAACCCGCGCAAATGATTGCACGGCATCATTTCGCTGCGCCAGAAAAGTGACTGCGGCTGAAAGCGCCGCGAGCAAAAAAAACGGCCACTTCTCGAACACACAATGCCGGACACTCCCGGCCCCCGGTCCGGGAACTTGAATTCTTTGCAACGGCCAATAATCCAGGAGCAACATTACAAAGGGCAGGGTTACCAGCATGGGTTTGCACATCAAGCCCAGCGCGAAAAAGACCAGCGCGAACCAGTAATCACGCCGGCGATTTTCCCTGGCATGACCGGCGTAGCATAAAAGTGACAGCAGTGCGAAGCACGTGCTTAAAACGTCTTTGCGCTCTGAAACCCACGCCACCGATTCAACGTGCAGGGGATGCCATGCGAACAGCGCGGCGATGAATGCGCTGGGCCACATCGCACCGGTCAATCGCAGCAGCAATGCAAAAAGCAGAACGGCGTTGGCCGAATGGAACAACACGTTGACGAAATGATGGCCGCCGGGGTTCAACCGGAATATTTCACAATCAACCATGTGCGAAAGCCAGGTGAGGGGATGCCAGTTGCTCGCGTGCCACGTGGTGAAGGCCCATTTGATTCCTGTCCAGGTCAAACCTCTTTGAACCATTGTATTTTCCGTGACGTAATCATCGTCGTCATAATTGAGAAATCTATCACGGGTCGCCGGCAGGTAGGCCAGCATGGTGGCGAGGGCAAGCAACCAGCCAATGACGCGCGGGCGAAACATCGCCTGAAAAGTAAGCGGTTTTACGCCGCCGAGAAAGAAGGAAAAAGGCCCGAAGTGTTGCCTTCGGGCCTGTGAATAAACCGCATTCAAATTACGGCGAGATGTGAGGCGGGGTCACCGTGCTGCCGAGCGAGCAGGTCGGAATGGTGCCGACGGCGGTTTCGGTGTAGGTGCCGCCAGCCGGGCATTCGGGAATGCTTTGGCCGTTGTTCAGCTTGATGTAAGGCGTTAGGTCGCCGGGATAGTTGACGGGCGAACCCGTGGTCTTGCCTTGTTCCAGGGCGAACTGGTTGGCGGCGGCATCAATCTGACGCATGTTGTTGATGCAGGCGTTGGCCTGCGAGGTGGCGCGAGCCTTCACGAAGTTGGGAATGGCAATCGCCGCCAACAGGCCGATAATGGCCACGACGATCATGATTTCCACCAGCGTGAAACCCGCCTTGCGGAGGTTTTTGGTCATTTTCATTTTTTTATTTTTTGTTTATTGTTATTATTACTGTGGTTGCCGCGAAGACAAATGACTACTAATTTGGATTATTAAAACCAGCCAGTTATTTGCCTGTTCAACAATCGTCCTTTGCCTTCGCGCACCGGTTTGAAAAACGAGCAATCAGTATGCCAAACTAAAAAGGCACAAGCTGAAAGCTTGTGCCTTTATTTAAGCAACTTGGGATTGATTACGGCAGGATGTGCGGCGGATTAACAGTTGATCCCAGCGAGCAAACGGCCTGCGGGACCGTCCCGACAGTTTGCAGGCTGTAGGTGCCGCCAGACGGACACCCGGGAATGGATCCGGCGCTGTTCAGCTTGATGAAAGCGCTCACATCAGCGGGATAATTGACCGCGTCCCCGACATGTAATCCGTTTTGGATGGCCACCTGCTGCACGGCGGCCTCAATCTGCCGCAGGTTGTTGATGCAGGCGTTGGCTTGCGACACCTCGCGGGCATGCACGAAACTGGGAATGGCAATGGCCGCCAATAGCCCGATGATGGCCACGACGATCATAATTTCCACCAGCGTGAAGCCCGCCCAGCCCTTTGTTTTGGCAGTTTTCATAATACGTATATTTTTTGCGGTGTGAACAATGTCGCAGGCGGGTTATAATGATTTCAATATGCGTTCACAAATTGCCTGCGGCTGCCGCGTCAAGGCTTGAATCAGCAACGTCAGTGCCAACTCTCAAGCCTGTTTCTTATTAGTTGCATTATTTGAGTCGCTAAAAAAAGCCCGAGGCTTTCGCCTCGGGCTTTGAATTCAAATCAACCGTAAATTACGGCGAGATGTGAGGCGGAGTCACCGTGCTGCCGAGCGAGCAGGTCGGAATGGTGCCGACGGCGCTTTCGGTGTAGGTGCCGCCAGCCGGGCAGGCAGGAATGCTGCTGGCCGCGTTCAGCTTGATATACGGCGTGAGGTCGCCGGGATAATTGATGGTCGAGCCCGTGGTCTTGCCCTTTTCGAGCGCGAACTCGTTGGCGGCGGCATCAATCTGACGCATGTTGTTGATGCAAGCGTTGGCTTGCGAGGTGGCGCGGGCCTTCACGAAGTTGGGAATGGCAATCGCCGCCAACAGGCCGATAATGGCCACGACGATCATGATTTCCACCAAGGTGAAACCAGCTTTACGGAGGTTTTTAGTTGCTTTCATTTTATGTTCTTTCTTAATTGCGGAGTAAACAATGCAACAGGCTGTTTATATTATTATTACGACTTTGTTCACTTTTGATTGCCTGTAGCAACCGCAGCGATGCGACTATAGCACGGTTGGTGCCAAAGTCGAAGTTGAACCAGATGATTCTTTTCTAAAAGGCGCGTTGCATAGTAAAAATAATAGTGATTTGATGTTCAAAATTGCGCTATCTTCTCGACGTGTATAAAAAATGGGCAGTGTCTTGGACAGATCATAGCAAAATTGACAGTTAAATAAATACGCTGGAGCCAGCTGCCGGGATTGAACCGGCGACCGACGGTTTACAAAACCGTTGCTCTACCGCTGAGCTAAGCTGGCAAATATATTTATGATGAGCGACTTACGACTGTTTTTTGCTATTTCGCGTTATTGCGTCCCAACTTTGTCGCCTACACCTATTTCCGCTGTGAAGAATAGGCTCCGGACAACGTCAGGCACAACCGCCCGAATATAACGCAGACCAGTTTGGTAAAAAAATGGCCAACCAAACCTCATACGTTACATTCCAAGCGGCTTCCATTTTGGAAGAGTCAAGGTTGCTGGCAAGCAAATTCGCCGCTCGCTTGAGCTCATGTTGTCAAAGTAGCCAAACTCCGATTGTCCGATTTTTTGAAGGACATCGCCCTTTTCGATGAAGCGAAGCCATTATTGAACATATCACAAGATGGAGGGTGATCACCCAACAAACCCGCCTCTCAATGCCCGCACCGCTCATGGCGGCAACGATCTGGACAACTCACTAATGAAAGTTTGACCAGTTCGGTCATGTTCATGCAAAACGAAGTTCCTGCAACACCGGCAATCTTGGAGTGCAACGGAGATGTTGTGAAGTGCAAACAAAAACCAGTTGCTCGCGGTCAAAAAACGCAATGCCTCGTCATTCAAGGAATCACCAGCCGATTGGTGACGCTGCCGGAATTGACGAATGCGGCGCTCAAACCGGCAATCGTGGCCTGCTGCACCGAGCCGTCGGCCATGCCAAGGTTGCCGGCGCCTTGATGACGGTCTTTTGTCCACGTGACGGATGCGTTCGTCTGCAAATTCAAAATACCGGGAGGAACGCGGACGCCGTTGACGGCCAGATTGTCATCACCGTCGAGAATCATTTGCGGATAATTGTCGCTGGCGTCGAGGTTGAAGAAATAGCTGATGTTAGCATCGCTAAAATTTTGGGTGAATGACAGAGCTTCGGTTCGTTGTTTGTCGTCCGGGCAATGCAAAATTTTCGGCGTGCTCAATTCATTGGACATGGTTTGCCATAAAGCCCAAGTATTACCGCTGATGACCCGCTTCATCATGTCACTGTTTGTCGCGTAAACTTGCATCGGATACTTGTCACCGTTGTCGCCTTCCCAAATTTTGAAGGCAAGACCGATTTCCATTAAGTTGCGGACACAAGCGGTGTTTGAGTTTGTTCTGTGACCGGACATAAGCGCTGGCAACAGCACCCATGCCAAAAACGCGACTACAAAAATGACCACAATCACTTCAACTAAAGTCATTCCACTTGTTCGTTTGGCGATTGGCTGGACTTTCATAACGCCAATTGACTCGGCAGCGACACCGACACCAGTGAAAATTTTCCGCGCGGATTAGCGGTCGGTGGATTCTTCATCCGCCGGAGCGCCGGAGCGCCAGTGGCCTTTTTGCCAGACATAGACGCTGCCTTGCTGAATCCACTTGCCGCGAAGCCAGATGTCGCCCGGATGCGGGCGCGTGCGCCAGTGGCCGGGCACCCAGACCCAGTTGCCGCGCCAGTCCCAGTGGCCGTCAATGAACCACCACAGCGTCCGCGAACCGGGACAACTGGGAATGACATCCTTTTGGTTTTCCGGCGGCGGTTGCGTGGGCTGGCCGCTGACATCGCTCGCGGTGGCGACTTGCGGACCGACGTTCGCCGGCGGTGGCGACACACAGCCAGTGAACAGTGGCAGCGCGGCGGCAGCCAGCAGGATTTTGACTGGAACAGATTTTTTCATGGGAATTTCAGATTGATGAATTTGCAGGAATTTGCGCCAGACCCCGGAGTTTTGCAACGGAGAAATAAAAAGGCCGCCGGCGTTTGGGAAGCGCCGATGGCCGTGAAATTTTTGCGCTGGAAAAGCTTCAGCGCCAGTGGCCTTCCACCCACACGCGACCATGCCGCCCCCAGCCGCCGGCAACCCAGACTGCGCCGGGATGCGGACGCATCGCCCACCGGCCCGGCACCCAGACCCAGCGGTCGCGCCATTCCCAGCCACCTCCGACCCAGAACCAGACATTCACCGGGCCGGGCGCGACAGTCACGACTTCCGCCGGCGGCGGCGGTGGCGGCGGTCCGACCGCGACGGGTTGCCGTTGGTAAACCACGCAGCCTGCGAGCAACGACAGGCTGGCAGCCATCAAAATGCCCCTGACCAAAATTGAATTTTTCATATTCAGTGCTTTAGACGCCGTGGCGTGAAAATCGTTTCACAATTTTTGAGTTTCAATGCGAAGCAGCGGCGGCGTTCGCGGCCCGTTTGGTGTATTGCACGCGCTTGAACAGGAAAATCAGCGGGATGCCGGCGAGCGCGAGCAGGCCGAACAGATAAAAATTATCCATGAACGCCCAGAGGTGCGCCTGCTGATCCAGCAGAGAGTAGACCGCATTGTAAGCCTGCCGGGTTGCCGTCACCGGATCCGTGTGCTGCGCGAGCAGATTTTTCGCGGCGGCGAAGCGTTGCGCGAATGCCGGATCGTAGGGCGTCAGATGCCCGACCATCAGCGCCTGGTGCGTTTGTGCGCCGCGCGCGAGCATCGTCGTGACGAACGCGATGCCGATGCTGCCGCCGAGATTCCGCATGAGATTGTAAAGGCCGCTGGCATTTCCAATCTGTGTCTGGCCGAGCTGGCTCATCGTCGCCGTGGTCAGCGGCACGAAAATGAAGCTGATGGCGATACCATTGATGACGCTCGGCCAGATCACGGTCATCTGGCTGACCTGCAGGTTGATGTCGCTCAACATGAACGACGACCAGGCCAGTATGACGAAACCAAAACCCAGCATCCAGCGCAACCGGATTTTTCCCACGAGCTTCCCAACAAAAAACGTGGCGATGAACGCCGCCACGCCGCGTGGACTCATCGCGTAGCCGCTTTGCAACGCCGGGTAGCCCATGAGCGTTTGCAGGAACAGCGGCAGTTGCGCCGTCGTTCCGTAAAGGATCGCCGCGAGCGACGTCATCAGAATCAGGCCGACGGTGAAATTGCGGTTCTTGAAAACGCGCAGGTCCACGAGCGGATGGTCGTTTTTGAATTCCCACCAGAGGAAGCCGACAAACGACGCAACCGAAACCACCGTGAACCAGCGCACCCATTCCGCGCCGAACCAGTCCGCTTCCTGGCCTTTGTCCAAAACGATTTGCAACGTTGCCAGCCACACGGCCAGCAGCCCGAATCCGATGAAGTCAATCGTCGCCGCGACATTGCGTTTGATGTAAGGCGGGTCCTCGACCACCCATTTTGCCATCAACACCGCGAGGATGCCGACCGGCAGGTTGATGTAAAAAATCCAGCGCCAGGAATAACTGTCCGTGATCCAGCCGCCGATGGTCGGGCCAAGAATCGGCGCCACCACGACACCCTGCGCGAACACCGCCATCGCCGCGCCGCGTTTCTGGGGCGGGAAACTTTCCAGCATGATGGACTGCGCGATTGGCACCATCGCGCCGCCGCCGAAACCCTGCAAAATCCGCGCCAGCACCAGCGTTGGCAGACTCCACGCCAGACCGCACAGCGCCGATGCAAACGTGAACATGACGATGCACGAAAGCAAAACGCGCTTGCGGCCAAAATAATTTCCGAGCCAGCCCGTCATCGGCAGCACGATGGCGTTCGCGACGAGGTAGCTCGTCAGCACCCACGTCGCCTCCTCCGGCGTGGCCGACAAGCTGCCCGCGATGTGCGGCAGCGCGATGTTGGCGATGGACGTGTCCAGCACCTCCATGAACACCGCCATCATCACCGTGAGCGTGATGAGCCACGGATTGTGGCGCGGATGCCATTCCTGCATAGAAATTAAAAATTAAACGGGATTATGTCTTTGACAAACTTTTCGGGTGGTAGGGATGCCGCGCTGCGGCGTCCCCGTCCGGCAGGACGGAACGAACGCGGTAAACGCTCCATTTTTCCGTCGCCTGACGCTGCGCCCGGCGACGGGGACGGCGCAGCGCGCCATCCCTACCTTGATGGTTTGTGAACGGCATAATCCCAAAATTAAAAATGCAAAACGAACCGCAGCCCCGTGCGCGTTCATTTTGCAGCTTCTAAAAAGCCGCCGGGACGATAGCTCATTCCGGCGGAATGTGAAATTACGATTTTCCGGCCCAATCGCCCGGTGCAATTATTTTTGCTCGGCGGCGGATGGCACAGACGGGCTGCGAGCTGGAACAACCTACGCCCAGCCAAAGTTTGAAATTCAGATCAGCACACTGCCATCACTCGAAACCGCAGTTTAGGAACAAAAAACTGCGCCATTTTGGCGCAAACCGACGTGGCGACTGGTGAAAATTGATTTTCTATGGCCGGATTTACCCGGATTTACCCGGATATAGTCGGATTGGGTTTGATCCGGTCTTAATGGGTTCGTTTGTCGCACTGGTTTGGTCTGCCAAAAACTCACCTTAGACCTCGCTGTTGTTTGCTTTTCTCGCGTTTCCAAGATGGGTTCGTTTCGCAAAAAACATTTTTGAGACGACAATCTTGCCACCCTGCAAGTCTGGCTCTGGCCGGTTTATCAAAGAACATTTAAATGGCGTTTAACGGGCGTTTTACCCATGAGCGAACACGGTTCGCCATTTCGGCTGCCATCCTATCACAATCCAAAACAGGAAGCAAGAATGTGATTTCTCACCACACCAACCTGCCGAGAATCCGCCGGAGCAACCGCGTCTCGTTCTTCTTGGCAAGCTCGTGCTCCCAGATTCGCAACACCCGCCAGCCTGCCCGGCGCAAGGTTTGGTTCACCAGCCGGTCGCGGGACTTATTGCGGGCGAATTTCCTTTTCCAAAATGAGCGGTTGCCGACGGGTTGGGTGCCGTGCTTGGGACATCCATGCCAGAAACATCCGTCCACAAAAATTATGAGTTTTCGTTTTCGAAAAACAAAATCTGGTTTGCCAAAGATTTTTTGATTCCGCCGCCAATTGGTAATGCCTTGGGATCGGAATAATTTTACCAGCAACAGCTCTGTGCTTTTGTTCCCGCGCCCGCGAACACGTGACATCACTTCTGAACGTTTCGCCTTGGTAAAAATGTCACGCATTCATCATTGGAAGGATTGAGGCATCCGCCGGTAATTGTAATAGATGCATCATCCCATCGCAGTCGGCCATAAATATCACAGAAGCCCGCATTTTTACTTTGATGACATTTTAGCTGCAACCTCTTGGGCAAAGATTTTCTGCTTCCACCATTTTTTGGAATGTGCTGAATCAGATCCAAAATCCTTTCAGTATGGCGCATCGTCATCTTATGCAGTTCATCCTTTGTCTGATTCGGGCGCAGCAATCTTAGATGCATTCTCGTCGGATTAGTTGCCGCAACTTTTTCATTTCTTGGATGTTAATGGACAATCGCAACAACTTCCAGCAGAGATTATTTCAAACACGGATTCAACAAAACATCGGCAGACATTGGCTGTTTTCGCTTAAACCCAAACTCCCATCTGTGAATACAGGTTCAGAGTGGTATCAGAGATTATTCTCTGAAAAAGTGCTTCGCCGATTTTTTCTCCCAGCATCACGGGAACGGCATTTCCGATTTGCCTCATGGCTTCCGTCCATGCTCCCGTTATCTGGTAATCATCGGGAAAGGTTTGGATTCGTTTGCCCTCAAACACGGTGAAATAACGAACCGAGCCATCGTGAAAACGGATCATGTTTTCCCCGCCCGGCACGCCGTGGCCTCCGGCCTTCAAGGTTTTCGCCGGGGAATCGTAATCGCTTCCCGTGTGGCCGGGATAGGGTCTTGCCAAATCACGAAAGATATGGTCTGGGATGCCATGCTTTGTGCGCGGGTCAGGAACGCCCTTCAGCGCGTCGCGGACGGTGCGCCAGGGTTTAAATTCCGATTCAAAAAATCCAAATGTGTCCCGCTGGTTTTTTACCCTCGCCAGCAACCCGTTGGAACATGCTTCACGTTGCGTTTTCGGAACTTTGTGCCGGTCCCAATACGAACCGGTCACGAATTTGTCCCACAGCAATCTTTCTTCGCTGTGTGTAGCAGCCGGAAATTCCCAAATGGCGTCCATATCAGAACGGATGCCGACAATCACAACGCGCTCGCGGCATTGCGGGACGCCATAATCAGCGGCGTTCACCAAAGTGTGCTTCACCTTGTATTTGATGCCGTCGTAACCGGCATAATTTATTTTTTGCAGGGATTTGAAATGCTCCTGCCAAGTCGTCTTCAAGGCCGGATGCGCGTCGGGGAAAGTGAGCCGGAGGAGGATGTAACGGAAATAATCCGAGAATGATTCACGCAAAAGTCCTTTGACATTTTCAAAAACAAAAGCCTTTGGAGTCAGTGTTTCAATCGCCTGGATCGCGTAGGGAAACATATCGCGGCAGTCATTATTTGCTCCATGTTTGCCACCCAAGGAAAACGGCTGGCACGGCGGGCCACCGGCGACAATATCAATGTCTGAAAGTTGGTGGAAATCGAAATCCTGAATGTTGCCCTCAAATACTTTTTCGGGGTCAAAGTTCCGTCGCAGCGACGCGCAGGCGTTCTCGTTGAACTCAACGAACGCGCTATGCTCGAAGCCAGCGAGTTCAAGGCCTTTTGCCAAGCCGCCTGCACCTGAAAATAACTCAAGCGATTTCATTTCGATTTACCAAGCGTCGCCAGATGGTTTTTGATCTTCCTCAAAATAGCAGTTTTGATTTTATGGACGCCTTTGCATTTTTCAGCCCATTTTCTTCCGGGATGAATCACATCCCAACCAGAGCGTGCCTGTTCGTATCGGCCTTTGCCGGGGTCGTGATTTCCAAATCCATCAACAGCAGTGTTCCAAAGCGGGCGGTTGAGTTTTATGAGGCCGGCTTCGACGGTGCTAATCATGTCTGAACCCGTGTGCTCAAAAATCACAAACCGGCACATGAAATCACCGGCGTTGAGATTCGGAGCGAGCTTCAAGCTGTTGTGGTGTTCGCGAAGGCGGCTGAAAAGTTCGCGCGATTGATTTTCATCTGTATCAGATGCGCGAGATTGCCGCCAACCTTTCGGCACGGCTTTGCCAACGTAAATTGGAAACTCATAAGCCGTGCGATTGAGTTCCGCGTAACGTGCGTAAAGCGGATTCGAACCGGTGTAATAAATCGCATAAACGCCCCGTCCTAGAAAAGAAACTGGCGGCGGCAAAGTCAGAACAGGCGTGCCGTTAAAAAACCGGACGGCGTCTTTGACCAGCTCTGCGAATGCGTCGTTTCGATAAACGTGCTCCGCTCTATCAAATGGCCTCTGTTTCATTGCAAGTTTAGCGACATGCCGGGGCAAATGTGCGCGGAAAATTTATCAGCGTCAATTCCGCGTTCAATTCGTTTCGGCGCGACGAATGCGGACGAGAATTCGTTTTCCCCACGACCCTCACCTGTCCTGCGGACACCCTCTCCCGTTCCCACGGGCGAGGAATTTATTTTGCGGGACGTTTTCCCAGGGCAGCTTGGTCCGAGCCGGGCGGGGTTGTTCACGTCGAAGACTGGTGCTCTTGCAACGAATGGCATCGCGAGGAGTATGCTCATTGTTGCATCATTTGTTCAAGACGGAGTGGGAAAACTCTGCCGACTCTTTCGCCCTTGCAGGGCTTGGAATTTTTTGGACGATCAACCCAGGGCGTTGCCCTGGGCTATTGTCTTTTGCTCCGTTGGAGCACAGGCCGGGCTGACCAATGCGGCAGGCGGGGCTGCCCGCGCTAACATTGCCGCGAACGCGAACTAAGCCTGCTTCCGGTTCGTGACGAAGATGAAAATCAGCGCCGACGGACCGGCAATGATGATGGCGATGAGCGCAATCACCCACGCCGGAAAAACAAATTTGCTCACCTGCACGCTGGGCGTCACGGACAGGCCGGGGCCAATCACGTGGCCGGCGGGCAGCGGCTCGTCGAAGACGATTTTCACCGGCACGCGCTGGATGACTTTCACATAATTGCCGGTCGCATTTTCCGGCGGCAGCAGGCTGAACTGCGCGCCGCTGCCGGCCTGCACGCTGTCAACGTGCCCACGAAATTCGCGTCCGCCCAGTGCGTCAATTGCCACCGTCACCGGCTGGCCCGGCTTCATTTTTTTTAACTGCGATTCCTTGAAATTTGCCACGACCCAGACTTCCACCGGCACGATGGACATGAGCTGTTGTCCGGCCTGCACATAGTCGCCGGCCTCGACGGCCTTGCGCGTCACATAGCCATCGGCGGGCGCGAACAGTTTTGTGTAGGACAAATTCAACGTTGCCGCCGCCACGTTCGTCTGCGCCTCCTGCCATTGCGCGAGCGCGGCACCGGCTTCCTCGCGGGCGGCGGCGAGCGTGCGGCCGGCCTCGTCCACCTTCGAAGCCTCCTCGGCGGAATTTTCCCGGGCGGATTTCAAATCCGCCTGCGCGGACTGGTTCGCGGCCTGCGCGGCATCGAATTCCTGCTGCGAGGTGGTGTTTTCCTTCCGCAACTCCTGCGCGCGGTCAAAGTCCGCCTGCGCTTTTTTCGCGGTTGCTTCGGCGGAATCGGCATCGGCCTGCGCCTTGCGCGCGGCGGCCTTGGCGGTGTCCACCTTGATACCCATCAACTCGTAGGCGGCGATCATCGTGCGGTAATTGGCGTTCTGCGATTCCGCCGCCGACTGCTTTTGCGCGACGGTCATCGCGTAATCCGCCGGGTCAATTTCCAGCAGCAGCCCGTTCGAGCGCACCAACTGGTTGTCCAGCACGTTGACGGCGGCGACCTGCCCGGAAATCCGCGGCGCGATGGAGACGATGTGGCCGGCGATGAACGCATCGTCGGTGGATTCGCGCGTGAACACGTCCACGAGCAGCACGATTCCGAAATACAGCAGCACCGCGAGCGCGGCGGCGGCGGGCCAGATGAACCACGGTGATCGCAGCCGGGAATTCATTTTGCCATTTTTCGCGGGCGGCGGCGGTGACGACGGAGTCGCCGGTGGATTTTCACTCATACGATGGAATCAGTTTTCCCCCGCAGTGTTTAGATTTTCCCCACCGTGGTCCCTGGCGATTAAAATGTAAATGGAAGGGATGACGAGCAGCGTGAACAGCGTGCCGATGCTCATGCCCGCCACGAGGATGATGCCGATCGAATTGCGCGCCGCCGCGCCCGCGCCGGTGACGAGCGTGAGCGGGAAATTTCCCGCGATGGTCGCCGCCGTCGTCATCAGCACCGGGCGCAGCCGCAGCAACGCGCCTTCCCGAATAGCCTGGGTTTTCGTCCGGCCCTGGCGTTGAAGTTCATTTGCGAATTGAACAATCAAAATTCCGTTTTTGGAAATCAGGCCGACGAGCGTGATCAATCCGACTTCGGAAAAAATGTTCATCGTCGTCGTCCAGCCGTTGGTCCAGAACGGCAGGTTCGGATTCGGCATTTTCAAGAAGCAGAAAATGAGCGCGCCGAACAGGGCGAGCGGCACGGAGCCGAGGATGATGATGAACGGGTCGCGGAAGCTGTTGAACTGCGCCGCGAGCACGAGGATGATCAAAACAACCGCGAGCATGAACGCGGGCAGGAATTTATTCCCCTCCTTGCGCAAAAACCGCGAGTCGCCGGTGTAATCCAGCTTGTAGCCGCTTGGCAAAATCCGCGCGGACTCGCCTTCCAGAAATTTCAGCGCCTGCTCCAGCGGCACGATGGCGACGCCGCTGATTTTGACGGAGTTCAACTGCTGGAAACGGTTCAACGCGCGCGGCGTCGTGTGTTTTTCGAGGTGCGCGAACGTGCTGACGGGGATCAACTGGTCGCCCGGGCCTTTGACGTAGGTGCTTTCCAATTGGTTCGCGTCGAGCCGCGCGCCGCGCTGGAGCTGCGGAATGACTTTGTAACTGCGTCCGGCGAAATCAAAACGGTTCACATAATTTCCGCCGACGAGCGCGGCCAGGTCCGAGCCGACGGTTTGCATGTTCAACCCGAGCGCGGCGACTTTGTCGCGGTCAATCACCAGTTCCACTTCCGGCTGGTCAATTTTTGTGTCCAGCATCGGGGGAAAGGCGAACATCCCGTTCGTCGCGCATTCCAACTGCAACTGCTGCGCGAACTGCAAAATTTCCGCCGGCTCGGCGGTGGATTCCAGAATCAGATTCACCGGCAAAAATTCCCCGCCCGTCGGCAGCGGCGGCGGCGTGCCGAGATTAAGCCGGATGCCCGGCACATGGTTCACCATCGCCTGCACTTCCGGCAGGATTTGGAAAACGGTGCGCTTCCGTTCGCCCCACGGTTTCATCACCATGCCGCCGAAACCGGAATCGGGAAACGTGATCTGAAAAACCTGTTCCTGCTCCGGCTCTTTCATGAACGCGCGGCCAACCGCGTCGGCGTAGAACGAAGTCTGTTCGATGCTCGCGTCCGGCGGCGTGTCCAGCGCGCCGAAAATCACGCCCTGATCTTCGTTCGGCGCGGGTTCTTTCGCCTGCCACGCCATCTTGAACATCGGGATCGTCAGCAACGTCAGCCCGATCCAAACCGTGTAAATCAACGGCCGCCGCGCGAGCGTCCAGTCCAGCACGCGGCTATAAAAATTTTTCAGCCGGTCAAACTGGCGGTTGACGTGTCCGGCAAATCCGTGTTCTTCGCGGTCGTGATCCAATAATTTTGATGACATCAGCGGCGAGAGCGTGAGCGCGACGATGCCGGAAATGAACACCGCGCCCGCGAGCGTCAGCGCGAATTCGTGGAACAGCGAGCCGGTCAATCCGCCCTGGAACGCGATCGGAGCATAAACCGCCGCGAGCGTGATGGTCATGGCGATGACCGGGCCGATGAGTTCGCGCGCGCCGAGCAATGCCGCGTCCACGGGCTTCAATCCTTCGCGGACATGGCGCTCGACATTTTCGACGACGACAATCGCGTCGTCCACGACCAACCCGACGGCGAGGACAATCGCCAGCAGCGTGAGCAAATTCAGCGTGAATCCAAAAACCTGCATGAGAAAAACCGCGCCGATGAGCGACAGTGGAATCGCCACGAGCGGAATCACCACCGAGCGCAGCGAGCCGAGGAAAAGAAAAATCACAACCGACACGATGATGAGCGTGATGACGAGCGTCTTGATGACTTCACGCAGCGCGTCGGAAATATATTTGGTCGCGTCGTAAGCGACTTTGGCGTTCAGGCCGGCGGGCAAATCTTTTTTGATGGATTCCATTTCCGCGCGGACGCGCTTCATGACATCGAGCGAATTTGCATTCGGCAAAACCCAGATGCCCATGAACACCGCGCGCTCGCCGCCGAAGCGCACTTCGCTGTCGTAGTCCTCCGCGCCGAGCACCACGTCGGCCACGTCGCTCAAGCGCACGAGCTGGTCGCCGTTCTGCCTGACGACGAGATTTTTGAATTCGTCCACGCTGCGCAGATCCGTGTTCGCCGTCAGATTGACCTGCATCAGCGAGCCTTTCGTGTGGCCGACGGCGGAAAGAAAATTATTCGCCGCGAGCGCCTGGCGGATTTGATCCGGACCGATGTTGAACGCCGCGAGCCGGTCGGGCTTCAACCAGATGCGCATCGCAAACGTCCGTCCGCCGAGCAAATCGGCTTTTTGCACGCCTTCAACCGCCGTCAATTGCGGCTGGACGACGCGCACGAGGTAATCCGTGATCTGGTTCGCCTGCAAAATGTCCGAGGAAAAACTCAAGTAGGCCGACGCGAACTGCGAATCGGCGGTGACGATGGACAGCGTGGGGATTTCCGCCTCCGGCGGCAGATCGTTGCGCACCTGGTCCACCTTGGAGCTGATTTCGCCGAGCGCCTTTTTGGAATCGTAATTCAGCCGCAGATGCACCGTGATGGTCGAGAGGCCGAGCTTGCTGGCCGATTCGATGTAGTCAATGCCGTCCGCCGCCGCGATGGCGCGTTCGAGCGGCTGCGTGATGAAACCGCGAACCAAATCCGCGCTCGCGCCGACATAAACCGTCGTCACCGTGACCGTCGCGTTCTCGCTCAACGGATATTGCCGGACGTTGAGCGAGCGAATCGCCTGCAAGCCCGCGATCAAAATGATCAGGCTGACGACGATCGCCAGCACCGGGCGCCGGATGAAAAGGTCCGTGAAAGATTTCATGCGCGCAGGTTTAGCTGTCCGGCGGATTCGGCGACAACGAAGGCTTCGGCGTGTCCTCGTTGTTTTCCTGCACGTTCATCCCGTTGCGCAATTTGAAAATGCCCGCCGTCGCCACCTTGTCACCGGCGTTCAAGCCGGATTCCACGCTCACGAAATCACCGTGCGTTTTTCCCGTGCGGATGAATTTTTGCTCCACGACCAGGTTCGTCGCGCCGTTGGCAACCTGCGGGGTGATGACAAAAACTGAATCGCCGAACGGCGCGCTCAAGACCGCCGTGGATGGAATCGCCAGCACCGGTTTTTCCTCCGGCAAAATGACTTCGGCGCGCACAAACATTCCCGGACGCAAAAGCTGGTCGGCATTTTCAAACGTCGCGCGCACAAAGAAACTTCGCGTCGTCGCGTTCACGTCGGGATTGAGCGCCGTCAACGTGCCGGTAAATTTTTTGCCGGGATAAGCGTCGCAAGCCGCCTGCACTTCCAACCCGGTTCTCATCTGCGACAAATTTTGCTGCGGCAGCCAGAAATCCACATAGACCGGCGTGAGCGATTGCAGCGAGATCAGCGGCCGGCGCTCGTCCAGCGATGCGCCGACGTTCACGAGCCAGAGGCCCAGCCGCCCGGCGAACGGGGCGCGGATGGTTTTCTTTCCAATGGCCGCGCGGATGACATCGGCGTCCGCCTGGTTTTGTTTCAGCGTCGCCTCGGCGGAGTCCAGTTCGGATTGCGAAACCGTGTTGTCCGCGCGCAATTTCCGCGAACGTTCCAGGTTCAGCCGCGCGAGTTCCGCCTGCGCCGCCGCCGCGCGCAACTGCGCCTCCTCGGACGACGTGTCCAGCCGCAAGAGCAGGTCGCCCCTGGCCACCACCGAACCGTCCGCGACCGTGATCTCCGCGACCGTGCCCGCGACCTCCGAGGCGAGCGTCACGCCGTTTTGCGGGTCAATCGAGCCGACGGCGGTCAAGGTGTCCTGCCATTTTTCCCCGTGCGCGACGGCGGAGGAAATGGTTTCCGGCGGCGGCACAAAGGCCGCGCCCGCGGCGATCAGCGCATGGATTTGCAGCGCCTTCACGCCGGCCAGCGCCAGAAACACCGCCAGCACCACGCCGATTCCGATGATGATTTTCAGTTTCATGATTTTTCCCCTGGTTGCAATTGCATGGAAATTTTTACCGCCGTTTTTTCGCCGCCGCGCCGACGAGGAACAATTCCACGGTGCGTTTCGCCGTTTTTTTGTCCGGCACGCAATCCCGCGCCACCAAATGCGCCACGAGATAAAAATGCGTCAGACCGTAAAAGCCAAAGGCCAGTTCCCGGCTGTCGAAGCGCCGGTCCAGTCCGCCGTTCCTCTGCGCCCGCTTGATGAGCGAGTGGACGAACTCGAAGTTGCGCCCGCACTTTTCCGCGCAGGACAAATCCTCCGGCACCTCGCCCGGCGCGGCGAACATCGTGGCGAAGGAGAGCCGCATCAGTTCGCGGTTCTGGCGAAAATAATCGAACAGCGCGGCAAGAATGTTTTCCAGTTGCGCGCGGATGTCGCGGCCGCCCTCCGCCGCCCCGCGCAACAGGCGGTAACGCTCGTCGTGCGCCTCATGCACGAGCGCCTGGAACAGCCCGGCCTTGTCCGGGAAATGATAATACAGCGCCGGCTTGGAGACCCGCGCGTCGTCCACGATCTGCTGGACGGACGTGGCGGCGTAGCCGGCGTCGGCGAAGCGCTTGAGCGCCGCCCGGAGAATCTGCCGCCTCGTGTCGGGATTGACTTTCGCCATAAACTTACCGAACGGTAGGTATTTCCCCGCCACTTGTCAAACACTTGTTTGAAATTTTTCGGTGGTAGGGACGCCGCGCTGCGGCGTCCCCGTCCGGCAGGACGGAACGAACGTGGTCAAAGCTCCGTTTTTCCGCCGCCTGACCTGCCGCGACGGGCGCGAGCACGGCGGGCGCTACGCCCGGCGACGGGGACAGCGCAGCGCGCCATCCCTACCTTGATAGTTTGTGAACGGCATAATCCCAGAAATAATTGTCTGGCGCTTCCGCCGTGGCCGGCCAGCGCGGGCTTGAATCTCCGGCGCAAACGTTTGGGCTGGCTAAAACTGGTTGGATGGAATTAAATCAGACGCTTATGAAACACTGGCAAACGTTATTTTTTGGAACCGCTTGGCTGGCTGGCGGCCTCTTTCTGGCCGGCTGCAACAAGCCGGCGCCGGGAGGCGCTGGCGGCGGCGACATCATCAAAGTCGGCGAGTTCGCGTCGCTGACCGGCAGCGAGGCCACGTTCGGCCAGTCGTCGCACGAAGGCACGGCGCTGGCGATTGACGACCTCAACGCCGCCGGCGGCGTGCTCGGCAAACAATTTCAATTGCTGACCGAGGACGACCAGTCACAGGCCGGCCAGCCGGCGACCGTCGTGCGCAAGCTGATTTCCAGCGACGGCGTTGTTGCGATTCTGGGCGAAGTCGCGTCGTCGCGCTCGATGGAAGCCGCGCCGATCTGCCAGGAAAACAAAATCCCGATGATTTCGCCCTCCTCCACCAATCCCAAAGTGACCGAGACGGGCGATTATATTTTCCGCGTGTGCTTCATTGACCCGTTTCAAGGAACTGTCATGGCGAACTTCGCGCGCAAGACGCTCAAGTTGCAGAACGTCGCGGTCTTGACGGACATGAAAAGCGACTACAGCCTCGGCCTGGCGAAATTTTTCAAGGAAAGCTTTGCGTCCAGTGGCGGAAAAATCGTCGTGGAACAGAATTACAGCGGCGGCGACAAGGATTTCAACGCACAGCTCACGTCCATCAAGGCGGCGAATCCCGATGGCATTTTTATTCCCGGTTATTACACCGAGGTCGGGTTGATCGCGCTTCAGGCGAAACAACTCGGCATCACCGTTCCGATTTTCGGCGGCGACGGCTGGGAATCCTCCGCGCTGGTGACCATCGGCGGCGTGGCGCTGGAAGGCGATTATTATTCCACCCATTTTTCGCCGGAAGACACGTCGCCCGCCGTGCAGGATTTCGTGAAAAAATTCCACGCCAGGTTCAACGAAACGCCCGACGCCATGGCCGCGCTCGGCTACGATTCGGCGATGATCCTGGCCGACGCCATGAAACGCGCCGGCTCAACCGACGGCGCGAAAGTCCGTGACGCGCTGGCGGCCACGAAGGATTTCCCCGGCGTCACCGGCAAGATCACGATTGACGCCAACCGCAACGCCTCGAAGCCCGCCGTGATCCTTGAAATCAAAAACGGCGCGTTCAAATACGTCGAAACGATTGCACCGTGAAAACCAGTTGAGAGTTTTTAGTTGAGAGTTGAGAGAAAAACCTGCAATGACAAGGCCATGTTCAACTTTGAAAAATTGGACGTCTGGCATAAAGCCATTGATTTTGCGGATCAGGTTTACACTCTGACCCGCTCCTTTCCCGATTATGAGCGGTTCGGCCTGACAAACCAGATGCGCCGGGCTGCGGTTTCCATATCGTCAAATATTGCGGAAGGCGGGTCGCGATCATCGAAAGCTGACTTTGTGCGGTTCATTCAAATGGCCACCGGTTCAATCTTTGAAGTTGTTTCACAGGCGACCATTGCCAGGCGGCAGGGTTTCCTTTCGGAAGCGGCGTTCGCCCAACTTTACGCCGCCGCAGAAGAACAAAGCAAAATGTTGAGCGGCCTCAAAAAATCTCTCAACTCTCAACCCTCAACTCTCAACTGATTCTGACCGAATTCCTCCAGCAACTCATCAACGGCCTCGCGTTCGGCTCCATCCTCGCGCTCATCGCGCTCGGCTACACGATGGTCTATGGGATTCTCCGGTTCATCAACTTCGCACACGGCGACATTTTCATGCTGGGCGCGTTCGCCGGTTTTTATGTCGCGCCCAAAGTCGCCGGCTTTCTGCCGATGCCGTCAATCTGGGCGGCACTCGTCGTCATGGGAATTTCCATGGCGATTTGCGCGGCGATCGGCGTGGTGATTGAACGGTTCGCCTACCGTCCGTTGCGGAAACAGCCGAAACTCACGGTGCTCATCACGGCCATCGGCGTTTCGCTGTTCCTCGAATACACCGGCCAGTTTGCGTTTGGCGCCGCGCCAAAAAAATTTCCCGAAATCATTCCGTCCTATTCCATCACGCAACTCGGCGGCTTGAGCATCACCAGCAATCAAGTCATCGTCCTCGGCGTCACGCTGCTGCTGCTGCTCGCCCTGCGGTTCATCGTGTTGAAAACCAAAATCGGCACGGCGATGCGCGCGCTGTCGTTCAATCCCGAAGCCGCGGCGCTCATGGGCATCAACACGGATGTCGTCATCTCGTTCACCTTCGCGCTCGGTTCGGCGCTGGCGGCGGCGGCGGGCATTTTGTTCGCCATCAACTATCCGGCGATTGACCCGCTCATGGGCATTTTGCCGGGACTCAAGGCGTTCGTCGCCGCGGTGCTGGGCGGCATCGGCAACCTGCCCGGCGCGGCGCTCGGCGGCGTCATCATCGGCGTCACCGAAACGCTTGTCTCCGGCTACATTTCCTCGACCTATCGCGACGCCATTGCGTTCGGCGTTTTGATTTTGATCCTGCTTGTCAAACCGTCCGGCTTGCTCGGCAAAAAAGAGGTGGAAAAGGTATGATTTTCAAACGCGCCAAAACTTTCCTGCGCGAAAAAACGGCACTATGTTTCAAACATGCCAAAGCCTTTTTGTTCGGTGCCATCGTGTTGTGTTCCAAACATGCCAAAACTTCTTTGCTCGGCGCGATTGTGCTGTGTCTTCTGGTTTCACTCGCTGAAAACAAAATCAATTCCTACTGGCTGTTCATCAGCTACGACATCGGCATCAACATCATCCTCGCCGTCAGTTTGAATTTGATCAACGGTTACACCGGCCAGTTTTCGCTCGGCCACGCGGGTTTCATGGCGGTTGGCGCTTACACGGCGGCGGTCATCACCAACCAGTTCGGCGAGTTGAATCTGTTTGCCTCCGGCGCGGTGTTTTTCGGCGCGCTGCTTGCCGGCGGATTGTGTGCGGCGGTGGCGGGATTGCTCGTCGGCCTGCCCACGCTGCGGCTGAAGGGCGATTACCTCGCCATCGTCACGCTCGGTTTCGGCGAAATCATCCGCGTGATTTTTCAAAACATGAACGCCGTCGGCGGCGCGCGCGGTTACAGCGTGCTGCACGGTTACACGAATTTCTTCTGGACGTTCGCGCTGGCGGCGGTGACGGTTTATGTCGTCACCTCGCTGGTTCATTCCACCTACGGACGCGGCTTCATCGCCGTGCGCGACGACGAGGTCGCCGCCGAGGCGATGGGCATCAACACGACGAAATACAAGGTCACGGCGTTTGTCGTCGGCGCGTTTTTCGCGGGCATTGCCGGCGGACTTTACGCGCACTCGAAACAATTCCTCGCGCCGGGCGGATTCAATTTCATGCAATCCATCGCCATCGTCGTGATGGTCATCCTCGGCGGCATGGGCAACACGCCGGGCGTCATTATCGCCGCCATCCTGCTGACACTGCTGCCCGAGGGCCTGCGGCAGATGGCCGGTGTCGAACATCTTCCCGGCATCGCCAAAATGCATCCGCTCGGCTGGATCGGCGGCACGCGGATGATCATTTATTCGCTGCTGCTCATCGTGCTGATGCTTACAAGGCCGCAGGGACTCTTTTCCTTTCGAAGTAAAGGAAATTAAAAATTAAAAATGTAAAATGAAAAAATCCGAATCCAGTTCGGGCGATTCAAAAAGTTCTCCGCCACGGGACATTGTTGAACGCACTTTTGATTTTGCCGTCCGCATCATCCAGCTTTGCGGAAAAATGGATGAACGACCGGGCGTTGGCCGCGTGATGATGAGCCAGATTCTTCGCGCGGGAACGAGTGTTCCGGCGAATGTCGAAGAGGCGCAAGCCGCGCAAAGCAACGCCGATTTCGTCAGCAAAATGTCCATCGCCTTAAAAGAAGCGCGCGAGGCGCATTTGCGCCTGTGGTTGCTCGCGACCGCCAACATATTTCCAGAGAAACAGTTGCAAGCGCTGGTTGAGGAAGCCGATGAAATCCGGCGAGTGATTGGCGCGATCATTGTTTCCAGCAAACGTGGCGGAAATGCCTGATTTTTTAATTTTGCATTTTTAATTTTTAATTATGACCGCCTTGCTGCAACTCGACAAAACCACCATCCGCTTCGGCGGGTTGACGGCGGTGTCGAATCTGGATTTGCAGATCGGGTGCCACGAACTCGTCGGATTGATCGGTCCGAACGGCGCCGGCAAGACGACCGTGTTCAATCTCATCACCGGTGTCTATCAGCCAACGGAAGGCGACATTCAATTCAACGGCCAGTCCGTCGTCGGCAGCAAGCCGTATCGCATCACCGCCCGCGGCATCGCGCGCACGTTCCAGAACATCCGGCTGTTTCCGTCACTGACGGTTTTCGACAACGTCCGCACGGTGTTCCATCTGCACCTGCGCGGCGATGTCCGGCACGCGCTCTGGCGCGGCAGGGGTTTTCACGACGAGGAAAAGTCCATCGCCGGCCGCGTGGTCGAGCTGCTGGAGATTTTCCACCTCGGCAAATTCCGCGACGCCCCGGCGAAGGGCTTGAGCTACGGCGACCAGCGGCGGCTGGAAATCGTCCGCGCGCTGGCGGCGCAGCCGAAACTGCTCCTGCTCGACGAACCCGCCGCCGGGATGAACGCCAGCGAAAAAATCGAACTGACCCGGCTCATCCGGTTCGTGAAGGACAAATTCAAGATTTCCGTGCTGCTGGTCGAGCACGACATGCAGGTGGTGATGGGCATTTGCGAGCGCATCGCGGTGCTGGATTACGGCGAGAAAATCGCCGAAGGCACACCCGCTGAAGTTCGCGCGAATCCAAAGGTAATCGAAGCTTATCTCGGCAACTGAACCGCGCTGGAACACCGCTGTTTGGTTTAGAGCGCGGGCAGGCGGGCGCAGGTCGCATGATCACGCGAAGAGAAGTGAAGTGAAGCGGTCTGAACCGGCAGGAGTCGGGCCACCAACCGGCAACGCAGTCAGCGGCATTTCGACAAAGCAAAGCGGCGGTGAAAAGCCGTTGTCTGCCGCGCTGCTCAAACAAGCAACCCCGAAGCGATTTCTCAAACCATTTCCGCGCAGCGGGCGCAACTGGCGTGACTCATGGCCGGAGCATGAGGCATGACAGGCAAGCGTATCGGCGCTCGCTTGTGAATTTCTGAAGCCGTGAGCGGAATGGAGCGTTTGGGGAGGCCGCCCGCGCGGGGGAAAAGGGACGCGGTTCAGCGGACGGAACAAAACGCGGACTGGAGGGGCGGATTTGGAAATTCAGCAAGGGAGCATTGGTGGGCGAGTGCGAGTCTGCCGGGATTTCGAGGCGTCGTCTTGAAAAGGGGAATCGAAATCCTGACAGTCTCGCGCGCGGGGAAAGATAGTAATAGAATGTTCGCAGAAATGAGCTATCGTCCGCCGAATGGCGGCGGCGACGACGGACGGTGAATAACTTTTCCAATAATGTTCTTGAAGTATTTTGCAGAAATAGTAAAAAGGGCTAATCCTTTTCTTTAACGCAGCTATTGGGGCGAAATCAAAAGGTTTTCGGGATGTGAAGACAATTGGTCAACATCTTGTTGCGCAGACGGCTGATGCGTATCCTAGGCAGGGGGAAATCCATAACTTCAGCAAGGCATCTGGCTTTGCACCACGATCACCGTTTTCCTTTCCTTGTTTTCCTTTATGAAAACTTCATTTATTCCCACATTGCTGGCGTTGACCCTCGTGGGCGCACAGGCACAACAGGTGACCGGCACTCAAACAACACAGACCGGCGTGAATCAAACCGAGCCGACGTCAACCTCTTACCAGATCGTGGAGCAAGGGGCCAATCATCGGGTGTGGCAGCGTCAAACCATTGAACAAGGGCCGAATGGCATGTTTGTGACGCACATTCATAAATATACGGAATTAAGTTCGGGTTTAAATTATTGGAATTCGACCGTTGGTAACTGGGTGCCATCGCAAGAACTCATTAACACCTATTCATCGGGAGCCATTGCCCAACAAGGCCAGTATCAAGTCATCTTTGCTAACAACCTGAATTCCGCCGGCTCTATTGACCAGCAAACGCCGGATGGCAAACAGCTACAGAGCAGCATTCTCGGTCTGGCCTATTACGACAGTTCGAGCGGCCAGAGTGTGATGATCGCACAAATCCAGGATTCGACCGGGGAGTTGATTTCACCCAATCAAGCACTGTATCCGAATGCGTTTGAGGGCGTGAAGGCTGACATTAGATACACTTATAAAAAATGAAGTTTTGAACAGGATGTAATTTTGAGAGAACAACCACCTACGCCTGAGTCACTTGGTTTGAATTCCGACACCACGGAAATCGAAGTGTTGACGGAATACATTGATCCGCCGGAGGCCAGCATCGTGGAACATACGATGAAAAGCAGTTCCCTGCCGGACGAGGACATAAGCTGGGGTGCCATGCGAATTGGGCGCGGCAAGGCGTTTGACTTGGGAGAACCGGCGAATGCCGATTCGCACATCTTGGTGCGTCGGCAATATGTGACGATTCAAGGCCGGCAGATTTTGATTGAAGGCGTGCCCATAATGAGAATTCAATCGTATTTGTCGAGTTTGCCATTGCAATCAAGCGCCGCGACCAGGCTGCCGGCGATGGCCTCCAAAACGCTGGCGCTGCCCAAAACGCCCTTGGCCCAAGCGAAGGCAAAACCAATGAAACTGGCATCGTCTTCGCCGTCTAAAAAGGGTTTTGTGCTGGATTATGTGGAGCTGAACACGGACCAGACCAATTTTAATTTTCAAGGGGATACAACGTATGTTGTGAGTGGAGAGTATAATTTTAGCGGCACCACAACCATTGAAGGGGGCACGGTCATCAAATACAACGAAAACGCCTGTTCCATCAATATACTCGGAACGCTCAATTGTCTGACGGCTGCTTACCGCCCGGCTATTTTCACTTCGACTGGCGATAATACTGTTGGGGAAGCTGTTCCCGACGCGCCTTGCATTGGCAGCCTCGACGTGCTAGTCATCGACCATTATGATGAGGACTTGGTAGTTTATATCTACGATGATTTTGGAAACACATTCGTCAATGGCAGCACTGTGTCTTCCGGCAGCGAGAATGATTTCTTCTTCGATGCCGGACTCGGACAGCACTACACCTTTGTTGCATATGATGAGGATAGGGATGAATACTATCTTGATTTTTGGCCCACACTAGGTTTAGACACGATACAGGTGTGGCTTGACGGCAGCATGAGCTACTCCGAATTCGGCAACAGTCTATGCACTCCACCTTCTGGAACGACAGTGGCTCTTTCGCTTGCTAATGGCGGGGTTGTCCATGATGTGCATATTGGCAATGTCGGCGTTGGCATTTCGAGCTACGGCGATTATTCAGTCACCAACGTTCAGTTTGTCAATTGCGACACGGCTTTTGACACGGAAAGCGCCTCGCTCTTCGCCGGAAACGTTTTAATGAGCGGCGTGGGCACCGGGTTTTACGGGCAGTATTTCCAGGCAACGGCGGAAAACGTGACCTTCGATCAGGGGACCAACGTGACCGCTGACCCCGACGGATCGGATATGACCAGCACGGTCACACTGGTAAATGCTTTGCTGACTGCTGTTGGCAGTTATGGAGTGGTTTCCGTCTCCACCAGCCATGTTGAAACATTTTCATCCAGTTCCGGGGTCTTTCAGAAGGTCGGCGCCGCCAGTTATTATCTTGCGAATAGCAGCACCAATCGCGGTGCCGGGACTGCCAGCATTAATTCTTCATTGCTGGCCGATCTCCAAACGAAAACCACCTATCCCCCGATTGTCTATTCCAACACGCCCATTTCAACGGCGACAAACCTTTCTCCCCAAGCCTTTCGTGACACCAACAGCAGTCCTGACCTGGGCTACCATTACGACCCTTTGGATTATGTCTTTGGCGGTTGCGACCTGTTTACCAATCTGACCCTTACCGCCGACACGGCAACGGCCTATTTTGAAGGTTACGGCGGCGTATCTTCATACGGGCAACCTTATGGCCTTTCCTTGAATCATGGCGCAAATTTCACGAGCACCGGCACGGCGACCGCGCCCTGCTGGTTTGTGAACGACAACATGGTGATGGATCGCGCCAACGGCAATTGGACGACCCGTGGCTGGATGAGCGGGATGATGATCAACGGCAGCGGTTCGGGCACCACCCCGCAGCTAAACGCCGATTTTACCAAATTCGTTTCGTTGTCTGGGAATGTCGGGCCTTGCCGCGACAACTGGGCCGCCGGGGTGGGTTATCTTAAAAATTGTGAGTTTTACAATGCCGGCATGCTTTCCATGTGTCCGTCCTATTACTACACCAACTGCCTTTTTATGCGTTCGGGCGCGGACTTCTATGCGCAGGTTAACGCCGCCAGTCTCACCTATCAAAACTGCACATTTTACGGCGGGTTTCTGGTCTGTTGTCGTTACGGTGGCCAAGCGTCTTCATTCTGGATGATTAGAGACACGACTTTTGACGGAGGAATAGCTCCTTATTTCTCTGACAATTTGAACGGAAACTCCAGCTATACCGCTTTCGATCACAATGCGTTTTTGACCAACTCCACCTTGTTGGAAGTTGTGGGACCAACTGATCAAACCAATATTGTGAGCTTCAACTGGCAGAGCAGTTGGTTTGGCACCTTTTACTTACCTCCAGACAGCCCGCTCATCGATGCAGGTAGCACGACGGCGGATCAAGTCGGTCTTTATCATTTTACCACCCAAACCAATCAGGTGCCGGAGACCAATTCCATCGTGGACATCGGTTACCACTATGTCGCGACCGATGCCTACGGCAATCCGTTGGACAGCAATGGCGACGGCATCCCGGATTATCTGGAAGATGCCAATGGAGATGGCTTGGTTGATGATGGCGAAACCAATTGGGCATTAACAATTCTGGTGCAACCAACCAGCCAAACGACTGTTCAGGGAGCCAACGCCACTTTCAGCGTGGTCGCGGACGGAATAGCCCCTTTGAATTATCAATGGTATCTCGACAATACAAATCCGATTGCTGGGGCAACCAACAGCAGTTACACGGTATTGGTGGCGCAGCCGGTTGAGACCAACAACACGTATTCAGTGGTTGTATCAAACGCATTCGGCGGCATAACCAGTTCCAATGCCGGTTTGGTGGTGATTGTTCCGCCATTGATCACACAACAACCCACCAATACAACGGTGTATCAAGGAAGCAACGCGACCTTCGTCTTAATCGCAACCGGCACAGCCCCGCTGAATTATCAGTGGTATTTTAACTCCGCGACGCTTGTCAATGCGACCAACTCAACGTTGACAATCACGAATGTTCAACCCCCCAATGCCGGCGATTATTCCGTGGTGGTGACCAACGCCGCCGGCTCAAGCACCAGTGCCGTGGCTTCGCTGACAGTGACGGTTGTGGACACCAACTTCTTCAATCCTTCAGGCCTCACGACCAACTTTGACGCAGTCTATACCAATGCCACACTCCGGCTGACGCAACCGTTATACTACCAAGTTGGAAGCGTCTTTCTAGCAACCTCCATACCGTTGGCGAACAATGCGTCTTTCAGCACATATTTTGCATTCCGGCTTGATCATAGCGGAGGCGGCGAGAACGGAGGGGCGGATAATCATATCGGCGCCGACGGTATTGTTTTCGTCGTGCAAACGCTTACTAATAATGTTGGTGGTGACGGTGGTGGAATAGGATACGCCGGGATCACCAACAGCATCGGGATCGAATTCGACACTTGGTTTAATGACGGTGACCCATACATTGATCCTTATTGGACGAATGCCGAAAATGTTGTCAGTGGAGACGGCAACCATGTCGGAATAGATTTTAACGGCTTTCTGACTAATGCGGCCACTATCAAATATGGAGTCATCACCAATGAATGCAGCGCTAAGACCGTGCATATCACCGACGATATGAATAACAGCAACGTCTGGTATGCGTGGGTTGATTACAACGGCGTGGCAAGCAACCTGGAGGTGCGTCTTCAGGAAACGAACAACATTCGCCCTGCAAACCCGACGCTTGCCTTTACCAATATCAGCCTGCTCGATTTTCTGGGTGCCACAGGCAAAACGAATGCCTTTGTCGGATTTACGGCGGCCACCGGGGGGGATTACAATGAGCAGGACATTCTCACATGGCAGTTTATTTCCCAATATCAGCCGATTGGAACGAACGTGCCAACCATTCCTTCAGTCTGGTTTACCTCGCCGACCAATACTTCACCCGCCAATCCAGCCACATTTGCTTATGGTTCGCCAACCGCAATTCGAGTTGTTGCCACCGATCAAGGCGGTGCCATTACCAATGTGCAGTTCTTTCACGGAACCAATTCAAATGCAACCAACTTCTTGGGAACGGCCGTGCCCAGCACAAACAACACCTACGCCTTGGCGTGGACCAACGCTCTTCCTGGGACGAACACGTTGGTGGCCATTGCAACGGATAACAACGGATTAAGCGCTACGTCTGCGGTAGTATATGTTGTCACGACCAATCTGCCTGTTTTGACTACTGTTCAAATCATCAGTCCGACCAACAGCCAGCTCTTGGTAACCTCGCCGCTGAATATTCTGCTGACGGCCAGCGCCAGCGCAACCATTGGCAGCATAACCAACGTGCAATTTTTCAATGGTGCCAGCCTTCTGGGAAATGCGGTCCTGACCACCAACAATATTTACCTACTGCTTTGGACCGATGTCGCCGCTGGTGCTTATTCGCTGACAGCGAAGGCCGCCGATAATCTTGGAGACCTGGTTACTTCGGCCGCTGTAGCCGTCACCGTCAATGCCATGCCCCTGATCAGCATCATCACCCCCACCAATTTGCAGTCGTTTCTGGAGGTGACCAATGTCTCGTTGTCGGCGGCGGCCAGTGACAGCGATGGCAGCATCACCAACGTGCAATTTTACGCCTACAATCTGGCCGCCAGCAACTTGTTGGGCAGCCTGACGACCACAAACGGAGTCGGCCTGTATAATCTGACCTGGAGCAATCTTGCGGTTGGAGCGTATCCGGTCATTGCCGTCGCCACGGACAATCGTGGTGCCAGCACGGTTTCAGAGATCAAGGTTTTCCGTGTAACCCCGACCAATTTGCCACCGAGCGTGGCGATTACTTATCCAACAAATAATTCCGTCTTCCCCGACTGTCCTGACATTACTCTTACCGCTGTCGCCACCAACGGCAGCGGCACAGTGACCAACGTGGAATATTTTGTCAACGGCCAGGGCATTGGCAATGCTTCCGATGCCCCGTATAGCCTCAATCAGTGTTGCTGGAAACCGGGAACATACACCATCGTGGCTATGGCCACTGATAACCTTGGCGGGAGCAGTGTATCGACAAACGTGCAAATTATCGTTTCTACGCCATCGCCGACCGGAGTTGGATTTTGGGATCCCACATTCCACACACCCAATGTCTTATATACGCCAGGGCCGCAAGATGAATGTGGCAATTATCTTGCTCTTGTGGCGTGCCTATCCGCATCTTTATATGGCTCGGATTTATATCTGGCGGGTATTGATGGCGTTCGCCAAGATATAAATTCATCTTCGCTTTATAAATTGACTGGAACAAACTGGTTCCGCTGGGGAGGGCCGGGTGCTGCGCCATGTGTGACGGGAACGCCATTCGGGTTTGGTTCTGCTCTCGATGGAATTGATGGTATCGGGGGTGTTGCGGTAAACGATTCTGGGATTTATGTAGCGGGGTTTGACAATTCTTACGAGGACACCATGTATGCTGTATGGCAATCTGATGGGACAGATTGGACCCAGTTGGGCGGCCATTTTCAAACCGATTATTATACCGAATACCCAGATGACCAGCGGAACGTTGAAATTGACCAACCTAGGCTGCAGTTCGTCGGAACAGATCTTTATCTCTTTGGCAATTTTAACTATGGTGTTCCTGATACAGACACAAACATCCAATACATCGCAAAATGGAATGCCGTGTCGAACGCATGGCAGCAGGTCGGCACTCCGTTAAACGGTCCAGTGTGGGCCATCACCAGCCTGAACGGAAATCTTGTGGTTGGCGGTCAATTTACCGACGCAGGCGGCAATACCAACGCCAACCTTATTGCGGAATTGGTTGGCGGCAATTGGGAGAACCTTGGAAATGGTCTCGGTGGAGAAGATTGGTTTGTTGACGAGGATGGTAACCCTTACACGAATTGTAATTGTGAAGTATTAAGTCTGGCAACCAGTGGCACTAACTTGTTTGTTGGCGGGGATTTTACATCTGCAGGCGACCAAACCAACGCCAATAGCATTGCGATATGGAATGGCCTCCATTGGAAGGCCTTGGGAAGTGGATTATCGTCACAGCCCTTTTTCGTGGATGGTTACCCTGAATACGCCTACTATCCCGGAAATGAATCTACAATAAATCCAATTGTTTATACCATTTCGACCCATTGCGACGCAGTGTATGTCGGCGGAGTGTTTAGCGATGCCATAAACCCGGACGGCACTGACGTTCAGGCGGCAAGCGTCGCCAAGGCCACTTGGGATGAAGGTTCTCAACAGTGGAGTTGGTCTGGCATGGACGTCGGAGTTTGTTATCAATCCCCCTTCTTTATGAACTTTCCAGCGAGAGTGCTTATGTCGGTGATCCAAGAAGACCAAACATCCGGCGCTTATGATGTGATCATAGGGGGCGACGTCAACGTTTCAGGACAATTTATTGGATCCGCCCCAAATAGCTTCCCCGCCATCTCCAGGTGGCGTGTGGGTTATCCGCAACCGCCTTCCTTGCCAAAAGTCACCATCGTCAACCCTGCCACCCAGACAATTGTTACAAATAATTCGCCCAGTCTGACCAATATCATCATCACGGCTACGGCCTCATCCAGTTACACCAATCTCAATTCTGTTGAATTTTACGTCAATGGCCAGCTACTGGACACAGTAGGTGATGGCTCTTGCTCTTGCGACAACGTTACCAACACTTTTACCTGGTCCACCAACCAAAATGGCGTGTATATAATCACGGCAGTGGCGGTTGATGACGACAACTTCCAAAGCGCGTCGAGCCCGGTATTGATAGATATTAAGAGCACAACAAATTCGATTTCCGCCGCAGACGATCAATTCACAATCCCTTCGGGAAGTCCGGCGGTGACGCTTCAGGTCCTGAACAACGATATTCCTGCGAGCGGCCTTAAAATCAGTCAGGTCGCTACGACCCGCAATGATCTGGGCACAGTTGCGATTGATCCGAAAGGAGCGTATCTCACCTACACCCCGTTCCCGAATGTTTTTGGAGAGGATGTATTCTTTTACACCGTTACCAATGCCGCCGGCGCCATTGATTCTGCCTCGGTGACGGTGAATATTGTCACCGCGCCGCAGATTACTTCGCCGTTCGACCAAGACAGAATTCCCGCCCCCGCCGCACCGCTGATCATCTCTGGCACCGCCGGAGCCGGAGGCAATGGCTACATTGTCACCAACATCAGTCTGCTGGCCGTTTCTTCAGATGGCGTTCAGGCCACGAATCAAACACCCACCAGCGGCGGGTTCAGCTTTAACTGGACCAACAGCACGCCGGGTTTCTACACCTTTGTTGCGGTTGCCTCCGCCGGCGGCGGCTTCACGAATGCCTCGGCGCCGGTGACCATTGCGTTGTATGACTCCAACGCGCCCGCCCACATGATCACGGCCCTTATTACCAACCTGGTGGCCACCGACAACTCCCAGGTGAATTTCTCCGGTCAAGTTGACCCGGTCATCACCAACGCGATTTTCGACCTCCAGGGGCAGGCTGAAGATTCCGTTGGCACCAACCCGGTTTCCTATCAAGTGTTGCTGTATCAGCCCAACTCCGGCATTACAGCCGCCACTACTAATCTGAATCTGCAGGCAGCCTTTTATGACTGGAGCCCTCCGTTCGCCAACGTTACACCGGGGCCGCTGAATGCCCAGGGCTTTCACGCCGGTGGTGACAACAATGGTGATCTGGGACTGCTCGATCTCACCGCCATTCCCAACGGTGTCTATGAATTGGTGCTCAATGTGCGGGGCGGTGCCGACGAGACCAACACGCTGGTGGAGGTGCAGATCAATTCACAACTCAAAATCGGCCAGTTCAGCTTCAGCGAGCAGGATCTGGTGCTCCCGGTCAGCGGCATACCAATCACCGTCACCCGCACCTATAATTCGCTTAACCCGCTCGCGGGCGACTTTGGCTGCAACTGGTCGTATGCCCTCAACAGCATGAACGTGCAGTTGGATGAGACACGGCAGGATGTGACCATTGGCAGCGATCAGGCACCCTTCGCCGACGATGACAGCTCCCCCAACGGTTTGCCAAAGGTGGTCAGCATCCGCACTGGCGGCGGCTGGGATGTCACGCTCACCCTCCCAAACGGAAAGCAGGCCATTTTTGCCTTTTCCATGGCCCCGGGTTTTTATTCCGGCACGGCCACATGGACGCCGCCCGCCTGGGTTCATGCCACGCTGACTCCCCTTGACCCGTCCTCGGCCACGATTAATTTCCTCACGTCTCCCCCTTATTGGGAGGATCCAAATAATCCCAATGTGGAAGGAGTCAATGCCCCCATTGAAAACCAGGATTTCCCCGGCTGGATTCTCACCACCCAGCCCGACGGAACACAGTATTACATCACGCGAGGCTCCCCGAATGGCGTGACGTATGCGGATCCGAACAATCCGGGATCTTACATTTACGCCAGGGTTTATGGCCCGCCCATGCTGACGCAAATTGTCCAGCGTTCCGGCGACACCATCGTCATCAGCGCCAACAGCATTTATCATCAGGATACCAATGGCATCAGCCGGACTGTCAGCTTTGACCGGGACGCCTGGGGCCGCATTACCGCCATCTACGATCCCAATGGTGGCACGAACAGTTTCCCGGCCGTTCAATATGTTTACAATCAAGATACCAGCAACCTCCTTCAAGTTCTCAAGCTGGTGGATCGCAACGCCGGAACTTACGTCACCAACCGGTATGATTACAATAATCCCAGCTTCCCGCACTTTATCACCTCCATCGAAAACGGCGACGGCGTGCCCGTTGCCCGGAATTACTACGACGACAGCGGCAAGCTGATTGCCGTTCAGGATGCGGATGGCAACCTTACGCAGTTCATCCATAACCTCACCAACAATCTGGAGGTGGTCATTGACCGGCTGGGCCATACCAACTCCTACGTCTATGACTTGAACGGCAATGTCACCGCCCAAACCAACGCGTTGGGGCAGGTCGCGACGATGGCCTATGACGCCAACAACAACAAGACCAACGAAATCACGTATCTAAATGGTTTGCCTTACGCAACCAACAGTTCAGTTTATGACCCCACCTTGAACCTCCCACTGATAACGACTGACCCGCTCGGCCATACCAGCACGTTCACCTACGACGGCTATGGCGATCTATTGACCAGCACCGATGCGCGTGGCAACACGACGACCAATAATTATGATAGCACTACCGGTAATCTCCTCAGTTCAAGCGACGCGCTCGGTGACACGACCGTCAATACCTACAGTGGCGGACTGCTTGCCAGTTCAAGAGATGCCATTGGAACAGTCACGGCCAATTCCTACGACAACAGCGATAATCTCATCGGCACGGCCACTCTGGATGCATCCAGCACGATTCTAAGCTCCAACACTTTCACATACGATAACAACGGCAACCGCCTGAACTCGACTGTCTGGCGGCATGTCGGCGCTTCCTGGGTGGGTGCCACCACGACCTACATCTATGATGCCAAAAATCGCGTGATTCAGACAATTGACCCCGACGGCGGGACGAACACGGTGGTCTATAATGCCATAGGCAAGCAGCAGGCCACGATTGACGCGCTCGGCAACACAACGGCCTATGCTTACGACGATCAAGGCCGGCTCATCCAAACCACTTACGCCGACGCAACCACCGAAACTTCGGCCTACGACGCGGCCGGCAACCGCACCAACAGCGTGGATCGCGCGGGTCGAACGACAGTTTACGTTTATGATGCGCTGAACCGGTTGACGGAGACGATTTATCCGGACACCACGACGAACACGACGGTTTACGACGGCGTGGGCCGTGTGGCGCAGAACATTGATGCGCGTGGAACTGTTACCGGATTCGCTTACGATGCGGCGGGCAGGCGGCTGGCGGTGACAAACGCATTCGGAATCAATGGAATCCAAAATGTTTCGGTTTATGCTTATGACGCCAATGGCAATCAAATCACCTTCACCGATGCAAACATCCACACAACGACGAATGTATTTGATGCGTTGAACCGGCAGGTGCAGGTAAACTATCCCGACGGGACGGAAACCATGACAGTTTACGATGCCGATGGGCGGCGCGTCGTAGAGACAAACCAGGACAACCTTCCGACGTGGTTCGGCTATGATGGGGCCGGGCGGCTCATTGCAGTCACGAATACGCTGGATCAGGTCACACGCTATCAATACGACGAGGCGGGCAATGAGACGGCACAAATTGATGCCCTCAATCGCACAAATTCCTTCGCCTATGATTCAATGGGGAGGCGCATTGGGCATTTCATGCCCGGCAATCAATCCGAAAATTCTGGCTATGATTTTGCGGGCAATCTGATTTATCAGACGAACTTCAACGGCGCGGTCATTACCAACCAATACGACGTGATGAACCGGCTGACCAACTGCGTTTCTGTGAACGGATACAAAGTCAGTTATGCTTACAACCTGACCGGCTTGCGGACAAACATGACCGACGTCAGTGGTGTGACAAGCTACGCTTACGACAACCGCGACCGTTTGCAATTGAAGACGATGAACTGGAGCAATGGCCCAACCGTATCCTTGTATTATCTTTACGATGTAAATGGCGCTGTAACAAACATCTGGTCCAGCACCGCCAACGGCGTGAACCTCGCCTACGGCTACGATCCGTTGAGCCGGCTGACGAATGTGCTGGCCAATGGCAATGTGGCGGCGAATTACGGGTTTGATTTGGTTGGCAATTTGCAAACCATCCGCTATGGTAACGGCGTGACGAATCAGTATCAGTATGATTCCATGAACCGGTTGACCAATCAGGTCTGGAAACTGAACGCGAGCACCCTGGCCAGCTTTTATTACCAGCTTGGCTTGACGGGCAACCGGACGAATTTGAGCGAATCGGTCAACGGCACGAGCCGGACGTATGCGTGGAAATATGATTCGCTGTATCGGCTGACGAATGAGAATGTCAGCGCCCTTGGCAGCGTGGGCTACGGCTATGATACCGTGGGCAACCGGACGAACCGGACTTCAAGCATCAGCGGGATTTTGCCAACCAATTCCAGCTACAACCCGAACGACTGGGCGGCGGGCGATCAATACGACAGCAACGGCAGCACGACGAATTCATCAGGTAATTTTTACCGCTACGATGTGCTGAACCATTTGACGAACATCAACAACACTATTTTCATCACCTACGACGGGGATGGAAACCGGGCAAGCAAGACCATTGGCGGCACGACGACTTACTATCTGCTGGATGACCGGAACCCAAGCGGCTACGTTCAAGTGCTTGAAGAATGGACGGCGGCCAGCGGCGTTACCAATCTGTCAAAGGTCTATAATTATGGACTGGCTTTGGTCAGCCAGCGGCAGCCGAATGTTTCCACCAATTATTTTGTCTCTGATGGGCATGGCTCGACAAGGATGCTGACGGACATCGGAGGGAATTTTGTCAATGCCTTCGCTTACGATGCCTACGGCACGTTAATTGCCTCAAACGGTGCCGCACCTACGGCTTACTTATATTGCGGACAACAATTTGACCCGGACTTGGGGCTTTATTTCAACCGTGCGCGCTACCTCAATACGGATACCGGCAGGTTCTGGACGAGGGATTCGACCGATGGTGACAACGAAGACCCGTTGAGTTTGCATAAATACCTCTATGGGGCCGATAATCCCGTCAATAACATTGACCCGTCCGGCAACGATTTCATCGCTGACGTTGTGGACATCGGAGACATGCTGGGCAGTTTGGACAGTTTTGTAGTCAATGCTCAACTCGTACTCAAAAAGGCGATGAGCGTGGCCTACAGGCAAAGAGCCTTCAACCTGCTCACAACTGTGATTCGCCCCACCCTGAACTCAATTCAGGACGAGTCAGGTACGAAGCTTGCAGGAGAGAACGCTGAATATATGTTGCTCGGCACCTGTATCGCCGAGACTGGGGACTTGGATACCAGGAGGCAAAAGAATGGCCCTGCTCTGGGACTTTTTCAGATGGAGCCGTTTACGCATGACGACTTGTGGAACAACTATTTGTCTTACAGGCCCAAACTGAGAGACGCGGTCTTGAAGCATTTTAATATAACGTCAAAGCCGCCGCCGAACGCTCAACTTCTTGAAAGCAACGACTCCTACGCTGCGATTATGGCCAGAATCAGGTATCTGCCTGCGCCTGCCGCCATGCCTTCCTCCACCGATCTAAAGGGGCAAGCTCAATATTGGGTGACATATTACAACAGAGGAGGGAAAGGAACGGTAGCTGACTATCTTGCGCGATGGCATGCAGCTATGGGGCTGTAAAAGCAATTTCCAAATTTATGAAATTTTGCATTCTTTTCGTCTTTGCAGCCTGCACTTGCCTTGCTTTGGGAGCCGATTTCAGCATTCGCCCGGAAGGGGATGCCGTAACGATTCATGGAACAAATGGCACCACAGTGACACTGAGGGGTGCCAAGCTGTTCTTTAAGGATGAAGATGGAACGACGGGTCCCGCCGAAGAAGACTATCTCGTGGAAGTTATCAACAACAGCTATCCTCGCATTGTTGCCATGCTTGATGGGCGCGTTTCCAAAATACAGTTGGCCGATGTGGATGGGGGCAAAGAGAATGAACTGCTCGTGTTTTATTTTGCTGGCGGGAACCAATACGGAGTGCGCATCTACACCGTGAATGGCATTGATGTAAAACCGCTAAAAACGCAACCGGTGAGCAGCAACATGCGTTCAGTGCAGGTAAAAGGGAACGACATCGTTGTGAAAAACGAGGAAATTGGTGCCGACGGAAAGCGTTACACCTCCACCGATACATATAAGGTGGCTGATGGTGACTGCAAACACGTCCGGGAAGAAAACACTGCGATCAGCCAATGACAAACGGGGATGGGAACAGCGGCACACCGCAGGACGAGGCTTTGTAAGCCTCTGATTTTCGCCCTATTCCGTAAAGGGGTCCTGACTCTTTACAGGAAACGCGGGTTGGCATAAGCTGTTGGTCATGCCCCGGCAGTGACGCATTTGAAAGTTGAACCGGACGAACCAAATGAATTTAATCTTATATGAAACTAGGACTGACCCCTTGTATCTTCCTAATTGTCCTGCTTGGCACAATTGAAAGAGACCGCCAAG
>Ga0182018_10000552_pt1 | contig 47901 bp, 38 predicted proteins | sample 812P2MmetaG_FD_120490 | JGI IMG/M metagenome (GOLD analysis project Ga0182018, IMG submission 120490) | Permafrost microbial communities from Stordalen Mire, Sweden - 812P2M metaG | ecosystem: Environmental > Terrestrial > Soil > Wetlands > Permafrost | place: Sweden: Stordalen | collected... | reverse complement strand
CCGACGATCTCGACTTCCTCGCCGACCTTGATGACGCCGCGCTCGATGCGGCCGGTGCACACCGTGCCGCGGCCCGAGATCGAGAACACGTCTTCGACCGGCATCAGGAACGGCTGATCCTTCGGACGCTCCGGCTGCGGGATGTTTTCATCGACGGCCTTCATCAGTTCGTAGATGGCTTCCTTGCCGAGCTTGGGGTCCTTGTCCTCCAGCGCCATCAGGGCCGAGCCCTTGATCACGGGGATCTTGTCGCCGGGGAAATTGTACTTCGACAGAAGCTCGCGGACTTCCAGCTCGACGAGCTCGAGAAGCTCCGGATCGTCCACCATGTCGACCTTGTTGAGGAAGACGACCAGCGCCGGCACGCCGACTTGGCGGGCGAGCAGGATGTGCTCGCGGGTCTGCGGCATCGGGCCGTCGGCGGCACTCACCACCAGGATGGCGCCGTCCATCTGCGCCGCGCCGGTGATCATGTTCTTCACATAGTCGGCGTGGCCGGGGCAGTCGACATGGGCGTAATGGCGCTTGTCGGTTTCGTATTCGACATGCGCGGTCGCGATGGTAATGCCGCGCGCCTTCTCTTCCGGCGCCTTGTCGATCTGGTCATAGGCCGTGTAGATCGCCTGACCCTTCTCGGCCAATACCTTGGTGATCGCCGCCGTCAATGACGTCTTGCCGTGATCGACGTGTCCGATCGTGCCGATATTGCAATGCGGCTTAGTGCGATTGAATTTTTCTTTGGCCATGGGACTCTCCGTTCAGGCTCTTGCTCTAATATTTGTGAATGCTGATCAGGCGAACTTCGCCTGTACCTCTTCGGCGATTGCTTTCGGCACTTCTGCGTAGTGGTCGAATTGCATCGTGAACGTGGCGCGCCCCTGTGACATGGAGCGCAGGTTGTTGACGTAGGAGAACATGTTGGCGAGCGGCACCATCGCCGCGATGACGTTGGCGTTGCCGCGCATGTCTTGGCCCTGAATCTGGCCGCGGCGCGAATTGAGGTCGCCGATGACCGACCCGGTATAATCCTCCGGCGTCACCACCTCGACCTTCATGATCGGCTCAAGCAACACCGAGCCGCCCTTCTGCAGCGCTTCGCGCATAGCGGTCCGTGCGCAGATTTCAAAGGCCATCGCCGACGAATCGACGTCGTGGGACGCGCCGTCGATCAGGCTTACCTTGACGTCAACCACCGGAAATCCGGCGAGCACGCCGGAGCTCATCACGCCTTCGAGACCCTTCTCGACGGCGGGGATGAACTCCTTCGGCACCGAACCGCCAACAATCTCGTTCTCGAATTCAAAACCCGCGCCGGGCGCACTCGGCTCGGCAACGATCTTGACGCGCGCATACTGGCCGTGGCCGCCGGTCTGCTTTTTGTGTGTGTAGTCGACGGTCGCCGACCGGGTGATCTTTTCGCGATAAGCGACCTGCGGCGCACCGATATTGGCGTCGACCTTATAGGTGCGCTTGAGGATGTCGACCTTGATGTCGAGGTGGAGTTCGCCCATGCCCTTGATGATGGTCTGGCCAGACTCCTGGTCGGTGTGAACTCGGAATGACGGGTCCTCGGCCACCAGCTTTGCCAGTGCCACGCCGAGCTTCTCCTGATCGGCCTTCGACTTCGGCTCGATGGCAATCTCGATCACGGGATCGGGGAATTCCATCTTTTCGAGGATCACCGGCTTTTGCGCATCGCACAACGTATCGCCGGTGCGGACTTCCTTGAGGCCGGCCAGCGCCACGATGTCGCCGGCGAATGCCTCCTTGATGTCTTCGCGGTTGTTGGCGTGCATCAGCAGCATGCGGCCGACGCGTTCCTTGCGCTCCTTGGTCGAATTCATCACCCCGGTGCCGCTCTCGAGCTTGCCCGAATAGATGCGGCAGAAGGTAATGGTGCCGACGAACGGATCGTCCATGATCTTGAAGGCAAGTAGCGACATCGGCTCGGTGTCTAACGGCTTGCGCTCGACCTCGTTGCCCTTGGGATCGATGCCCATCACCGGCGGCACATCGAGGGGCGATGGCAGGAAGTCGACGACGGCGTCGAGTAGCGGCTGGACGCCCTTGTTCTTGAACGCGGAGCCGCAAAAAACCGGAAAAAACGCGCTGGAAATTGTCGCCTTGCGGATGAGGCGTTTGAGCGTCGCGACGTCGGGCTCCTTGCCTTCGAGATAGGCGGTCATCGCGTCGTCGTCGAGCTCGACCGCGGCCTCGATCAGCTTCTCGCGATATTCCTTGGCCTGGTCCAAGAGCTCGGCCGGAATTTCGATGTCGTGATATTTGGCGCCGAGCCCTTCTTCGTCCCACACCACGCCGACCATGCGAATGAGATCGATGACGCCTTTGAACTGCGCCTCAGATCCAATCGGGAGCTGGATCGCGACCGGCTTGGCGCCGAGGCGATCGACGATGTCTTTCAGGCACTGAAAGTAATCGGCACCGGTCTTGTCCATCTTATTGCAGAAGACGATGCGCGGGACCTTGTAGCGGTCGCCTTGGCGCCAGACCGTCTCAGTCTGCGGCTCAACACCTTGATTGGAATCGAGCACGCATACCGCTCCGTCGAGGACGCGCAGCGAACGTTCCACTTCGATCGTGAAATCGACGTGGCCGGGCGTGTCGATGATGTTCAGCCGCTTGCCGTTCCAGATTGCGGTGGTCGCGGCGGAGGTGATGGTGATGCCGCGCTCCTGCTCCTGCTCCATGAAATCCATGGTCGCGGCGCCATCGTGGACCTCGCCCATCTTGTGGCTCTTGCCGGTGTAGTAGAGGACGCGCTCGGTGGTCGTGGTCTTGCCGGCATCGATGTGCGCCATGATGCCGAAATTGCGGTAGTCCTCGATGGGATGGGTGCGGGGCATTTTTTGGGGTTCCTTCGCTCTCGCCGGCCTTACCAGCGATAGTGCGAGAACGCGCGATTGGCTTCCGCCATCCGGTGCGTGTCTTCGCGCTTCTTTACGGCGTTTCCCCTGTTATTAGACGCATCGAGCAACTCGCCGGAGAGCCGCTCAGTCATTGTTTTCTCGTTGCGTTCGCGCGCGGCGGAAATAATCCAGCGGATGCCAAGCGCCTGACGGCGCGACGTGCGAACTTCGACCGGCACTTGGTAGGTGGCGCCGCCGACGCGACGCGAACGAACCTCGATCGACGGCATCACGTTATCCAGAGCCTGCTGGAAAACGCTGACCGGGTTGCCTCGGGTCTTGCCCTCGATGATGTCGAGCGCGCCGTAGACGATATTCTCCGCTACTGATTTTTTGCCGGCGTGCATCACCGAGTTCATGAACTTGGTGACCACCGCGTTCCCGAATTTCGGGTCCGGCTGGATTTCGCGTTTGTCGGCTCTGTGACGGCGGGACATTCCTAAATCTTTCCTACTTATTTAGGCCGTTTTGCGCCGTACTTCGAACGGCGCTGCTTGCGATTTTTGACGCCCTGCGTATCGAGCACACCGCGCAGGATGTGGTAGCGCACGCCGGGCAAATCCTTGACGCGGCCGCCGCGGATCATCACCACCGAATGCTCCTGCAGGTTATGGCCCTCGCCCGGAATGTAGCCGATGACTTCGAAGCCGTTGGTCAGCCGGACCTTGGCGACCTTGCGGAGCGCCGAGTTCGGCTTCTTCGGCGTCGTGGTGTAGACGCGGGTACAGACGCCGCGCTTTTGCGGACTCCCCTGCAAAGCCGGCACCTTCTTCTTCGCGTGCTGCGTAATCCGCGGCTTGCGAATGAGCTGGTTGATCGTCGGCATCCGTTACCTTTGCTCCTCGTCTTCCACTCGGCTCGGCGCGAATCCATCCGCGCAAAAAACAAATCGCGCCATCCGCTTCCCGGCGCGGAAGGGCGCTTGGCCATCGCAGAGGACCGCGCTGCGAGCGCGGTCATGCCTTGATCGTCTGACTTTTCGTAGTCAGAGGCAGCGTTTGAGCTTCCTTCGTCGAGGCGTCACGCCGCGTCCGACGAGCTAGGAAAGTAAGTACTTTCAATAGCTTATGGGGACCCGGCAGGCCGTTCCGACTGGCGAAGCTCACCGCCTGCCGAAAAGTTCGCGGTATGTATCGGCGCTACCGCTCTAAGTCAAGCTGATATGGGCACGAAAGCGCGATGCCACAAGCACAACTGTGACATTGCTTAGCCGTGATTAACCCGGCTCCATGCCCTTGACGCGGATGAGGCGCCGAGCGTCGGGTGTGGTCATAAAGCCGATGAAAGCGTGCGCCGCCACGGGCTCTTGAGCGCGGGTCGCAATCCCGGCTGCGTAAATAATGACATTCTGTAGCTCGCCGGGCAGCGGACCGACGAGTTCGGCGCCCTTTACGGGCAGGATCGCCACGATTTGCTGCATGCCGATCTCGGCCTCCCCGCTGGCAACGAGTTCTGCCACAGGGCCGCTGGTCAGCTTTGTTTTTGGCGTCATCTCGCTGGCGATGCCAAGGCGCTCCAGCAGCGCCGCGATATAGGCGCCGCTCGGACCGTCGCTATAGGCGATCGAGCGTGCCGCAAGCAAAGCGCGCTTAAAGGCGGCAACGGTTGCGATGTCGGGCTTGGGCGCGCCGGCGCGGACCGCAAGCCCAACGGCCGAGCGCGTTATGTCCTTTGTACCGTCTGATGCGATTTTGCCCTGCTTTACCAACTCATCGAGTTCCGGCCGCGGCAACAGCGCGACATCGAATGCCGCGCCTTCTTCGATCGCCTTCTTGAGGACCGAGGTGAGGCGAAATTCGGTATCGACCTTCGTCTCGTTCGCGCTCTCGAACAGCGGTACGATTTCGACCATCAGCGTGCGCATGGCGCCGCCGCTTAAGACCTTGACCGTTCCCGCAGCCGCCATGAATTCCCCCAACAGACGCCAATTATACAAAGGGGCCGCCAACGTGGCGGCCCCTTGATTGCGATATGCCTTCGATCGGTCGAGCGGGCTATTCGGCCGCCGGCAGCGCCGCAGGCTCGGCGGCAGCCTCGGCTTTCACCGCCGCCTCCGCCTCTTTCTCCTTCTCGCGTTCGGCGAGAATGAGTGCGTCGCGTTTGACCGCGACTTCGCGGATCTTGTTCATCATGGCGCCCGTCCCTGCCGGAATCAAACGACCCACGATGACATTCTCCTTTAGCCCGTCGAGCGTATCGTGCTTGCCGTTGACCGCGGCCTCCGTAAGCACGCGCGTCGTCTCCTGGAACGAAGCCGCCGAGATGAACGAGCGCGTCTGCAGCGAGGCTTTGGTGATGCCGAGCAGCACCGGATGCGCTGTTGCCGGCTTCTTGCCTTCCGCCACAAAGCGCACATTGACCTCGTCGAACTCGATCTTGTCGACCTGCTCGCCCTGGATCAGGTCGGTTTCGCCGGAATCGTCGATCTCGACCTTCTGCAGCATCTGCCGCACGATCACTTCGATGTGCTTGTCGTTGATCGCAACACCCTGAAGCCGATAGACGTCCTGGATCTCGTTGACGAGGTAATCGGCAAGCTCCTCCACGCCCTTGATCGCCAGAATGTCATGCGGCGCAGGGTTGCCTTCGACGATGTAGTCGCCCTTTTCGATCACGTCGCCATCTTGCAAGTGGATGTGCTTGCCCTTGGCGACGAGATACTCCCTGGCCTCCTCATCCGCGTTCGACGGCTCGATGGCGATGCGCCGCTTGTTCTTGTAGTCGCGGCCGAAGCGCACAGTGCCGGAGATTTCCGCGATGACCGCGGATTCCTTCGGCCGCCGCGCTTCGAACAGCTCGGCAACACGCGGCAGACCGCCGGTGATGTCGCGCGTCTTGGCACTCTCGGTCGGAATGCGGGCGACGACATCCGCCGCCGCCACCTTGGCACCGGGATCGACCGAGATGATGGCGTCGACCGCCAGCATGTAACGGGCGTCGCCGCCGCGGCTGAGCTTCAGGATCTTGCCGTCCTTGCCCTTGATCACCAGCGCCGGACGCAGGTCCTGCTGACCGCGGGCTGAGCCCGAGCGCCAATCGATAACCACGCGCTTGGCGATGCCGGTCGATTCGTCGAGCGTTTCCGTCAACGACTGGCCGTCGACCAGGTCTTCGTAGCCGACGATGCCCTCAAGCTCGGTCAGGATCGGACGGGTATAGGGATCCCATTCGGCGAGCCTCTGGCCGCGCTTGATGTGCTCGTCATCGTCGACCTTGACCCGCGCTCCGTAAGGAATGCGGTGGACGGCGCGCTCGGTGCCGTCCGGATCGAGTACCGCGACGATCAGGTTGCGGCCCATGGCGATAAGTTCGCCACCCGAATTGCGGGTGAGGTTCCGGTTCTTGATCTTGATGGCGCCCTCGAAGTTCGATTCGATGAACGACTGCTCCGATATCTGCGCCGCGCCGCCGATGTGGAACGTGCGCATCGTGAGCTGCGTGCCCGGTTCGCCGATCGATTGGGCGGCGATGACACCCACCGCCTCGCCCATATTGACCGGCGTGCCGCGGGCGAGATCGCGCCCATAGCACATGCCGCAGCAGCCGCTCGTGGTCTCGCAGGTGAGCACCGAACGAATCTTGATCTCCTGCACGCCGGAATTGACCAGCCGCTCGACGTGTTGCTCCTCGAGCAGCGTCGCATTCGGCACCACAAGCTCGTTGGTCGCCGGATCGCGCACGTCCTCGGCCGTGGTGCGGCCGAGAATGCGGCTCGCCAGCGAGGCGACAACAGTACCGGAATCGATGATGGCGCGAACCTTGATGCCCCGCATCGTGCCGCAGTCCACCTCGGTGATGATGCAGTCCTGCGCCACGTCCACGAGCCGGCGCGTCAGATAGCCGGAGTTCGCGGTCTTGAGCGCGGTGTCGGCGAGACCCTTGCGCGCGCCGTGCGTCGAGTTGAAGTACTCGAGCACCGAAAGCCCTTCCTTGAAGTTCGAGATGATCGGGCTCTCGATGATTTCGCCCGACGGCTTGGCCATCAGGCCGCGCATGCCGGCGAGCTGACGCATCTGCGCCGGCGAGCCGCGCGCGCCGGAATGCGCCATCATATAGATCGAGTTGACCTGAGCCTCCTGGCCCTTTTCCGCGGGCTTGGAGGTAGAGATCTCCTTCATCATCGCCTCGGCGATCTCTTCCGTGCACTTCGACCAGGCGTCGACGACCTTGTTGTACTTCTCACCCTGGGTGATCAGGCCGTCGTTGTATTGCTGCTCGAATTCCTTGACGAGGTCGCGCGTCTTCTCGACGCTCGCCTTCTTGGAACGCGGCACCACCATGTCGTCCTTGCCGAACGAGATGCCGGCCTTGAAGGCATGATGGAAGCCAAGCGCCATGACCCGGTCGCAGAAGATCACTGTCTCCTTCTGACCGCAGTGGCGATAGACCGTGTCGATCATGCCGGAGATTTCGCGCTTCGTCATGAGCTTGTTGACGAGGTCAAACGGAGTCTTGGCGAGCTTCGGCAATACCGAGCCGAGAATGACGCGCCCCGGCGTTGTGTCGTACCAGCGCGTCACCGGCTTGCCATCCTCGCCGACGCCCCGCCAGCGATATTTGATCTTGCTGTGCAGGCTGACGACTTTCTCGTGCAAAGCGAGCTCGATCTCGGCCATGTCGCCGAATAGCCTCGGCTTCTCGGGATCCGCGCCGTCGCGGACGATCGAGAGGTAATAGAGACCGAGCACGATGTCCTGCGACGGCACGATGATCGGCTGGCCGTTCGCGGGATGCAGGATGTTGTTCGTCGACATCATCAAGACGCGCGCTTCGAGCTGCGCTTCAAGCGACAACGGCACGTGAACTGCCATCTGGTCGCCGTCGAAGTCGGCATTGAACGCCGCGCAAACCAGCGGATGCAGCTGGATCGCCTTGCCTTCGATCAAAACCGGCTCAAAAGCCTGGATGCCGAGGCGATGCAAAGTCGGCGCGCGATTGAGCAGCACCGGATGCTCGCGAATGACCTCGTCGAGAATGTCCCAAACCTCGGGCTTCTCCTTCTCCACGAGCTTCTTCGCCTGCTTCACGGTGGTCGACAGGCCCTTGGCGTCGAGCCGCGAATAGATGAACGGCTTGAATAGTTCGAGCGCCATCTTCTTCGGCAGGCCGCACTGATGCAGCTTGAGCTCCGGACCGACCACGATCACCGAACGGCCGGAATAATCGACGCGCTTGCCGAGCAGGTTCTGGCGGAATCGGCCCTGCTTTCCTTTCAGCATGTCGGCGAGCGACTTCAGCGGGCGCTTGTTGGCGCCAGTGATAACGCGGCCGCGGCGGCCGTTGTCGAACAATGCGTCGACCGCTTCCTGCAGCATCCGCTTCTCGTTGCGGATGATGATATCGGGAGCGCGCAACTCGATGAGCCGTTTCAGGCGGTTGTTGCGGTTAATGACGCGCCGATAGAGGTCGTTGAGGTCGGACGTCGCGAAGCGACCGCCGTCGAGCGGCACCAGCGGGCGCAGATCGGGCGGGATCACCGGGACGTGCGTCAGGATCATCCATTCCGGCTTGTTGCTGGACTGGTTGAACGCCTCGATCAGTTTCAGCCGCTTGGCGAGCTTCTTCGGCTTGAGCTCGGAGGTCGATTCCGCGATCTCCACGCGCAAGTCCGCAGCCATCTTCTCCAGATCGAGGGCCTTGAGCATTTCGCGGATCGCTTCCGCGCCGATCATGGCGGTGAAGCTGTCGGCGCCGAATTGATCCTGCGCCTTGACGTAATCGTCCTCGGAGAGAAGCTGGCGATCCTTGAGCGGCGTGAGACCCGGCTCGAGCACGACATAATATTCGAAATAAAGGATCCGCTCGAGATCCTTGAGCGTCATGTCGAGCAACAGGCCGATGCGCGACGGCAGCGACTTCAAGAACCAGATATGCGCCACCGGCGCGGCGAGCTCGATATGGCCCATGCGCTCGCGCCGCACGCGCGACAGCGTCACCTCGACCGAACACTTCTCGCAGATGATGCCCTTGTACTTCATGCGCTTGTACTTGCCGCACAAGCACTCGTAGTCCTTGATCGGCCCAAAGATGCGCGCGCAGAACAGGCCGTCGCGCTCGGGCTTGAAGGTGCGGTAATTGATGGTCTCGGGCTTTTTGATCTCGCCGTAGGACCAGGACAGAATCTTGTCAGGGCTCGCGATTGAAATCCGGATCTGGTCGAAGACCTGAGCCGGCACCTGCGGGCTGAAAAGATTCATGATCTCTTGGTTCATCGTTTTCTCCGCTTGCCGACCATGTCGGCCGCTTTCGTAATTCTCTCTGCCTCGTCATGGCCGGGCTTAACCCGGCCACCTCCCTTAGGAAGGCACTGCCTTCCGATCGGGATGCGCGGGCCAAGCCCGCGCATGACGCTTCGTTACTCGGCCGCCTCGGACATGTTGCCGTCACCACCGCGCTGCTGCTTGGAATTATGCAGGTCGACGTTGAGCCCGAGCGAGCGCATTTCCTTGACGAGCACGTTGAACGATTCCGGAATACCGGATTCGAACGTGTCGTCGCCGCGCACGATCGATTCGTAGACCTTGGTGCGTCCGGCGACGTCGTCGGACTTCACCGTCAGCATTTCCTGCAGCGTGTAAGCGGCGCCGTAAGCTTCGAGCGCCCACACTTCCATTTCGCCGAAGCGCTGGCCGCCGAATTGCGCCTTGCCGCCCAGCGGCTGCTGGGTGACGAGGCTGTAGGGGCCGATCGACCGGGCATGGATCTTGTCATCGACAAGGTGGTGCAGCTTCAGCATGTAGATGTAGCCGACCGTGACTTTGCGATCGAACGTATCGCCGGTGCGCCCGTCGTAGAGCGTCACCTGCCCGGAATGATCGAGGCCGGCGAGATCGAGCATGTGCTCGATGTCGGCCTCTTTCGCGCCGTCGAACACCGGCGTCGAGATCGGCACGCCGTGTCGCAGATTGGTGCCGAGCTCTATGAGACCCTTCTCATCGAGCGACTTGATGGTCTCGTCTTCGCCGTAGATCTTTCGCAGCAGTTCCTTCAACGGTTTGGGATCTCGCTTGCCGTGATAGGTATCGACCGCGTTTCCGATCTTGATGCCGAGGCCGGCGCAGGCCCAGCCCAGATGGGTCTCCAGGATTTGACCGACATTCATGCGGCTCGGCACGCCGAGCGGATTGAGCACGACGTCGACGGACGTGCCGTCGGCGAGGAAAGGCATGTCTTCCGCCGGCACGATTTTCGACACCACGCCCTTGTTGCCGTGGCGGCCGGCCATCTTGTCGCCGGGCTGGATCTTGCGCTTCACGGCGACGAAGACTTTGACCATCTTCATGACGCCGGGCGGCAATTCATCGCCGCGCTGCAGCTTTTCGACCTTGTCGAGGAAGCGCTGCTCGAGCCGCTTCTTTGACTCGTCGTATTGTTTCCGGATGGCCTCGATCTCCGCCATGATCTTGTCGTTCGGCGAAGCGAACATCCACCATTGCGCACGCGGATATTCCTCGAGCACCGCGCGGGTGATCTTGGTGTCCTTCTTGAAGCCCTTCGGGCCGGCAATGCCTTGGCGGCCCTCCAGCAATTCGGTGAGACGGCCGTAGACATTACGGTCCAGGATCGCCTGTTCGTCATCGCGGTCCTTGGCGAGCCGCTCGATCTCTTCACGCTCGATGGCGAGCGCGCGCTCGTCCTTCTCGACGCCGTGCCGGTTGAAGACCCGGACTTCGACGACGGTGCCTTGCACGCCAGGCGGAACACGCAATGACGTATCGCGCACGTCGGAAGCCTTTTCGCCGAAGATGGCGCGCAGGAGTTTTTCCTCCGGCGTCATCGGGCTCTCGCCCTTCGGCGTGATCTTCCCGACCAGGATGTCGCCGGCACGCACTTCCGCGCCGATATAGACGATGCCGGCCTCATCGAGATTCTTCAGCGTCTCTTCCGAGACGTTCGGAATATCGCGCGTGATTTCCTCGGGCCCGAGCTTGGTATCGCGGGCCATCACTTCGAATTCCTCGATGTGGATCGAGGTGAAGACGTCGTCCTTGACGATCCGCTCGGACAGCAGGATCGAGTCCTCGAAGTTGTAACCGTTCCACGGCATGAACGCGACCAGCGCATTCCTGCCGAGCGCAAGCTCGCCAAGATCGGTCGACGGACCGTCGGCGATGATGTCGCCCTTCTTGACCTGATCACCCACTTTCACCAGCGGACGCTGGTTGATGCAGGTGTTCTGGTTGGAGCGCTGGAATTTCATCAGCCGGTAGATGTCGACGCCGGGCTTGGTCGGATCCGGCTCGTCGGTGGCGCGAATGACGATACGCGTCGCGTCGACCTGATCGACCACGCCGGTGCGGCGCGCCGCGATTGCCGCGCCGGAATCGCGCGCGACGACGCCTTCCATGCCGGTGCCGACAAACGGCGCCTCGGCGCGAACGAGCGGTACCGCCTGGCGCTGCATGTTGGAGCCCATCAGCGCGCGGTTGGCATCATCGTTCTCAAGGAACGGGATGAGCGCCGCGGCGACCGAAACAAGCTGTTTCGGCGACACGTCCATGAAATCCACCTTATCCGGCGGAATGAGCTGGACGTCGCCGGCATGGCGCACGACCACGAGATCGTCGGTGAAACGGCCTTTCGGATCGATGGCAGAATTGGCCTGAGCGACGGTGTAGCGTCCCTCTTCCATCGCCGAAAGATAGATCACCTCGTCGGTGACGCGGCCGTCCTTGACCTTGCGATACGGCGTCTCGACGAAGCCGTATTTGTTCACCCGCGCATAGGTCGCGAGCGAATTAATGAGACCGATATTCGGCCCTTCCGGCGTCTCGATCGGACAGATGCGCCCATAATGCGTGGGGTGCACGTCGCGCACTTCGAAGCCGGCGCGCTCGCGCGTGAGCCCGCCCGGACCCAGCGCCGAGAGCCGCCGCTTGTGCGTGATCTCCGACAGCGGATTGGTCTGGTCCATGAACTGCGAAAGCTGTGAGGAACCAAAAAACTCGCGCACGGCGGCAGCCGCCGGCTTGGCGTTGATCAGGTCCTGCGGCATGACGGTGTCGATATCGACCGACGACATGCGCTCTTTGATGGCGCGCTCCATGCGCAGAAGGCCGATGCGATACTGATTTTCCATCAGCTCGCCGACCGAGCGGACGCGGCGATTGCCGAGATGATCGATGTCGTCGATTTCACCCTTGCCGTCGCGCAAATCCACGAGCGTGCGGATCACCGCGATAATGTCCTCCTTGCGGAGAGTGCGCATGGTATCGGGCGCATCGAGATCGAGCCGCATGTTCATCTTGACCCGGCCGACGGCGGACAGATCGTAACGCTCCGAATCGAAGAACAGCGATTGGAACATGTTCTGCGCCGTGTCGATCGTCGGCGGCTCGCCCGGACGCATGACGCGATAGACGTCGAACAGCGCATCTTCGCGCGTCATGTTCTTGTCGATCGCCAGCGTGTTGCGGATGTAAGCGCCGACGTTGACGTGATCGATATTGAGGAGCGGCAGTTCTTTATAACCGAAATCGACCAGCGACTTCAGCGGCGTCTTGCCGACGTTGATATCCCACCCGCCGTCTTTTCGTTCGGTGCCCGTGATCTCCTCGCCAGCCTCAGCGTATATTTCGCCAGTCTTCGTGTTGACGAGGTCCTCGGCGATGTAGTGGCCGATCAATTCCTCATCGGAGAGCCGGAGAGCCTTGAGACCCTTGTCAGCGAGCTGACGAGACTGACGTACGGTAAGCTTCTTGCCCGCTTCGAGTATGACCTTGCCGGTATCGGCGTCGACCAGATCGTTGATCGCTTTGTAGCCGCGCAGCCGGTTGGCATCGAACGGTACGCGCCAGCCTTCCTTGGTGCGTTTGTACGGCACCTGCTTATAGAAAGTGTTGAGGATTTCCTCGCCCGACATGCCAAGCGCATAGAGCAGCGACGTCACCGGGATTTTGCGGCGCCGGTCGACGCGCGCGTGAACGATGTCCTTGGCGTCGAACTCGATGTCGAGCCAGGACCCGCGATAGGGGATGATGCGGGCAGCGAACAGCAATTTGCCCGACGAATGCGTCTTGCCCTTGTCGTGATCGAAGAACACGCCGGGCGAGCGATGCATCTGCGAGACGATGACGCGCTCGGTGCCGTTGACGACGAAGGTACCGTTATTGGTCATGAGCGGAATGTCACCCATGTAGACATCCTGCTCCTTGATGTCCTTGACCGACTTGGCGCCGGTCTCTTCGTCGATATCGAACACGATCAGCCGCAGCGTCACCTTGAGCGGCGCGGCGTAGGTCATGCCGCGCTGGCGGCACTCGTCGACGTCGTATTTCGGCGGCTCGAATTCGTATTTGACGAACTCGAGCATCGAGGTGTTGGAGAAGTCGGAAATCGGGAATACCGACTTGAACACGGCCTGCAGGCCCTCGTTGGGCCGGCCGCCTTGCGGTTCCACCACCAGCAGGAATTGGTCGTAGGACGCCTTCTGAACCTCAATGAGGTTCGGCATCTCCGCGACTTCCTCGATTTTTCCAAAAAACTTTCTTACGCGCTTGCGACCGATAAACGTCTGCGCCATCATATCCTCTCGCTCAATCGAACCATCGGGTTCGAACCGCCGGCTGTCGTACCGTCCGCTCAAACCATGACGCCCGAACCGCAAGGGCACGTATCTTGTAAAGATACTTGCCCGCCGTTCGAGGTACCGAGGCGATCAAGACGACTCTCCAGAGGGCCGCAATCCATCGCGACCGTCGGGACAAGCGTCATACGCCGTATTTCACGCCCTATTTTCGGGTGATTCGGCCAAAGTTCCGAATCACCGCGCCACACGCTCTACTTCGCTGGATCCCCGGGTTAAGGCTCCGCTTCCCCGGGGATTTCACTTAAGTAAGCACCGCTTACTTAAGCTCAACCTTCGCGCCAACCTTTTCGAGGGTCGCCTTGATCTTGGCGGCCTCGTCCTTGTTGACGCCTTCCTTGACGCTCTTCGGCGCGCCTTCGACCAGGTCCTTGGCCTCTTTGAGGCCCAGTCCGGTGATAGCGCGGACTTCCTTGATCACCTCGATCTTCTTCTCGCCGACAGCGGTGAGAATGACCGTAAACTCGGTCTTTTCCTCGGCCGCCGGAGCCGCCGCACCTGCTGCGGGGCCAGCTGCAACCGCAACCGCGGCGGCAGCCGAAACGCCCCATTTCTCTTCGAGAAGCTTGGCGAGTTCGGAGGCCTCAAGCACGGTGAGGCTTGAGAGGTCATTCACGATTTTTTGAAGATCAGCCATGAGATTTGTCCTTCGGTTCTAACCTTTAAGAGTGATGCCTTAGGCAGCCGCGCTTTCACCGCTCTTGGCGGCATAGGCCTGAACCACGCGAGCGACCTTGGCGGCAGGAGCATTGATCACCTGCGCGATCTTGGTTGCCGGCGCCTGGATAAGGCCGACGATCTTCGCCCGCAGCTCGTCGAGCGAGGGCAAGGCGGCGAGCGCCTTGACCCCATTCGGGTCGAGCGTGGTGGTCCCCATCGCTCCGCCGAGAATGACGAACCGCTCGTTCGTCTTGGCGAAATCGACGGCGACCTTGGGCGCCGCCACCGGATCGCCCGAGAAGGCGATCAAGGCCGGGCCCTTGAGCAAGGGCGCGATCGAGGCGACGTCGCTGCCTTGAAGAGCGATCTTGGCCAGGCGATTTTTCGCGACCTTCACGCTCGCGCCAGCCTGCTTCATCTGCCGACGCAGATTCTGCATCTGAGCGACCGTCAGGCCGGAATAATGAGCGACGACGACGACCTTGGTGGTCTTGAAGACCTCGCCAAGGGCGGTGACGGCCTCGCTTTTTCCCGCGCGATCCAAAAGCTCTCTCCGGTTGGCGGTTCGTCTTACGGAACCGCCGGGTTGATGCCGGCCGTCCCGCGCTAACCCATCGAGGTCATCGACGAACCAGGCAGGACGACATTTACACCCTGCCCCCGGCACAGCTTTCGCCGTTCCGGGCCATCGAGGTCAGAACCGAAGGGCAACAGACTTTGTAGAAAGGTCTGGCCCTCGTCCTTCACCCGTCTATGCTGGCTCGCCCTCTTTTGGAGGCTCGAATTAAGCCGTTGCCGGCACCTGCAGTCTCGGACAGGAACGCGTCCTCAAATCCACTAAGGTCCTCAGTCTCTTAGAAAATCCAAACCGATAGGTTCTAAGAGATGATGTTTCGCTCAAATGGGGTTTGAGAAGCGCACAAAGGCGCGCCGACAAACCGGGCCGGCACGCCCATGGCGTTTATCTAGCTGGTCGCTGCGCGTTTGCCAAGGGCCTAAAGGCATGCCCAATGCGCGCGGCGGCAGGCGATTTAGTGCGTCTGCTGCCCGCTCGCAAACAGGCTTCCAGGCTCGACCTTCACGCCGGGGCCCATGGTCGAGGAAATGGCCACGCGATTGATGAAATGGCCCTTGGCGCCGGCCGGCCGTGATTTCTGCACGGCATCGGCGAAAGCCATGATGTTCTCGACCAGTTTTTCCGCGCTGAACGAAGCCTTGCCGACGCCGGCCTGGATGATGCCGGCCTTCTCGGCGCGAAACTCCACCGAGCCGCCCTTGGCGCCCTTCACCGCGTTGGTGATGTCCATGGTCACCGTGCCGACCTTCGGATTGGGCATCAGCCCGCGTGGGCCCAGAACCTTGCCGAGGCGGCCAACCAGCGGCATCAGGTCGGGCGTGGCGACGACGCGATCGAAGTCGATCGCGCCACCCTGCACTTTCTCCACCAGATCCTCCGCCCCGACGACGTCGGCGCCCGCCGCCTTGGCCTCGTCGGCCTTGGCGCCGCGCGCGAAAACGGCGACGCGCACCGAGCGGCCGGAGCCATTCGGAAGATTGACGACGCCGCGCACCATCTGGTCGGCATGGCGCGGATCGACGCCGAGATTCATCGCCACCTCGACAGTCTCGTCGAATTTGGCCTTGGCGCGCTCCTTGACCATCTTCACGGCTTCCTGGAGCGGATAAAGCTTTTCGCGGTCGACACCTTCGCGAACCGCGCGCGTGCGTTTTCCAAGCGTGCTCATGATTTCACCTCCAGCCCCATCGAGCGCGCGGACCCTTCGATCATGCGCATAGCGGAGTCGATCGTGTCGCAGTTGAGATCTTTCATCTTCTGCTCGGCGATTTCGCGCACTTGCGCCTTCGTGACCGCGCCGGCGAAATCGCGGCCTGGCGTCTTCGAGCCGCTCTCCAGCTTCGCCGCTTTCTTGAGGAAGTGCGACACCGGCGGTGTGCGCAGCTCGAAGCTGAACGAACGGTCGGCATAGACCGTGATCGTGACCGGGATCGGCGTGCCCTTTTCCAGCTTCTGGGTCTGCGCGTTGAACGCCTTGCAGAACTCCATGATGTTGAGGCCGCGCTGGCCCAAGGCAGGTCCAATAGGCGGCGACGGATTGGCCGCCCCCGCCGGCACCTGCAACTTCACATATCCAGTGATTTTCTTCGCCATGCTTTGCTCCTGTTAGTGGTGCGGATATTGACGGCCGGCGACCGCCTCACCTCCCACGCCTGCGCTCCCAGACTACAGTTTCTCCACCTGTCCGAACTCCAGCTCAACCGGGGTCGCGCGTCCAAAAATCGATACCGCGACTTTGAGGCGCGATCGGCCTTCGTCAACCTCTTCCACCGTTCCGTTGAAGGAGGCGAACGGTCCGTCCGATACCCGCACTTGCTCGCCGACCTCGAATGAAACCGAGGGTTTCGGCCGTTCGATGCCCTCCTGCACCTGATGGATGATGCGCTGCGCTTCGGCCTCGGACAACGGCATCGGCTTGTTGTCCGAGCCGAGGAAGCCGGTCACCTTCGGCGTATTCTTGATGAGATGATAGGCCTCATCGGTCATTTCCATCTTGACCAGGACATAGCCCGGGAAAAACTTTCGCTCGGCGTCGACTTTGCGGCCGCGGCGCACTTCGACGACCTTTTCCTTCGGCACCAGGATTTCCTCGAATAGGGCCGACAGCCCGCGCTGCTTGGCTTGCTCACGGATCGACTCCATCACCTTGTTCTCGAAGTTCGAGTAGGCGTGGACCGCGTACCACCGGTTCGTCATGTCATGAATTCCAGATCATGAATTTTGGGTCGTTATTCGAAAAGCTCAAGAGTTGATGCCAAGCAGAAAGCTGACCGCGACGCGCATGACCTGATCGGCGAGCAGAAAGAAGATCGAGGCGAAGACGACCATGACGAACACCATGATGGTGGTCACGGTGGTCTCCTTGCGCGTCGGCCAAGTGACTTTCTGCCCCTCGGCTCGCACTTCTTGCAGAAATTTGAACGGACTGACTTTCGCCATCGCTTAAATCCAATAGCCATTACTCGCCCCGCCCAGATTTTAAGGACGAGACCGACCAGCGGTTCCTTTTGGGGAATATGTTCGCCGCGGAAGTCCGTCACCGGGCCGCAGGCGATGGCAGCTTCCTACTGCCGGCCGGTCACACCGTCAAGCTGGCAGGGATCAGGGATCAGGCGTCAGGGATCAGGAACCGCCCGTTTTCCGACACCTGATACCTGATTTCTGCCCCCTGGGATTGGCAGGAGTGGAGGGACTCGAACCCCCAACCCCCGGTTTTGGAGACCGGTGCTCTAGCCATTGAGCTACACTCCTAGGCGGCGTTCACATGCCCGTTGGCGGCAAGCAACGCAAGGCCCGCCCCGTCAAACCTCGAATTGGGACCGCACGCAGTCGGCTTAATGGACGAACCGTTGGTGACGCGACATACCCCGAAGCAACCAACGGCGCGAAGGTTGGCTTGCCAACCGAAGCTGCGAAGCAGCGTAGGTTGGAGCGGGTGAAGGGAATCGAACCCTCGTCATAAGCTTGGAAGGCTTCTGCTCTACCATTGAGCTACACCCGCGCCGGGGCTAAACAACGACAACATCGTCAGAATACCGGATTTGCCACTAACGTAAAATTAGGACTGCGGAATTCAGGACGGGACAAGGACGGAACCTGAATACACTATACCTTGTAATGAAGGAGCATTTTCGGAGCCTGGCTCAACCGCCCTACCCTGCGGGTAGTCTCAATTTGAACCTGGGTACGTAGCCACGTCGGATGACGTCTGGCAGTCCGCAGAGATTATCCAACGGCTAGCTCTCTTGAGGTCGAAATTCCATCGTCCGGGCGCTGGGCGAGCGCCGGTTGAGATTCCACAATTGTTTTGGGAGTATTATGACGCTCGCCTCTACGGAGGTGAGTAGACCAGAAAATCAAGTCCGTGATCCGGTGATTAGACGCGCGCCCCGCTGAAAAGGTGAAATATGCCCACACCCAGTCGAGGGCGACCATCGCTCGGTTGCGGAAGCCAATCAAAAAGTGGATGTGAACCACACTCCAGACCACCCACGCGACGAGACCGCGGAGATGGATCCAGCCGAAGTCAATGACCGCAGCCTTGCGTCCGATGGTGGCAAGATTACCGTAACTGCGATAGTGGAATGGCTCGATCCGTTCTGCGCCACGCAGCCCGACCTTGATCAAATTAGCGACATAGCGCCCCTGCTGCTTGGCAACGGGAGCGATGCCAGGCAGAGGTTTGCTATTGGCGTCGAGGGCCAGCGCCGTGTCGCCGATAGCAAATATCTCAGGATGACAAGGTACGGCGAGGTTGGGATCGACTTTAATTCGACCGACATCATCGCATTCGACGCCGATCCACTGTCCGCAGTTGGCTGCCTTTGGGTGCACGTGGGACAGGGCTTTAGTGGCCTGCACGACGGAGGCGGTTAGTTCAGCGCTGCATTTGCATGATTTGATCCATAGGCACCATGTTGTGGTTCAGGTGCGCCATGATCCAAAGCGAACCGACGATGACCAAAAAAACGATCAGCACACCGAAGGCAAGTGCCATGACGTTGTTGACGTTGTCTGGGCCGGTCGTGATGTTGAGGAAAAAGACGAGGTGAACACCCATCTGCGCGATGGCGAGAACGACCAGCGCGACGGGAATGCTCGGACCCCAGACCAGTGTGGTGCCCGAGATAAAGAAAGACACGATGGTGAGCAGCGTCGCAAGCCCGAGCCCAACCAGGTAACTTACGAAAGCCTCGGCAGGCTCGTGTTCGTCGAAGCGCTCGTAGCCCGGCGCGGTGTCCGCGTAATGCGAATCGCCTTCCTGTTCGAAATGGCTCATTGCCCGACTCCCATCAAATACACCACGGTGAATATCGCGACCCAAATGATATCGAGGGTATGCCAGAACAGGCCGAAGCACAGGACACGCCTGAGAATATCGGCCCGGAATCCTTTGGCAAACACCTGCGCCATCATCGTCAGAAGCCACAGCAGGCCAGCGGTCACGTGCAAGCCGTGGCAGCCGACCAGCGTAAAGAAGGCCGAGAGGAACGCGCTTCGCGTTGGGCCTGCCCCGCGCGCCACCATGCCAACGAACTCGTGGACCTCGATGAAAAGAAATGCCGCTCCCAGTATGCAGGTTGCCGCCATCGCACTGTAAAACCAGCACCCGCGATGCGCCCACGCGCCGATGCTTGCGAGGCCACAGGTGAAGCTAGACAGCAGAAGGCAGGCTGTCTCGATTCCAACGTTGCGCAGGTTAAACAGCTCCCGCCCACTTGGGCCACCAGCTGTCGCCCCGACCAGCACCGCATAAGTAGCGAAGAAGGCGGAGAACATGACGATGTCGCTGAGCAGGAAGATCCAAAAGCCGTAACCAACAATGATACGCTTCGACACCAGCTCGTCGGCCGGGTACCGGCGATCTCGTGACTCCCGGTCGTAGCCAACATGATTCAAATCGCCGCGGCCGGCGGCCGCCTCGAAGGCGCTCATGGTGCCCCCGGCACATGGATAAGCGCGTCGCTGCGGGCGCTTCGGTTGGCCCGATCGATGCGGGCGACGACGTCAGCCGGAATAATGTACTCGACCCTGTCACGCCAGGCGAAGACAACGAAGGTCGCGTAGGCGCCCAATGCGGCCAAGGCGACGAGCCACCAGATGTGCCAGATCAGCGCAAATCCCATGAAGGTGGCGAAGAAGGCGCAGATAAAACCCGTTGCGCTATTCCTCGGCATCTCGATTTCGGTATAGGCGGGCTCCTCGCTGAGCCGCCCCTGCTGGCGCACGCGCTGCTTCATGGCCCAATAAGCGTCCCGGCCTTCGACGCGCGGGAGCACCGCGAAGTTGAAGGTTGGTGGTGGGGAGGGTGTCGCCCATTCGAGGGAGCGCCCGTTCCAGGGATCGCCGGTCTCGTCGCGAAGCTCCTCACGCCTGCGAATGCTAACGGCGAGTTGCGCGATCTGCAGGATTATCCCGGCCAGAATGATGACCGCGCCGCCGGCTGCGATCAGCAGCCACGGACGCCAGGCGGCGACATCGTAATGCTGCATGCGACGCGTCATTCCCATGAGGCCGAGGACATAGAGCGGCATGAACGCGACGTAGAAGCCGATAATCCAGCACCAGAACGACGCCTTGCCAAGTCCTTCGTGCAGCCGGAAGCCGAACGCTTTCGGGAACCAAAAGGTGTAGCCGGCGAACGCGCCGAACAACACGCCGCCGATGATAACATTGTGGAAGTGGGCCACGAGGAAAAGGCTGTTGTGCAGGATGAAGTCCGCCGGGGGAACGGCCAACAAGACACCCGTCACGCCGCCGATCAGGAACGTAACCATGAAGCCGATCGACCACAGTATCGGCGTGGAATAAACGACCCGGCCTCCATACATCGTGAACAGCCAGTTGAAGACTTTTACGCCTGTGGGCACAGCAATAATCATCGATGCGATGCCGAAGATCGCGTTGACGTCGGCGCCGGCGCCCATGGTGAAGAAGTGGTGCAACCACACCGAAAAGGAGAGGATGCAAATGGCCATCGTCGCCATGACCATCGATCGGTAGCCGAACAAGGGTTTGCCTGAGAAGGTCGATATCACTTCCGAGAATACGCCGAAGGCGGGCAGGATCAGGATGTAGACCTCCGGATGCCCCCACGCCCAAATCAGGTTCATGAACATCATCACATTGCCGCCGGCTTCGTTGGTGAAGAAATGAAAGCCGAGGTAACGGTCCAGTAGCAACATCGCCAACGTCGCCGTCAGGATTGGGAAGGCGGCGACGATCAGCAGATTGGAGGCGAGCGTCGTCCAGCAGAAAATCGGCATGCGCATGTAGGTCATGCCGGGTGCATGAATCTTCAGGATCGTCGTGACGAAGTTGACGCCAGTCAGCAAGGTTCCCACACCGGAGATCTGAAGCGACCAAAGATAATAGTCCACACCAACGCCGGGAGAGTAGGTGATCTCGGACAGCGGGGGATACGGCAGCCATCCGGTGCGCGCGAACTCGCCCACGACCAGCGAAATGTTGACGAGCAGCGCGCCGGTGGCAGTGAGCCAAAGGCTGACTGAGTTCAGCGTCGGGAACGCGACGTCGCGGACGCCAAGCTGCAGCGGCATGACGAAGTTCATCAGCCCGATCACGAAGGGCATCGCGACGAAGAAGATCATCAGCGTGCCGTGGGCAGAGAAGATCTGGTCGTAGTGCTCAGGCGGGAGGTAGCCGTCGGAACGGAACGCCAATGCCTGTTGCGACCGCATCATGATCGCGTCTGAAAAGCCGCGCAGCAGCATCACCATAGCGAGTAAAATGTACATAATCCCGATTCGCTTGTGGTCGACGCTGGTGATCCACTCCCGCCAAAGGTAGGGAAGCCAACCCTTCAGCGTGATCCAGGCGAGGATGCTGATGATCGCCACGCCAACGAAGGCCGCTGCGAACAGCGGAATCGGCTGGTCGAATGGAATGGCTGCCCAGGTCAGTTTGCCCAACATGCTAGTGCTCCGTCCGCGGGGATACGTTCTGGTTAGGCCGCCCGGCTTGCGGGCCAGGTCCAGGCGGCAGTTGCTGCGTGATGATCTGCTGGAACAGCGCAGGATCGGCTGCGCGGAAAGTAAACGGACTTGTGTTGATGCTTTGCCTGGACAAGGCAGCGTAGCTTCCGGCATCGAGGGTTGGGCCGGTGTTTCGCGCGGTGTCAATCCAGGCGGCAAACTGCTCGGCCGGCACCGCCTGCACGTCGAAATGCATATCTGAGAAACCATCGCCACTATAATGACTCGACAGACCAAGGAACGTGCCCGGTGCATTCGCACGCAGGTTCAACTGCGTTGTCATGCCGTTCATCGTGTAGATCATGCTGCCGAGCTGCGGTATGAAGAACGCATTCATCACGCTCGCCGACGTCAGTGAGAAATGGATGGGCACGCCGGCGGGAACCACAAGCTGATTGACGCTTGCGATACGCTGGTTCGGATAGATGAAGAGCCACTTCCAATCCAGCGAAACGCCCTGAATCTCGAGCGGCGGCGTGTCCGATGCCAACGGCTTTGCGGGATCGAGGTCATGGGATCCGATCCAGGCCACGCCGCCCAGAAGCATAATCACGAGGAGCGGGATGGCCCAGACGATGAGCTCGATGCGGCCGGAATATGCGAATTCCGGCAGGTAGGTCGCTCTTGCGTTGGAAGCTCGAAACCACCAGGCGAAGGCAAAAGTCGCAGCGATCGTCGGGACCACAATAGCGAGCATGATGGCGAGCGAGTCTATCAGGATCGTCTTATCGGCAATTCCGATTGGCCCTTGCGGGTCGAGGACGATAGCGTCGCAGCCGCCAAGAAGCGCCGTAGCGCCTAACGACAGCGATCTCCACAGCCAGTTGGATCTAAAGCTTTTCATCGCCGTCGTTGACGCAGGCAGGTGGCGACCCGTCACTTCCCCGTACCCACATCGGTCATCGGAGCACCATGATGGCTGCAAGTGAGACTATCGCTTCACGTCATTCCCCTCAATGGCGCGATCCACATCGTTGCTATATCCACGGCTGATGCCCGGGAATGTCATGTTCGCATCGGCAACCCAGAGAGCACCTTGTCCAAGGTTATGGGATAATCTCGGATACGCGCACCGCACGCGTTGTAGATTGCGTGGCTAGCGATGCGCCTGCTCCGCAAATGCCCAGCTCGCCGACACCGTTGCTTTTCAGCGGGTCGGATTTGTTGTCGAGTTCCGGGAGGAAAATTTCATCAACATTCGGCACGTCGGCATGTACAGGGACATGGTACTCGTCGAGGTCATGATTCACAAAGTAACCAAAGCGCGGAGCGAGTTCTTCCTCCAACGCCGCCCCGAGAAAATTATCGCCACCGCTTCGGTTCGGTCATTTCGTCAGTCGTGCGGTCGCAACCGCTTGCTGGAACAGGGTCTGCATGGCAGCCGTGATATCGCCATCGGTGGTCACCGAGAAAAACATTCCGGGTGACGCGCAGCTTTCCATGTTGGGGCTAATCTGGCTCTGAAACGGCGCGATCCAGTCGTTGTACCAGGAATTGGTCGGCAGCGGCAGATAGTCGGTGTAGATGACCGCAATAAGGATGCCGCGATTCTTCACCGTCGTGCACCACGTCGTGCTGAACGGTTGCTGGCAGCGGTTGCTATCCAGCGACTGTGAACAGCTCGACGAGACCTCGTCATCGACGCCATCGGAGACGATGAACAGCACCTCGCGCGGCGTACTGCTCGGTGTGCCCAAGCCCGGCGTCGGCATGATGGTATTGACTTGCGACATCGCTGTTTCGAAATTCGTGTCCGTGTCGCTGTTATTGTTCGTCTTCGTGAGCCAGTTGTTATCATAGACTTCTAGTATGTTGATATTGGCCGCCGCGGACTGCGCGGTCGTCAGATCCGGCGTCAGCGCCTGGACCGTGTTGAGGCCCGATGCGTTGAACGTGTAGATCGCCATTTGGTATTGCGTGGTGTTGTTTCCCTCCGTCGACGACGCCGTGCTCATCAGCGATTGCGTCGCGCTCGCCAAATTCTCCATCCGGGTTACCACGCCAAGCTTGTTCGCAAGCGTATAATTGTCGACGCCGCCGGCATTTCCGAGGTCGTCAGCGGAGGGATTGGATTCGTGACAGGCGAATGCGCAGCCGCCTTGGGACGGCGTGTTGGCGACCATCGAGTTGATGCCGGCCGTCGTAGCTGCGATGTTCATCGACGGTGAATTGTCGAGCAACATATAGAAGTTGATATCCACCGGTAGACCGGCTTCGGAGGTTGAAGATCCGGTTAACGTTGTCGTCGGACTTCCGAATAGACCCATGAACAGATTTGGCTTCGTCGCCGTGTAGCTGACGACGGCGGTCCGCCCGGATGCCGAATCCGTCACGGTGGCCGACACGTTCGACACCGTGACGTTGGGGATATTGGCGGCTTCGGCGTTGAAAGTGTCCTGCGCGGTGGTTTGGGCCGCTGCCGAGGTACCTGATATCGATTGGTGGTCGACGGCCGAAAGCGCGGCCGTATCGGCGATGGCGTCGAGCTTCGATTTCGCCATGTTCGCGGTGCCGTAATCGATGCCAGCGCCCACGGAGAAAATGAGCGGGATCGCCGCCAGGCCCATCATCATGGCCACGGTACCGCCTTCGTCGCGGCGAAAGCGCCTCACCTTGCGCGGTATTTGGCCAAGTGCATTGCGAAGAACGCGAATGACATTTGTCATCTGACGAAGCCCCGGAGTTGTTGTGTCAACACTCCCCCAAACGATTACGGAAAAGCGTCGATCTTGAATGCATGACCGGCCCACCCTCCAAACGAAGGCTTGTCATAAATTCAATTTCTGAAAAGGAGGTGAAGCCGTTCAGCGAAGAGTCGTTGCTTCGGACTCAAGCTTTTACCGTCAAGCTGGCTAAAATTTTCGGCGATTTGAAAACAACGGTGTCGCGTGCCGGTCAAGATGACAGCGCAACATGCCGTTGAAATCGCAATAACCGCGGCCGAGATGGCAGCACCCGAAAGAGTTTTCCGAGCAGTAATAGAATTGATAATCGATGCCGCAATGGTTCGAGCAATACGGCCGACCGGTGAAGTTCTCATAGGTGCAATGATTGCGGAATCGCGGCGGCAAGAATTGCGGGTCCTGCCAGTCCGCGCGAATCAAGAGTCCGCTCGCCGGCGAAATGTCGGATGCGCCGGCGGAACACACGGACGCGCCGATGCCGCAGATTAAAAGTGCAAGGGTCAAGGTTTTCATCATGCGCAAGGCCTTCATCAAACGTAAGTCTTGCATCAGGCATCCGTCATCGCGATGGAGTCACTGGGCGACCAATCTTGCACCGGCGCCGCAGTCTGGCGCGGCAGGCGGATAGTGAAGCACGAGCCCTCCCCTTCCTTACTGGCGACCTCGACGCTGCCGTGATGCAGATCGATCGCTATTTTGACCAGATAGAGTCCGACCCCGGTGCCGACAATGCCTGAGACATTGCTGCCGCGATGATAGCGCTCGAACAGCCGATCGAGATCGCTCGACGGAATGCCGATGCCGTGATCGGTTATGGTCGCGACGATCTCATCGGCTGCACTGCGCGCCTCGACTTCGATCGTGCCGCCGCCGGGCGAATATTTGATGGCATTGGAGAGAAGGTTGGAGAAAATTTGAAACAACAGCTTGGCATCGCCGATCATGGGTGCCGGTACGGCGGCAAATCTCTCCGTGATCTGCGCGGTCGGCCCCATCTCGCGATGTAATTGGCAGACCTCCTGCAAGAGCGCCGTCATGTCCATCTCTGCCGGATGCAGATAAAGCCCGACGCCGCCATCGACAAAGCGCGAGGAGTTGAGGAGATTGTCGATCAGATGCGTCATGCGCAACACGGCGCTGCGCACCTTGCCGGCGCGCTCGGCGATCTCGGCAGGTGCACGGCGTCCTTGATCTTGTCGAGCCGCCGGGCGTGGCCGTCGATGATCGTCAGCGGCGTGCGGAATTCATGCGATGCCATCGACACGAAATTACGTTGCATCAACGTCAGACGCTGCTCGTGCGCCAGCCGCTCCTCGAGCAGCGCCGCCTGGCGGGCCAGCATATGCTGGCTGCGCATCAGCTCGATCGCATTATTGCGAAACACCACGGTGGCCTGCGCCATCTCGCCGATCTCGTCCTGCCGTTTGGTCTCGGGGATATCGACCTCGGTATCATTGGCGGCAAGGCGGCGCATGCGGTCGGCGAGGTCCAGAAGCGGCGCGGAAATGGAGTGGCTGATATGAATGAGCGCAGCGACCACAAGCACCGCGGCGATGACGATGGCCAGGATGATGAGCCAGATGGCGTGTCGATAGGCGACCGCGAGGCGATCGCTCGCGACTTGGGCGCTGGCGACGGCCAGATCGGTGAGTTGGCCGAGCGTGTCGCTTGCCGCGTTATAGGCTGTGCGTGACGAGCTACCGTAGATTTGCAGCGCATCGTCTTTGTGATCGTTACGCCACATCACCAGCATCTGATTGACGATGCTCCGATATTCGCTCCAGCGCGCCTTAAAGCGGTTGTAGAGATCGTCTTGCGCTGCGTCGTGGCGGATGCGTTCGAACTCGCGCTCGGAATCGGCGATGGTCCGATCGAGGTCCACCATTTGCTGTTCGGTCGCGGCGGCTTCCGACGGATCCGCCGACAGCAGTTCGCTGCCTTCGAAGGCGCGGAAGTCCGAAGTGTAGTTATTCAAATCGCCCAGCGCGCGCGTCGTCGGCAGCCAGACTTCGGCGACGTCCGCCGACAACACATCGAAATTGGACAGCCGCCAGATGCTAAACGATCCGAGGATGACCACCAGCGCGAAGAACAGCAAAAACACGGCGGCGAGGTGGAGGCGGATCGATTGCGGATGCCGCATGACAATATCCGTTGCATCGAAGGCATTGAGCTTTCGACAATAACCATATCGCAAAGCCGCAACCACAGGAAACCGGATTGAGGTAAATTGCGGTGTTCGAGACGAAAGCACCCCGATTTCGGCTCAATTCGAGCTAACCTGACACCCATGCCCCCAGCGCAGAAAAAAATCCTTTGCATCGAGGACGACCGCGAGACCGCGGCGCTGATCGCGGAGGAATTGCTCGACCGCGGCTACGACGTGAGCGTTGCGCACGACGGCCGCGAAGGCCTCGCGGCGATCCTTAAAATCATGCCCGATCTGGTGCTGTCGGATATCAGCATGCCGGCGATGTCGGGATTTGAGCTGCTGGAGCGTCTCACCGCGCTGGCGCCACGATTCTCTAAAATGCCCTTCGTATTCTTGACCGCCTTGACCGATCGCGACAACGAGCTCAAGGGCCGGCAACTCGGCGCCGACGATTACGTCACCAAGCCGATCGATTTCGACCTCCTCGCCACGATCATCACCGCGCGGCTCAACGGTGTCGCGCGCGGTGCGCTCTGGCCGAAGGCGGTCGGTCTCAACGATCGCGAGATCGAGGTGCTGACTTGGGTGGCGCGCGGCAAGACGTCGGCCGAAATCGCGCAAATCCTCGGCCTGACCAAACGCACGGTCGATTTTCACACTGATAACGCGCGAACAAAGCTTGGCGCGGCGACCCGCACCGAAGCGGTGATCAAGGCGGCGACGGGACGGCTGATAGAGCCCTAACCGGGCAGGTCTTGTCGGCGCGTCTGGCGCTCACCAGACTGCGAACAGGCAGATCAGTACGAAGGGGCCTGCGACAAGCCCCAGATAGAGCCAGGTCCGATAGGCGTGAACATCATTGGGACCGTGGAAGAGCTGAAAAACCAGCCAGACGCACACAGTGAGGCCTAAGCAAAGCCGAATGAGGTCGGACGGCGTGTCATAGGCCGTCCAGATGGTTTCATTTTGGGGCATGCTGACGCGCAGCGTAAGCGCCAACAAGGCACAGATAAATATTGTCCGCAAAACGATTGCTGCAATCCGCAGCGAGAAAGACACTTTTGCCGACGGTAATTTCGCTTCAGGGGTCTCCGACCGCGCCATCTCGCTTGCTCCGCCCGGCAGCCATGGCTCTCATCCTATTCATCATCGGCGGCGGCCCATTTCGAAAGCCCGCTCCGACCAAAGTCTTCCTCCACAAAGATTAGGTCTCAGTATAGGTCCAAACGGCCGCAGGCGTAAGCGCCGAACGCAGTGCGCTCTAAGCATTTGGAGAACGTCTTAAGAACTGCCGGTGCGATCTGGGGTCGCAGCCTGCAATTACAGTATTGGTATTGCTTGGCTTTTACCGTCGAGCGCTGTGGCTATGGAGATGAGGCGCGGCCTAGCGCTTTGGCCGCAATGTCGTTCCGTTGATCCCCGCAAATGTCTTGGCCGGGCCGCCGAGAGCCGACGGAGCGACCGAAGGGCGAATCAGGCCGGCACCATCGATTTTGCCGCGGCTTGGAACGCTCGTAGTCGTCACCGGCTTTGCAATCACAATACGGTTTGCGATCGCGCCTTGAGGGGCGACCGCGACTGGCGCTTCCGGCTTAAGGATCGGCTTGCTTGTCGTCGCGGTTTTCGGCGGCAAGGCCACGCCGATCGAATTGCGCGGGATCGCCTCGGATGGTCCGGGAACCGCTGCGCGTCGAGCCTGGAAAGTCCCCGGCGCGCCACTCTTTGCATTGACGTTCGGCCCGTGCCGTCTATCTCCGGGTAATCCGGCACGCGAAGGCGCAGGGGTGATGACCTCATCGCCTGAATCTTTCGTTTGCATATCGCCTGAACTCGTGCCCTTCGGGATTGGCGCATATGTGGCGCCGTGGCCTTTAGCGGAGACTTGGCCTTTGCCGGCATGACGTGCGCGTTGCGCATACTGGGTCTTGGCAAAACTTGGCTGGGTCAGCGATATGCCAATGAACGCAATTGCCAAAACGAGAGATATTGGTTGCAGGCCGCGCTGCTTGCGCGATCGATCGCTCACCCAATTCCTCCTGGCGTATTTGGCTCGGCCGCAGGCGTGGCATGGTCCGCCCGATCCAGGAACAATGTCTGCAGTGCCGGCACGACCACGAGCAGGATGATAGGTCCGATCAGCATGCCGCCGACCACAACAGTGGCCAACGGTCGTTGGACTTGGCTGCCGATGCCGCTCGAGATCGCCGCCGGTAGCAAGCCGATGCAGGCAGACAGAGCCGTCATCAGCATTGGCCGCATCCGCTGCGAAGCGGCATGAAACATCGCCTCGATCGTGCCCATGCCGCTTGCTTTGACCTCATTGTAATAGGTCATGATCAGGATTCCGTTCATCACCGAGACGCCGAACAATGAGACAAACCCGACGGCCGCTGAAATACTGAAATTCAGATCGGTTAAGTAAAGTGCCAAAATGCCGCCGCCGGCCGCGAAAGGGATGCCCACTAGCGCCATCAAACTGTCGCGTAGCGAATTGAACAGGCCGTAGAGCAGCACAAGGATTAGCAACAGGCTGATGGGAACGATGACCTCAAGCCGCGCTTTCGCGTTCTCCAGGTCTTCGAACTCGCCGGCCCAGACCAGGCGATAGCCGCCCGGCAGTGTCACGTTTTTTGCGATCCGTTGTTGCGCCTCCTCGACGGCGCCGGCGAGATCGCGATCGCGCACGCTGAATTTGACCGGAATATAGCGTTCTCCTTCCTCATGATAAATATAGGAGGCGCCGGTATCGAGCGTGATATCGGCAAGTTCGCTCAGTGGAATATACGCATTGGTTCCGCTCGGGGTTGAAACCGCGACTTTTATTTTGCCGACGGTTTCGAGGCTCGACCGATATTCGGGCGGCAGCCGAACAACGACAGTGAATTGCCGGTCGGCCTCGAGCAGTGTCGTTGCCACAGTGCCACCCAATGCCGCTTGGACGACGGTGTTGACGTCGCCGGTATTGAGGCCATAGCGGGCGGCCTTTTCGCGATCCACCTTGATATTTAGATTCGGCTGGCCAAGCACATGGAATATTCCAAGATCGGTGATACCTCTTACCTGCGCCATCTGCTGCATAACTTCCGCGGCGAGCCGCTCGATCGTCGGCAGATCGCGGCCGATGATTTTCACCGAGTTGGCGCCTTTGACGCCGGAGAGCGCTTCCTCGATGTTGTCTTGAATGTACTGAGAGAAATTAAAGTCGATGCCCGGCAACTCGTCGGTAAACTCATGCTGCAACTGATCGACCAGCATGTCCTTCGTCAAACCGACCCGCCATTCATCGTACGGCTTTAACGGCACGAACAGTTCGACGTTCGAGAACGGCGATGCATCGCTGCCATTATCCGGCCTGCCGTGCTGTGAAACGACGGTTATGACCTCGGGATGACGCAGCAGGATTTCGCGCATTTTCCGAGTCGCCGGTTCGCCGGCCTCAAGTCCGATTGTCGGCGGCATCGATGCGCGAATCCACAGATTGCCTTCTTCCAGCGCCGGCAGGAATTCGCTGCCGAGCCGTAACGTCAGCAATCCGGTCGCGGCCAGAAATATGGCCCCAATAATAACCATCGTTTTGCGATGGCTGAGCGACCAGTGTAGAGCCGGTGCATAGGCCCTACGCAGCCCCCGCACGACGACGGTCTCCGTTGCCTCCACCTGATCGGGAAGCAGAAATGACGTCAACACCGGCGTGATCGTGAAAGTCGACAGCAAGGCGCCAACCAGCGCGAGCCCGTAGGTACGCGCCATCGGATTGAAAATCTGGCCTTCGACGCCTTGCATGGTGAACAACGGCACGAACGCCGCCACCGTGATGACGGCGGAGAAGAAGATCGCCTTGTCCACCTGCAGCGCGCTGACGAAAATCACCCGCAGCCGATCGGTCCATGCCTGTGCGATCGTCGTGTCGGGTGGTCGGGTCGGGTCGGGGCCAAACCGACCCTCCGCGAGTTGCTGCAACAGGGCCTGGCGATCTGTCGGGCTCGCCTGAAAATTTCTGAAAATGTTCTCGACCAAGATCACAGCGGAATCGACGATGATGCCGAAATCGACGGCGCCGACCGAGAGGAGGTTGGCGTCCTGCCCCGTCAGCACCATAATGATGACGGCGAAGAATAGCGCGAACGGAATATTGGCTCCGACAATGATGGCGCTGCGCAAATTGCCGAGGAATAGCCACTGAATGATAAATACTAACCCGCATCCGTAGATGAGGTTGTGCAGGACTGTCTGGGTCGTCACAGATATCAGCGCCGTGCGGTCGTAGTAGGAAACGAGCTTGACACCTGGCGGCAGTGAACCGTCGCTGTTCATCTTCTCGATTTCAGCCGTGATACCAGGTATGACATCGTTGGCGTGAAAGGTTCGGCCCATGACAACGATCGACAACGCAACGTCGTCGTCGCGGTCCTTGCCGGCAATACCGAGACGCGGCACGTAGCCGACGGAAACCTTGGCGACGTCCTTCACCTGGACTGGGACGCCATTCACCTGAGTGAGCACAACATTCTCGATGTCGCTGACGTGCCAACCCTGGGTTAAGTCCTTGTCCCCGCCGCTATCCATCAGGCCGATGCCGCGGATATTCACAGACTGCTGACCGACGGTGATCTCACGGCCGCCGACATTGATGTTAGCGTTGCCGAGCGCGGTAATGACTTGAGGTATGGTGACGTTATAAGCGTCGAGTTTGTTCAGATCGACATCGACGTTGTATTGCTTGGTCGTGCCACCCCATGAGTTCACCGCCACGACGCCCGGCACGGTGTATAGCCGCCGCGCGACGATCCAGTCCTGCACGGTGCGCAGGTTGGTCAGGCCGAAATTCGGAGGACCGACCACCTGGTAGCGATAGACCTCACCGACCAGACTCGATTGTTGAATCTGCGGCACCTGCGCGCCCGGCAGGCTGACGTTCTGCGCCAAGCTCAGCGCGGTCTGGGTGTAAGCGAAGAAATAGTCGACACCGTATTTGAAGGTGACGCGGACAAAGGACAAACCGTAGAACGAGGTCGAACGAATATTGTCCACCCCCGGAGTGACGTAGAGACCCACTTCCATCGGGACCGTGTAATACCGCTCCATCTCCTCTGCAGAGAGACCGGCAGCCTGGGCAGTTATTTCCAGGATAACTGGCGCGGGATTTGGATAGGCCTCGATATTCAACCTGGTAAAGGCAATGAGGCCACCGGCGATGAAGACCAACAGGCCCAGCAGAACGATTGCGCGGCGGGTAAGCCCAAATGCAAGGATGCCCTTTAACACGTCGCACCTATCTCGCCTGCGCGGAGTTCATTGCGGGCCCGCGGTCGCCAGCATATTGCTGAGAAAGATCGCGCCGTCGGTGGCGACCAGTTCGCCAGCCTGTACGCCTTGCAGAATTTGCCGGTAGCCGTCGCGCTCTCCTCCAATTTGCACTACGCGCCTGGTAAACCGTCGGCGGTCTGCGGTAATCCAGATCGTTTGCGTGCCATCACCCTCTCTCACCACCCCGTCGAGCGGAACCGCCGGGGAACGGACCGGTGCGCTGAGGCTGATGACAAAATTCGCGAACATGCCCGAACGCAATTCGTGCCGCGGATCGCTTATTTCGGACCGCACCAGGACGCGCCGCGTATTCGGATCGACCGCCGCTCCGATGGTGGTGATCTTGCCGTCGAAGGCGCGATTAGGAAACGCGTCGATCTCGACCTGCACTTGCTGTTCGACTTGCAACGACGGGCTATCATTCTCGGCGACATTCGCCAGCATCCACATCGTATCGATGTCGGCGACGGTATAAGGCGCCGGCGCGTTGCCGGGCTGTACGAAGAGGCCGGGCGCCGCATTGCGTGCGGTGATCCGGCCGTCGATCGGGCTCGGCACGACAAGCGTCGGGTCAGCGAGGCGGTCGGCAATGATACGGTCGATATCGGCATCGGTCTTACCGAAAATACGGACCGCGTCACGCGCCGCCCGCAAATTGCCTTCGGCGGTCTGCTGATCCGAGGTCGCCTGCTCCACGTCGTGCTGCGATACCGCCCGCGTCGTGTAGAGTTCTTGCAGACGCGCCAGATTTCGGGTGGTCAGCTCCAACACGCCCGCGGCAGCAATCAGAGTCGATTCAGCCTGCAACAAATCCGGGCTGTCGATGGTGAAGAGCGTCTGGCCCTTCTTCACATCGTCGCCGACCTCAGCGGACAGCGCGATGATGCGGCCCTGATATGGAGCGAACACCTGCACCGACATATTTTCGTTGAAGTCGATGCTGCCGACCGCCTGCTTCTCGACGGGAAAGTCGCGTTCCTCGACCGGCGCCACCTTGACGGCTGAGAGCTGCGAATCCGAAAGGTCCACGCCGTCCGCATCGTGATTGGGGGCGTTCGGCGCATCGGCCTTGGCACGGGCCGGCCCCGGACCGGAATTCGAGCTGCCGCCCGGATGCCAAGTCAAATAAACGACGGCCACAACGGCGAACAAGCCGGCCGCGATGGCTGCGCTCAGGCGACTATTTATCGTGCGGGGAGCCATCGATAGGCCGCATCCAGCGTTATCGGGATCGTGGCGACAAGGACATTACCCACCACCGCGGTCTACTGTCATAAATCACAGGACTGGGATTAATCGCACTATGCTGGACGACTCATGACAGCTTATCACAGACAGCCTGTTTTCGCGGGTGAGCTTCGGCATTGAATCATGTGCACTGTGGCTAGGCGAGCACAGCCAATAGCTGCAAAATCGGAAATAATGCCGCTGTAAGGCCCAATCGTCGTCGTTCCGTTTCAATAGTATTAGTTGCCAATGTCCGGTGTGGCGGTCAGGTGGTTTTTTGCAGGTACCACCGCTCTCGCGGCTGCGATACCTTTGACGAGTTGCGCCGTCGGTCCGGACTTCGTGCATCCCGCCGCGCCTGAGATCACCCGCTACACACGCGAGCCGCTTGCTCCGCAAACTTCTGCCGCGCCTGTCCCGCTGGGCCAGCGGCAAGTGCTCCTCGGAGGTCGCGACATACCGCGGGAATGGTGGACGCTGTTCAAATCGCCTGCGCTCAATGCCTTGATTGAGTACTCAATACAGAACAATCCGAATCTGCAATCGGCGCTGGCGACGCTGCGGTCGGCGAAGGAAATCATCTACGCGCAAGAAGGCAAATTTTTCCCGTTGGTTCAGGCAAACTTCAACCCGACACGGCAGCGTACTTCCGCGGCGCTTTCTCCAGTTCCTGCGTCCGGCGCCGGAATATTTAGTCTCGATACCGCGCAGTTGACCGTGGCATACACGTTCGACGTTTGGGGCTTAAATCGCCGCACGGTGGAATCGCTCGAAGCCTTGGCTGATTCACAGCGCTTTCAAGTCGAGGCCGCCTATCTTTCGCTGACTGCAAATTTGGTGGTCGCCGCGATTACCGAAGCTTCATTGCGAGGACAGATCGACGCCACCGCCCAGATCATCGCAATCAACACTAAAATGCGCGACACGCTGCAGCGCCAGCTGGACGCGGGCTACGCCAATCGCAGCGACCTGGCCGCACAGGAGGCGGCGCTGGCGCAGGCCAAGGCGACACTGCCGCCGCTGCGCAAGGCGCTGGAGCAACAACACGACCTCATCGCGGCGCTGGTCGGCATCTATCCCAGCGAAGGCCCGCGCGAAACGTTCCGGCTCGCCGACTTGCACTTACCGGTCGATCTGCCCGTCAGCCTGCCGTCGCAGCTGATCGAACAACGCCCGGACGTGCGCGCGGCGGAGGAACAGTTGCGCTCGGCGAGTGCCCAGATCGGCGTCGCCACCGCCAATATGCTGCCGACATTCACAATCAGCGCCGACGCGGGATTTATGAATACCGCGATCGCCCATTTGCTCGCGCCGCAGAATATATTTTGGGATTTGGCCGGCAATGCGACACAGACGGTGTTCGACGCCGGAACGCTCTACCACCAGCTTCAGGGCGCCAAGGACACCTATCAAGCGGCGGCATGGACCTACCGCGGCACGGTGATCGACGCGGTGCAGAACGTCGCCGATTCGCTGCGCGCGCTGCAGAACGACGCCGACGCATTGCGGGCGGCCCGGGACTTCGAACGCGCCGCCAAGACGAGCTTCGATCTCGCCAACCAGCAGATCCAGAGCGGAAACGTCAATGTGCTGTTTTTGCTCAACGCGCAGCAAAGTTATTTGCAGTCGATTATCCAGGTCGTGCAGGCGCAGGCCGCACGTCTTTCGGACACGGCAGCCCTGTTTGCCGCGCTCGGCGGCGGCTGGTGGAACCGCGCGGAGCCGCCGGTTGAGCAAGTGCTCGACGTCGGCACCGGCCAAGCTGTCACGCGCGATCACGAGGACGACCGCCGCTGACCTTGGCTTGGCCTGTCGGCGATCACACCGTAGATCGCAATTTCATTCCGGATATTTCGCGGCGCCAGCGCGCACCCTAGCCTCGTTCTGCTCGATGGTTCCTTCAAGACGCGCAATGTTTTGCAGAAGGCGATCACTGGTGAGGCGAAGAAAGTAATAGCCGAACTCCGGATTCTGGAAGTATATTTCGAGCAGTCGGTCATAGGTAATGGTCAGCACCTCCCCATTCTCGATACATTCGACCGTCTGCGTCCTTCTATTATTGGGTGTGAGAAAACCAAGTTCGCCCATAAGACGTCCGGGTGAAAGTTCGACGCCAATCTCGGTCACTAGAAATTTTCCTGAGACCGCAAGGTGCATCTCATTGGCTGACTGCCCTTTCCGAAACAGGACATCGCCTTGGCGATAGGCCCGCCGGTTCATAAACGGCTTGAGCCAATCCATTGACAGATCGCCTTGCGCGGCAACGCGCGCTTTCTTGACGAGGTTGCGCATCTGAAAGAGACGCCAGCCGTTGATAGGCAGCAAAAGCAAATACATCAAAAAGGTCGACATCGCTCCGGCCAGCGCCCCATAGGCCATAAAGAATAAAGCGCTAATGATGCCGAACACGCGTAACGGCACCATTGTTCGCATGAGCAACGTTGCAGCATAGAAGCCGGCGCCGATCAGGGCGCAAATACTTGAAAAATTAATATGTGCCGATACGACGTCGACTAGCCGCTGGAATATCGCGTCGAAGGTAACGTTGGCGGGATCAAGACCAATTTCAATCAGTAACTTTTCAATCGAAAGATTCTGCGTCGCGCGTTCGAGCGCCCGATTCAATATGGCAGCCAGGTCTAGATGTTCGCTGTGCATTACACCTCCGGCAGCGATCTACGACTGGCGATCGAGGTGACTATGCGAGCGCGCAGCCCGCGATGACGCGCCGGTCAGTAGAGATGAGTCCGCCAATCTTTCCGATCATCGAGCCTGAATACTCATCGCACAGGCACGCGAGGACGCTGGCAACTTCGGTTTTGGCTGGATCACTGGATTCGACAAGCGGCAAGCGAACCCTGGGCGACATGAGACCGAACAGACTCAGGGCGTATTTGAGTGGGACTGGATTCGGTTCATGAAACAGCGCCGCCGTCAGTTGCGCGAGCGCAAGCGCAAGGCGCTGCGCTCTTGCGACCTCGCCCTGTCGCCATGCCAGGAACATGCTTCGGCAAAGGGCCGGCGCGGCATTGGACGTCACCGAAATGCAGCCATTGCCTCCTTGCGCAAGAAAGGCGAAGGCCGTGGCATCGTCGCCGGAAAGAAGCCTAAAGTCCGTTCCGACCAGGGGCCGCAAGCGCGCCGGCCGAGCGACGTCGGCGGTGGCGTCTTTGAGGCCGATAATCTGGGGCACCTCGGCTAACCGGGCAACCGTTTCATCATCGAGGCAGCGCGCGGTTCGCGATGGAACGTCGTAGAGGATGATCGGCAGGGCAGTTGAGGCAGCGATTTCACAAAAGTGAGCGTAAAGACCGGCTTGCGATGGTCTGTTATAATACGGCACGACGGATAAAATTGCGTCCGCTCCATTTGCTTCCGCGTCCTTGCTCAACTCTATCGCATGCTTCGTCGCATTTGAGCCTGCTCCGGCGATGACCGGCACGCGACCGCGTGAAGCCCCGACGGCAATGCGAATGAGCTCGCAGTGCTCGTTGGCCGTCAAATTCGGCGCTTCTCCGGTCGTCCCGCAGACAACCAGGGCTGTTGCCCCACTCGTTATCTGAAGATCGCAAAGCCGCTCGAATGCCTCAAAATCGATGCCGTCATTGTCGTTGAAAGGCGTCGGTAGCGCGGGCGCGTAACCTGATAATTTCGAGACGTGGCGGCCGATCGCGTGCATTGCTGCTGCTCAAGCGACGCTCAGGCGACCCGGCGCTCGCGTTGCGCGTCGACCGTAAGGCGCCGTTGCGGCGACGCTGCCGGCGCTCGGGTCATGTCGAGTTCGAAAATTCCGGCGACGGTCACGAAAGCTTGCGGGCGATTTCCGTTCTCGAATCGTATGTATCGAAGCGCCTCTCCACGATCGACAAAAAGACCGCCTCGGATTCCGCTTTGGTCTTGCACGACCCAATTTCCGTGACTGTCTTGACCAATCATAAATAACGGGAAGCGCAGGCACGACGGAGGTTCGGCTTCTTGTGTTCGTATCATATAAATCATCCTCCAGATTTTTGCTTGCACGTCATGGAATGGGCAGGTCGTCGTCATTCTTGGACGACAGCGTGTATTGCCCGTGGAACAATTCGCGCTCTATTGCAGCGCGATTGCGGCGTTCGCTAACAATCGCGCGGTAGATCTGCGCACTCAGCTTTCGCCATTCGATATGCGCCATCGCAAGAAAGGTTACGAGCCGCGGCGCCACGCGTTCTGCGACATCAATCGCGGCGGTAAGAGACTCAACAAGCCGGCTGCCGCGATTCTCAAGGTCCAGTTCAAACGATTCGTTGAGAAACATGATCGCGCAGCCCGCCGGTGCGCTCTTGTGGGCAAAGCGCACCGCTGAGCGCTTGAACAGAAACAGGCCACCGCTTCGTCCATCCGCTTCATGCGCCACCCAGAAGCCGCGGGTGTTTTGCCCGATATAGAACAAAGGGATTGTTTCACTGAGGACGGTGAGATCCGGGCGCTTGGGCAAACTGATCACGGCGTTCGGGCCCGAGCGCACTTGACGATTCGTATTGGACCTTTTCGCCGAGCTTGTAATGGCAGGAATCATTCCTTCAGGCCTCGCCAGGCGCGCAACGTCGAAATGTGGGAATGGCCGGTTCATGATCGGCTCTCATGCGAAATTGTCGCAACAGACCAGTTGGTCCATGGCTGATTGAACGGCAGGCGCCCCCGAAACGACCTGGCGCATTGCTTCGGTGCTACGGCGCGCCTGCACGAAGGCCAGCAGAATCGCGAGCGGCATCAATTCGTGACTTGCGTCTATCGTATCGTCGAGCGCTGCGGGCAGGTTTGGTTGCCGGGACAGTGAGCAAATCCATTCCCCGCCCTCGCAAACCAGGCGGCGGAGCTTCCAGGCCGGCAATTCTAATTCGAGCAAAGCCAACGCCGCGTCCGTCCACGCGCTCGACTTGATCAGGCGATCGATTTGCGCCGCTTTTGCAGACTTGCCGAGAACCGCAATGCGGCTGCAAGCGCCGCCGATAATTTTAGCAAAGAGATCCGGCGTCGGCTGCGGAGCAAACCGCAGCTCCTCGTCTAGCCGATCATAAAGAACGGCGTAATCAGCAGCAAAGGCCATGACACCATCTCACGAGTGACGACCTTTCGATCGTTGCCCGTAAAATAGCGTCAGTGCCCATAAAGAAGCCAGATGGAACAACACACGATGATATAAGGGAAGAATAAATGCTCGCGGCGTGCCGATATTTATACCATTTTTATATCTGCGAAGAATGTTCTATCTGACATTTCTATGCCCGAGCGCGGCACATCTCACGTGAGAATTTGGTCTACGCGGAACGAGTTGACGCGTGCGGAATTGCATTTGTGCCGGACCTAATTGAGAGTCGTATTATGAAACTCCGTACTCAGGGTCACAATAAGCGATCGGAGTATTTTGCGTTGATGCCGGTGATAGCGCTCCTGGTAGCCGCGACGTTTGCCAAAGTCAGCGCGGCGGCGCAGCTTTTCCACCTTGCTCATTGAATACTTGCGGACTAGCCAGCTTGACCGGCGTCTCCGCCGTGGGTACTTCCAGATCGTATAATAAGACAGGTTTGCGATTATGATCGCGGCGCACATTTGACATGCGCTGACACCTTCCCACCGAGAGCGGTAATCTCGATCGGACCGCAGTCGCCCGCGGTCAAATCGCATTGCCCGTTCAAGCGTTTGCCGGCTCCAGACGCGCGCCGGCGATCGGCGATCTTTATGGGATTCCTATAACGTTTCCGCACCTGTCATCTCGAATTCCTATGCCATCGGTGACAGGTATCGCCTATGACCGGGCGGACGATCTTGCGCTGACTTGATTCAAATCAAGGTTGCACGTCGTCTTTTGATCTCTGCTCAACTAGGACAAGATTTATTTGTTCGGAGAACTCCGATGATGGACGTCGTCATGCTGGCGCTTGGGTTTGCCTTTTTTGCGCTCTCGATCGCCTACGTCTATGCCTGCGATCAACTTTGAGGGAACGCACATGACATTCGACTATTCGCTTGCCGGCCTCGTGACCGCGGGGCTGCTATTCTACCTGATCTTCGCTCTGCTCAAGCCCGAGCTGTTCTGAAGGGATAACGATCATGACCGTCATCGGCTGGGTCCAGATTCTGCTCTATTTCGCGATCCTCGTCGCGATCGTGCGGCCGCTCGGCGGCTATTTGACCCGCGTTTTCAACGGCGAGCGCACGTTCCTGTCGCCGATCCTGCGGCCGGTCGAAGCCGTGATCTACAAGACTGCCGGCGTCGACGAACGGCACGAGCAGCACGCGGTGACCTATACGGTCGGCATGCTGCTGTTTCATGTCGGCGGCTTTCTCATTCTTTATGTTTTGATGCGCGTGCAGGCGAGCCTGCCGTTCAATCCAGCCGAGCAGACGGCCGTGTCTCCGGATTTGTCGTTCAACACGGCGGTGAGCTTCATCACCAATACCAACTGGCAGAACTACGGCGGCGAAAGCACGATGTCCTACCTCGTGCAGATGCTCGGGCTGACACATCAGAACTATCTGTCGGCGGCGACCGGCATCGTGCTCGCAATCGCCCTGATCCGCGGCTTCGCCCGGCATTCGGTCCGCACCGTCGGCAATTTCTGGGTCGACATCACGCGCTGCACGCTCTACATCCTCATCCCGATTTGCGTGCCGTATGCGCTGTTCCTGGTCTGGCAGGGCATCCCGCAGACGCTCGGACCCTACGTGGATGCGGCGACGCTGGAGGGCGCCAAGCAGACCATCGCAGTCGGGCCGGTGGCTTCACAGATGGCCATAAAAATGCTGGGCACCAATGGCGGCGGCTTCTTCAACGTCAATGCCGCGCATCCGTTCGAAAACCCGACCGCTCTGTCAAATTTCGTGCAGATGCTCTCGATCTTCGCGATCGGCGCCGCCTTGACCAACGTGTTCGGCCGCATGGTCGGCAACCAGCGGCAAGGCTGGGCCATCTTCGCAGTGATGAGTGTGCTATTCCTCGCCGGCGTCGTCGTTTGCTACTGGGCCGAGGCGCACGGCAACGACGCGCTGAACGCGCTCGGCCTCACCGGCGGCAATATGGAGGGCAAGGAACTCCGCTTCGGCATCGTCGGCTCCGCGCTGTTCACGGTGATCACCACCGACGCTTCGTGCGGTGCTGTCAACGCCATGTTCGATTCCCTCACGGCGCTCGGCGGCATGATACCGCTGATCAACATCCAGCTCGGCGAGATCATCTTCGGCGGCGTTGGCTCCGGCATGTACGGCATGCTGCTGTTCGTCATCATCGCGATCTTCGTCGCCGGCCTGATGGTGGGCCGCACACCGGAATATGTCGGCAAGAAAATCGAGGCCAAGGAAGTCAAGATGGCGATGCTCGCCATCCTGGTCCTGCCGCTGATGTATCTCGGCTGGACCGCCGTCGCGATGCTGGTGCCGTCTGCCGTCGCCGCCATGGGCAATCCCGGACCGCACGGCTTCACTGAAGTCCTCTACGCCTACGTGTCGCAGGACGGCAACAACGGTTCCGCGTTCGCGGGTCTTAGCGCCAACACGCTGTTCTACAATCTCAGCGGCGGCATGGCGATGTTTGTCGGCCGGTTCTGGATGATCATCCCGACCATGGCGATCGCCGGCTCGCTCGCCGCCAAGAAACTGGTGCCGGCATCGGCGGGCACGTTTCCGACCACGGGCGGTCTGTTCGTCGGCCTCGTCGTCGGCGTGATCGTGATCGTCGGCGGCCTGACTTTCTTCCCGGCGCTCGCGCTCGGCCCGATCGTCGAGCAGCTCGCGATCAACGCCGGCACCCTTTTCTCTTCAAATTAGGCTCGGAGTCACGTCGATGGAAACCTCCACCCTGCGTAGGCAAATGCCGGTATCGGCGCTGTTCGACCCGAAGATCGTGGTGCCGGCGATCGGCTCCGCCTTCGTCAAGCTCGACCCGCGCACGCTCATGAAGAATCCCGTCATGTTCGTGCTCGAGGTCGTGACCGCGCTGACAACCGTCATCTTGGTTCGCGATCTCATCACCGGCGGCGGCCATATCGGCTTTGAGTTTCAGATCATTCTCTGGCTGTGGTTCACGGTGCTATTCGCCAATTTCGCCGAAGCCGTCGCCGAGGGCCGCGGCAAGGCGCAGGCCGACGCGCTACGGCGGCAGCGCACCGAGACCCAGGCGAAGCTGTTGAGCGGCTCGGGAGATTCACAGAACTATCGGCTGGTACCCAGCGCCGAACTCAAAGTCGGCAACATCGTGCTCGTGGAAGCCGGCGACATCATTCCCTCCGACGGCGAGGTGATCGAGGGCATGGCCTCGGTCAACGAAGCGGCGATCACGGGTGAATCCGCGCCGGTGATCCGCGAGTCAGGCGGCGACCGCTCCGCCGTTACCGGCGGCACGCAAGTGCTGTCTGATGTGATTCGGGTGCGCATCACCGCAGCATTGGGCTCGACCTTCCTCGATCGCATGATCAGATTGGTCGAAGGCGCCGAGCGTCAGAAAACGCCGAACGAGATCGCGCTGAATATCCTCCTGATCGGCCTGACCATCATCTTCGTGTTCGCCACCGCCACGATTCCGAGCTTCGTCGCCTACGCCGGCGGCTCGATTTCTGTCGTGATCCTGGTGGCGTTGTTCGTCACGCTAATCCCGACCACGATCGGCGCGCTGCTTTCAGCCATCGGCATCGCCGGCATGGATCGCCTTGTCCGGTTCAACGTGCTGGCGATGTCAGGCCGCGCCGTCGAGGCCGCCGGCGACGTCGATACGCTCCTGCTCGACAAGACCGGCACCATCACGCTCGGCAATCGTCAGGCGACGGAATTCAAGCCCCTGCATGGCGTAACGGAGCAGGAACTGGCGGACGCGGCGCAATTGGCTTCGCTTGCGGATGAGACTCCTGAGGGGCGCTCCATAGTGGTGCTGGCGAAAGAAAAATACGGCATCCGCGGCCGGGAGCTTGCGGAAATGAAGGCCAATTTCATCCCGTTCACCGCACAGACGCGGATGAGCGGCGTCGAGATCGGATCTTCCTGGGTCCGCAAAGGTGCCGTCGATGCCATTTTGAACTATCTCAACGCTCCGCCGACGTCAGCAGGGGGTGCAGCACTAGCGATCCGCCCTAACGTGAGCACCGAGACTATGCGCGAAGTAACGGCGATCGCCGACGCTATCGGGAAGTCTGGAGGAACTCCGCTGGCGGTTGCGAAGGACAACCGGCTGCTTGGCGTCATCCACCTCAAGGACATCGTCAAAGGTGGCATCCGCGAGCGCTTTGCGGAACTGCGCCGTATGGGCATCCGCACCGTCATGATCACGGGCGACAATCCGATGACCGCTGCCGCGATCGCCGCGGAATCCGGCGTCGACGATTTCCTCGCTCAGGCCACGCCGGAGGACAAGCTGCGGCTTATCCGCGACGAGCAGGCCAAGGGCAAGCTTGTCGCCATGTGCGGCGACGGCACCAACGATGCACCGGCGCTGGCGCAGGCCGATGTCGGCGTCGCCATGAATACCGGCACGCAGGCCGCGCGCGAGGCCGGCAACATGGTCGACCTCGATTCCAACCCGACCAAGCTGATCGAGATCGTGGAGATTGGCAAGCAGCTGCTGATGACTCGCGGCGCGCTGACCACGTTCTCGATCGCCAACGACGTGGCGAAGTATTTCGCCATCATCCCGGCGATGTTCGTCGCGTTCTATCCGCAGCTGCAGACGCTGAACATCATGCGGCTTTCGACGCCGCAGAGCGCAATCCTTTCGGCCATCATCTTCAATGCGCTGATCATCATTGCGCTCATTCCGCTGTCGCTGAAGGGCGTGCGTTATCGGCCCATCGGCGCCGGTGCGTTGCTGGTCCGCAATCTTTGGATCTACGGCGTCGGCGGTGTGATCATCCCGTTTATCGGCATCAAGGCCATCGACGTCATCGTCACCGCCTTGCACCTCGCTTGAGGAGAAAAGTCATGTTGCGCGAAATCCGTCCGGCGATCGTCGTTCTCGTCGCTCTCACTCTCATCACCGGGTTGGTCTATCCGCTGGCGATGACCGGCATCGCCGAAGTCATTTTCCCCTACCAGGCGCAAGGCAGCATGATCGAGCGGAACGGCACCGTTGTCGGCTCCGCGCTGATCGGTCAGCAATTCACCAGCGACAAATACTTCCACGGACGGCCGTCAGCCACGACCGCGCCCGATCCCAACGATTCGACTAAAACCGTGGCCGCGCCGTACAACGCCGCAAACTCGGGCGGTTCGAACCTCGGGCCGTCTAACAAAGCGCTGATCGACCGCGTTCAGGGCGACATCGACACGCTCAAGAAGGAGAACCCCTCGGCTGCCGTGCCGCAGGATTTGGTCACCACATCGGCGAGCGGCCTCGATCCGCACATCTCGCCGGAGGCTGCGCTTTTCCAAGTCCCGCGTATTGCCAAGGCGCGCGATCTGCCCGAAGATCGCGTCCGCCAATTGGTCGCGGACCACACCGAAGGCCGCCTCCTCGGGCTCCTGGGCGAGCCGCGCGTGAACGTTTTGCTGCTCAATCTCGCGCTCGATAAAATGGCTACCGGATAGGAAGCCCGACGTTTTTGAGATATCCGATCAGTGATGGTGGAGCAGCGGCGCGATTCCGAGCATCGACCCTCACCGGAAGCGCTCCTTGAAGCGGCGCACCGTGAAGAACGGCGCATTGGTAAGCTTAGGATCTTCGTCGGTGCCGCGCCCGGCGTCGGCAAAACCTATGAGATGTTGCAGCAAGCCCACGCGCGCAAGAAAGACGGCTACGACGTGGTCGCGGGTATCGTCGAGACCCACGGCCGCCGCGAGACTGAAGCGCTGTTGGAGGGCATCGAAGTCATCCCGCGCCGGGAGATCGAATATCGCGGCCAGCTGCTCCATGAGATGGACCTCGACGCCATCATCGCACGCCGCCCGCAGATCTTGCTGGTCGATGAGCTCGCTCACACCAACGCCGACGGCAGCCGTCATCCCAAGCGCTATCTCGACGTCGAAGAGCTGATGAGTCATGGCATCGACGTCTACACCACGGTCAATATCCAGCACATCGAAAGCCTCAATGACGTTGTCGCGCAGATCACGCATGTGCGCGTGCGCGAAACCGTGCCCGATGCCGTATTCGATCGCGCCGACGCCGTCGAACTCGTCGATCTCACGCCCGGTGATCTGATCCAGCGTCTCAAGGAAGGCAAGGTTTACGTCCCGAAACAGGCCGAGCGCGCGCTCGAGCATTTCTTTTCACCGGCCAACCTCACCGCACTGCGCGAACTGGCATTGCGCCGCACCGCCGAGCGCGTTGACGAGCAATTGCTCTCGGAAATGCAGGCGCATGCGATCCAAGGCCCGTGGGCGGCGGGCGAGCGCATTCTCGTCTGCGTCAGCGAGGATCCGCGCGCCGCCGGCCTCGTCCGCTACGCCAAGCGCTTGGCCGACCGCCTGCACGGCCCCTGGGTCGCGCTCTACGTCGAGGGGCGGCGCAGCCTGCAGCTTTCCGAAGAGGATCGCGACCGGATTGCCGACACGCTTCGCCTCGCCCAAGCGCTCGGTGGCGAAGCTGTCACCATTCCGGCGGGTGACAGAAGCATCGCCGACGATGTGATCGGCTACTCGCACGCAAACAATGTCACGCAAATCATCATCGGAAAATCTGCGCGCTCGCGCTGGTTCGAGATTCTCCACGGCTCGGTGGTGCATGAGCTGGTCCGCAGCTCGGGCAATATCAGCGTCCACGTCATCGCCGGCGATCAGATCGCCGGCAAACCGATCCCGAAGAAGACCGTGCGCACGTCGGACCAGAGCGACGTCTTCCGGCCGCGGCCCTACGTGTTTGCTATTGTCGCGGTGGCAATCGCGCTCGGTTGCGCGGAATTGGTGGATTACTGGATCGGAGTCGAGAACGTCGACCTGGTTTTCCTGACTGCCATTGTCGGCGTTGCGGTGCGTTTCGGCCTGTGGCCTTCGCTGCTGGCGAGTGTCGCTTCGGCGCTGTGCTACAATTTTTTCTTCTTGCCGCCGCTATACACATTCACGATCGCCGATCCGCACAACATCGCGGCCTTTACGCTGTTCACGCTCGTCGCGGTTATCGTCTCGCACGTCGCCGCGCGGGGACGGATGCAGGCGGTGACGGCGCAGACCCGCGTGCGCACGGTGGAGTCGCTTCATTCGTTCAGCCGCAAGCTCGCCGGCGCAGGTACGCTCGACGACGTGCTGTGGGCGATGGCGTATCAGACCGCGCTGATGCTGAAGGTGCGCGTCGTGCTGCTGTTGCCGAGCAACGGCTCGATCACGGTGAAGGCCGGCTATCCGCCCGAGGATACGCTCGGCGACGCCGATCTCGCCGCAGCCAAGTGGACCTGGGAGAACGATCGCGCGGCGGGCCGCGGCTCCGATACGCTTCCCGGAGCCAAGCGCTTATTTCTGCCGATGCATACCGGCCGCGGCGCCATCGGCGTCGTCGGCATCGACAGCGACAAAGCGGGTCCGCTCCTCACGCCCGATCAGCGGCGGCTCCTAGACGCGCTGATGGATCAAGGCGCGCTGGCGATCGAGCGGGTGCAACTGGTCGAGGATATGGATCGTGTCGAGCGCACCGCAGAAACCGAACGATTGCGCAACGCGCTGCTCACTTCGATTTCCCATGACCTGAAAACGCCGCTGGCGTCGGTGCTCGGCTCGGCGGGAGCGTTGCGCGACCTCGAAGACAAGCTGGCCGATAGCGAAAAGGTGGAGCTCCTCGCCACGATCATCGACGAGTCGGAGCGGCTCAATCGCTTCATCGCCAATCTTCTCGATATGACTAAGCTCGAATCCGGCGCGGTGACGCCGAAGCTAGCGCCGCACGATCTTTCGGAGATTGTCGGCTCGACGCTGCGCCGCACCGCCAAAATATTGCGGCAGCATTCCGTGCAACTCGACCTCGCCCGAGACGTGCCGATGGTGGCGCTCGACGCCGTGCTATTCGAGCAAGTCCTGTTCAATCTCCTCGACAATGCGGCGAAATACGCCGCCGCCGGCACGACCATATTTATTCGCACCTGGCGCGAGCGGGAGTCGGTCTCCTTGCAGATCGCCGACGAGGGTGACGGAATTCCGAAGGATGAGCTTGAGCACATCTTCGACAAGTTCTACCGCGTGCAGAAGACCGACCAGGTCCGCCCCGGCACCGGCCTTGGCCTCGCCATTTCGCGCGGCTTTGTCGAAGCCATGCACGGCACGATCATGGCGGCGAACCGCCCGGACCGCCGCGGCGCGGTCTTCACCATCCGGCTGCCCATCGCGAGCGAGCCGCAACAACTGGATGCCGCGGCATGAGCGCGGCTCCGCTTCGCGTGCTGGTGGTCGACGACGAACCGCCGATCCGTAAGCTGTTGCGCATGGGCCTTACCGCGCACGGCTATCACATCCTGGAAGCGCCCAACGGCAAGACCGCGCTTGAACTGCTCGGCGAAAATCCGGATCTGATCATTCTCGATCTCGGCTTGCCCGACATGCAGGGCCACGATTTGCTGCGCATGATTCGCGGCCGCAACGAGAGCGTTCCCATCGTCGTTCTGTCGAGCCGCGGCGATGAGGCCGGCAAGGTGCAGGCGCTGGACTTCGGCGCCGACGATTATGTGACAAAACCGTTCGGCATGGACGAGCTTTTGGCCCGGATGCGCGCGGCGTTGCGGCACCAATTGGCGACGCATGGCGAGCGGCCGGTGTTCCGGGTCGGCGATCTCTCCGTCGACTTGGTTCGGCGCATCGTCAAAGTCGGCGACAAAGAGGTGAAGCTGTCGCCGAAGGAATACGATCTGCTCCGCGTCCTCGTGCAGCATGCCGGCAAGGTGCTCACCCACAAGCTCCTGCTCGGCGAGCTTTGGGATAATTTGACCGACGCGCAATATCTGCGCGTCTATGTGCGGCAGCTGCGGCAAAAGATCGAAGCCGATCCGGAGCGTCCGCAATATGTCCTCACCGAGACCGGCATCGGCTACCGTCTGCGCGCGCCCGACTAGCTTGTCATTGCGATTAGCGATTGCTGGCACGTTCCCTCTCCCCGCGCGCGGGGAGAGGGCTAGGGTGAGGGGGCCTCTCCGCCGGACTCAGATTTGAGAGCTCAGACTCGCTGAGAGGCCCCCTCACCCTCGTTCGCTTCGCTCACTCGACATCTCCCCGCACGCGGGGAGATGTGGACGAGCGATCTCGTCCTCGCAGCGCGTTGGCGCGCGAGTTTGGCAAGCCGTGATGTCAAACAGCCAACGACTCAGGCCGTCATTGCGAGCGTAAGCGAAGCAATCCAGTGCAGCGGCTCAGTTCTGGATTGCTTCGTCGCTTCGCTCCTCGCAATGACGATAAAATAAGGGAAGCGGAACGCCGGCAGACGCAGTATTCCATGTCCCGCACGCAGCGGCGTGCGGGGCGCGCCACGGATAAGGCGGCTTGCGCCGCCCCTTCCGCTGTCGGGCGCGCTCGCCTGCCGGCGTTCCACCTCGGCTTTCGCCAAAGGGACTTGTCATCCCTAAGGCTCAGCTTCAGGCCATGCTTCCTGGGACGCGGTCTGAACGGGTGTTGCCCGCCTTCGCCTGTCCTAGCCCAGGGTCGCACCTCCCGTCCCGGTCATAGTGCCGGGAGACTGATGCCCAAGCCGCCCGGGAGCGGGGCTGATGAGGCTCCGGCCGCGGGTACAGCACTCGCCCCTGCCGTCCGGCATCACCGGACGGCGTCCCTTAGGGCGAGCTTTGATTCGTTGAAATGTATCTAAAATAGTGACTCTTGTCAAGTGCTGTCACTATCGCAGTGACGCCAAATTCT
>Ga0182018_10000551_pt1 | contig 47904 bp, 33 predicted proteins | sample 812P2MmetaG_FD_120490 | JGI IMG/M metagenome (GOLD analysis project Ga0182018, IMG submission 120490) | Permafrost microbial communities from Stordalen Mire, Sweden - 812P2M metaG | ecosystem: Environmental > Terrestrial > Soil > Wetlands > Permafrost | place: Sweden: Stordalen | collected... | reverse complement strand
AGATCCTCGGTCGGCCGACGGCAAGAATGAATCCGAGTGCTACCACCGCGCGCGTCAGATCGCTCGCGATCATGATTCTCTTGCGGTCGAAACGGTCTAGAAGTACGCCCGCCAACGGACCCATGGTTATAGCTGGGATCGCACGCGACAGCATGATCCCGGTAACCACCAAGCCGGAATGTGTCACCGCCAGGGCCAGCGAAAATACGGCGATATTGTTGAAGTTATCGCCGATCTCGCTTACGACTTGCCCCATCCAAGTGAAGCGGTAGTTGCGGTTCCGCCGTAACAGTTCGAGGAAATCTCGCATCAGTCGAAACAGCTTTCGCTGCAGATCAGCCTTGTTGGTGTTTCAGGGAGCAACGATCGGAAAACAGGAGTTTCGGGCACGCAGAGTCTATTCTAAGGCGCAATGTGCGCGGCATCTCAAGGACACAACATGTGAGAACTTCACGGCTTTTCCTCAATCTTAATCTCGTCCCCCTCTTTCAAGTTCTGTGAAACAGAGGTTATTACATTCTGGCCGTCTTCCAACCCACGGACCAGTAGGCCATCATCTCGCTGCGCCACGATTCGCACTTCACGCACAAGCACTCGGCCATTGGAAGCAACAAAAACGAACATCTTGCCGTCGCGCTCATGGACGGAAGCAACAGGCACCAAGACCTCCAATGGCCGGGAACTTACCTCCTTGTTTTCTTTCGCCTGGAATTTGACGGTGGCGTTCATTTGCGGACGCAGATGGGAGTCCGGATTTAGGATATGCACCTTGACCTGCACAGTGCCCTTTTGGCTATTGGCTTCCGGTGAAATCTCCGCAATGACTCCCTCGTACCTGTGGTCAGGGAAAGCGTCGAGAGTGACGGTGCCCTTTTGCTTGAAATGCACTCTTGCGAATTCACTCTGAGGTACGTCGAGTGCTACCCGATCATCGTTCAGATTGGCAATCGCGACCACCGATCCTTGCGGGCCGTCTTCTGCCCCGCTGGCGAATTGCGCGGTTACCAGTTCACCCTTTTCCGCGGTGCGTTCGAGAATGGTCCCGGATATTGGAGCCCGAATCACCGTGGCATCGAGTTGCGACTGGGCGAACGCCAACTGACCTTCCGCCTGGAGCAAAGAACCCTTGGCCCGCGCAATTTCTTCCGCACGGGGCCCGATCTTAACCAGCTGTAAGGCCTGTTCCAGATACCGGACCTGTTGTTCACTAGTCTCGAACCTTGCCGTAACATCGTCGAGCGCCTGCTTGGAAAACACGCCTTGTGCAGACAATTGTTTCGTGCGATCCAAGGTGATTCTGGCGTCCAGCATGGTCGCACGGGCTTGGTCCAGACTATGCTCGGCCTGTGCAAGTTCCTGCGGACGGGGGCCGCTCTCTAGTTCCTCTAAATAAGCTTTGGCACTGGCCACGGTACCCTCAGCTTGTTCGACTTGGGCACGGAATTCATCATCTTCGAGCCGGACCAAAATCTGATTTTCCTCGACCTTCTCGCCCTTCTCTACCCCGATCCACGCCACGCGGCCAGTGACTTTGGAGTTCACGTTGATTCTGTGGTGAGCGACGATGTAACCTCGGGCGGAGAGAGCGGTGTCGTCGATGTTGTTGCCTACCGCGGAGGCGCGGGCCACATCCACCTGGGGAATTCTGGGGGAGCGGAGGCGGAGCGTGGAGAAAACCAGCGCCAGCAATGTCACACCGGCGATCCCTCCAACAATGTACCGGCGATTCCATGAGGACGGGCCTGCTGCACGGCTTCGTACAGTATCCGGCAAGTGCAAGCTCTGTAGGCATCCATTGGCGTCAGTCGACATCAGGGGTGAACTCCTTTCGGCGGCTAACTCTCCAGCTCAGGATAAAGCGGAAGAGTTATCCATGATCCTTGTTGTTTCGCGGAACAACGGGCGGACTCAATGATTTCAACGCAACGCAAACCCTCGCGCCAAGTCAGGCAGGGTTCTGTCCCGTCGACGATCCAGCGGACGAACTCCCGCGTCTCTTTCCGCAGAGCCTCATTCGCGCCAACCGGATCTCCTCCCGGTTCTTCAAACCGTTCGTGATGCTCATCGGATTCCGCCAGTAACTTCCAGTACAGGTCAGCGTCATGAAACGAGGACACGAGACGCATGCCACCGAGCCGGCATGTGATTTCAGCGCCGTACACCTGACGGTAACGCCGCAGTGGATACGAAAGCGAGACTCCCAAGAATCCGATAGCGCCAGACCGGAAGCGCAGCATGACGTGGATTGAGTCGGAAAAATCGAACCGCTGATCCACTTGTGGCCCCACTACCGCGGAGACTGCCTCCACATCTCCACACAGCGCACGCATCCAGTCCAGCTCGTGAACTCCAGAAAGCGCCAACACACCTCCACTTTCCGACTCGCGCGTCCACCAGCCCTTGAAGTCGTCGGGACGCGCGTCAAAATACCCAGTGATTGACATGGCCGCCACGCCGCCCAGCGGTTCGAGCAATTGAATCATCCTGGCCCATGGCGGACGGAGCCGGCGTTTTTGGCCGACCATCAGTTTTACCTTTGCCGCTTCGCAAGCCCTGACCATCTTCCAACAATCAGCGACTGTCGGAGCCATGGTCTTTTCGCAAAACACATGCCGGCCCGCTTGCGCCGCGGCCACTGCAATTGGAGCATGGGTGAAGTTCGGCCCGGTGAGCGCAACCGCGTCAATATTCTCTTTCTCCAGCAGGCGCCGGTAGTCGTCGTACTCCGCCACTTTCAGCCCAGTAGAAGCAACAAAACCGGTTCGAGAGCCAGGACTCGGATCGCAGATAGCCACGATGTCGGCTGATTCACTGATGAACTTTGCCAACACCGGTCCAAAGTTCCCAGTGCCGATCATCGCGAAGCGAAGCCTGCGCGAGTTCATAGACAGATCCCCTACAGTTTCGGATTATTCAACCGAAGGCCACGCACGCCTGGGTTGTCGAATCTGTGTACCGTGGCTTTATCCAGCGAAGAGGCCAGCAAGATCTCCCGAGTCGGCCCCGCGAATGCTAAGTGGCAAGGCCCACGCAGGGCCTCTCCCTGCCAGTCTTCAGCAAATACTTCCAGCCGGCGAGTCGCCAGGTCGAAAACGCATATCTTGTCCGGGCGATGACAGGCAATCCACAAATGCCCGTCTTCATCAAACGCAACCCCATCCGGAATGTGACGGGGCATGTGTACAACCCGCTCGACATCTCCAGCGGAACCGTCTTTCTTGATCGCGACCCGAGCGATGCTGTTTCCCCACGTCTCCACGTAGTAAATGAATTTCTCTTCCGGATCAATCGCGATGCCATTCGGCGTGTCGATGGGCGCTGCGGTCCAGAGTTCGGCAGCTCCCCCGCCCGGCGGAATCCGGCAGATATGGCCATCTATTTTTTCCGACCATGATCCGGTGTCAGAAACGTACATGTTTCCCGAGCGATCGAACACGGGCGTGTTCGCGCTCATGAACCCTCGTCCAGCCGGCCCTCGCGAATAAAGGCTCTGCTTCCCGTCGGGTGTGATTTTGATGACCTGGCTGCCGGGGGTATCAGGCTCCGCACAATAGAGGTTCCCGTCCGCGTCCACCACCTGGCCCAGGACGCGCCGAGGAGCGGTAGAGGAAAACGCTTCCGCTGTATTCGTGGCGAGATCTAAACGAAAAACGCGGCAGGTAATAAACCCCGTGGTATAGGCTTCGCCGCGAGGCCCGACTGAAATCGACTCGTTGTGATCGACTCCGTTGATATGGCCGATACTTTCCAGATCGTACGGTTGTAAAGTGTCTCGATTCAGAATGTTCCTCCGCCACTCGTTTTTAACCGATGACAAATTTTCGAACTCTGGTTAGACCAGAACCATTCCGCCGTCCGCCTCCGGAAACTCATAAGGACTGAGCGTGTGAAATGGATGCTTGGCAATGAATTCCCAATTGATCTCAACTCCTAATCCAGGCTTATCGGGAAGCTGCAGATATCCATCTTTCACGCGCGGACCATAGCGCTGCACCTCGTCAAAAAATGAGTAATAGCGCCAATGCTCCAAGATCAAGAAATTTGGCATCACCGCACAGGCGTGAAGATTCGCCGCCAGCGCCACCGGTCCGTAGGGATTGTGCGGCGCGATTTTCACGTTGTAAACCTCGGCCATGGAGGCAATTCGGAGGAGCTCAGCGATTCCGCCGCAATGCGTTATGTCCACTTGCAGAACGTCCACCGCTCCCATCTCAAGCCATTCGCGAACTCCCCAGCGAGTGAGTTGTCTTTCGCCAGCCGCAATGCGGACTCCGGGCCAAGCGTGGCGCAGTTCCACCAGGGACCGCGGACTGTCGGAATTGACCGGCTCCTCGATGAACAGCAACTTGGCATCATAGAGGCCTTCGATTACGCGATGGGCCGCTTGCAGGGAAAAATTACCCAGGCAATCGAGCATCAAATCAAAATCCGGCCCCGCCACGGCTCGCAGTTCGGTGAAAAGCGCAACCGCTGAATCGATCTGCTTCTCTTCGTTGTAAGGATGATGGTATTTTGCCGGGCCGGTCTTGAATCCGTGGAATCCCTCTGCCACGGCTGCTTTCACCTCTGCGATCTCGTCCTGCAGACCCAAATCATTGCGCACATAAACTTTGACTCGATCCCGTACAGCCCCGCCCAGCAGCTTGTAGACCGGCTGTCCATATGCTTTACCGGCGATATCCCATAGGGCCTGCTCAATTCCACTCATCGCGCTCGATCCCACAATTCCGTTCCGCCACCAGAATAAGCGCTGCATTTCCTGCCACGCGCGAGTGATTCTCGTGGGATCTTTTCCGATCAAGTAGGGCCCGTAGTGCTTTTCAATCATCGCGACGACAGCGTATTCGTAGTTTTCTGTAGTAGCCTCTCCCACACCGGTGATGCCTTCATCCGTTTCGATGCGGACGAAAATCCAGTTTCGCCGGGCTGCGTCAGCGCCGTTCCGCGGTAGAACAACCCCCATCACGTGCGCGGATACTTTTACAATCTTCATAGTTGAAGTGCCTCTCTTGCACACCTAGCCAGGTAGTAGCGACACACTCACTTCGGCGGTCCCGCTTCTTGCCCGTTCCCGCAAAAACCAAAGCAGCGCCATGGCGCTGAGCAATGCGCTGAATGCGGGGGCGAAAAGAATCCCCCTTCCGACGCCCAGATCGGTCCCGATCATGCCGATAATAAAAGGGCCAAAGGCAGCCCCCAGATTGGACAGCCCGGCAAACAAAGAAAAGGCCGTGGCCGTCCCCTTGGCAAACTTGCCCCCCAGGTATGAGTTCAAAGAAGGACCAATGGTCGAAACAAATATTCCCGCGACGACAAACATGCCAAGGCCGGCCAGATAGCCGGATGTGAAAATTGCCCCCACAAATGCCGCCGTCTCCGCTGCCGCGCAGATGCTGATCACCACCAGTTCCGGAATCTTCCAGTGGGCTGTAATCCAGCCAAACAGCAGCCGTCCACTGAGGATTCCAGCCGCGTTTCCGCTGAGAAAATAGGCCGCGTGGGCCGCATCGATGTGCAGCTTGTTGATGTACAGTTGGCCGACAAAGGAGAGCATTCCGGCTTGCGCCAGCCCGTGACAGAACCCAAGCACCACGGCGACGTATAGAGCTCCGCTGGCCAGGATCTCGCGCGTGTGGGAAGACGCCTTTTGGCCCGCGTCCCGCCCGGAACGCTCTCCGCGCATGGCGCTGGACCGCACAAATAGGGCCCACACGATCAGCACCGCCATGTCAGCAGCGGCCGCGAAGTAGCCCACGCGCCAGCTCAGACCCCAGTGCATCGAATGGGCCAGCCACCATCCCAGCATGGCGGGACCGATCATTGATCCACCGGCATCGCTCAGACCGGTGATCAAGAAAACGCTCTGCCGCCGTTGGCTAAAGTGCCCGCTGACGATCGAACTGTCGATGACGACCATCGCGGAAATGGCAAATCCAAACAAGGCCGAGCCAATCAACACCAGAACGAAATAGCGCGACTCCGCAATCAGCAGCAGCGCACCCGCGGCAATGGCAAACGACAAGATGGCTGATCGCTTTAACCCGAGCAGCGCAACGAGAGAGCCACCGACCAAGCTGAAACCCAGGCTGCTCAAGAAGAACAGGAGCTGGATCTGCCCCAGTTGGGCTAAAGAGCAATTGAATTGACGGGTGAATGCAGGAAAACTTGCAGGCAGGAAGTTGTACACGGCACCGTAGCCCACGCCCATGGCGATCACAAACCAAAACACCTGATCCTTCCAGATGGGAGGAACCGGTGCCCCGAGAGTCTGCGTTTTCGCCTTCAACTGCTTCTTGCCTCCGACGACTTCTCTCGAAAAAACTGAGATCTTCGGATGCGATCGAAATATCCGAAAATCTCCGCTATCTCCTCAGTAGCACTCGTGCTGGAGGTGCGACATTCCTGCGTTCCACGGACAGGACAGTCCTCCCCTGCCGCCGAAGATGGGCCCAAGCTGGAATGCAATCCCTGCAAGAGGCTGGTTTCCAGGCTACCTGGGAATAAGAAGTGTCCCGCGTTCCTCAACGGCTGCCTAGTCCTTCCTCGGAAAAGTACTATGCCAACTCCACTAGCAAATGTCAACAATCATAATTCAATCTAGAAATAATACTTTCAAAAAATAGCCATTATAGATCATATATAATTCATGTTTGCACTATAACAAACAATAAACTTTCTTGGGTGTGAAGCCTCACTCACACCGTCCCACTTTTGGCAAGTCAGAAAAGGAATCGCGAACTGAGGAGAAGCGAATGACCAGGAAAATCGCGGGCGCGGTCATGATCGGCTGGATCGTTATTTTATCTGCAGCGAGTCTGAATGCCCAGCGCGTAACTGGCCGGGTCTCGGTGATTGTCGGTCAGAACGCTCCTGCACTGGAGAAGTTTGCTGCTTCGGAACTCTGCGGCTATTTGAATAAACTCTTCGATCTCCAAACTCAGCCGACCATCACATTGGACGCCAACTCTAGCGCGGTTTTTCTCATCGGCAGTCCAGCCACAAATGGCCAGATCAAGTCATTTCCGAGGGTCAGCGACCAAGGGATCGTGATCCAAGCCGCGTCTGGAGCCACCCCCATCTTGATCGTAGGCGGCGGCAGTCCCCGGGCAACACTGTGGGCCGTCTATGAACTGGCCGAGCGCTGGGGAGTACGTTACCTGCTTGATCGCGACGCGCTGCCGGCGAAATCGAAGTTTCGCATGCCCAAGCTGAGCGTGGTCATGGAACCCATTTTCAAAGTCCGGGCGCACCCGACGATCCAGGATTTTGCCGATAGTGGCGAGGCCTGGGGCATCAAGGACTTTCGTCCCCTGATCAGTCAACTGGCCAAGATGAAGTACAACCGGCTGGATATTTTCGCCTTTGCCTGGCAGCCCTATCTGGCTTACCAAGTGGACGGTGTTAAGCGCCAGACTGCAGCGCTCTGGTATAGCTACCACTATCCAATCACTCCTGATATGCCGGGGCGGTCGGTCTTCCCCGCGGTCGCGACAGAATTCTGGAATCCGGACCTGCCGGTCCATGGAACTCCGGACGAAATCCTCAGCGCTGGGATACGGCTGCAGCAGGAACTGATTGATGATGGCCATAGCCACGGCATGGATTGTGTGGTCAACGCAACGGTCAGCGAGTACCCCAAGGAGTTCGCGCCCCTACTGGGTGGCTCCGTACCGATTCGCATGCTCAATCAACTGACCACCGCTCCCGGCCCGGACACGAAACTCGATGACCCTGGACTGCACAAGCTCTCCTCCGCCGTGGTTCGGGCGACGATTGACACGTACCCGCGAGCGGATCGATTGAACATCTCCATCAACGAATGGCGGCAATGGACGGATCAATACCAGCAGGCATGGGATGCTCTCGAGGCCAAATACCACACCAGTCAGATCACCACGTTGCAGAACATCCTGGATGCCAGCCAGCATCGGGCCGGCTATAGCTTTACGGGTTTTACGAAAACAGAGCTTGATAAGAAAGCTTCTGACGAAGTGAAGGGCGATCTTGCCTCTCTCGATTTCTTTGATTGGCTGGTAAGAGATTCCGGCGCGGTCAGCGAAAGTAAGCGGCCCGACATGAAGTTTCTCTACTGGGGCTTTTCAGAGGAATTGTTTCCCATTCTGCCGCGGGTCTTACCGCCCAATTCCGAGATGGAAGTGATGCCAGAGAACTTCCTCACTCATCTTTTGGAACGATCCGACATTCTAAAGAGGTTATCAGGCGGTCCGATCCAGCCGATCATTGATCTGACCGTGGATGACGACAACATCGGGATTGTGCCGCAAATGACCACGTCCTCGCTGCAAAAGGTCCTGAAGATTCTCCGTGAAACCCGCTGGGAAGGATTTGTCGCTCGCGAGCGCTTCCCAGGCGATCACGATACAGAGTTGGCGTATCTGGCGCGGGCGGCGTGGGACCCGAATGCCGATCCAGACGTGATCGCGTCCGAACAGTTGAAAGCGGCCTGCGGCGAACGTTGCGGAAAAGATCTTCTCACTACCATGCATAGCATTGACGCTGCCACTTTGGTGTGGGAGCGTGATGACCAGTTCTTCACATCGCCCGTTCCGTCGCTCCTCATGATCCATTGGAAAGCTGGACCGTTGCCAAGCTACCTGGAAGAAAACCGGCAGAACTATCAGCGCGGATGGGAGGCGGCGCAACATGCCGTTGCGGTCGCAACCCCGGAGGGCAAGAGTTACGCGGAGTACTGGGCGAAGAGAATGGAATTTTCCGTACGATTCATCGATGTAGTCGAGTCTGTGCGGCGCGCCGCCAACGCGGAGGCAGCGCACCAGCCCCAACAGGAAGCTGCGGAAGTCGCGAAGGCTTTGGCCACCATTCGGGAGTCCATCGAAGCCTATGCGGCGGTCGCACGCAACCAGACCGACCGCGGGTCCATCGCTCTCGCCGTGGAATATGGATACCGCCCTCTGGAAAAGAAACTAGCAGAATTGAAGCAAGGGACTAACAATGCAGCGGCGCAATAGGACAAGGAAACCATCGAAGGAGATCTCAACCTTGATGACGCGAAGAAAGTTCCTGAAATCTTCAGCCATGGTGTCTGCTGCTCCCGGAATTCTTGGCCAGCTCTCCAGCGCTGGAGTTGCTCCCGAGAACTCTGTGATCGTCAAACCATATAAATGGGAAGGGCCTTATGCCGAATACCGCACCGAGCAGAAGGCACTTCATGATTGGCGCCTGTGCGCGGATGTGAGAACCAACTGGCTTGGTCCCTGTGAACGAATTATTCTTCGGACCAGCGAGATCATTGGCCACGAAACAGGCTTTCTGTATGACGACCACTTTCCTCCTTCCGAGCCGGAGGGGCGAGGAAAGAACTATCAGCACATCCCATTTGAATGGCAGGTGATCAAACCGGGCGCGGAACTCTTCACCGACTGCACCGTACCCAAGGTAGGAGGATTTTCCATGCGGCTCACGGCCCGGGAAGACTTCCTTGATATTCATCTCAGGGTGCGCAACCATATGCGCCAACCGATGCAAAACGCAGACTGGGCCTTTTGCGCGGTAGGATTCGAGTCCCCTTCCATTGCCGACTCCGAGGATGCCCGAACATATCTGTTTGACGGAGAACGATTGCGCGCACTCGGCAGTATCGCAGGGCGTGATGTGAGAATATACAAAGTCTCTGGCGCCCACGGATTCATTCCTGTGGGCCACCGTGCTCTTCCCGTCGGGCCAGTGGAAGCAAAAGCATCGGTAGTCATCATCGGAGCGGTAGACGGATCTCATTCCGTGGCCTTAGGATTCGAACAGTCTGACAGCATCTATGGGGATGCCAAGGGCAACAAATGTTTCCATGCGGATCCCTACTTTGGTCCAGTCATCAATACCGGAGAAGAACGTAAGCTCCGGGGCAGACTTTACATGATCAAAGGAGACGCGGGGGAAGCGTTCAGGCGCTATCAGCAAGACTTCGGCGGAGAATCTCAGACGTAATAGCAGTGCGGCGCCGGGAGACATCGGGCGTCTCCCGGTGGATCGGCAGGAGGACAGACAATGAGCAAGCAGGCAATCCACCATCCCGACAAACTGGTCTCGACCGGCGCCTACTCGGCCGGTGTGCTCGCTGATGGCTGGCTCTATATTAGCGGCCAAGGCCCGCTGGATATGAAGACCGGAAAAGTGGTAGAGGGGACCATCGAAGAACAGACTCGGCTGACCCTGGATCATATTTCGAAAGTTCTGAAGGCAGCCGGCGCCAGCTTGGATGACGTCGTCAAATGCACGTGTCACCTGAAAGATATTCACGACTTCGACCGCTTCAACGCCGTTTATGCCGAGTTTTTCACCGGCATTCGCCCGGCAAGAACGACGGTCCAATCAACCCTTTGGGGCGGGATAAAAGTAGAAATTGATGCTATTGCACGGATCAGGACCTAGAAGGTTAAGGAGTCGGTCGTCTTCCGAACCCTTTCAAGATTCCTTGAAAAAAACTGCTTCCGCCGTTTTTCGCAGCATCCAGTCGCGATCGTCGCTGGTAAGAAAATCGAGTCGATCTCGCACCAACTCGATCGAGCCCGCATAGGTATTCCCATTTTGTTCCTGAAAGGGTGAATCGCTTCCCCACATCAGCCGGGAAGCGCCATAGGCGTCGTATACCCGCCGGATCATGCCGATAAGATCCAAATAGGGATACTGCTTCTGCCCCAGCGCGTAGAAAGCAGAAACTTTCACATAGACGCGCTTGTGTCGCGCCAACCCGCACAGTGCCGAGAGATCGGAGTCACGAATCGGCCCAGCCATTCCTACCCGCGCCAGGTGGTCGATTACCACCGTCGTCTCGGGGAAGTTTGCACACATTCGGTCAACGGACGGCAGCGCCTCCGGATCCACCAAGGTACACATGGCCTGAGAAGTTTCGGCAGCGCACTTCCACATTGCCGCCATACTCGAAGAATCCAGCCAGTTCTCCGGCTGCTTGCCCGAGACAATGCGGAAGCCGCGAACGCCAAGCCCGGCGAGCCTCCGCATTTCGCTGCATACATTCGGCGCGGCGTCATCTATCACGGCCACGCCACGGAAGGTGCCCTTGTACTTTGCGATCGCGTCCAGCATGTAAGAGTTGTCGAATCCAAAGAAGCTCATCTGAACCAGAACCACGCGCTTGACGCCGCACGGTTTTGCGTTTGCAAACAACTCCTCCGGAGTAAAGCTGGCGGGCGCAAATTGGGCAGCTCGATCCGGCCCCGACCGTGGGTACAGGCTTTGATCGCTGGTCCAGAGGTGAACATGGGCATCGATATAGTTCCCGATGGGGGATTGTGCTGTCGCCCGGTCCGAGCGCGCCGACGCTAGGGATTGCACGCTCAAAGCAGCAATCCCCGCCAACCATTCTCTTCGTGTCCAAATCGAGCCATTCATCGTCTCCACCGTAGCTGCGGGCCGCAAAAAGAAACTGCGTGCCAGTATGCAGGGTACGATATTATGCAATCTGTATGCAATCTGTATCCATGATGTGATCGCTTGCAATTCGGAGCCTACCGGATGGAACCAGACTCTCACGGCCGCGAAACAGAAACGGGGCTCATCGGCAAAGCAAATTTTCCCCGTTCCCGGGAAGTAGCGTATCTAGACACCGCGGCGGAGGGCCTGCCACCCCAAAATACCCAGGGAGCGTTCGCCCGCTACTACGAGGCGAAAGCGACCGGCACTCCGGGAAGACGGCGGCTGTTTGCCGAGGAATCCGAGGTACGGCAGCTTGCCGGCCGCCTGCTTGGCACCAGAGGTGACCGCGTTGCCCTTTTGTCGAATGCTTCCGAAGGTTTGAATCGGCTGGCTGCGTCCATTGCGTGGCAGCCGGGGGATGAAGTATTGATCGACGATCTCGAGTTCCCCTCGAACGTCGGCGTCTGGCTACCTCTCCGCGATCGCGGCGTGGTCCTACGCGTGGTGCCCTCACGTGATGGCGTGTTGTGCCTAGAGGACTTTACTGCCCGGATCGGACCTCGCACGCGGGTGGTCTCGGTGAGCCAGGTCAGCTACAAGACGGGCACGCAGCTCCCGTTTCTACCCGAACTGTCTCGCGAAGCTCGCCGGGCCGGAGCCTTCTTTTGCGTGGACGCGACCCAGGCACTCGGGCGAGTGCCAGTCGGCGTAACCGGTGTCGATTACTTGGTGGCCAGCAGCTACAAGTGGCTGCTCGGGGTCCACGGCCTCGGGATTGTCTACCTTTCGCCGGAACTTGAGGAGCGTCTGACGCCTGCGGCGGTTGGGTGGTATTCCGTCCGTGACCTGTTTACTCCCGAACGCTTTGAGACTTTTTCCTACAAGAGCGGAGCAGCTCGCCTGCTGCTGGGTATGCCCAATTTTCCCTCCATGTACGCGCTCCGGGAAGGTCTCGAATACCTGCTCGCGATCGGTATTGAGCGGATTGAGTCAGCGCTGCGGCCTTTGGTCCGCAAGCTTCGGAGCGGCCTGGAAGACAGAGGATTCGCATTACTTACGCCGGCAAGGCCAGAATATGCGTCTGGTATCCTCTCCTTTGCGCAGGCTGATGCCGAGGACACTGGCGCCAAGCTGGAGCGTGAAGGCGTGATCGTCTGGGCGGGTGACGGGCGCGTGCGAATGTCGGTGCATTTGTACAACGACGAATCCGACGTCGATCGTCTGTTCAGCGCGCTCGACCGAAAATCGACAGCTAGGGTAAGTCGCCTCTGATCCGCTGCACCGAATGCTGCTGCTTTGCTGCCTTTGGTTGCGCTTACGGCAATGATCTAAGCAGCGTGCCGGTTTCGCCTGCAATAGGCCGTTCACCAGAGAGGACTGAGTGTTGCGAGTGTTGGTCAAGCCGGCAGCAGAAAAGAAAGTTGAATCGGACCGTGTCTACACACTACTGAGAGACTCGCTTCTGGAGTGTGAATTCCGTCCGGGTGATTTCCTTTCCGAGGTTGAGTTGGCCCGCCAGTGCAAGACCAGCCGAACACCCATCCGCGAAGCCTGCAATCGCCTGTCGCAGGAGGGCTGGATCTCACGAATTCCCCACCGTGGCTATGCCGTGAAACCCATTTCCATCCGGGAGATTGTGGAGATCTACGAATACCGCAAATTGCTCGAATGTCATGCGGCCAGCTCAACAGCCCGCAATGCAAGCGAGGTTCAGATTGCGCGTCTGCACCGCATCATCGCAGTGGAAAAGAAGGCGCATGCTCGGATGAACGATTTGCTGGCGGCCAACAACGATTTCCATCTGGCACTCGGCGAAATCGCAGGCAACCAGCGAATTCTGGACCAATTGAAACTCACCCTGGAATATGTGCATCGCCTCGACATCTTGTCCACCCAGAAAGATGCCGCATGGGTTCCCCATGGAGAGATTTTCGCGGCGATCGAGGCGCATCACTCCGTGCAAGCAGGCAAGGCCATGGCGTCGCACATTGACAGCGCTCGCGATCGGATGCTGAAACTTTTCGGAACCTAGGGAGCACGGTACCTATGGCCGTTTCCAGCTCCGTGCTACCGGGACAACAACATCGATGGCGCCTGGTTGGTCTCCTTTCCGTATCGGTACTCATCAACTACGTGGACCGCGGGAACCTGTCGGTTGCGGCGCCGGTGCTGGCGCGCGAGCTGTCGGTGCCTCCGGCTCAGCTCGGGCTGCTATTCTCCGCGTTCTTCTGGACGTACTCAATTGGACAGATCCCTGCCGGGTGGCTGGTCGACCGCTTCAGCGTGAACCGGCTCTATGCTGCGGCTTACCTGCTCTGGTGTCTTGCTACTCTGCTTACCGGCTTCGCTCACACTATCGCCGCATTGCTGGTTCTCCGGCTGCTGCTCGGTCTGGGAGAGTCTGTAGTCTACCCTGCCTGTTCGCAACTTCTGGTCCGGAACTTCTCCGAACAGGAACGAGGCAGGGCCAATTCACTCATTGATGTAGGAACCAAGGCGGGCCCGGCGCTCGGCACCCTGGTGGGCGGTCTCGTAGTGGCGTACTGGGGCTGGAGGATGTTGTTCGTCGCTGCCGGAGTAGCAGGCCTGTCGTGGCTCGTGCCCTGGCATCTCTGGGCTGAGAGGAGCAGCGAAATCCTGCGCCAGTCGAGCGAAGCAGGCCCGAGCATGCTCCAGATCATCGGGCGGCGCGATGCCTTGGGCACGTCCCTCGGCCTGTTCTGCTACGGGTACGTTTGGTATTTTCTTCTTTCCTGGCTGCCCTCCTATCTGGTCATGGAGCGGCACTTCAGCATTCGCGCCATGGCCTTCTTCGGCGCGCTGCCCTTCTGTGCAAGCGGGCTTTCGGCCCTAGTCTGCGGTTGGGCGTCTGACCGTTTGATCGCGGGCGGCTTGAGCGTTACAAGAGTGCGCAAAGGTTTTGTCGTCACCGGACTGCTGGTGTGTACTCTGCTGCTGCAGGCAGCCATGGTTCGTAGCGTGCCGTTTGCCATGGTTCTGCTCACCGTTGCATGTTGCGCCATGGGATTGTTCAGCTCCAATGTCTGGGCCATTACGCAAACGCTTGCCGGCCCCACCGCCGCCGGGAAGTGGTCGGGGATACAAAATGCCGCGGGCAACCTGGGCGGCGTGGCCTCGCCGTTGTTAACGGGACTGATTGTATCCCGCACGCATTCCTTCTTCCTCGCTTTTGTCTGTGCGGCGATAGCGCTAGTGGTTGGAGCTGCGGCCTATCTCTTTTTGGTGGGTGAAATAGCGCCACTCGTGTGGACACGGCAGAGTGAGTCTTGACTGCCGCCTAGTACGGTCTACCGCCGTAATCTCCTGCATGTCAGAAGCCCTACTCGAATGTGCGCATAATTTGTCGGTAAACCAAGAATGCTTGCTCGACCTGCTCGAGGTCGACAAATTCTTCCGCACTGTGTGCTTGGTCGATACTGCCCGGTCCCAAGATGATGCTGGGAATTCCCGCCGAGGAGAGTTTGCTCGCATCACTGCCAAAGGGCACACCCATGGCACCGTCATCAAGCCCAACCCCCCTCAACGCCTGAGCCGCATGTAGAGCCATGGAAGAGGTGGCCGGCGTTTCCAGAGGCCGATCTTCAAGCTGCGGAGGTTCCATGGTCAAATCCAGGCTCGGGCGCTCAGCGTGCAGCTTTCCAAGAAGTTCCTGGTAGTCACGGAAAACCTGGCCGGGTTCTTCGCCCGGAATCAGCCGCCGATCCACTTCGATCCAGCAGGAATCGGGCACTACGTTGACTTGCGTCCCACCCTGAATGAGGCCCACATTCAACGTTGGGCTACCTAGAAGCGGATGCTGCATTCCCTTCAAACTCAGACTTTCTTCTTCGAGGCAGCGTACGACATGCGCCATGTGCTCGATTGCATTGATCCCAAGAAAGGGCTTGGAGCTATGGGCTGCCTTGCCTTTGACGGTGATCCGCCAGCGCAGGCATCCCTTGCTGGCGACTGCCATTCTCATGTCCGTTGGCTCAGAAACAACGGCAGCGGCAGCATGCAAGTTTTTGCGAAGTTCCCAAACGCCGCGATAGGAATGTTCTTCATCCATAGCTGAGACAACCCATACCTCGCTGGGAGGTTGCTGGTTGGCTATCCGCAGATCAGCGATGGCCAGCATCATGGCTGCTAATCCTGCTTTCGTATCGCACGAACCGCGGCCGTAAAGCCGCTTCTCCCGTATTTGTGGATCGAACGGAGGAATGAGCATTCCACTCACCCCTGCCGTGTCACAGTGCGCCTCAAAAATGATCCGCCGGGATGCGTTTTTCCCGGGAAGCTTGGCAATTACGTTGGGACGCCCGGGTAAGACCTGCTGTTCCGAGGCCGAAACACCATGCATAACGAAAAAGTTCTGGACAAACCTCTGTATTTCGGTCTCCGCGCCGCCGCCTTCATAGGCAGGGTTGACACTGTTAATGCGAACGAGATCTGCCAGAAGAGTGATCAGTTCCGAGTTAGCCATCATAATGATCCCCGCAGCAACTTGGTGTCATGTTGTACTCATCAGAAATGTAATTGCACTTCGGCGGAGCCGCCAAACGGCTCGATCGTCACCTTCTCGGTCTTGGGGTCGTAGACACCGCCTTCGACCTTTTTTGCCCTGGCTCCAGCGGGATGTGGCAGACGCAGCTCCACTCTGCGCGGGCGCCGCTCCGAATCGCACAGGACTGTCGCCTGGATATGCCCTTTCTTAGGGTGTGCAGCGACCGCCAACGACAGCGGGCCAAAGTAGCTGGCCACCTTCTTGAGCTCGATCTTGTTCCCGTCTTCCATGTATTTCCTAGGAATTCCCGCTAACAAGCGGAGCGTCGAACCGTGTTCCAGGTAGAACATCCACCGAGTCTCCATGAGAAACCACGCTTCTTCATGCGTCTTGTGCGCACTGGCGCGAAAGTAATGTTCCCAAAACGTGTACGTCTCACGGTCCGCCAGACTCGCCATCGTGTTGTAGTAGGCCTTGAGAAATGCCTTGGCTTCACCGCGCATCAAGTGAATCCAAGGATGGCGAGAATAATAAGGCTGACTGAACACGACATTTCGGTCAGTCATTAATTCGGCATGAAAGTCGAGCAAGAATGCTACGGAGGGCTCAGAAGGGTCCAGCACTTCCTGAAACACTAAATAAAGAGGACCAAGAAGGGAGTCGCGTGCGACCATCGAGCCGTGAGTGTGCCAGGCACTCCCATCGATGTGCAGGGCTAGCGGCCCACGTGACTCCACCCACGGTGGGCACGTAGGGCACCACCGTCCATCCCCCAAAGGTACGACAGGGGAAGATGCAAGCGCGGTGAAGAAGGCATCGCGTATGTCGGACTTCAGGCTTTCGCCTTCCTCTCGCCATTTCGCCGCTTCGGATGGGTTCAGCTTTTCGAATATCTCCGCAACGCGGCTCAGGCCGAGGTAGGCGTATCCGTTGAGCATGAACGAGCGGAAAGGATCCTCCGGATCGGCTGTCTTACCCTCCAGCAGGCCATAGCCCTTCCCGCGCAGATCTTCACGCTGGTTTCGCCGACGCCAGTCTTGGAGAAACTCGCAAGACTTGATGACCCTAGGGGCTATCTGTTCGACCCAGGCATCATCCTGCGTGTAGCGATAGTGTTCGCCTACGGACCACAAGACCGCCCCGGGCTCGAGCATGTAGTTGTTGAAATTCTGCATGAAGCCGTTCTGGTGCTGCTTCTCCAGAAAATACCCGAGCGCTCTGCGAGCCGTATCATGCCAGCCCATCGAATCAAAAAACTGGATAATGGAAGAGCTCTCGGACCCAATTGGGGGATAGTCTCCAATCATGGCCGCCAGAGCGCCGTCTGGTTCGCGTCCATACGTGATGAGATCGAGGTGGAGCAGCCCCGCGCGGATCATCTCGGTGATTCTCTTTTCCGGCGTTTCGATTCGCGAGGCTTTCTCCAGTTTGGATTTCCAGAACGCCTTGCATTCGTTGTAGCGCTGCTCAAACGAAGCTTGGCTCAACTTTTCCGCTCTGGTACGGGAGAGGGGACGATGGGGCAGAACAATATCCATCACGGTCGTCTCGCCCGGTTGCAGAAGGATCACAACCTCTTCCTGTTCGAGCGGCGATCCATTCAGCTTAGAAACAGAAAATACTCGACCGCTTTCGTAAGTGGCAAAGCCAGTGCTCTGCTCAAAACGCCACTCCAAGGCCGAGCCTTCGCCCAGGCCCTTCGACGGCCAAATGGTTCGCAAGAAGGCGTAGCGGGGCACGGAACAAGTGTTGGTAGCAGCCAGTCGCAGGCATAATACCGTTTCCTCTCCGGTCTCCATCTCTGCCGGCAAGAGAGAATCGAAGCGTTCCTGCTGCGCCGGTGTGAACATGTGCTGTTTGGCGTGCCCGTCCGCCAGTAAGAAATCAGTTCCCCGCAACGTCTGTGTGGTCAAGCTTCCTGCTTCCAAGGTGGCAAATGCGGTTAGATTGTAAACGACGTCTCCATCCACAACTTTGCCCCGGAGAATGGGCAGGACTTGCTCATCGAGGCAGCGCTCGATCTTATCGCTGACACCCCATCCCCGACCCATCACGAACTCATAGCGAAACGGTTTGCGGTCATTCTCCGGGAGAAGCGCCTGGAAGTAGTGGAATCTTGGCTCAATCCAATCCAGTTTTTCTCCCACTGCAAAGATTCGCACGTTGCGGCTCAGGCCGAGCCAAGTGTGGCACTCCATCCGCCGAACTTGCGCCGTCGCGGCTTCAAATGACTCCTCAGGTTCGCTTTCGATCTGCTGCAAGCGAGTGCGGCCGCCACCTTTGGCAACCGTGGCTTCGATTTCCGCAACGCTTCGTTCGTCGTCAACAGCGGTCACTACCACGCCATACTCGGGAATGGAAATGGGGAATTGGCGATCCACATCGCGCAGCAAGAAACTGAAAGGGTCCTTCTCCGTGATTATTGAAACGATGGTGGGATTGGTCGTGTACCGGCGTGGCACGCCTTCGAGAGACAGTTTGAGCCGGAATCGCTCCTCGGTGGCACTGGAAAATCGGTTGCCCTCTCCGGCCCAGCCACCGCCGGCCAGGAGGCTTAGACTCAATAGCCGTCCATCGCTTACCTGAACTTCGCCTTGTGGCCTTCCGCCCCGCCACTCAATCGCGATCTCTCTTTGAATTGTCGACTCCACTCCGCGTTCTGACATGGGGAAGCGTACCTCGCACCTGGAGAAATGGACTGGCACTGGTGGCCGACTACTGTTTGTTGAGCTTTCTCACTCGTTCCGCGATTTGCGCACACTCCGCTCCGCAGAAGCTACGGCTGACTCCGTTTTCTTCAAGGACGAATTGTTTTTTCGGAATTAGCATCCCGCAGGCATCGCAGTAGAACATGGTTTGTTCATACCAAGGCGCTTTGTTCTCTTCCCAACGTCCTCGACTCAGCACTCGAGATCTACCTTTTGTACGCATAATGTTTTCGCGCAGCTTCCAGGGAGATGTAACCCTGCCGAAGGTCATTTTCGATCTCTTCGGCTGAACGCTCGCCGGCCGGCTCGTACCCGCCTCCGCCGGGCGACTGGATGATGACTTCATCGCCCTCTTTCAAAACGATCCGCGTAAACTTGGTGGCCGACGCTGTGCCGAACGCCTTGTCGAAGGTAGTGAAAGCGCTCTCGCTCTTTTTCTTGACCAGCAACTTTGCGCTTGCTCCGCCGGCGCCCCCAAACAGGCCCCAGGCTTGAGTTCTAGTTCTGTCGAGCAGCGCGCTGACCGTGATCTCGGGAGCCATGACCCGGAGCCTTCGCGCACTTCCTAGTCCACCGCGATACTTCCCCACGCCGCCCGAGTCTTTCCGCATCGCGTATTCCAGCGTGAGAAACGGGTATTTGGTTTCGAATACTTCCACCGGTGTATTGCGGCAGTTTCCGTTCACCGGACACATCACGGAATTTCCATCGTGGGCCGCGGTCCCGCCCCATCCACAGCCCTCAAAGTGGTAATTCGTGTAGTACTCGCCGGTTTCAGGATGCAAACCGCCGAAGAGGAAATTGCAGGCGGTGGCGCCTTCCGCAGCCGCGGTTCGCGCCGGGATCGCCTGGCTGAGAGCCGCCACCACGACATTCTGAATATGCGGATGAGTCTCGGTGTTTCCGCCAACCGAGGGACCAGGGTGCCGCACATTCACGATGGTTCCCGGCTTAGTGAGGATTCGGACCGGACGAAAACATCCTGAGTTGCGTGGGATATCTCTGTTGGTCACATGCAGCACGGCGCTGTAGGTGGCTGCCGCTGTGACCACAAAGGTCGCGTTAATCGGCCCTTTGGCCTGAGGGTCGGAAGCGGTCCAGTCGGCAATAATCTCATCGTCGGCGACCATCAGCTTCAGGCGCATCCAGACGGGTTGGTTGGTAATTCCATCGTCCTCCATGCAATCGCTGGCCTCGTAGACTCCGTCGGGAATTTCGCGAATCTCAGTCCGCATCCAGCGTTCGGAGTAGTCCAGCAGTCGCTTCGAGGCTTCCGCCAGCAAGTCAGCGTCGTAGCGCTCAAGAAGCCTTAACAGCCGATCCTCAGCAATATTCAACGAACCGATCATGGCGTGAAGGTCACCCCAGCTCGACTTTGGAGTTCGGTGATTGCTGAGAATAATCTTCCACACATCTTTCACGTACTCGCCACGGCGCATGATCTTAACGGGAGGCAACCGCAAGCCCTCCTGATACACTTCGGTCGCGTCCGCGGCGAAGGATCCAGGAGCCATGCCGCCGATCTCTCCCAAATGAGCAATGTTGGCGACAAAAAATCTCAGCTCCTTCCCGAAAAACACCGGTTTCAAGACCATGTGCTCCGGCATGTGGCATTGCCCGCGGTAGGGATCATTGTGGATGACGACATCCCCAGGCTCGAAGGAATCCAAGCCCAGCTCTTCGATCGTCCATTTCACTGCATACTGCGCCGAACCGATCATGGTGGGGCAAAACTCCGCCTGACCGATCATCTCGCCCGAGGGAGTAAAGATGACACAGGAAAAATCTAGGGCTTCATTGAAAATCGGCGAATAGCTGGTGCGCATCATGGCCGTTCCCATCTCGCGGCAGATGTTCACCAGCGCATTGTTGATGACCGTCAACGTGACGATGTCAAGTTGGTTTGATTTCGTCTTCTTCATAACGTAATCGTGATCACACCTTTGCTGCTGACTCGCAGTTCATTGCCCGGATGAAGCAGGATGGTCGAATCCTGTTCTTCTATCACTGCCGGGCCCTTCAACTCACTTCCAGACGGTAGGCTTCCTCGGCTGTACACCGGGCAGGGTATATAGCCTTTGCTCTTGAAGTACACCGGGCGCTTCTGCTGAGGAGCCGGCACTCTCCCTTTTGCGATGTTTTTCAGCTTCGGAATCCGGGAGGCTCCGACCACACTCACATTAAACCGGATCACTTCAATTACTTCCCTGCTGATGGCATAGCCATAAAACCGCCGGTGGAGCTTGTGAAACTCCTCAAATACCGCTTCCAGTTTCTGGCGGGTGATTGTTCCCGAGCCGATCTTCACATCATGCTCGTAATTCTGGCCTGCGTAGCGCATGCTGATCGACCGCTCGATATGCGGCGTCCCGCGGTATCCTTCTTCCTTCAACTCCGCCAAGGCCGACTTCACGATTTTTCTGAACAGCTTCTCCACCTCCGCAGCCTGTATTCCATTGGAGCGGAAGTGCAGACTAAGAATCTTGTCCACTTGGAAATCGGCGATCAGGGTGCCGAATGCCGAACACAGGCCGGGGTACAGCGGCACGATAATACGGTGCATGCCGATTTTTTCGGCAATGCCTCCGGTGTGAAGGGGTCCAGCCCCGCCAAAGGAAACCAAGGCAAACTCCCGCGGATCAAGCCCGCGTTCCACTGAAATCACGCGGATGGCGTTCGCCATGTTCTCATCGGCAACGTCGATGATCGCTTGAGCTGCTACCGCGCGATCCAGTCCGAGCCGCTCTCCCAAAGCGGAGACCGCACTTTGAGCTTTCGCCGGGTTGAGCTTCATCTTACCGCCGAGAAAGTAGTCGGGGTTCAAGCGTCCCAGCACCAGATTAGCGTCCGTAACCGTGGCTTCGGTGCCTTCCTGGTCGTAGCAGGCAGGTCCCGGATCCGCGCCGGCGCTCTGCGGACCGACCCGCAAGAATCCGCCCTTATCCACGCGCGCGATGCTTCCGCCACCTGCGCCAATCGAACTGACGTCGACGAACGGAGCGCTGATGGGCATTCCCCACTCCACTTCATAGTTGGTCACGTGCGATAGGGCGCCGTTTCGGACCAGCCCGACATCGCAACTGGTGCCGCCCATATCGAGCGTCACCAAATTCCTTTCACCTGCAAGATCCCCAAAATACTTGGCGCCGATGATTCCTCCGCTCAAGCCCGAGAGCACGGCATTCACCGGCTGCTTCTCTACTGCGGCGGGGGTCGCGTGCCCTCCGTTCGATTTCATAATCGTCCAGGGGATCGGTGGGCCTAGCTGCTTCAGGCTGGTGCGCACGCCAGCAACGTAGCGGGTGAGAATGGGTTTGATGAAAGCATCGACAACCGTCGTGGAACCGCGCTCGTATTCCCGCCAGATTGGCGCAACCTCATGCGAGAGCGACAACGGAATCTCTGGAAACCGGCATTCCAGGAATTTCTTCAGCGCCAGCTCATGCTCAGGATTCAAGTAGGAAAACAGGAGACAAATCGCGATCGACGTATCCTGAGGCGGGGACTGCCGCAAACGAGCGTCGATCTCTCCCGCCAGCTTTTCCATTTCCTCGGAAGCCAGCAGCACCAGCACTCTTCCGCGTGCGTCGATACGTTCGCGAATGCCCAGGCAGTTGCGCCGTTCCACCAGCGGCGCAGGTTTCACCCAGTCAAAGGAATAGTGGTAGCGCCGGTTCATGCGCTGAATGAACAAAACATCCTCGAAACCCGCCGTGGTCACGAAGATCACCCCCGCTCCCTTGCGTTGCAGGAGGGCATTGAGACCGAGGGTGGTTCCCAACACGATCGACGCCGCACGCTCGATATCGAGTCCGGATTCACGGATCACGCCGACAATGGATTTGATGGGATCTTGCGCTGAGGAGGGAAATTTACCGATGATGAGATCATCGCCGTCTACTCCGATGAAATCAGTAAAAGTGCCGCCGGTGTCAATCCCACATCGAATCTTACGTCGAATCGCGAGGGATCCTTTTGACATGGACGGTATGTGCGACCGCCCCCATTCTCTCACCATGTGAAAATGAGGCTCTCAGCATCTTGAGCGGCGGGCCGGTTTTTTGTTATCGCTGAACTGGAAAAGTCCCTACATTATAGAAAGTAGAGCCTTTCGGTGAACAGCTCAGTAGTTCCTATCTTACCTACTGCGCCGCGGAACCGAATGTCGGCTCCAGGGGAATAAGCTGGCTGGGCGTCCGAATCGAATGCTGCCTTGGGTTTTCACACGCCAAGGCAGCACAGGACAAAGTACAGGTCATGCTTCGATCAGAAATTAAACTTTAGCGACAACTGAATCTCCCTTGGATCCGTGGCGGCCTGAGCCTGCCCGAAATTCGGAGCCGACAAAGTAGCCACTGCAGATTCAAAGACCGGATGGTTCAGAATGTTAAAGAACTCGCCGCGAAATTCAACGTTGAATTTGTCTCCGGTGTAAAGCTTCTTCGCCATATCCCAATCCATGGTCAGAGTGAAAGGCAGGTGCACATAATTGTTAGGCAGATAGCCTAACCTTAGCCCCGTGGTCGGATCAACTGCGGTAGGAACTGAAAAGGCTGCCGGATTGAGAAAACCTCTCCCCGGCCCAGCCGGGAGATAAATCGGCACGCCGGGAACCAAGTTCGGCCTTTGTTCGAAGGTGCCATCACCGGTATCTCCGCCTGTAAACACATTGAATGGCAACCCGCTCGCTGCCTTCAAAATTCCGGACGTGCTCCAGCCGCCGAACACATTTCGAACGATGCCGCTGGACTCGGCAAGACGCGGCAAAATGTAGGTGAGATCAGTGGTGAACTGATGCCGCAGATCAACCGGCATGTTGTAGCGATTCAGATTTCTATTGGTATAGGTCTGCACCTGCTCATGCCCACCACCCACTGCGGCACTGGCTTCGAAGAGTCCCGTTTCAAGGCCCGTGTCGTGCGACCATGTGTAATAGGTGTCCCAAGACACATTGTGGGACAATCGATGCCGGAAAGTCGTTTGCATCGAGTTGTACCAGGCAGTGTCTACGCTCTGGATGTAAGACACGCTTCCAAAGTTTGGATTGTTGAGCATGCCGGTAAGCGGATTGGTCACATTGGGAAGCGTTTCTCCAGGAATATGGGTTTGGTGGTTGCCCACATAAGCGACACTAAAACTGGTCGCCTGCCCAAGCTGATATTGGAGGGTGAGATTCATTTGCTGAGTGGCCAGATCTTTGGCGTTTGGATCCATGATATGCCGGCCAGGGGTGGCGGCAGCGAACGTCGCCACAGCCGCCGGAATGGGATAGGTTAAAGCGGGGAACTGAAGGTTGGACACCGAGAACGATCCCACGCTGTTGTATTCGAAGATGTCTCCCGTTTCCCCGCTAGTGCGATCCGCGTAGTAGATCCCGAAGCCGCCTCGTAGAACCAAGGGCTTGGAAGAGAGTGGTTGCCAGGCAAAGCCAAACCGCGGGGCAAAATCGTGATTGTTGCCGTTGTACAGAGGCGCAGTATTCGGGCGGAACGGGCTGAAGGGCCCATTCTCAACGTTCAGTGCGTTGTGGGTCGAGTCGACCATTACGCCATAATTGTCATAGCGTAGACCAATATTAATGGTCAATTTGGGACTCAGGCGGTAGTCTTCCTGAATAAAGCTCGACCATTGCCCGTCGTGAATATGCTCTGTCGGTTCATGCCCGGTGAACCCCAAACCATCGCTGACAATTGAGGGCGCATCTGCCGCGAACGCCGCAAGGGTTGGAAATGTTAGAGTCGCCACGCTGAACTGATTCAGCCCAGAGACCCAGTACTCGTAATTCCCACCAAAAGATATCGTGCTCTTCCCTTTCACCTTCGTGGCTTTGTCGTTGAGCTCGGCTTCCGTGGTACCCCAGTGCTTCTCATTTCCTCCACCCGAAATCGTCACTCCAGGCACTGTAATATCGGGCAGCGCATAAATCGACGGGTCTCCCCGAAGACGAGTTTCCCTGTACCGATTGAGTGACACTTTAAGATCGTTTATGAACGTAGGGGTAAACGTGTGGGTCCAATCCTGAGCGGCGTCTTGGTGGCGTTGCGATTGTCCAAAGTTGTAACCCGGGAAAATGCTCAGACCATTGTTGACAGTTCCTCCTAATGCCGACGAAGCTCCGCTCACGATTCCGTAATTGATCACATATCGCGTGAAAATCCGGTCTTTCTCTGAGAAATTGTAATCGACCCGGACGGTCGCCATATCTTGCCGGGTACCCGATTCAACTGAATCCTGAAAATCGCCGGCATTCGGATTTCCCGGAATCGCAGAGGTCGGAAGCGGGGTCCTATTTAAGAATGGCATCAGGTTAGGGCTTACCGTTGCCCGGAACGACGCCGTGGGAACAATGGCGAAGCCAGGATAGGGTTCGTGAATTCGCTGCCCTTCGTAGCTACCCATGAAGAAAGCCTTATTGCGCTTAAGAGGCCCGGATATCGTGCCGCCGAAGTCATTTTGCTTCAGGCTTCCCCTTGATTTTGCGAAGAAGTTGGTGCCATCCATTGCGCCGTTGCGAAAGAAATCATAAAAATCGTAGTGAAGCTGGTTGGTTCCAGTCTTGGTCACCACGTTCACGTAGCCGCTGGAACCCTTCGAGTCGGCCGAGTAGTTATCGGTCTGAATATCGAATTCGGCGATGGAATCCACGCTGGTGGTGTTCAGGTTGAAGTTCAGCGAACCGAAGGCGAATCCCGGATCAGTGCCGATACTGTCGTCGAGACCATCAAGTCTCAGACTGCCGCCATTTTGATTCTGACCGTTGAACGTATAACCCAGTGACGAGCCAGTCGAGGCCTGCAGGGCAATTGAGACCGAAGGCCCTAGCAGAACCAATGCCGCCGGGTTGCGCCCGTTCAGCGGCAGGTTTTCAACTTGGGTTTGGGAAACCTGGGACTTCACTGAGCTCTCCTGCGTTTGCAACAGCTGTTCTTCCGCCGTGACCACGATAGTTTCCTGCGTAGCCCCGGGGGAGAGGCTGGCATTTGCTTCCACCTGTTGCGTGCTGCTCAACGAGACTGGTCCCTTCTTGATCGTCTTGAAACCGGCATCGCTAATCTCGATGAAGTAGGTCCCGACGGGCAGCTCATGAAAGCTGTATAAGCCATCAGAGTCGGAAGTCGTGTCCTGCGTGATGCCCGTGTCCTGATTGGTGGCGACGACGTGGGCCCCCCGAACGACTGCTCCAGATTGATCGCGAACCTGCCCCACGATCGCTCCCGTGACCACTTGAGCGGCGAGGCTTGTGGCCAGTAACAAACAACCGGCCAGACCCATGACTACTGTGCGATATCTCACCACGTTTCGCGTCATATCAGCTTCTCCTTCTTCGGCACTCACTACCAGAACGCGATGCAATTGCGACTTCCGCCTCGGAACCGACCTTTTCCGGGACTCGAGCAAATTATCCGGCCAGAGCCACCACTGTCAAGACATTTTATTTATAATAATAGTAAATAAGAAATAGATACCAATAAATGCACTGCTATAGTTTATTTGTAAATTAAATCGAAACACCGGCCGGCTGAATCTCAACTGAGCGCCACTGAGGGGAGAGAACACGGGCCAGATGAAGGCAGGACAGGGACTTCAGGGGTCACGCCACTCGCAGGCGGGTCTTAAATTGGGGCTTGCCCCGCAGTCCCGTCTTTAGACGATAGAGGGGACCGCCGATACAGCCGGAGCTCGGGTCATAGTTAGGGGGGACCAGCGGCGACGGAAAATGCTGGCTGGCCGAAGTGATATAGAGATCACCCAAGCCGGGGCCCCCAAACGCTACCGAGGACGTCTGCTTCGCGGGCATGGCAATCCTCCGTTCGACCTTACCGTCTGGATCGTAGCGAACTACGCAGCCTCCATACCATTGCGCCGACCAGAGAAAGCCCTCGGCGTCAACCGCCAGCCCATCGGGAACACCCTCATCCAGCGGTACTCGGACCAGGACAGAGCGGTTTTTCGCCTCTCCGGTCTTAACTTCATAGTCGTAGCGGTAAATCACGCGGGCGGCCGAATCGGTGAAATAAAGCTTGGTGCCGTCAGGAGCAAACCCGATTCCGTTGGCCAGTTGAAAGCCATCGTCAAGAATTGCGCCTCGCCCATCTTTGTCAACACGAAACAGGCAGCCCAGTGGATAGTTTGCAGCCGGATCATAGAAGCACGACCCGGCCAGAAAACGTCCCCAGGGATCAGCAGCGGCGTCGTTCATCTGGCAAACTGCACCATCCACGTCGGCTGCCAGCAACTGCAACCGGGCCGCGCCGTCCCAAAACCAAATGCCCTTCGTGTTGGCGATGACGAAACCGCCGCCTTCGTTTAAGGCGAAACCAGTGACCTCGAATTCATTCCGCAAGATTTCACTCGCCCCGGTACGCGAATCGAAACGGTAGAACCGAAAACCAACGCAATCGGTCCAATAGAGACAAGAGGTTGCGGCATCCCACACCGGCGCCTCACCGTTAAGGTCTCCAAAATCAGCGATGATTTCGGGAGTTTGCAAAGAAGTCTCCGCCGTTGATCCGGGAATCTGCCATCAACTCAGGAGCGGCCCACAATCGGCTCGTACGGTTCCTCGCCGGCCTGCCCCACAAGGAAATCAAAGTCACATCCTTTGTCGGCTTGCAGAATGTGATCCAGAAACATCGTGTAATATCCCCGCCGATATTTCTTGGCGGGCGGCCGCCAAGCACCCATGCGGCGGCGCAACTCATCTTCCGGGATGAGCAAATCGAGGCGGCGCTTTTCCACGTCCAGCCGGATCGAATCCCCGTTCTGGACGGCGGCCAGCGGGCCGCCGATTGCCGCCTCCGGCGAAATATGAAGTATCACGGTTCCGTAGCTCGTGCCGCTCATGCGTGAGTCGCTGATCCGAACCATGTCGCTCACGCCCCGCTTCAACAGCTTCAACGGAATCGGAATCTGTCCCCACTCCGGCATTCCGGGCCCACCCACCGGACCTCCATTCCTGAGCACTAACACGCAGTTTTCATCGACATCCAGATCTGGATCTTCCACCTTCTGCAGCATCTCTTCGTATTGATCGAAGACGACTGCGCGGCCGCAGTGTTGCAGCAGTCCATTGGAGGCCGCCGATCTCTTGATTACCGCCCCATTCGGAGCCAGATTGCCGTACAGGACCGCCAGCGATCCGTCTGCATGGAGAGGCTGCGCCATCGGCCGGATCACATCAGGGTTATGGCATTGAGCGGATTGCAGATTTTCGGCGATGGTCTTGCCATTGACAGTGATCTCTTCGCCGTGAAGCAGCGTGAGGATCTCTTTCATCACGGCCGGCAATCCGCCGGCGTAGTAGAAGTCTTCCATCAGATACTGGCCGGAAGGCTGCAGGTTCGCGATGGTAGGAGTGGTGTGCGCCAGCTCATCGAACTTTGAAAGCGGCAGCGGAATCCCCAGCCTACCGGCGATAGCGGAAAGATGGATGACGGCATTGGTAGATCCACCCAATGCCGCAAACACCCGGATTGCATTTTCGAATGCGCCGGCAGTCATGATGCGGGAAGGCCGTAGAACTTCTTCGGCCATTTCCACAATTCGCCGTCCGCTGGCCTCGGCAATCGCATAGCGTCGAGAATCGACCGCCGGAATGCTCGCACAACCGGGCAGCGTCATGCCCAACGCCTCGGCGATGCATGTCATTGTGCTCGCCGTTCCCATGGTCATGCAGTGACCCGCGCTGCGTGAAATGGACCCTTCCATTTCATGCCATTCTTCTTGGCTGAGACGTCCAGCTCGCCTCTCATCCCAATTCTTCCAGACGTCGGTACCCGATCCGATGGGCTTGTTCCGCCACATTCCATTCAACATGGGCCCCCCCGGCACGACGATGGCGGGAACATCCATGCTGGCTGCGCCCATGAGCTGGGCGGGAGTCGTCTTGTCGCAACCGCAGAGGAGCACTACGCCGTCAAGGGGATGGGAACGAATCATCTCTTCTACTTCCATCGCCATCAAATTGCGGTAGAGCATGGCCGTTGGCATCATCAGGTCTTCGGCCAGGGAAATGGTTGAAAACTCGAGCGGAAAGCCGCCCGCCGCCCACACTCCGCGTTTCACCGCTTCCGCGACCGCCCGCAGGTGGAGGTTACAGTTGTTGAGCTCGCTCCAGGAGTTGCAAATGCCGATGATGGGTTTGTTTTCGAACGCGCGGGGAGTAAAACCTTCAGCCCGAAGGGCTACGCGGTGATTGAACCCGACCTCATCATCCCGATCGAACCATCGAGCACTGCGCCGATTATTTGCCATTGGGGCGGGAGTTATCTGCTTCCAAGCCACTAAACGCTACTTAAAAAAGGACGATCTATATATAGAGTATCAGTCTATTTTGTCAACAGTTAGTTCAATCTAATTACTAAAGTAACGAGAAATATGACAAAACATAAGAATTGATTCATTTATGAAAAATAGCAGGCGACTCCATTCAAACCAACCAAAAAACTCGCGGCGGCGGAAATGAAGGTTATTGGATCGACTGCGAGGGAACGTTCACAATTGATCGAGCTGCGGCAAAACGCGCTGCTCCCAAGGCCGCGGCATCCGGCCCCAAGCTCGAGACAACCAGCTTAACTTCATTAGCTGCCTTCTCCAGCGCGCGCTGCCGAACAATGCGCTGAATGGCCTCCACCATGAACTGCGAATCAGTCTGGAATAGCGGGCCACTGAAAATCACGACCGACGGGTTGAGCAGGTTGACAACGTCCGCGAGCCCAACGCCAATGTGAACGGCGGCGTCATTCAACACGCGAAAAGCCAGCGAATCATTTTCGAGCGCCGCCTGAAGGATCATCTCGATGTGAATTCGATTCACCTGGTGCTCAGAGACTTCCTGAACACGCGACTGAACGCCCTTGCCCAACGCACTAGAAACCGCTTGGATGATGGCGCTGCACGAGGCCATTGCGGAGAGGCAGCCATTGTTGCCGCAAAAACAAAGCGGCCCGTTCTCATCGACGGTCATGTGGCCGAACTCGCCCGCGCTCCCGCCCGCTCCGCGGTAAGGTTCGCCATCGATGAAAATGCAGGCCCCAATGCCCATGCCAATGCGGATGTAGACGAAATCGGACAAATCCGTCGCGGCGCCGATCTGCCGTTCGGCCAGCCCTGCCATGCGAACGCTGTCTTCGACAATGCACGGCACCTTGTACCGTTCCTCCACCATGTCGCGTAAGGGAACGTTACGCCAGTCTGCCATTTGTCCTGGTCGAGGAAACGACAGCACAAGGCCGCGGTGGCTGTCAACGACTCCGGAGTGCGCGATTCCAATCCCGACCAGAGAATCTTTGCTGATGCCGGCGGCCATGATGGCTTCGTCGATCAACTTGTAGCAACGCTCCATTACGCTAGCGAATCCCTCCGCAAGTATGGTGCGCCCTTCGCCCCTGTGGCACACGTTGCCGGCAAGATCGTTGACCACAACTCGCAGAAAGAACGTTCCGATTTCGACGCCAATGGTGTAGGAGGTACCGGGAGAGAGCTTGAGAGCCACCCTCCGTCTGCCAAGTTTGCTGGGTTCCAGACCGGACTCGACCACTTGGCCATTGACGATTAACCGGCGAACGACGGCGGAGATCAGTCCGGCGCTAAGTCCCGTGAGCTTGACCAGTTCTGCTCGTGAGAGCGCAACTCGGGAATGGATGAGACTGAGAATTTCTACGTCTTTCTCAGATGCTTTGAAATTGAGTTTCATTAAATCTCCCGGAAGGCTTTGCGACTGTGTGCTCGCTACGGAGCGGACTGGATGGCCGAGCCCTCTTTCTCCCTTCGGTTTGCGACTGAATGGCCGTCCCGCCAGCAGGTTATGAATTAAGGACCGGTGAACCCGAAATCGCACCCCACTATTAGTTTGCGCGTGAATTATAACGCAGGAACGCGCCGGGCCCGGAGGCTACTCCCGAAAGAATCCGAAAGGCGGAAATTCCTAATGTCTCCGCGCGCGCCTTGAAGCTTCGCGAGTTTACGTGCGCTCGTCTTCGATCGGATTTGTAAGCGTGCCGATTTTTTCGATCACGACCGAAATCTTGTCGCCGGCTTTGAGGAACACCGGCGGTTTCCGCGCCAGTCCAACCCCCTGAGGGGTTCCCGTGAGGATGACGGTCCCTGGCAATAGCGTCGTGCTTCCGCTCAGGAATTCAATCAAAGTGGGAATATCGAAGATCATGTCGTTGGTGTTCCAGTCCTGCATCACCGCGCCGTTCAGAATCGTTTGAATGCGGAGACTGTGGGGATCCGGAATATCGTCCTTGGTGACGAGGCAGGGCCCCAGGGGCGCGAACGTGTCGAATGTCTTGCCGCGGCACCACTGGCTCCCTCCGCGCTTGAGCTGCCAGTCGCGCGCGCTCACGTCATTGGCGCAGGTGTAGCCAAGAATGTATTCATAGGCTTGCTTCTTGGAAACGTTCTTACAGTTCTTGCCGATTACCACCGCTAACTCGCATTCATAGTCGACTTCGTCGCTGCGGAGACGCATCGGAACCTGAATCGGGTCTTCCGGATTTTGAACGGCGTTCGGCCCCTTGGCGAATAGCACCGGGTACTCCGGAATTTTGGAGTTCGTCTCCTGGGCATGGAATTTGTAGTTGAGTCCGATGCACCAGATCATCGTAGGCACCAGCGGCGCGAGCCGCTTCTTGATCTGCGCCTTCTCCTTGGTGACTTGGAAGTCAGCAAAAATATCGCCCTGGATGGCAAGCGCGCTGCCATCGGCCTGTTCGCTGGCGTAGCCGATTTTCCCAGCCCCATCCGAATAGCGAACGATCTTCATCTAGCATTTCTCCTTGGGGTAATCTGCGCTGTCTGTGTGCTCAATACGTCGCCCGCCCGCCGGAAATGTCGTAGCACTGCCCCGTGGTAAAGGACGCCTCAGGCGACACCAAGTAATGTACGAGCGCGGCGATTTCTTCAATTTTTCCAGTGCGCCCCACCGGAATCCGGCTAACCATATAGTCGATGGTCTCTTGCGGAATACTGTCGAGAATGGGGGTTTGCACCACCGCGGGAGCGATGCTGTTCACGGTGATGTCGCCCTTTCCCGCAACTTCCTTAGCCAGCGACTTGCTGAGGCAAATGACTCCCGCCTTGGTCGCAGAATATGCCAGGAGCCGCGGGTTCCCCTCCTTCCCGGCAATCGAGGCCACGTTAAGAATCCGGCCGTAGCGCTTCTCCAGCATCTTCGTAATCACCGCCCGGCATGTCAGAAACACGCTGCGCAGGTTGATCGCATACACCGAGTCGATTTCTTTTTCGTCGAGTTCCCAAATGTACGCCGCTTTGCCAGAGACCCCGGCGTTATTTACCAGGATCGTGATATCCCCCAGCTCCCTCTGAACTGCGGCGACGGCCTGCTTGACGGAGTCGGCGGACGACACATCGCACTTCATGCCCAGCCCTCCCAGCTGCTGCGCTACCTTCTTGGCGTTGCCCTCGTTCAGATCAAGAATGGCAACTCGTGCGCCGGCCGAATGCAACCGCTTCGCAATTCCCTCTCCGATCCCCTGGCCTCCGCCGGTCACCACGGCGATTTGTCCGGCCAGGCTGAAAAATCCTTGTGCAGGCATCATTGGGTCCTTAATCGTAGCTTTCGACGTGGTGCGATGTTGCGCCTCAATGGAAAGACTTCACCGCGTTTCCAGCCGGTTTGATTTCATCGCACAAGCCGAGCATGAGGTCAATCAGGTCCTCCATCTGTTTCTGGTACGCGTGGTCCAAGTGTAAGGTCGGTTCACGCATGCGGTCGCTTGAGAACACACCCCGGCGGACTAGAGCTCGTTTGTCCATCTGGATCACGATCTCCACATGCTGCATGGAGAATGTGAGATACGGCTGCATGCGGTAGAACAGGGCTTTCGCTTCTTCGATCCGGCCTGACCCGTAGAGTTCGAAAACGCGGGCGTATGCTTTCACGAAACTGGGCCCCGGCATGACTCCGACCGCGCCGTGTGCAAGGCCGTCGAGCAAAGCTATGCCAGCCATTCCGTAGAGGACCTGAACCTTACCCCCGGACGAGCGAATGATGTCAGCGCATTTCGCACCCGCCAGGACGTTTTCGAGTTTGGCAAACTTTAGGGTCGGACAGCGCTCCGCCAACTCCACGATCAGCGAGGCCGGCAGGCCAGCGCCCGCGAAATCCGCATCCTGCAACATGACCGGAAGATCCACGTTCCGGCAGACCTCTTCGAAAAAGACCGCTTGCTCCGGCGCGCCAAGCGGAACCCATTTGGGCGCAACCACCATTAGCCCATCCGCACCCACGGACTGGGCATAACGGCTTAGCTCGAGCGTAGCCCGGGCCGAACCACAGCCCGTGCTGGCAAACATGGGAACCCGCCGGGCGGTTTGTTCGGCCACTACTTGGATCACGAGGCGGCGCTCTTCTTCCGTGAGCTTGTAAAACTCTGTGGCGAATCCGGGTGCGCAGACCCCTGCAGCTCCGGTATTGATAGAGAAGTCAACTTCCCGGCGGAGGGCAGCTTCATCGATAGTTTCATCCTCCCGTAAAGGGAGCACCATCACCGGCATGACACCATCGAGCTTCATTCTTCGCGCTAGACAATATTGCAGATGATCACGGCTCCGTCAAGCCGTAAACATTCATAATAGAATTATTATTTCAAGTTCGATGAGTTTGTCTCGTTATATACTTCACTCTTGAATTTTTAGCTTATGAGACCTCGCGTCCTAATCACCCGCCCGGTAAGCCAAAAAGCCATCGACCGAGTCGCGGAGCATTGCGATGTTCGAGTGTATCCAATCGATGGACCGATGCCACCGGAATTGCTCGCGGAGGAGTTGCGAGGGATGGCTTTGGCTATGCCTTGCGGCCAGAAGGTGAGCGGCGAAGCCATCGCTGGAGCCTCGAAGCTTCGCATGATTGCTAATATCGGCGCCGGATACGACAACATCGATCTTGACGCTTGCAACGCGCGTCGGATCATCGTCACCAACACTCCCGATGTGCTGAGCGAGGCGACCGCCGATATTGCTTTTGCGCTATTGATCTCGACTGCGCGCCACGTTGTTGAAGGTGATCGCTACGTCCGGCAGGGAAATTGGCCGCACTGGCAATGGAATTTTCTCTGGGGCTCCGACTTGCATGGCAAGACGCTGGGCCTTTACGGATGCGGCCGAATTGGTCAGGCGATGGCACGCCGCGGACGCGGGTTTTCAATGCGCATTCTCTATCACGCCCGCCACCGAATTGACGCCATGATTGAAAAGGAATTGCAGGCGGAGCTGGTGGACCGGGAAACCCTGCAGCGCGAATCCGATTTTCTGAGTGTGCACGTCCCTTCAACCGCGGAAACCCGGCACAGCATCGGCAAAGCGGAACTCGCGCTTATGAAACCGTCTGCGGTCATTATCAATACCGCGCGCGGCAACATCATCGACGAAGAAGCCTTGGTGCAGGCTCTAAGCGGGGGGCAAATCCTGGGGGCGGGCCTGGACGTTTTTGAGAACGAACCGAAAGTGCATCCCGCGCTGATCGGCATGAGCAATGTAACCTTGCTTCCGCACATCGGCAGCGCCACTGCTGAGACCCGTTTCAAAATGGCCTGGCTAGCCGCGGAGAATCTGATCGCGTTCTTGAAGGGACAGCGTCCGCCAAATCTGGTGAATCCGCAAGTGCTGGATTAGAGGTATTCGATTGGATGAATTGCGCCGGACTAGTTTTCACTCAGGAGAGATGATGAGCAAACGAGTTCGAGTTTTCGCGATCTGCGCCCTGGTCTCTTTCTCTACCATGAGCCTGAACGCCAAGCCCGCAGAACATGTTTCGGTGGTGGTCGGGGAAAATGCACCCGAACTCGAGAAGTTTGCTGCAGCAGAGCTATGCGGGTATCTGGACAAGCTGTTCGGAGTCCGGGCGCAGCCGACAACCGTCGCGGCCTCGGGATCGAGCGCGATTTTCCTCATCGGCAGCCCAGCGACAAATTCTTGGATCAAGTCGTTCCCCAAGGTCACCGACCAGGGAGTTGTCATCATCCCGATGGAAGGCGCTAAGTCCACGCTGGTAGTGGGTGGAGGTAGTCCTCGCGCCACTTTGTGGGCGGTCTACGAGTTAGCCGAGCGCTGGGGAGTCCGCTACCTGCTCGACCGCGACGCCATTCCGGCTAGGTCGAGGTTCAGCATGCCGAGTGCACGCGTGGTCATGGAACCGATTTTTCGCGTTCGCGCTCACGGCACTACCAATGTGGATTTTGCCGACAGCGGCGAGGGCTGGGGCTTCAAAGATTTCCGCCTGCTCATCGATCAGCTCGCCAAGATGAAATACAACCGGCTGAATGTAGGCGGGTACGCCTGGCAGCCCTATCTCCAGTACGAAGTTGACGGAATCAAGCGGCAGACGGTCACGCTCTGGTACGGCTTTCATTATCCGATCACACCGGATATGCCGGGCCGCTCTGCATTCCCGGCTAGTATGACGGAATTTTGGAATCCAGAACTGCCTTATCACGGAACACCCGATGAACTTCTCGATGCTGGGATAAAGCTACAGCACGAGTTGATTGAGTACGGACACAGCAGAGGGATGGAGTGCGTCACCGACGCGACGGTCAGCGAATATCCTAAGGAATTCGCTCCCATCCTGGGCAACTCCGTGCCGATCCACATGATGAGTCAGCTGACCACGACTCCTGGACCCGACACGCGGCTCGACGATCCTGGGCTGCACAAGCTGGCCTCGACCGTACTCCGCGCCACTATTGACACCTATCCCGACGTCGACCGTGTGAACCTCGGGATCAATGAGTGGCGGCAGTGGACCGATCAATACCAGCAGGCGTGGGATGCGCTCGACTCGAGATACCACATCAGCCAGGTGGCAAATCTGGAGCAGATTCTCGAGGCCAGCCGCCATCGTGCCGGCTACGCGTGGGGCGCGAATTTTTCCAAAGCAGATCTCGAAAAGAAGGCCTCTGATGAAGTGAAGGGCGATCTCGCCTCGCTTTACTTTTTCGACTGGCTGGTGCGGGATTCCGGCGCGGTCAGCGGAAGTAAGCGACCCGACATGAAATTTCTCTATTGGGGGTTCGCCGAAGAGTTGTATCCGATTCTGCCCAAGGTGCTGCCCCCGAATTCCGAACTCGAAGTTATGCCGGATAATTTCCTCGATCACCTTCTGCAGCGGCCAGAAATCCTCAAAGGCTTGTCAGGCGGCCCAATCAAACCCATCATCAATCTCACCATGGATGACGACAACATCGGCATCCTGCCGCAGATGACCACATCGGCGCTGCAAAAGGTGCTGGCGCTCTTGCGTGAAACCGGATGGACAGGCGTCGTCACGCGAGAACGCTTCCCCGGAGATCATGACACGGAGCGCGCGTATCTGGCGAGGGCTTCGTGGGATCCGAAGGCCGACCCAGAGATAATTGCCTCCGAAGAGCTGAAGGCCGCCTGCGGCCAACGCTGCGGAGATGACCTCCTGACCACAATGCACAGCATCGACGACGCCACCCACGTGTGGGAACGCGACGACGAGCACTTTGCCTTTCCGGTGCCGAGCCTGATGATGAAGTACTGGAAAGCCGGGCCTCTTCCCGACTACCTCGAGGCAAACAGAAAGAATTACGAGCGCGGGTGGCGCGCGGCGCAGCAGGCCATTTCGGCAGCCACACCAGACGGCAAACTCTATGCCGAGTTCTGGTCGAAGCGAATGGAATTTGCGGTGAAATACATCATCGCGGTTGAGTTCGTACGCCAGGCTGCGACGGCCGAAAGCGCACATCAACCGCAACAGGCCGTGGAATTTCTCAACCAGGCTCTGGCCTCACTGCGAAACTCACTGGACGCTTATGCATCCGTAGCCCGCACCCAGTCAGACCGCGGCGCGATTGCTGTCGCCGTCGAATATGGATACCGTCCGCTAGAAAAGAAGCTATCCGAGCTAAAGCAAGCAGCCGGTTCCATGGATCAACGGAGTCCAACAAACTAAGGCGGAGCAAAAACGGCTTGTCATCGCGAATTGTGCGGTTTTGACGCGAGGAGCGCGATGACTCTGCCTCGAATATGTTCAGGAGTCCCCGTGAGTTACGCTCCAAAAAAAGGAGGGCGCGTCATGAAAATTCGCTTGTGTGCGTTCTCAATTCTGGTTCTCACCGCAACGGCTGCTTTTGGACAGCGCTCCGATGCGGCTTTCCAATGGGCAGTGGCCGCTTCCGGATACAGTTACCATTCCAATATTGTTTATAAGAGAGCAAACGGCCAGGACATCCGACTTGACGTAATTTCCATTGACCCACCGAGCCGGCCCAGGCCCACCCTGCTCTACATTTACGGAGGAGGGTGGGTCAATGGCAACAAGGGCAGCGTGACGCTGGCCCCGCTTCCCTATCTCGCCCGGGGAATGAATGCGGTCATTATTGACTACCGCGTGGCTGACAACGGCTTGGCGCCTGCCGCCGTGGAAGACTGCCGCTGCGCCTTTCGGTGGATTTATAGCCATGCGAAAGAGTATGGCTTCGACACCAGCAAGATTGTGATAGCGGGCGAGTCCGCGGGGGGACATCTCGCGCTGATCACCGCGATGTTGCAGCCCAGCGCGGGATTTGACAATGAGTGTCCGCAGCAAGATGGAGATCCAGAGCTGAAAGCGGCCGCCGTTGTTTCTTACTCCGGGCCCACCGATGTCGCAGACTTGCTGGAGGGACCAAATCAAAGGTGGTTCGCGCTCAAGTGGTTCGGCAGTATTTCCAACCGCATGGACCTCGCCCGCCGGCTTTCGCCGGTGACCTACGTGCATCCGGGTCTCCCTCTCATCATCCAAGTGCACGGTGATAGCGATCCCCACGTGCCGTACGCACAAGTGGTGCGCTTGAAGGAAGCCCTCGATCACGCCGGAGATCCCAATCAGCTCATTACGCTGCATGGCCCGATTCACGGATGGGCGGTTGAGAAGGAATTGGACGTCGAAGAGCAAGTATTTGACATGCTGACAAAGTACGGAGTTCTTGCCCAATAGGTATGAAACACCAGAGAGCACCGAAGACGTTAGGACATTGCTTGAGAATCTCAACGAGGTTTGCTTGCCGCTACGATGCGACGCCAAAGTGGCAACCGCCAGCAGCGGAAGTCTGAAATGCCCTCTAGACGACAAGTGATTATCACGGGTGGAGCGCGCGGGATCGGCTTTGGCATCGCGACCGCGATGCTGAATGCGGGCTACGATGTCACCGCGACGGGGCTCTCCGCAGAGGAGGTCGCTGCCGTACCGCCGAACAGGCATCTTTCGGCCGTCAGGCTCGATGTCACCCGCCCGGAGTCTATTGCAGACGTGCTGGCGCGGTTCGACGAACTTGCCGCGCTGGTCAATTGTGCCGGCGTGCTTTTTCGAGATGGTTCCGAATACGACATCAGCACGTTTCAAAAAGTCATTGACGTCAATCTCACCGGTACGATGCGAGTGTGTCTCGCTGCTCGTCCAAAACTGGCGGCTGCACGCGGTGCAATTGTCAATACCGCATCGATGCTCTCATTTTTCGGCGGTCCGCTGGTGCCCGCCTATACTGCCTCGAAGGGCGGTGTCATGCAACTCACGAAGGCTCTGGCGGTCGCCTGGGCGCCAGATGGCATCAGGGTCAACGCCATCGCTCCCGGTTGGATTGAGACCGAACTGACCCGCAATATCATCGCCGACGAGGCCCGGTCTTCTGTAATCCTCGGACGCACGCCGCTCAACCGGTGGGGCGAGCCGGCCGATATTGGGGGAGCCGTCGTGTTCCTCTGTTCTGAGGCAGCGCGCTTTATTACTGGTGCGATATTACCCATCGACGGCGGCTATGCCGCGACATGATAAGGAGGTCGACCATGAAGGATGCAACCGTGAATCGGGCAATGCTGGCGCAGGACAAGGCCCAGGAGCGTATACCATATCGGCGCCCACAGCCCAAGGAAGCCTTTCCCGAACTCGTCATCCCTCATGCGATCCCGCAGGACGAGCGTCTATGGGTGCCGCAGCAGGAGAACGTCTGGTTTCGTCCGCTCTGCCTTTCAGCAAGCCGTGGCTATTGGGTGAATCTGCTACGCGTGCGCAAGTCCGGAGTCCTGTCGCGTCATCGTCATCCGCAGCCCGTCCACGGCTTCGTGTTGAAGGGTAGCTGGCACTATCTGGAACACGACTGGACCGCCATCGAAGGATCTTATGTTTATGAGGCTCCGGGCGAAACCCACACGCTGGTCGTCGAGGCCGATGTCCCGGAAATGATCACGCTGTTTCAGGTGAATGGGGCCATGATTTACGTCGATCCCGACGGCGAAGTGCTCGGGTACGAAGATGTCTTCACCAAGATCGATCATTGCCGTCGGTACTTCACCGCCGCAGGACTCGGCGAAAGCTTTGTGGAGCAGTTCATTCGGTGAGGTTGGGCTGCAGAGTACCGCAATGGGTTGGAGCCTAGCGTCGCAAGAAACTCCAGAGGAGTCGCAAACGAAATGGCTGATAAGAACCGCGAGTATCGATCGGCGGCTTGGTTTGGGAAAGCCGACAAGGACGGATTTGTTCACCGCAGCCACATGCGCAACGAAGGTCTGCCGGACAACCTGTTCGATGGGCGCCCGATCATCGGCATCTGCAACACCTGGTCGGAACTCACGCCTTGCAATGCGCATTTCCGTGGCATTGCCGAACGGGTGAAGCGCGGCGTCTGGGAGAGCGGCGGCTTTCCCCTTGAATTCCCGGTGACTTCCACCAGCGAAAGCAACATGCGTCCGACTGCCATGCTGTTCCGCAATCTTGTCAGCATGGATGTCGAGGAGTCATTGCGCGCAAACCCGGTAGATGGCGTGGTGTTGCTTTGTGGTTGCGACAAGACCACCCCAGCCCTGGTGATGGGTGCGGCCAGTTGTGACATTCCCGCGCTGGTAGTTTCCGGCGGCCCCATGCTAAATGGAAAATATCAGGGCAAAGATATCGGCTCAGGCACCGATCTCTGGAAGTTCAGCGAAGACGTCCAGGCAGGCACCATGTCTTGGCCCGGCTTCATGGCAGCGGAGAGTTGCATAGCGCGCTCGCCCGGCCATTGCATGAGTATGGGAACGGCCTCGACCATGGCTTCCATGGTGGAAGCGCTGGGCCTGGCCCTTCCCCATAACGCCGCGATTCCGGCCGTAGATTCCCGCCGCCTCGCTCTCGCCCACGGGGCTGGGCGCCGAATCGTGGAAATGGTGCGGGAGGATCTTCGTATCTCCCGCATTCTCACCCGGGAAGCTTTCGAGAATGCCATTCGCGTCAATGGAGCCATCGGCGGCTCTACCAACGCGGTGATTCACATCCTCGCCATAGCCGGCCGCATCGGCGTGAAACTCAGCCTCGAGGATTGGGATCGTCTCGGGCGGGATGTGCCCACCATCGTGGATCTGATGCCTTCTGGCCGATTCCTGATGGAAGACCTTTACTATGCTGGAGGCCTGCCGGCGGTGATTCGAAGTCTCGGAGAGCACGGCCTGCTCCATCGAGAAGCTTTGACCGCCAACGGCAAAACCATATGGGAGAATTGCCAGAATGCTGAGGTGTTCAACTCTGACGTGATCCGTCCGTTCGAGAACCCCCTGCTCGCGCACGGCGGAATCGCCGTGCTACACGGGAATCTCGCTCCGGACGGCGCCGTGCTCAAGCCGTCAGCCGCGTCGTCTCATCTTCTGCGGCATCGCGGACGCGCCGTGGTGTTTGAGAACATCGAACACTACCGTCAGAGAATTAACGACCCGGCGCTCGAAGTGGACGAGAACAGCGTGCTTGTCCTGAAGAACTGCGGGCCCAAAGGCTATCCGGGGATGGCGGAAGTCGGCAACATGGGTCTGCCGCCGAAGTTATTGCAACGCGGCATTACGGACATGGTCCGAATTTCCGACGCCCGCATGAGCGGAACGGCGTTCGGTACAGTCGTGCTTCATGTTTGTCCGGAAGCGGCCGCTGGAGGGACGTTAGCGCTCGTCCGCGACGGCGATGAAATAGAGCTCGACGTGGAGAAACGTCGTCTGCATCTCGATGTCACGGATGAAATCCTCGCCTTCCGCCGATCACAGTGGCTGCCTCCAGCACTTCCCATGACGGGTGGATACCAACAGCTCTATGTCCGCCACGTGATGCAAGCCACTACCGGAGCCGATTTCGATTTTCTTGTCGGCTGCCGTGGTCATGCAGTTCCGCGAGAATCTCACTAGAATACCGTTCTTCCTTGCAGTGATTGAACTCGACACCGAATGCCCAAATCGTTCCCTGAATTAGCGAAATCCGCCAAGTCTGCTGTTGTGGATGCATCCTCGCTCGCGGATGCGTTGCGCCGCAATGTAAGCGGCGAAGTGCGCTTCGACGAAGGTAGCCGCGCCCTCTACGCCACAGACGCTTCAAACTACCGACAGGTACCTATCGGAGTCGTAATCCCGCGCAATGTGGATGACGTTATAACCACCATCTCCCATTGCCGCGCGCACGGCGCGCCGGTTCTTCCCCGCGGTGGCGGCACTTCGCTGGCGGGCCAATGCTGCAATGTTGCGGTGATTCTTGACTTCACCAAGCACATGGCCGGCATTCTGGAGATTGATCCATCTCGCCGCATCGCTCGCGTACAGCCCGGAGTGATCCTCGATCATCTGCGCGACTCGGCCGAGCAACATCATCTGACGTTCGCTCCAGATCCGGCCACGCACAGCCGCTGCACCATCGGCGGCATGGTGGGGAACAACTCCTGCGGCGTGCATTCGATCATGGCCGGCAAGACCGATGACAACATCGAAGAGTTGGAAATCTTAGCCTACGACGGCGCGCGGATGAAAGTCGGCGCGACCGCACCAGAAGAACTGGAAGCGATCATTCGAGCGGGTGGCCGTCGTGGCGAGATTTATTCCCAGCTCAAAGCGCTGGCCAATCACTATGGTCCTTTCATTCGCAAGGGATATCCCGATATTCCCCGACGCGTCTCAGGATACAACCTCAACTATCTGCTCCCAGAGAATGGCTTTCACGTCGCTCGCGCGCTGGTCGGCTCGGAAGGCACGTGCATCACCGTGCTCGAAGCGACCTGCCGACTGGTGCACAGTCATCCGGCGCGCGCGCTGCTGGTGATCGCCTACCCGGACGTTTATCAGTGCGCCGATCACGTTCCTGAAGTCATGGAGCATGGACCGATTGGGCTTGAGGGCATTGACAATCTTCTAACCACATATTCGCGCCGCAAGAAAATGAACCTGGACGGCCTGGATCTTTTGCCGCAGGGCGGAGGATGGCTCCTAGCCGAGTTCGGGGGCGAAACTCTCGCCGAAGCGGAAGCTCAGGCGCGAAAAGCGATGGCCGCACTGAACCGCAGCGCCACTCCGCCGAACATGCGACTTTTAGCGGGGCGCGAAGCCAAACTAGTTTGGGATGTGCGCGAATCTGCACTGGGCGTGGTCTCCCATCAATCAGGCGAGCCGCTCAAATGGGAAGGCTGGGAGGACGCCGCGGTCGCTCCCGAAAAGCTGGGCGGCTATCTGCGCGATCTCCGTAAATTGATGGAGACCTACGGCTATAGCGGCCCGTTCTACGGGCATTTCGGACATGGGTGCGTCCACGTCCGCATTGATTTCGATCTCCAAACGGAAGTTGGCATTCTCAAGTTCCGAAACTTTATGGAAGAAGCAGCCGATGTAGTGGTCGGCTACGGCGGATCTCTGTCCGGCGAACACGGCGATGGGCAATCGCGAGCCGAACTCTACCCCAAGATGTTTGGCCCCGAGCTGATGCAAGCATTCCGCGAATTCAAAGCGATTTGGGATCCGGATTGGAGGATGAATCCGGGAAAGGTGGTCGAGCCTTACCGGATGGACGAGAATTTGCGCCTCGGTGTCGGGTACCGCCCGTGGGAACCGAAGACGCATTTCCAGTTTCCCGAGGATCATGGCAGCCTGGCGGCGGCCGCATTGCGCTGCGTGGGGGTTGGTAAGTGTCGGCAGTCCGAGGGCGGCGTGATGTGTCCCAGTTTCCGCGTAACGGGCGAGGAGCAGCATTCCACTCGCGGGCGCGCCCATTTGCTTTGGGAGATGGCCAAGGGCGAGGTCATCCGCGATGGCTGGAAGAACGAACATGTAAAGGAATCGCTCGATCTCTGCCTCGCCTGCAAAGGCTGCAAGAGCGATTGTCCCGTCAGCGTCGACATGGCGACGTACAAGGCCGAGTTTTTCTCGCACTATTACGAAGGCCGCTTGCGCCCGCGCAGCGCTTACGCATTTGCCCATATTGACCTGTGGTCTCGCTTGGCCTCGCTGGCGCCTCGTTTGGTCAATCTAACGACTCAGCTGCCGGGGTTACGCGTACTTTCCAAATGGGCAGCCGGGATGCCGCAGCAACGCAGCGTCCCCGTTTTCGCACCGCAGACGTTTCGCAGTTGGTTTAACAAGAGAAAGCCGCAGAATACTTCAGGCCCCCCGGTTCTCCTTTGGCCGGACACCTTCAATAATTATTTCTTGCCTGCAACGGCCCAAGCGGCGACCGAGGTTCTGGAAGCCGCCGGTTTTCAGGTCCGAATTCCGGCCACAATTCTGTGCTGTGGCCGGCCGCTTTATGACTTCGGCATGTTGAACCGGGCCAAGCGTTTGCTCCAGAAAACGCTGACTCTCTTGAGCTCGGAAATCGAATCGGGAATTTCGGTGGTCGTGCTCGAGCCGAGCTGCGCAGCGGTCTTCCGGGATGAACTGCTCAACCTGTTTCCGAGCGACCCGCGGGCACAAGCACTCTCCCGGCAGACTTTCCTGCTCAGCGAGTTCCTGCAGACCCAGGCAAGAGACTTTTCTTGGCCCAAATTGCCGCGAAAGGCGTTGCTTCACGGCCATTGTCATCACAAGGCCATCATGACAATGAGCGCCGAAGAGGCTGTCCTCAAAACAATTGGAGTGGATTATCTCTCGCCCGCTCCAGGTTGTTGCGGAATGGCGGGGTCCTTCGGTTTCGAGGCCGACAAATTTGAGACTTCCATCGCGATTGGCGAGTTGGAACTGCTCCCGGCAGTTCGCAACGCGGCATCAGATTGTCTGATCATCGCGGACGGATTCAGCTGCCGGGAGCAAATTTCTCAGGGCACAGGGCGCCAAACGCTGCACCTGGCGGAAGTCTTGCGAATGGCGCTGGCCACTGAATCATGCTCGCGTTGATTGCATCTTAAGACATGGGTGTTGATTTCTAGAGCAGGCGATAAGATACCAACAAAGAAACCCGAGAGCGCAGATGGCTATGACAAACACCCTTCCAAAAATGGTGGAAGCACGACAAACCTATCCATCCTCACAGCCCTTCGATTTTCCGAGCCTTCTTCACGAACGGTTCACAGCGGCCCGCATTCGCGAACAAATCAAACCGGGCATGAAGATCGCGCTGGGAGTTGGCAGTCGGGGCATCGCCAACCTTCAGGAGATTGTGAAGGCGACACTCGGAGTTTTAATCAATGCGGGGGCAAGTCCTTTTCTGATACCGGCTATGGGCAGCCACGGCGGGGCCACTCCGGAAGGCCAAGCCAAGGTGCTAGCCGGTTATGGGATCACGCCGGAAATCATCGGTGTGCCCATCGAAGCCAGCATGGAGGTTCAGAAGATTGGCACTACACTCGGCGGCCTGGATGTCGTCTTCAGTGTTCCGGCGCTCAAAGCAGACGGCATCGTCGTTCTCAATCGTATCAAACCGCATACCGACTTTCGCGGAACGATAGGCAGCGGAATCCAAAAAATGCTGACCATCGGCTTCGGGAAGCAGGTAGGGGCAGCCAATGCCCATCGCGCTGCCGCTCGTGTAGGGCACGAAATGGTGATTCGCGAATTTTCGAAGATCATCCTTAATCGCGTTCCGGTGCTTTGCGGCGTTGCCATCGTTGAGGATCAACATCATCAGACAGCCGACATCGAAGTTCTGCGATCGGAGAACATTGCTAGCGAAGAGGAGAGGCTCTTGAAGAAGGCTCGGTCGCTGATGCCGCATTTGCCTTTGGATGAGATTGATCTGCTGATCGTCGATCAAATCGGAAAAGAGATTAGCGGCTCGGGAATGGACACCAATGTCATCGGTCGCGACATTACCGGCTACTCCACGTCACTTCATTCGAATCATCCCGTGGCACCGCATATTTTTCGTATCTTCGTGCGTGATCTTTCGCCCGCGACCAACGGAAATGGCACCGGCATTGGCTTGGCTGACTTTACGACAAGCCGAGCGGTGAAAGCACTCGATCTCCAATATACGTACATCAATTCTCTTACGGCTATCGGCCTACACCCGGCCAAAATCCCTATCCATTTCGATACAGATCGCGAGGCAATCCAGCAAGCGCTGCTCTCCCTGGCCTCTGCGACGCCTGAAACCCTTCGCGTAGTACGCATAGCCAACACTCTCAGCCTCGACCGCGTCCTCGTCTCGGAATCCTGCATGGACCTAATCAATGGGCGACCGGGCGTGACTTTAGTAGGAGAAGCTCGGAACATGGAATTTGATTCGAATGGAAATCTTCTTCAGCTCTAAGCCGATTACAGCATATCGCTTCACCAGCGGCCGATGTGGGAACGCAAGTGCATGAAAGAAATGGCTCCTCAGGTAGCACTCGAAACTGCCTGAAAACGTCAACCGAAGGACCTAATGGGCACGGCTGGCAAATCTTAGTCCTGGTACGGAGCACAATCGGCCGCACCTGTGGACGGAAAATCAAGCAATCGTCAATGCATAGAGCTCCACGTTTTCCATATAAAGGCGAAACTTGCGGTCGCGTTCGAATTCCGCTTTTGGATACTCAGGATGTTGAGCGGGGACCGGAGGAAGTTCGGCCTTTCCTTTCCAGGAAAAGACGTGCCTGACCTTGTCGCCCTTGAATACGTCGCACTCTTAACTCTCTCCTGAAAGTCTTCACTCATCAGAAAGCAGAATTGTCCATTCATTTACAACGTAGGGGGCAAGGGTGAGGGCACGGGGAGCGAGTGTTGGTTTGAGCCTTCTTGGCCACTGCGACATCCTCCTGGATCGACGCAAACAAGACAATTTGGATTGGTTTCAAAGCCGCATTTTGCTAATAACGCTCGGCTAAAATTGAGCCCTGACATCGCGCAATTTTAAATTCATCAGTGAACGATATAACGGTATTTCCAGCTTGTGGCAGTCAAGTTCATCTTGCACTGAACTAACTAATGCCCCATCTATCCGGCCAAACTAAAGCTCGGATCCCGTCACTCATTGCCGAGCACCGTATCGGCGCCGAGCCGGTGGAGCCGCTGAACCAAGTCTAAAGTCTTCCACACTGGTGCTATTGCTGGGAGAATCGCGATTTTCGCCCGGTTCAGCCAAACTGCCGCGTTTGGGGGGTGCACCCGCCCCGGGGTACCGGTTTGCGCTTCACCGCCTCCTCCGCCAGCACGGCACCGTCCAACGCGGGCCCGAAGGGCGGACTGTCACATCCAGGGCAACGATGCTCTGCTGCGGCGGGGCATCCAAGAACGCAGCTTTCCCCGGCCAGGCCCCGCAGAAGATCGTGGAGAATGATCTCGATCAATTAACCTCGAAATAATCCGGGAGGCTGCGGTCGAAAACGACTCGTTGCATTTCGCGTGCCAGGGTTTCGCCGTAGTTCAGTCCGGTGATGGCGCGACTTTTGACTGGAATGAAAAATTTAAACAGCTATTATTAAGGACCGGTGCCCAGTGCTTGCGGAATTTGTGCGCATCAGCGAAAAGCCGCTGGCAAGATGAGGAGGTTGATGAAAGCAAATTTTCGGACATCTGAAAAAGAAATTGAAATCCTTGGACTGATCCACTCTCGGGTTGCGCTGTCCCGCGCGGAACTGGTCAACCTGACCGGGCTAAGTGCAGGTTTGATATCCGCGATCGTGCGCCGCCAGATCGCCAGTGGTCTTGTCGTTGAGTCGGGTTTGGAGCCAAGTAAGCTGGGAAGGCGGCGGGTTAGGCTGAAATTGTCTGCCGGAACCGCTTACACCGTAGGGGTGGAGATCGGGACTTTCTTCCTGCGCGTTGTCGTCAACGATCTTGCTGGAAATGTGTGCAGCAAGGCTGAAACCCGCACCATGTTATCGGAGGGATTCTCACGCGTGATGGAGCGGTGCTTCGGCCTCATCGATCAAGCGGTAAGCACTTGCGGCATAAGCAAGGATGACGTAGTCGGCATCGGAATCGCGCACTCCGGCGTGGTTGACAGCAGTCGGGGCGTCGTACTTTCATTTCCCCGTCCCGGACAGATGGCGGAGTGGAGGAATGTTGCCTTACGCGAAATCATGGCAGAGAGATTCAAAGTGCCCTGCGTTCTAGAAGACAGTGTTCGCATGGCGGCGCTGGCCGAGAAGCAGGTCGGCTTAGCAAGGGAGTTGTCCGATTTTGTCTACATTCGAATCGGAATGGGCATTGGCTCCTGTATTTTCATCGATGGAGAACCCTACCGGGGAGCGGGCGGGAACGCCGGTGAGTTTGGTCATATGACGGTGGATGAAAACGGTCCGCTTTGCTTCTGCGGCAACAACGGCTGCCTCTCCGCCCTGGCTTCCTGCACCGCGATCATACAAGCTGTGGCCAACGCTATGAAAAAAGGAGTGCAGTCGAGAATTCAAGAAATGGCGGGCAACGATCCGGATCGCATTCACATCGAAATGATCCTTCAATCCGCCATCGAAAATGACTCCTTGGCTTCTCGTGCGTTAAACGATGCTGCCGTCCATATCGGCGTCGGTCTTGCAGACGTCATCAATCTACTGAACCCCTCAGTTGTCATTTTCAGCGGTCCGCTATTCCAGAATGAGCCGCAACTGGTGCTGGAATCGATTCAACGGGTGATCAGACAGCGAGCATTGGAAAAGGCAGCCCATGAAGTCAGGCTGATTGTGTCCAACCTAGGAGCCGATGCTCCAGCTTTGGGTGCGGCGCGCTTCGCTGCGTCGAAATCGATTACAAACATGCAGCTGCAGAAGGGTTAACGCTCCAGGAAGTTCTCAACACCGCGTTCATTGCTTATCCATAGGGTAACGGAGATCTTGTTCTCGTTGTATTCATAATCAGGCGGCTTTGAGGCCGACGGCATGGAGGAGGTCATTCAGGGCGTTGGTGACCCTTCTGGTAGAGTCGATCGAGTTGAGAGAGAAGATGCTGCAGTAGTTGGTTGTCTGCCGGAAAAGACCGGAGCAGGCCGGCGGTGAGTGGAGCGTAGATCCTTTCAAACAATTGGTCTAGCGATCTTGCAGACGAAATCGGCCTGCGGCTGATCTCGTGTCCAGATTCTGGACATGGACCGCTTCAAATGACTTTTTTCAGAATGCCTCCAGCATTAGT
>Ga0182018_10000550_pt1 | contig 47915 bp, 37 predicted proteins | sample 812P2MmetaG_FD_120490 | JGI IMG/M metagenome (GOLD analysis project Ga0182018, IMG submission 120490) | Permafrost microbial communities from Stordalen Mire, Sweden - 812P2M metaG | ecosystem: Environmental > Terrestrial > Soil > Wetlands > Permafrost | place: Sweden: Stordalen | collected... | reverse complement strand
TACGCCTCCAGGCTCCCCGGCAGCGCCGTGTGGATCACGGTGCGCACGTCCGGTTTGTCGATTCCCATGCCGAACGCGATGGTCGCCACCATCACTTCGATGCGGCCCTCCAGGAACTGCTCCTGCACCCGCTGGCGGCGTTCCGCATCCAAACCGGCATGGTAAGCTGCGCAAGGAAAGTGTGCCCCGAGCTCGCCAGCCAAGCTGGTGGCCTGCGCCCTGGTAGGCGCGTAGACGATCGCCGGCCGGCGCGCGTCGTCCTGCAACAACTCGCTGGTGAGCGCCGACCGTTGCGACGGTGCCACCTCGATGACTTCGACGGCGATATTCTCGCGCCGGAAGCCGTGGATGAAGCGGGCCGCCTGCGCCAGCCCCAACTGGTCCGCGATGTCGTCCTGCACCAGCGGAGTCGCGGTCGCGGTCATGGCAATCACCGGCGCGGGACGCAGCGTGGGAAGGTATTGCCCCAGCATGCGATAGTCGGGCCGGAAATCGTGCCCCCATTGCGAAATGCAGTGGGCTTCGTCAATGGCGATCAGGTTGGGCTTCCGCTTGGCCAGCATCTCGGGGAAGCCTGGCACGCGCAGGCGCTCGGGCGCGATGAAGAGAAACTGCAGGTTGCCGTTGAGATAGTCGATGCAGGCCTGGCGCGCAGACGGGCGGTCGCGGCCGGAATGGATGCGCTCCACCGCGAAGCCCCGTTCCCGCAGCTTGGCCGCTTGATCCTCCATGAGCGCGATGAGCGGACTGATCACCAGCGTCGTCCCGCCGCGCGCGATGCCCGGGAGTTGGTAGCAGAGCGATTTTCCGGCGCCCGTAGGCATCACCAGCAGCGCGTCCTGGCCCTCGATCACGGCGCGGCAGACCTCTTCCTGGTTGGCGCGGAACGATTCGAAGCCAAACGCGCTCCGCAACAGTTCGAGCGGCGTGCCGGAATGGGGTTGGTTTGCAACCGGGCCGGCGCCGTTGGGCCGAGGCACGCTGGGGGCGGCCTCGACCTTGCCACGTTGGGGAACAGCGGAGGAGGGTCCACTCGTACGCCAAGCCGCCGAAGCCGCGGCAGCCTCGCCGGTGGAACGGGCAGTAACAGCGGGAGCCTGCGCCACCTTGCCCACCACCTCCGTTACGTAATCCTCAATGCCTTTCAGAAATGGCCCCAATTGCGCTCCGCCGCGCTGGATGCGGTGTAGATATGCCTCCCACTGGCCGGTCATGATGGGACTCTTCACTTCGGGATGCACCACCTCGATCAGCCGTATGCCTTTATCGGTGGCCGCGAGACTCTTGCCTTCGCGCACGATATAGTCGCGCTTGAGCAGCACTTCGATGATGGCCGCCCGCGTGGCCGGCGTTCCCAGTCCGGTCTCCTTCATGGCGTCGGAGAGCTCTTTTTCGTCGAGCGTCTTGCCGGCGGTCTCCATGGCGGTGAGCAGCGTTCCTTCCGTGAGCCGCTTGGGCGCGCGGGTCTTCTTCTTGAGAACCTGGACGTCCACCACGTCTTGCGGTTGGTCTTTGGCCAGGCCCATCGGCAGCACCTGTTCGGCGCGGGGATCCTCGGCGCCAGGTTTGCCCTTCGTGGGCTTCGCGGCGGGCGCGAGGTCGAGCACCTTCCATCCGATTTGTCGCACCTCGCTTCCCGAAGTGTGGTAGCGGTCGATGACGCCTGGGTTGTGGATCGGGCTGCGGATCGCCGTGATCACGGTGGTGACCGACCAGATGTGGTCGTCGTGCCAGGCGCTCAGCAGGCGCCGGCAAATCAGGTCGTAAATCTTGCTCTCATCCGGCATCAGCGACACCCTCTCCGGCGAAGTGGTGGTGGGGATGATGGCGTGGTGGTCGGTCACCTTGGAATCGTCCACGTAGCGCCGTCCCAAAGGACGCTCGCCGGTGCCGGGAGCCAGTTGCTCGCGATAGGGATGCGCAATGGCATCGACAATTTGCGGCAGGGTGCGCGCTACATCCTGCGACAGGTGACGGCTGTCGGTGCGCGGATAGCTGATCAGCTTATGGCGCTCATAGAGCGCCTGGGCGGTGTCCAAAGTCTTCTGCGCACTGAAGCCGAACAGGCGATTGGCGTGCCGCTGCAGTTCCGTCAGATCGTAGAGCGGGGGAGGCGCCATCCGCTGGGTCTGGGCTTCGATAGATTCGATGGCGGCCGTTCCGCTGCGGGCGCGCTCGGCGATGCGGCCGGCTTCTTCGCCATCCGCCGGCAGCCGCATGGACTCCTGCGGGGGACGCTCGCGAAACCACGTGCCCTGATAGGTGTTCTGCCGGGGTGTGCCGGCGGGGTGAAACGTGGCCTGCACTTCGCGATAATCCTCGGGCACGAAGTTGCGGATGGCGAGCTCGCGTTCCACCACCATGGCCAGGGTGGGAGTCTGCACGCGGCCGACTGACAGATCCTTTACGTCATAGGCCAAGGCATAGGCGCGCGAGAGATTCATGCCCACCAGCCAGTCCGCCCGGCTGCGGCCGCGCGCGGCATCCGCCAGGGCATCGTAATCGCGGCCGGGCCGTAAGGCGTCGAACCCCTTGCGGATGGCGTCGGGAGTGAGGGAAGAGATCCACAGACGGCTGAAAGGTTTGGAACAGTGCGCCGCCTCATAGATGTAGCGGAAGATCAGTTCGCCTTCGCGGCCGGCGTCAGTGGCGCATACGATGCGCGAGACCTTCGGCGAATTCAGGATTTTGCGCACCACTTCGAATTGGTCCTGAGTCTTTTCGTAGACCACCAGCGGCCACTCGGTGGGCAGCATGGGGAGCAGGTTGCGCCGCCACTGGCGCCACTCCGGGTGGATTTCGCCCGGCTGCGCCAACGCGGCCAGGTGGCCGATGGCCCAGGTGACGACGTAGCCGTTACCGTGCAGGTACCCGTCGCCCTTGTTGCCGGCGCCGAGAACCCGCGCGATATCGCGCGCCACCGAAGGCTTCTCGGCTATCACTGCGATGCTTCCGGATTCCGTGCTCGCGCTCACTCACTTTCAGTGTAGCGGGGCTGGGTGGACGCTCGGTTCAGAATGTGCGGTTGTCGGCGCGTTCGGCCGAGGCCGGGCCGCTAAGCTGCCTCGTGGGAGTTTTCACGAATTGGGTTGGGGCCAATTGACGGAGAAGCAGCCCTTCGAATCCTTCACGCACCGACGGATTAGGGCGAATTCGGTCAAGGTGATATCAAGGCGAGAGAGGGGTTCGGACACCGACTTGGTGTTGATGGCGCGTAGGTTATTAATTTTCCGAGTCGCGTGAGTCGCGGGATTAGCGCGATGGGCAGTTCATTGGGACAGAATTAATCCCCGCTCAAAACCTCTTCGTTCGTGAAACGCACGATCCTGATGCCCCTGACCCTGGCGAACCCTCGTCATGCCGTCGGTCCTTCGCCGGATCGATCTCGATCACGCCTTCATGGTCGGCAGGTAGAAGTCAACGATGCGTATTAGGGGGCGTAGAAACCTTGCTGAAAACGATAGAGCGCCCCGAGCGAAGCGAGGAATACGTCATCCGAGTCTCCGCCGTAGTCGCGGCCTTGCTCAAGCGGGCGACGTTGATGAAATGCCGTTTCGCTAACGCTAACGGGAGCTGGGAAAAATGGCACATGCGGACTTGCGGTCTAAAAAAGGTCGGTTTGCAGGTCTGCGCTCACCTCGGAAGGGGAACGCTCAAAACGTACTTTGCTGGCTTCAAGATATTCGGCCTTCTGTTCCATCGCGATCCAGCGGCGCTTGAGGCCTTCAGCAACCACTCCTGTGGTGTTTGAGCCAGCGAATGGGTCGATGACGATGTCGTCTTCTTCGGTTAGGAGTTTTATGAAAAACTCGGGCAGCGCCGATGGAAAACGGGCGGGGTGCATCTTCAGCCCCAGTTCTTTGCTGCGCTTCGCGTACTCGTCGTTCGCGGCATTGTTGCCGAACTTGAGCATTGCGTCAGCCACTGGAAGGTCCATCTCATCGGCCATCACGTCTTCAACGACGTTTCCCGGAATGGCTCCTTCCCCGACCTTGTCGAATGACCCGCGGATGACGTGCCCAGACGGGCGAATGGTCGGCTTCACACCGCGGCGGTTCAGGCGAATCATGTCCGGACTATATGGCTTGAGTACGCGCGTGTTGCTTGCCTTCGGCCATGGAGTCTTAGAGAACCACCACACGTACTCTACCGAATCCTTGATGCGAACTCGCCGTACCGTCACCCATTCTGCGGGCATTGGCATCTTTGCTGGATTGTGCCAAAAGCATTCCTGCGCCAGATGGAACCCGACCTCCTCGACGAGCGCGATGAGGAGATGGAAATGGTAGAGCGATCTGGTCGGTGTCCCCTGGTTATAGCTTCCGCCGATGTTCAGTACGAAGCTGCCATCGTCTCTTAGGACTCTGAGAATCTGGGTGGCGAACGGCAGAAACCATCGCACGTAATCGCGCTTGCTGACGTTGCCATATTCCTTCTTGAAATGGAGAGCATACGGCGGAGATGTGAAGACGAGGTTCACGCTGCTGGCGGGAATTTTCGAAAGAAGTTCCTGGGAATCTCCTACAAATGCGGCACCCTGAGCCGTTCGGTAGAGCGGTTCCCGGCCGAGCGAAAGTCCGACGTCAGCTTCTGGTTGCTCGGCTAGGCTGCGACTGGTTCTCATAAACTCCCCGTCCCATAGCTATAATCGTCAGTGATCGCCAAAAGTTTAACATAATCGCTTGACAACGTCAATCTATTTACGCGAACCCGAAGAGTGGATCTCTCAAGCAGAAGCCGCCAGACTTCGGAGGGTGTCGCGCCAGGCGATTTCCCTGTTGGTCAAGAAAGGACGGCTTCCTGTCCTGAAGATAGGCGGCCGTGTGTTCGTGCACCGCAAGGAAGTGGAAGAGTTCACGCCAGATCCCCCAGGACGTCCTCCCAAATGAGCGAACTGACAGACGAAGCTTGCCGAATAATCGAACAGACAAACGATGAAGAGCGACGAATCATCCTCGCATACCTCCGTGAACGGGTCCCTCTTCACACCCTCGAAACAGAATGGAACACGACGGCCGAGGAGATACTGACGGCAATAGCGCGGTCATCGGACCTCACGCTTCGTGGAATCCGCGGGATTCTTGCCGAGGCGATTTTCGAGAAACGGCTTCTGCCGGCCCTTGAGCGTGAGGGCTGGGGGGCGGTAAAGATCATCGGCGACCAGTCGTACGACTTCCTGATGGAGCGCGGAGAGGCTCAAGTCCGGATTCAGGTGAAATTGCAGCGCAAGGAAAGGGGCGAGCCTAAGGAATATGCAGCCCGTTCGCGTGGCTCGCTGAAATGTCCGGCAGGGAAGATTTACGCCGTCGAAGTCCAGAAGACTCGGAGCGGCGAAAGGGACGGAGAGAAGACGCGGCCATACCGATTCGGCGACTTCGACATTTTGGCCGTCAACCTCCACCCGGCCACCGGCCGCTGGGAGCGGTTCTCGTTCACGGTTGGAAGCTGGCTTCTTCCTCGCGCGAAGGCGCCGAACCTCATAGAGATTTTCCAGCCGGTGCCGATAACGCCTGACGAATACTGGACCGACGACTTGAGCCGCTGCATCGAATGGCTCCTGGCCGGAACCACAAAGCGGCTCTATTCTTAGACCTCTAAAATCAAAAGGGTGCATACTCACTGTCCGAGGCGGCGAAATGGCAGGCCACAACACACCACAACCGCATTCTTCATGCACTGTGGCTGACCACTTTGCCCGAAACAGGCCCGTCAGAGCGAGATACATCAGGAAATTCCGCAGCTCTGAAGGATACAAGACGCTGGCGTCGTAGAAAGCCGTCAGACCGGTCACCGCGCTCAGATTCCGAGTTCCTGGTCGTACGCGGCCAACTCGGCGAGCACCGCGCGCCGGGCGGTCTCGGCTTGCCGCTTGTACTTCATCAAAGCGTCGAACCGGACACGCCGATGGGTGCCAACGCGGCGGTACTCAATCTTGGTCTGGTCCAGGAGTTGAATCAGCGAAGGACGGGAAATGTTGAGCATGTCCGCCGCCTCTTGGGTGGTGAGTTCGGCTTGCACCGGAATCACGGTTACAGCGTTGCCACGCGCCATTTCTTCAAGGATGCGCACGAGCAGCCGCACCGCTGCCGCCGGTAACCTGACAGTCTCCGTCGAGGGACCATCGATAATCCGGAGACGCATGAGATCGTCGTCACGTAGGCGCGACGCGAGCACGCGACCAGTCTCTTTGGCTAGCGCCGCGTCCGCTTCGGAAGGAAGGATAGCGACAGTTGTGGGCTGGGACATGGATCGTACCCCCTTTCTCTAATCCAGCTTACCATACATTCGAAGCAAACGAAACCATCCGTCCTATTCGAAATACGGGTTCGCCAGGGTGCGTTGGCCGGCAGTGCGGCCGGGCCGATCATTCTGCCCCGGAACCGGAGGCCACCGCACTGCCATAGGCGGCGCATGGATCTCCCCCGGCGCTCTGGTGTTTACCGGCCGGCCGGTAATCATCCGGCTACGGGGAGACACTCGACGCTTATTCGGCCCTCAACGCGTCCATCGGATCAATACCCGTGGCCCGCAGCGCCGGCAGATAGCTGGCCAGCGCGGCGGCGGCCACCAGTACGCAAGCGACGCCGGCGTAAGTGGCCGGATCGAGCGGACTCACCTGGAACAGCAGCGAAGACATCAGGCGCGTCGAGGCTACTGCGCCGGCCAATCCGCAGACCACTCCGATCGCCGAGAGCCGCAATCCGTGCCACAGGAAGAGACGCGTCACATCCTTCTGGGGAGAGCCCAACGCCATGCGAATGCCGATTTCGCGGGTCCGCTGCGAGACCGAGTAGGAAATCACGCCGTAGATGCCCACCAGGCCGAGCAGCAGCGCCATTCCGCCGGCGAGGGCCAGCATCACCAGCGCAAACGAAGTGCGCGCCAGCGATTTGTCGTAGACCGCGCGCAGCGTGCGAACGTTTGCCAGCGGGAGATCGGGATTCATCGACCAGACGGCCTGGCCAATGTCGCGCACGAAGCCGCTCGACCCGGTGCGGCTGCTGCGAACCATGATCGCCACGCCACGCTGCACGAAGGGAGTCTCACCGGAGAAGTCGTCCATCATCAGCGGCCAATAGGCGATCGTGGGCGCCTTCTGATTCACTCCATCGTCGCGCTCGTCGCCCACCACGCCGACGATTTCGCGCCACGGCCCCTTGAGGTTCTCGCGGATGCGCCGGCCGATGGCTTTGGCCGGGTCGTGCCACAACTCGCGCGCCAGGTTTTCGGACACCAGGGCCACGGGCCGCTTGTCGTAGACATCGGTCCAGGTGAAATCGCGGCCGGCGACGAGCGTATTGCCCATGGTTTTCAGCAGGTCCGGCGAAACCATGCGGAACCTGCGCAAAGGAGGAATCTGCGATTCGGAATAGACACGGTCCTCGGCGAAAACGGGATCGCGCCAGCCGTCGCCGTCCATGGGAACGGTGCTGCTGAGCCCCACGGACTGCACGTTCGGCAGAGCCGCGATCTTGTCCAGGATGTTCTGTTCCATGCGGATCGCTTGTGCCGGGTCTTTCACCTGGGCATCCGAAATGTAAATGCGCAGGGTTTCGATCTCCTCCGGATTGGTGAAGCCGGGTTGCACTTGGCGCAGCGTGCGGAACGTGCGGATCATCAGCCCGGAACCGATCAGCAACAGCATGGCCAGCGCCACCTGCACCACCACCAGCGTACTGCGCGCGCGATGCCGTTCCTTGCTGTGGCTCACCGTGCGGCCGCCGGCGCGTAGCGTAGCCGAAATGCGCGGACCGGCGTACTTGAGCACCGGGATTGCGCCGAACAGCAACCCGGCCGCGAGCGAGGCGGCCAGCGTGAACAGCAGCACGGGAGTGTCCATCGAGATTTCGTCCAATCGCGGCAGATTGGCCGGCGCCAGCGCGACCAGCCACCGCACCGCACCGTAAGCCAGTCCCAGCCCGAGTGCGCCACCGAGCAGGCCGAGCATGAGGCTCTCGGCGAAGAGTTCGCGGGCGATGCGTCCCCAACCCGCGCCCAACGCTGCGCGAATGGCCAGTTCCTGCCGGCGTCCCTCGGTCCGTACCAGCAGCAGGTTGGCCACGTTGGCGCAGGCGATCACCAGCACGATCCCGATGGTCGCCATCAGGATCCACAGCACGTTGCCGGCATCGCCCACCATCTCCTGCTTGAGCGGAACGAAGATCGGAGCCAGCCGGGCTTCGTTGAACATTTTGGCGTTGTATCCGGCATACGGCGGGAAGCTCCCGAGTGCTACCGGGATCAGGCGGGCGGCGTCGGTGTTCGCCTGCGCCAGCGTGACGCCGGGTTTCAGCCGGGCGAGACCCCGATAGCTGAAATTCCCCAGGAAGGTCTTGCCGCGATCGTGCTGCATGGGAAGGAACAGCGCCGGTTTCAAGTCGAGAAAGCGGAAGCGCGCGGGGAGCACCCCGATGATTTCGCGCGGCTGGGCGCTCGCCATGATGGTCCGTCCGATCGCCGAACGGTCGCCGCCGAAGCTTGTCTGCCAATAGGCGTAGCTCAGGATCACGGTGCGCGGACTGCCGGGCGAATCGTCGGCCCGCGTGAACAGGCGCCCCAGGAATGGTTGCACACCGAGGATGGGCAGGACGCCCTCGGTGATATCGATGCCCTCCACCTGTTGGGGCTCGGCGGAGCCGGTGACGGCCACGGAGTCCGACTGCCACATGCCGGCATCCCGCAGCGTCCGATTCTGTTCGCGGTAGGTGTAATAGAGAAACGGCGCGGCCCCCGCGTGCTCGATGTTCACGCCGGGTGCCGCATGGTCGATGGAAATCAACTCTTCGGCGTGGGGGTAAGGCAGCGGCTTCAGCAGGACGCCGTCGAGCACACTGAAGATGGCGGTATTGGCTCCGATTCCGATGGCCAGGGTCGCTAGCGTTACGACTGCGAACATGGGCGACCGCCGGAGGCGTCGCAGCAGATGATTCAGCCCCATGCTTCGTATTACGCCGGGGGCTTGGCCGGAGTTCGCAGTTTCTTTCTCGGGGGAGACTCTCAGTCTGCCGCGCCGAGACTCCGAACCCTGAGGTCGTGGAATCTGGGGTGAGCCCTGGTGAGTGGCTGCCCTCCGGGCTCGGCGCGGTGAGAGGGTGCGAACTAGTGGCCCTGCGCCAGCGTCCGCAGGCGCGCCAGTAACTCCTCGCCCATCTCGCCGGCGCGTTTCAGATCGTGCCCCGCGCGCTCCACGAACAGCAACTCGACCGGCGCGGGAATCAGCTTCACGGCGGCGCCCAGTTCCACAGGCGAGCCGAAGGGATCGTCGCTGCCATGCACGAAGAGCGCGGGGGTTCGCAAGTCGGGAAAGAAGGCCGTACGCATCTGTTCGGGCTTGGCCGGCGGATGCAGCGGGTAGGAAAGCAGCAGCAGGGCATCGGCCATGGCGGGACGTTCGGAGGCGGCCATGGCGGTCTGGCGTCCACCGTATGAGTGACCGCCGGCGAAGATTCTTCCGGTGGCCAGCCGGCGCAGGGCGGCGACGGCTTGCGCCACACCTTCACGGTCGCGCACAGCCGCATTGGGAAAGGGCGGACCCTTGGGGCGCTGCTGGCGAAACGGCAAATCGTAGCGCAATACCAGCAGGCCGGCGCCGGCGAAAGTGCGCGCCAATCGCACCAGCAGCGGCGCCTGGCAATTCGATCCGGCGCCGTGAGTCAGAGCGATGGCGTCGCCCGTGACGTGCTCCGGCCGGTGCAGGATGCCGCGGACTCCTTCGGCGTCGAAAGCGTGCTCCATTGTCACTTGCCCAAGTTCAGCTTGCGGGTGGTGGCCGCCACCCAACTGCGGGGGATCAGCCGCGCGCCGCGCATCATCCAGCGGTTGCGGGCTCCGGCGATCACCGAAGGCTTGCCCGCCATCATGGCGTCGTACCCGATGCGCGCCACCTCGGCGGCTCCCATGGTGGGGCCGCGAAAGAGATAGCTGTCGGCGATTCCGGCGGCTGCGGCAAACTCCGTGCGGGTAGGGCCGGGACACAGCACCGTGACGCTCACCCCGGTGCCTTGCACTTCGTTGGCGAGGGACTCGGAAAAGGAGAGCACGAAGGCTTTGCTGGCGTAATACATGGCCATGAACGGGCCGGGCACGAAAGCCGCGGTGGACGCCACGTTGAGAATCCGGCCGCTGCGGCGGCGCACCATTTCGGGCAGGAAAAGCTTGGTGAGATGAGCCAGCGCCACCAGATTCACCTGCAACAGGTTCGCTTCCTTGGCCCAATCGGTTTCCGCATACGCGCCGCGCACGCCGATGCCGGCGTTATTAATCAGGATATCGACCGGCGTCCCGCTCATTTGGGCGAAAATCTCCGGCGGCGCCGCGGGGCTCGCAAGATCGGCCACCAGCGGTCGAGCCTGTACACCGTACGCGCTCGCGAGGCTGGCCGCCAACTCCGCCAGGCGCGCCGCGCTGCGGGCCACCACTACGACATCGTAACCGCCGGCCGCGCAGAGCTTCGCCAACTCGGCCCCGAGACCGGCGGACGCGCCGGTTACCAGGGCCGTCCCTTTGGCCATTCGCTATTCCTTCTTCTTGAGGGTAGAGTCGTTGTCCTGGATAAATTGACGGATGGAATCCGCCATCGCCAGGAGTTTTTCCCACTGCTCCCGATAGAGCGTGACCGGGAATCGGCCCAGCCCGTAGACGGAGAGGGCTCCCTTCTCGCTCACCTTCAGGGACATCTGCCCCCGGGGCTTTTTCAGCGCTTCAATCTCGGCGCGCGCCTTGTCGAGTTCTGCTTGCAGTTCGGCTTCAGATGGCATGGTGTTCAGATTCTGTGATACCACAACCGGGCCTGCCGCGCGGGACCGCGCATATTGGTAAGGCACGGCGATTGGTCTGACACCGAGCCAGTGTCTTGTGCGGGCCTGATGTGCGGGCATGATAGGCTGAGGGTTCCCCTGCCATGCCCGCTTTCGATTCCATCCTGTTCGATTTCGACGGCGTTCTCGCGGACACCGAGCCGGTCCACTGCGCTTGCTGGGCGGAAGTGCTGAAGACCGTCGGAATCACGCTGGAGTGGGGGGTGTACCGCGCGCGATACATCGGGATCGACGACCGCGAGATGCTGCGCATGCTAGCCGCGCAGGCCAATCCGCCGCGCGTCTGGGACGACTTGTGGACGCTCTACCCGGCCAAGAAGGAGTTGTTCCGGTCGCGCGTGACGGCTTCGCCTCCCTTCGACCCGGCGCTGCGGCCGTTCCTGAGCGATCTGTACGGGCGCTACCGGCTGGCGGTGGTCAGTTCCAGTTCGTGTTCGGAGATCGAGCCCATGCTGGAATCGGGCGGTCTGCGCCAGTACTTCGCAACGGTGGTGGGCGGCGAGAACGTGAAGCACCACAAACCGGCGCCGGACCCCTACCTGCTGGCGGCGGAAAGGCTGGACGTGCGCGCTCCGTTGGTGGTGGAAGATTCCGAAGCGGGCCTCGCCAGCGGACGCGCGGCGGGCTTCGCAGTGCTGGCCGTCAAGCACCCGGCGGACGTCCCCGATCTCGTGTGCCGCCGCCTCGCGTTGTAAGCTGAAAGAAGTGTCTCCCGCCAAACCGAAAAAGAAAGCCGCTGAGACGTTTCGCAGTGTGCGTCCGATGCTGATGGATCTGGTGCGCCCGCGGCGCGGCAAGTTGGCCTTGGGCTTTGGCCTGATGCTGATCAACGTCGGCATGAGCGTGGTGCTGCCGTACGCACCTAAAATCGTGCTCGACAACATCATCACGCGAAAACAGTACGGGCTGCTTACGCCGCTGGTTCTGGTGGTGTTCGGAGCGACGGTGATTCAAGCGCTCACTTCGTTTTCGCTCACGCAACTGTTGTCCAAAGAAGGGCAGCGGTTGATCGCGCAATTGCGGCGCCAGGTGCAGGAGCACGTGGGCCGGCTGCCGGTGGCCTATTATGACGCGACCAAGAGCGGCGCGCTGGTCTCACGCATCATGAGCGACGTGGAAGGCGTCCGCAACCTGATCGGCACCGGGCTGGTGGAGTTCGTGGGCGGCATTTTGAAAGCGCTGGTGGCATTGGCGATCCTGCTGAAAATCAGCTCGCTGATGACGGGCTTTGCGCTGTTCTTCATGGCCGTTTTCGCGTTGGTGCTCAGCAAGGCATTCAAGAACATCCGGCCGATTTTCCGCGAACGGGGAAAGATCAATGCCGAAGTGCAAGGCCGGCTTACGGAATCGCTGGCCGGCGTGCGCGTGGTGAAGGGCTACCACGCCGAAGCGGAAGAGGCGCGGGTCTTTGCCGGCGGGGCGCAGCGGCTGCTGGACAACGTGCTGAAATCGCTCACCGCCATCTCACTGATGAGCCTGTCGGCGACTTCCCTGTTAGGCGTGGTGGGCGGGGCGGTGATGTATGTGGGGTCGCGCCAGATGATCGCCGGCACACTGTCGCGGGGCGACTTCATGGCGTTCACCATGTTTCTGGCGATGCTGGTGGCGCCGATGTTCCAGGTGGTGGGAATCGGCACGCAGTTGACGGAAGCGCTGGCCGGCCTGGACCGCACCCAGGAAGTGCTGCACGAGCGGCCCGAAGACGAGGACCCGCGGCGCACCTTGCCCATCGGTACGGTGAACGGCGATGTGGCCTTCGAGCACGTGAACTTCGAGTACGACGCCGGCAAGCCGGTGCTGCACGACGTGAGTTTCGAATCGCAGCCGGGGACGGTGACGGCGCTGGTGGGGTCGTCGGGCTCGGGGAAATCGACCATCATCAGCCTGATCTCGGCGTTTCACGACCCCACCGACGGCATCATCCGGGTGGATGGCAGGGACCTCTCAAGGACGCAATTGTACGCCTACCGGATGCAACTCGGCGTGGTGTTGCAGGACACCTTCTTGTTCGACGGATCGATCCGCGAGAACGTGGGCTTCGCGCGGCAGGGGGCGAGTGACGAACAGATCCTGGAGGCCTGCCGCATCGCACGCGTGGACGAGTTCGCGGAAAAGTTCGAGAAGAAGTACGACACTATCGTGGGCGAACGCGGCGTGAAGCTTTCCGGAGGACAGCGGCAGCGCGTGTCGATTGCGCGCGCGATACTGGCGAATCCGCGCATTCTGATTCTGGACGAAGCCACGTCGAGCCTGGATTCGGAATCGGAGGCGGCCATCCAGGAGGGCTTGCAGTACCTGATGAAGGGGCGGACGACCTTCGTGATCGCGCACCGGCTTTCGACCATCCGGCGGGCTGACCAGATTCTGGTGGTGGAAGCCGGCCGCGTCGTGGAACGGGGCACGCACGAATCGCTGTATGCCTTGCATGGCCGCTATTGGGATTTATATACGCGGCAGCACGGTGTGGATTCGAACTTATTCCTGGCGCCGGGGGAAGGCGACAAGATCGAGGAATCGGAGCAGACGCCTGGCATTCGTGGAGCGGCGGCGCCGTCGGCGGCATCGCTATTAAGGGGCGGGACGGCGTAGGGATGTTTCTAAGTTCTCCCTATATCGAAGCTCGGGACGGCGGGCTATATCTCGCAGGAACCCGTGTGTCGCTCGACTCCGTGCTGGTTCGTTTCCAGTAGGGCACATCGCCGGAAAAGATCGTCCAGTCGTTTCCGGCGCTGAAGCTCTCGCAAGCATACTGCGCGATTGCCTATTATTTGGAGAACGAAACGGCCATCGGCAAGTACATTGCCGATGGCGAACGTGAACTCGAACGGGCGGCAGCGCCGTTGACAGACGAATTCCGAAATCTTTGCGCGGCTGGAAGCAGCCCGCCGACAGATGGATTCGAAGCGCGCGCGACTGTCCGCTTCATGGCGGATGAGGCGCGGCCGACCTTCCTTTTGCGCTACTGCGCCAAATGGACTCGGGCGGGACGGCGTAGGCTGTGATACCATCAAGCCGATGTCGGACTTTAAGCCCCGGCCGGGCACATTCTTACCGTTCCTGGAAGCCACACAACGGGACAAATCATCGGTACAATCCGCGCTGGCAAGCCCGGTGACGCTGCTCGAAATCCTGGGGCGGCAATTGCAACAAGCTCTCCCCATGGACGACCTGCAGACGCTCAGCGGGCTGGAATCCAGCCGGTATCGGGAGTCCCTCAAGAGTTTGCGCGGTGCCGGTTATATCGCGATTGAGGGCGACCCCCTGGCGGAAGTTGTCCGCCTGACGGACCGTGGCGCGGAAGTGTCGCGGCTCGCGCGGCCTGCCTGAGTCTCATGGACTCTACTTTGCTCGACGGGGCCGCGGTGGCGCTGCTAGGCGGCTTGGTTGGAGCCAGCGAATTGATCTCGCGCTATAAAGACGAGCCCTTTGCCGCGCTTAAGACCTGGCCCGGGATTTCCTATATCTCCATCAACAGCGCCGCCTCGGTGGTTGCCCTCGGCCTGATCCACGCGTACGGCTGGTTCGGCGTATCCCGGTGGACGCAGATCCTGATGGCGGGTGTCAGCGCGATGGCGTTCTTCCGGAGTTCGCTTTTCGTGGTGCGGGCCGGCGACCGCGACGTGGGCGTCGGACCCAGCGGATTCCTGCAGATCTTCCTCACCGCCGCTGACCGGGCCGTGGATCGCAAGCGGGCGGCGGCGCGCTCCGATGCCGTGGCCGAGGTGATGAAGGGAGTCGATTTCAACAAAGCTCTACAAGTATTGGCGCCGTATTGCGTGGCCCTGATGCAGAACCTCCCGCCGGAGGACCAGGAGATGCTGAAGCGCGTCCTGGAAGCTTTGCGGCAGCGGGAAGCGGAGCCGAATGTGAAGGCACTATTGCTGGGGATCGAGCTGATCAATGTGGTGGGGGTGGATGTGCTTACGACGGCGGTGAAGTCGCTTGGCGATCAGATTCTATCTCAGCCAAAAGGCTGAGGGTATCCATCATGTCCTGTTGCGCATCGTCGCAGGCTTCGAAATCGCGTAGTGCCGCTTGAGCCCATTCGTGGGCGTCGAGCAAACGGCCAAAACGCCGGCACCCGATGGCAGCATCGCGGCGCGTCCTGCCCGCATGCAGGCGGTCTCCCATTGACTCATAGTCCTGAATGGATTCACCATAATAGGTAAGGGCCTCTTCCAGCCTGAAGGTCTTCGCGCAAATAACCCCCAGGCGGCTGCGGAACAAAGCCGCATCGACGATTGCACCCGGGCGCATGGTAGCCAGTGCTTGCTGGCAGTAGCGTTCCGCCCGGGCCAGATGGGGGAGACTTTCCTGGTATTCTCTGCCCGCGTGGATATCGGCATCGAATCGCCGCAGCGCAATGGAGGCCAGTTGATCGAGGCACTGCGCGCGGCCTGTGCGATCGTCGCCGGAGATTGTCTCCAAGCTGCGCGCCGCCCATTGCTCGGCGGCCGGCAAGTCGCGAATCTCGTCTATTTCCATCAAAGCGTTGGCGACGTTATAAGCGTACATCGACACGCGGTGCCGGTCTCCAATCTTCTCGCCGAGTTCCAAAGCTTCTTTGTATCCAGCCAGGCACAGCGGCGAACGCTGCTGCCGCTGAATTTGGGCCACGATGTGAACCTGGTCGGCCAAAGTATAGATGGCGTGCTTCCCGGCGGGGGTCCAGGTCCCCTCCGGTTGACTGAGGGCATCGGCCGCACGACGCCGGATTCTATCCACGCGGAGCTGCTGGAGCCGGAGGGCTTCGTTCCAGTCGTGCCGGTCCCGAGCCAGATCCACCCTGTAGCCAGTGACGATGCTCCAATAATCGGCCGCTCCGGCGGGAGGATCGGGCCCGGGATCCTCAAACTCCGATGCAATCTTGACAACCAAGCGGGCCAGATCCGATTTGCGGGCGGTACGGCTGTACAGCAACTGCAAACCCTGGATGGTTCCGACCACGCAATTCGGCCACCGATTGGCCCCGGCCAGGCCGTGAGCATAAAGAAGGCTGGCTTCCCACTGGGCCAGGGCGGCAATCGAGGAATCGTTTCCCTGGTTATGACTGCGCTGAAGATAGCCTCCGATGTCGGACATGGTTTCGACGAAGGCGCGAACCGGGGCCGCGCCGCTCGCCAGAAAATTCTGATCGAAGAGACGCCGGAAAAACCACGGCAGCGCCGGATGAATGCTGTATTCCCCTTCGCCGAGCGCCCGCAAGAGTCCCACCTCAGCAGCGCGGTCTAGCAGTGCGATCCCCGCGTCAAGAGAGAGGCCTGCCAGTTCAGGCAGGCTCCAGGGCGATTCGGGTCTGCCCATCCACACCAATGCATCGACACTTACGAAGCCCTGAAAGAAGTGCAGGAGCGCGAGTTGTTTGCGTTCCGGTTCCGCAAAAGCGCTTTCAAACCCGTACGCCAGAGAGGCCGCCAGGGACCGCGTCCGGCCCTCGCTCGCCTCGTCCTCAAAGACCGATTGGCCGCTCTGGAGATCGCCCACGAAGTTGGCGATCCTCTCCCGGTCGGTCAGGTTCGTTCGTAGTGCATGGCCGACGAGCACCGTCAAGGTCAGCGGATTGCCTTGCGCAAACCGAAGGAGTGGACGCCAATCCTCGACGTCGTCGAACTGGCGCCCGCTTTTTTGTGCCAACTCCGCAGCCATCTGAATTGCCTCGTCAAACGGCATGGGTGGGAGGTCGATTCGCGCGGTAAATCATGCAGCCAGTCCCGCTCGTCGCGTCGCGAGGTCAATAGAAATTTCGCTTTGCCTCCCCGTGCGGCCCGCAGGAAATTCACCAGGTCCGCTTGCTCCGTCTCGCTCCAGGCTGATTGCGTGCCCGCGGGGAAGCCCGCCACGGGCTCCACGTTGTCCCAGATCCACAGCACGGGGACCTGATGCAGAATTTGAAGAGCCACGTCCCGCCGGCGCGAGTCGTCGAGAGTCAGCCATTGAATCCCATTCCTCGCCAGCAGAGGACTGAACACTCGTCCCAAATCATCGAGAACTCTCGGCAACGGCTTGTGTTGTTCGAACGAAGTAAACAGCGCCGGCCCGGAGATGCCCCCGGTCTGCCCGTACCAGGTAGCGAACTCCACCGCGGTGCTGGTCTTGCCGCCGCCCGCATAGGCGTGTAACAGGACGATTGGTTGTTGATCGAAAGTCCGGTCGAGCCGCAGGATGGTCTCATCCCGGCCGATGAAGCCCACGTCGGGCGCCTGCGGCAGAGACGAATCCGAGGGACCGCCGGATTGGAGCTTGATGGCAAATCCTTCCTGGGCTCGCGGGAACAACTGAACGGGGGCAGCTTCAAAAGCCACGGGAACGGTCCAATCCTCGATATCCCGGCCGCCGCTCTGCAACTGCTTCCTCGCCAGGGTGGCCGCCTCGCCGAGCGGAGTTCCGGAGGCAAGCGAGGCATACAGATCCGCCATGTATTGCGCCGCGGTATCGACAAACACGCTGTAGCGCCACGCTACTACGCCCGAGGCGCCATAGTCCATCACGGCGTGGGCGAACGATCCGAACTGGCGGATGCGCTGGTGGAGATCGGTCGCTTGGCTCGGCTGCTCGGGCGGTTCGCTGTCGGCGGATCGACAGGCATTCAGAATGAGCAGCGGTACACCGGTCTCGTGAAGCAGCTTGCCCAACTCGTTTGCCTTAACGGATTGTGCATTTCCTTTGAGCTTGGGGTTCTCGAAGAATATCTTGCCGCTCAAGCCATGACCGTCGAAATGGACTGCGTGGAAAGGCTCGCTTTTCGCCTTGGCCTCGCGCAGGCGTTTGGCGAGTTGCTCGAAGGTGGGAGGCCGAAGCACTTCCAGGTCGAACGGCTCGCGCGCCTCGCTGGTCAAGCCGCGAATGAGGTGCCGTGCAACGGATCGGAACGGTACGCGGTCGCCTTCGAGCCGGCAGATCGCGAGCAAGATCCGAATCTTCCCGGCAGCCGGATCGGGAGGCGGACGCAGCGCGGACTGGGAGTGACAGCGGACGAACGAGGGCACGCTCAGCGCCAGCGGCCGATCCGCAACCGGGTCGCGCAGAAGTTCCCAAGGCACCAAGGCGTCTTCGACTTCGGTCTCGACCTCGATTCGCGTATCGCCGAGGCGGTCGCTTACGGCATCCCAGACTTTACTTCCCGCAAGTGCCAGGCGGAACAGTTCCCGCCCTGCTTCGCTCATGCGCTGTTCGATTCGCTTCGCGATCTTCGGCGTGGGCTCTACCGGATAGATCCGGTAATCCTCCAGATACCAGCGGATATCTTCGGCGTCCTGGGCGGTTAGGGTAAAGGAAAACGGCCGCTTGTCGCTGATGCGCGGCCCGTCACCTTCCAACATCGCTTCCACGTGGGAACCGGTATGACTGATTCGTAGAGTCAGCACGCTGTTTCTAGTGTACAGCGTCGAGCAGAATTACGATTAGATCCGCACTGGGGGGCGGGCTATCCGGCCCGCGGACCCGCTTTCCAGCAGGTCCAGCCGCCTGGAAAGGCGGCCGCAGGCAGGATTGCCTCCCCACATATCTCGTAACCTAGCACTTAGAAGGCTACAACTGGTTCTTAGTTCAGAACCTCTTCTTGAAGAAGAAGTCGATGCCGAATAACCCGTTCTCTTCGCGGAGCGCTACCACCGACCATTGCTTCGCGAACGACCATTCCACGCGCACTACTTGCGGATTACTGTTAGTCACGTCCGTGATGTAAGTGAACGTGATGTCGGATGTTACTTGCTGTTCCAGCGTGAGGCGCGCTTGCGGGTTGTTTTCCACGCCGGGCAGCGTGGGGTCGATGCGCAACTGGCTGACTCCGAAGAATCGCTGCAATCGTCCGGTCACCGGACTTGCCAGGGCCTGGCCCAGCAACGCCGACGCGCCCATCTGCTGCCACGATTGCGGCGCCGTGCTCTCCTGCGCCAGACGCGTGGGATCGGACGTCGGACTGCGGCCGGTCGCCAGCAGGGCTACGATCTCGTTGAACTGCAACGGCGGGTCGGAACGCGGCGTCAGATTGGGCTTGGTGAAGGGTCCGGAAACATTGAGCGTGACATCGATTCCATTAGCTTTGGTTTCCAGATCGATGTCCAGGATGGGATCGATCCGCACCGGGTTGAAGAATTGCACGGTGCCTTGGTTGATGGTGTACTTGGTCCCGAAGAAGATCAGTTGGCCCTGCGTGATGGTGATGCGGCCCAGCACGGCGGGATTACTGAAGGTGCCGCGCAGGCGCAGGTTGGCCTCCATCTGCACGTCTTGCGTGAGCGAACTTTGAAATTGTACGTCGGGCGCGGTGTTGATCTGGATGTCGAAGTTCAGGCCGCCTAACAGGCCGGTGCGCGCCGCCGGCGTCTCGACCGGCTCGGCCGATTTGCCGAGGAGCGAGCTGAAATCCGACTGGGGATTGAAACCCGTGCGCACAATGGTGACGGTGCCTTCCAGGTTGCTGCGGTCCTCCGAGCCGGTGAGGTTGAGGGTGGCGTTGGCTACCGTGCTCACACCCTCGGGATAGCGGATGCGGACTTGCGAGGCGGTGGCATGCACGCGAAAGATCGCCTGCCCGCCGTTGTAGCCGGCGAACCCGGTGATTTCGATCTTGCCGCCGCCGGTTTCTCCCGAGAAACTTTGGATGGTGGCCCTAGTACCATTGGTGTTGTCAGCGGTGAAGAGCAGAACTCCATTGGCGTTCGAGATGCCGTTCGGAACTCCTTCGATATTGAATGCGGCCTTCTGAAATTCGGTGCGGCCGTTGATCAAGGGCGAGTCCAAGGCGCCGCGTATGGTGGCATCCACGGACACGGAGCCGGACGAGGTGAAATCGCGGTTGAAGTCGTGCACCAGGGCTAGATCCACGTGGCCGGTGCCGCGCAGGTCGAGGGGACTCTTCTGCTGGAGAGAGACTTTGCCGGTGATGGAGAAATCCGTGGCCTCGCCGGTGAGACGGGCGCTTTCCACGGTGATGACATTGTTGGTCATGGTGGCCACCAAGGGACCGGTGTTGTGCAGCATGAGTCTGCCGGCGGGGAGTTCGCTATCGGGCGCGGGACCAAACTCGAACTTGGGAATGCGGAGCTCGGCCTTCAGCACCTGGCGTTGCAGGATGGGCCCATCGATGCGCAGTTGGCCCTCGGCGGATCCGGCAAATGGGCTGGCTTGGCCGGCTAGCGAGGGTTCCAGCCAGGCGCGCAACTGCACCAGGTCGAGCTTGGCGAAGGTGATGGTGGCGGTGCCCGGATAGTCGCCCTCCAGCTTCCATTCGCCGTCGCCGCGGACTGCGGAATTGGCGGCGTTCGATTCCAGGTGCGCGCGCAGTACGTTGCCTTGCGAAGAGGCCGTCAGGTGGGTGTCGCCGAGTGCCTGCGTGGAGATTTGCAGGCCGTGGCCGGTGATATCGGCGTTGAGCGCGGTGAGGCGGAAAGACGGGCTGCCGCCGCCCGCCGCCGGCGCGATATCGAGCTCGCCATCGGCCGCTACCTGCACCGTGCCTTTCAGACCGGGAAACTGGTTCTGCAAGGTATGGATCTGTTCGAGCGACCGGGCGTTGGTGCTCAGGCGCATTTGCAGATGGCCGGTATCGATGTGGCCGGGCGCATGATGGTAGCTGGCGTTTACGGTGGCTTGTCCGTTGCCGGCGTTGACTTGGCCGCCAGTCAGTTCGATGAGGCTGCCGGTGTAGTTCAAGTGGCCGTTGAAGCGGTCGAAGGGCTCGTCGCGAAGCGTGCCGCGGGTGAGTTGGAAATCGGCGGCGACGTGCGGATCGCCGAGGGTGCCCGAGACTTGCGCGGTACCCGCGGCGTCGCCGGCGACGGGAATGTCTTTCAGCTCCAGCAGGCGGGTCAGTTCGGCCACGATGCCACCGCGCAAAGTGCCGCTGGCGGTGAGCGGAGTGTCGTCGCCAGTCTTCCAGTTATCGAGACCCACGGCGATTTGGAATTGCGCGCGGAGCTGGCCCTGCGTCACAGTGGCATTGCGCAGGCGGACACCGGCGGGCGATACGTCGGCATCGGCGTCCAGCGAATCGAAGCTCTCGCCTTCGAAGGAGATGCCGGTGACGTGGGTGTGGCCGGCGATCCGCGGGTTGTCGATGGTACCGCTGACAGCGCCGTCGAAGATGGCGGTTCCGGTGAGCTTGGCGGGCAGAGAAGCGGCGTTCGCTCCGATGGCCGGCAACAGGTCGTCGAGATTGCGGGTGTCGAGATGCACGCGCAATTGGCGGCCCAGGATGCCGGAGAAATCGACGCGCGAAGAGGGCAGCGTCACGGTGGAATGGCCCAGGTCGATGGTGCGGTCGCTGGCCTGGTAAGTGGCGCCGATCTGGCCGTGAACGGGCGCGCTATCGGGCGCGGGCTCGACGGTGAGAGTGGCGGACGCGCGCAGTTCAGCGGCTTGCTTGAAAGATCCTTCGACGGACACCGGGCCGGACGCCAGGGCGTTCCACGGCAGGTGTTCGCTGCTGTACATGGCGACCAGCGGACGGGCCTCGATGCCCGCGATGGCGCCGCTGGCGGAGTAGCGTACGAGGTCGAGCACTTTGGCGTCGCCCTGAAAGGTGCCGCCGAATACCGAGAGGGCCAGATCGTGGATTGCCAGATCCTTGCCGCGCACGGCCACGGCGGCGATGTGGCTGTCCACGGGCGCGCGGCCGGCATCGGTGACATAGCTGCCGACGAGGTGGAGTCCGCTGGCGTCGATTCCTTTGGGACTGGCGGTGAAGGCGCCATCGGCACGAAAGTCTTCGAGCCGGATGGAGGGATCGCGATAGGCGAGGCCGGCGCCGTGCAGCGTGCCGGCGACGAAGAAGTCGGACGCGCCCGACCAGGTGGCGTTGCCGCGCAACTGCATTGTGCCGTGGTGCAATTCGGGGATGAGGAGAATCGGCGTGGCTTCCTGTACGGAGACGTTAGCGTCGAACTGGAACCAGCCATGCGGCGCGGCCAGGTTTTCGAGGGCGCCAGACAAGGCGATGCTCGAAGCGCCGGACGTCAGGCGCGCCGAGTTCACGGTCACGCGATTGGCCTCGATGGTGAGCGACGTGGCGATCCCGACGGGCATGGGCCGGTAGATGCCCAGTTGGAGATTGAGCGGCTGCATGGAAATGTCGCCGCGATAGCGTAGGCTGGCGAGCTCGTAGAGGAAGCGGGCATTCAGATTGCTGCCGGCGGCCGAGAACGGAGTCTTGCCGTGGGAAGCCACTTCGAACTGGCCGCGCTGCAGGGAGAAGCGGCCGATGGCAAGGTCGAGAATAGTCTGAATCGGCGGCTTACCGGCTTTCGGAGCGACCTTCGGCTCAGGGACGTTGGTGCGGCCATCGGGCCCGACGATCAAGTACACCTGCGGCGCGGTGATGTCGAGATAGGCAATATCGATGTCGTGTTTGAAGATGGAAATAATCTTGATCCCGACGGCCACCGATTCGGCGCGGAAGAGCGGAGGCTTGTCCGCGGGCTCGGTGCCGTGGAGCGTGAAGGCGTCCACTTCGGCGCGCAGCTTGTGCCAGTCGAAGCGGAAAGAACCGATTTCGACGCGTCCGCCGGTGGCCGTTTCCACGGTTTCGACAAGGCGGGTGCGCACGCGATTGTAGAACCATTGGCTCTGCACCACCAACACGGCGGCGGCTACCAGCAGAAGCAGCACGCACGCTCCCCCACCCATAATTGCGGCGATCCATTTGCGCGCGCGGGTCACTCGAAGGCCTCCGGATGGAAGACTACCTGGTCGCGGGTGCGGGCGCTGTCCAGCCAGGCACTCATCTGCTTATCGACTTGCTCGCCGGTGAGCTTCTCTTCGATCTGCTCGCGGTAATCGTCGAGCGTCACGGGCTGGCCGGGATGGGCCAGGCTCGCGGCCGGTTCCACTACCTTGCTGAAATAATCCTGGATTTGCTGGGGGCTCACCTGCACGCCGGGGCGGAAGCGGACATTGACGAAGAGCAACAGGCGGCGCTGCCAGAGCAGTTCGTCGCGGACATCCTGTTCAGTGATGCCGCGGTCGGCTAAGGCGCGGCGGTATTCCGCGTCGCTGGGGAAGTTGTCCTTCTTGAATTGGTCGAAGAGGGGGTCGACTTCCGACGCGGCGGGGGCGGGATAGCGGCTGTTGTCGAGTTCGCGCAAGATCAGGCGCTGTTCCACCATGCGGTCGGCGGTGGCGCGGCGGGCGGCGGGGCTGAAATCCGGCTGGGTGCGATTCAAAAAGGTGGTGACGCGGATTTCGCGGTTGAGATCGCTGGTGGTAATGGCTTGGTTGCCCACGGAGACGGCAATGCGGTCGATGATTTCGGCGTGGAGGAGGAGGGCGGAGAAGAGCAGGAGGATGGAGGCGGTCAGGCCAAATGGGGCAAGCTGCAAAGCCAGTGGGGCGGACCCCCTGGTCCCGGCCCCGGGAGCATCCCTCTGGGAAGCTGTGAAGGAATCGCCCGCAAGCGGGCGAGGCAGGCGAGCACCGCCTGCCCCACCTCTGAAAACGCGGAGCTTGTTGTGGTGGCGCAGGCGGTGCTCGCCTGCGTACCCGAATTCAGTCACACCCCCCTGGGGGTCCGGCCGGCCAACCCGGCGGGACTCTGGCGAGTGGAAGAGCGCCGAAATGAATCGCGGCGCTGCGGACCTGAGTGTCTGCGCCACATTGGCCGGGATCTGCATCTTCGCTTTCAAAACGTTTGTCCGATCGAAAAGAAGAATTGAAAATGGCTCACGTTCTGGACCACGCACTGGTAGGGCGCGCCGGCGGGGGCGGGGCAGGGGTTGACACCGGCATTCAGCAACTGTTCCTGGGTTCCTTTGAAACCGTTGAAGTAGGGCGGATTGATGCTGGTTCCCAAATCCAGACGGAGCGGGCCCACGGGAGTACGATAGCGGATCCCAAAGCCTACCGCCTGCACCATGTAATTAAAATCCTGGAGGTTGTCCTGGCGGTAGCGGAAGGAAATATGATCGAAGCTGGAATAGACGTTCCCCATGTCGTGGTAGAGGACGCCGCCGATGTTGTCGCCGATCAACGGGAAACGCAATTCGGTCTGATTGAAGAGCAAGGCATTGCCGCCGAGGGGGAAACCAGTGAGAGTGTCGCGGGGCCCGGCCTGATACTCGGGAAACCCACGGTCCGAGTTGCCGCCGCCGAAGAAGCGTTCCGGCAGAGGGATGGCATCCGCCGGATCGCCGGAGTAGTGGAACGAGTAGATTTCGCCGATTTCGGTGCTGCGGGCCAGCACCAGTTTCTTGCCGATGGGATAGTAGCTGGCATTGCGGACCAGGAGCCGGGCGAAATCGCGCTGCGAGCCGAAGACGTGTTCGGCGAGGCCCAGGTCGACGGTGTTGTAGACGCCCCGGTGGGGATCCACGGGATCGTCGCGGCGGTCCTGCACCAGGTTGATGGAGACCATGCCCACGCGCACGGCCTGGGAAAGTTCCGGGATGAGGAACGGCGTCACCTTCAGATCGCTGACGCTCACCCGCCGGTAGGCCAGCCGATAGAAAAGCGTGGTGGCGCGGGTGAGCCGCTGGGAGAGCTGCGCCGAGCCTTCGAGACGTGTGTAATTAAAAGTGCGGATGTCTTTGGAGTTGTCAAATAGTCCGGTAAAGGAAACACCCAATTTGTCGTTATCGTGGAAGTGCGGCCAGGAGTAGTTGAGCAAGGCGCGTTGCTCGATGGTAGAGATCCGCGTGCGCAGGCTGATGGTGTGCGCCAGCCCCCAAAGGTCGGCGCGAGAGAAATCGAGTGAGACGCGCGGGGCAAAGCCGGTAGCTCCGGCGGGAGCGTCCAGGCAATCGTTACAACCACCGATGCGTCCAAATTGAGCGCCCACGCCCAAGGCCAGCGAGTAGCGCCGCGCTTCATCCAGTTGGTAGAGCACGTATTTGGTGTTCGTCGCGCCGTCGGGGTCCTGAATGGCCGCATCGACGCGCGCGAAGACGCCCAGGTCGTATAGCTTTCGCTGGGTTTCGGTGACCTCGGTAGGAGACAGCGGGTCGCCTGGATTGAGCGTCAGGCGGCGGTTCACCAGGCTGGGGCGGGTGTTGGTGAGGTTGCTGATGAGCACCTGCCGGACGAACTGCTGTTGGCCTTCATGGATAATGTAGTGCAAGTCCACGTGGTTGGGCTGCGCGGCCGGCTGGGAATTCCACTCGAAGGTGGCCTTGGCGAAGCCCTTGTCGAAGTACTGTGCCAGGATGGTGTCGCGATCCACGGCGACGGTATATTCGCTGAATGGCTGGCCCTGGATGGAGCTGAGGGCACCGAGTACGGCAGCCCGGTCCAGGTGTTCGAGGCCATCCACCTCGAGACTGCTTACGAAAGATTGCGGGCCTTCCTGAATTTCCAGGAATACGGCGAGTTGCCCGGATTTGCCGCGGTAGTTGTCCTCGGTGTGGGAGGTGACCTTCACCTCGCGGAAGCCATTCGACTGGTACAGGTTCACGATGGAATCGTGGTCGCGGCGCAGCAGGCTTTCACTGTAGCGGCCGTGCGGAAATTGCAGGAACGAAGCCACCTGCAGGTACATGCGCTCGCGAATGGCTTCCGCGCCGAAATATTTATTGCCGCCGATCACGATGGCCACCAGTTTGTGCCGGGGGCCGGGGTTGACGATGTAGTCGATGGTCGCCTGGTCGTTGAGAACGCGTTGCGGCTTGAACGCCACGGCGGCTTCGAAAAAGCCCTCGGATTGCAGGTAGTCGCGCAGATTATGCTCGCCCTCCAGTAACAGGTCGTCATCCACGGCGTGCTCTTCGAAGACGGGGATATAACGCTGCAACAGCCCTTTGGAGATCTTGGCGCCGATGGCATTGACCTGGATGCGCGGGCCGGACTCGATCCGCAACGTGGGCAGGGCGGTGTTGGTAGCCGGGTCGTACTTCATGGATTCCAGGGAGACGCGGGCTTCCAGGCGGTCCTCGCGCTGGTAGAGTTGGCGCACGCTATCGAGTCCCTGGCGCACGCGAGTGTCGGTCATGGGCTTCCAGGTGTGGAGAATCCAGCGGCGGAACTTGGTGGCCGTCAAGATGCGCCGGGGGTCGAGTTTCACGTCGCCGAGGAGCACGGGTGCGGTGAATCGCGCGCGCGGCCCGCTCGAGACGTCGAAGCGGATGTTGATCTGTTGATCGGAGTTGTCGTATTCGAACGAGGGCTTGATCTGGCTGCGGAACAGGCCGTTGGATTCCATCAGGCGTTGTTGGGCCGCCGCGGCCTCCTGCATCTTGAGATCGGTGTACGGCTGCCCCAGGTCGAGAGCCGAGGCATTTTCCAATTGTCCGGGCCGCGGCGGATTGGAGATCTTGCCGGTGGCGGTGACGGCTCCAATAAACCAACTGTTCTTGGTGAGGAAGCGTACGATTACGCCGTCCTTGGTCCCGTCATTATAAGGTTGGGCATCCACCTGGATATCGGCGTAGCGGCCGGTGGCGAAGAGACGCTCGATGCTGGTGCGCACATCGGCCAGGCGCAGGGGCTGGCCGAGTTGCAGCGGGAGGATGTCGTGCAACTCGGAAGGGTCGAGGGGCTGCTCTTTGGGGTCGAATTGAATCGTGAGAACCTGCATGCCCTCATACTTCCGAACTTGGGCTGGAAGCGTGGCGGGTTGGACCGCGAGCAACAGGATGGCGCAGGCAAAGTGGGCGAGCGTCGGGCGCACCATCCTCATGATAACGTAAGCGGTTCGGAGCAATTTTGCTACCATCGGGGACATGAACGCGGCGGAGCGCCTACGCTATTCGCGCCAAATACTTTTCCGGGGGATCGGCGAGCGAGGGCAGGAAGCGCTGCTGCGGTCCCACGCGGTGGTGGTGGGTTGCGGCGCGCTGGGCAGTTTTCATGCCGCGGCGCTGGCGCGGGCGGGAGTGGGCCGGCTCACCATTATCGACCGGGACTACGTGGAGGCCGGCAACCTGCATCGCCAATGGCTGTTCGAGGAGAGCGACGCGGCGGAATCGCTGCCCAAAGCCGTGGCTGCCGAGCGGCGCATCGCGCGGATTAATTCCAGCGTGCAGACGCGCGGCATCGTGGCCGACCTGACGGCTTCCAACGCTGAGGAACTGCTGGGCGAGGCCGGCGCGATCCTCGATGGCACCGACAATTTCGAGGCGCGGTACCTGGTGAACGATTTCGCGGTGAGCCGCGGGATTCCGTGGATCTATGGCGCGGCGGTGGGCAGTTACGGCTTGGCCATGCCGGTGATTCCGGGGCGGACGGCCTGCCTGCGCTGCGTGTATCCCGATCCGCCGGCGGGGGCGCAGCCCACTTGCGAGACGGCCGGAGTGTTGAACGCGATCGTTTCGGCGGTGGCGTCGATTCAGGTAGCCGATGCGCTGAAGATTCTCTGTGGCTGCGCATCACAGGTGCAGCCGCGGATTACCACCATCGACGTTTGGTACGGCGGCATCCGGCAGATCGAAGCGACGCCGCCCGACCCGGAGTGTCCCACCTGCGGGCGGCGGGAATTTCCGTATCTGGACGAGCGGCGCAGACCGCCGGTAACACTGTGCGGCCGTAATGCCGTACAAGTGCACGAGCGCGAGCGGCCCATCGACCTGGCGGAGTTGAAAGCGCGGCTGGAGCCCTTGGGCGAAGTGCGCGCCAACCAGTTCGCGCTGCGATTTCTGATTGCGCCGTACGAGATGACGGTGTTCCCGGATGGCCGCGCGATTGTCAAAGGGACCAGCGACGAAGGGGTGGCGCGGAGTTTGTATGCGCGGTATGTGGGGAATTGAACGTGGGGGACGAGGAACGCCGATGAACTCGGCATAGGCGTTAAAATAGGGCCCCTGCCACGATCACATCGGCTGCGCGCGATCCGGTCTGTTGTAAACTTCCCAGAATCGCTCTTCAGGGCGGCAAAGATTGCGGAAACCGTTTTGCGCACCGTCGGCGAACCCGCGCAGCTTCGCCTGACCGCCGACCGGACCTCGCTTAGGGCCGACGGTCAGGACCTCTCATTCATCAAGGTGGAAACCGTGGACGCAAACGGTGAGCCGCACCCGAACGCGGAGCACCAGGTGACCTTCAGTGTCAAGGGCCCGGGGATCATTGCGGCCGTGGGGAGCGGGGACATGACAAACGAGGAACCCTACCAGGGCAATCGGCGCAGGCTGATTCACGGGAAGGCGCTCGTTGTCGTCCAAACCTTACGAACGGTGGGCACCCTCACCCTTACCGCCGCTGCTCCAGGACTCAAGGCGGCCACCCTAAATGTCAACGTCGTGCCGGCGAAAGTTTAGCTGACCTCCTTCTCCCTAGCGGACTCCTCTGAGTGGGAGAGGAGCTTGCAGGTCTGAGTGAAAAGGGCGGGCCGAAGCGAAAGGAGCCCGCATGACACGCACCGCCGCCGCCCCTAAGAGCCAAAAACAAAAAAACACCGAACGAACCCAATTTCCCCTCAAACCCCATGAAAGGAGGGAACTCCCAGGGAATCGTCATCCCCAAAACCGGTACTTGCGCAACTGGGTCTGGACGCAAAGGCGGGAGTGGAAATGACCATTGAGGATGGCGCACTGGTGCTGCGCAGGCCCGCGAGCCCTGCCCGCACAGGTTGGGCCGAGGCTGCCAGGAGTATCGCGGACGCCGGCGACGACCGACTCGTGATGGGCGAATTTGGTAATGCGGAAGATTCGGAGTTGGTCTGGTGACGCGTGGAGAGATTTGGCTGGTGAATCTTGATCCCACCATCGGGAGCGAAATCAGGAAGACACGCCCGTGCGTGGTGGTGTCCCCGTCCGAAATGCACGATCATCTGCGCACCGTGTCTGCGGCACGCGTATCGGCAAGGAGACCGTCGACGAAGTGGCCGCGCGGTCACTTCCGATTTGAAGGCTATTCTGCGGCATTTCGGCGAGTCCCTTGAGGCCGGGAGCTCCAGTGCAGGCGTGTTTCTGGTGAAGCGGCATGCACCGGTGGCGGATGGTATTGAGGCGCTGCCGCTCGTTTGGGCGGCTTCGGATCAGAACGAGTGGAGGGATCGAATCCTGGTTCCGGAGCCGTAACGGTGCGTCGGGCCTCGCGCTTGGCTACCCAAAGGTGGACGCGTCTCGATTTTTTGGGATAATGGTTAAGTGCCAAGCTGCGAATGATGGAAGAGATTCGGCGTAAGGTCCAGCGGCAAGAGTACGAGTACTCGTTACACGCAGCGAACCAGAGCATTCTGCGCCACATCGCGCGGCGGGAAGTGGAAGAAGCGTTTGAGAGCGGTATGGTGATTGAAGATTACGCGAGTGACAAGTACGGCCCAAGTTGTTTGGTCTTTGGTTACACCAAGGGAGGGAGAGCGCTCCACGTCCAGTGTACCCATCCGGTCCGGTTTCGAATCAAGATCATCACCGTTTACGAGCCTGATCCCGCGGAGTGGATTGGGTTTATGAAGAGGAGACCGCAATGAGTTGCGATGTTTGTGCTCTCGGTGAGCGTGGCCCCCAATTGATTCGTTACAGTTTGTCGATGAACGACCGCCTGATCTTGGTCGACCACGTGCCGGCTGAAGTCTGCAATCGCTGTGGTGAGGTAACCCTGAGCCCTGATGTTGTTGAACGATTGCAGCAAACCGTTTGGCAACAGGAGCCCCCATCCAGGGTTATCGAGACGCCGGTCTACGAGTTCGCATAGGTCGGCTTAGCTTGACATGGGGCGTTCGGCTTCGGGAAGGACGTGGCTCCCAGTCTGGATACGTTTCGAACCTTTGTGGCCGAAAACCGCTTTTGGTCGAACTCATGGCTTATGTAGTTCAATCCGTTATCAGTCGGATCATGTTGGCTGACCAGGCTGGGTGCTCAGGCGGGATGCGTCTCGAACTCGGCGTCTTCGGGACGTGGCACCCCGGCAGTTGACACCCTGTGAAGGGAGCCGTACCATCCAGGTTTGAGGCCGATCTCCGAGACCTATCGTTATATCGTCCGATCGGCGGGCGTGCGGAGAGGGAACCCGATAGTGGAAGGTACCCGGATTGCCGTCCACGACGTCATTGGCTTGCTTCAGAATGGCGAAACGATTGACACGTTGACGGCAAACTGCTTCCCACAATTGGCCAGATCTCAGGTTTACGAGTGCCTTGCCTACTATGAAGACCATCGAGGGGAGATCGACTTGCTCGTTGCCAGGCAGATGGCGGCGCCGGCTTCAGAGTGAAGTTTTTGCTCGACCACGACGTGCCAGACGATCTGAGCTACTTGCTCGAGGAACTCAACCACGAAGTCACGCTCCTGCGTAAAGCCCTTCCCGGCAATTCCTCCGACGAAGCCGTCCTCCAGTTTGCCCACGAGCGTGGTTGTGTGCTATTGACTTGCAACCGGAACGACTTTCTCCGTCTTGCAACGGCGAGGCCACATCACGGCATCGTCATGTCATCCGCCGTCGAACCCGAGCAGACGAGCGGGCTGCGTTACTTCGTCTGGTGGAACGTGCTGGCGAAACTGGTCTCCGACACAACGTAAACTTCGCCTAATCGACGGCGATGCCTCCGCCGAATCCAGGACTCTTCCGTTGCTCCCGACGACTCTGCAAGTGTTTATCCAGGGTCGTTATGGCCCTCAGCACGCAGCGACGGTTCGATCCCAAGGAGGATTCGAACCTGAGAAGAAAGGCATTGACGGTCGGGCTGTGCGGAAGCCCAGCGTTATCAACAAGGGAACGTTTGGCTCGCCAGAAACCCGGTATAAAACGACCTCTCCTGGGCGCAAGTTATTGAATCTAAAAGGCGAATAGGTGGGATGAGAGAGAGGGGCAGTTGACAGCCATTCCTTCGGTACGCGCAGAGAGTTGCGGCCCTTGCTTTTGCAAGAAAAAAGTGGTATTTTTTCTTGCAGGATGAGGCCCCTGTGACTGACCGATCGACCGAAGAAAAAGCTCTTCGCAGGATTCACGGCAACGGAGGAAGATGGGCGTTTTCCGCACGGGACATCGCCGACCTCGGAAGCCGCCCGACGGTCGACTCGGCACTCCATCGTTTGGAGCGCAAAGGTTCCATTCGCCGGGTGATTCGTGGAATCTATGATCGCCCCCAATTCAGTGAGGTGCTCTCGACAGAATTGAGCCCAGACCTCGACCAGGTGGCACAAGCGCTCGCGCGCAAATTCGGTTGGAGAATCCAACCGAGCGGAGCCGTCGCACAGAACCTGCTCCGCCTCTCCACGCAGGTGCCCGCACGTGCAGTCTACCTGTCGGATGGCCCGAACCGCTCGTACAAAGTCGGACGCACTGCCCTTGTTTTCGATCACGCTGCCCTGAAAGAGGCCGGCTTCAAACTTCCTGAAAGCCGACTCATCGTCCAGGCGCTCAAGTCTCTGGGACAAGAGCACGTCACTCCAGAAGTCATTTCGACGATCCGCGCATGGTTGGCGCCCAATCTACGGGCGCGGGTGCTAGCCGACACCGAGACCGCGACTGGATGGGTGTACGCCGCACTCAGGCGGATCGCGGGGAAGGACACCGATGGATCGAGTCGCGAATCTGCCGGCTAAACAACGGGCGGAGCTTTTCCAGGAAGCTGGCTTCCGTCGTGGCACCGGATCGGCCGTGACCGAGAAGGACTTCTGGGTTTGCTGGGTCCTGAAGAGGCTCTTTGCCGATCCGGCCATCAAGGAGCACATCGTTTTCAAAGGAGGCACAACCCTCTCGAAGGTCTTCGGCATCATCGAGCGCTTCTCGGAGGACGTGGATCTTGTCCTGGACTGGCAACTTTTGGGTTTCGGTGAGGGCTTGGAAAACCCGTATCAGGAGTTCGGGTCGAACACCAAGCAAGACCAGTTTAATAAGCGTTTCAACGAGAAGGCCGCCGAGTATATTGCCGGCGAACTGTTGCCGCGTCTCTGTTCGATCTGCGCGGTGTGCCCGCAGGTCACCGCTGCTATCGATACCCGCGATGCTCAAGCCATTGAAGTCGCGTACCCGGCGGCCTTCTCAGAAACTTACCTTCGGCCCAACGTGCGTCTGGAGATTGGCCCGCTCGCGTCTTGGGTTCCATCGGCACCACATGTGATCCGGCCCTATGCGGCAGACCTCTTTCCGGAACTCTTCGCGGACCCAGCCTGTCCTGTGGTGGCGATTGCCGCCGAGCGGACGTTCTGGGAGAAAGCCACAATCCTTCATCAGCAGGCGCACCGCACCGGCGTGATGCTCCCGCGATACTCGCGTCATTATTACGATCTCCACCGACTCGCGCACAGTCCGGTCAAGGATGCCGCCCTGCACGCATTGGACCTTCTGAGGGATGTCGTCGAATTCAAGCAGCGGTTTTACCCGTGCGGGTGGGCCAACTATGTACAGGCCCGACCTGGAACGTTTAAGCTGATGCCAAGCGCGCCGCACCGCCGCGATTTAGAGAAGGACTACGATGCCATGCGGGTGATGATCTTCGGTGAAGCCCCGCCATTTGCCCGCATCATCGAGACCCTGGCAGGACTGGAAGAAGAGATCAACCAGAAATAGTAAGTCGCCACCGGTTGTCCTGCGAGGCGGTGTGGCGACAAACAGCGCTGGGATTAGCTCCAGCCCGGAACAAGAGGAAGCGGATCTTGCGGGCCTACAACCGCGTCGCCGGCGGAATCCGCAATTCCGGCAACGCCGACCAGTTTGAAATCGGCGCTTTGGCCGCCCAGGAATTCTGCTTCAAACCGTCATTCTTACGATTGACAGCTTTTGTTTGTTGACAGCCCCGTCCAACGCGGGCACCCAAGGCGCTTTTGTGCGAAATCAGCGCCGGGAGATCGAAGAAGATCCGCCTTTTCGTCCTGTCGTAGCATGACTTTGCAAGTCATAACATGACGCTGGCGCCGCACCCTGTCAACCGCATAAACAAAATTAATAGGCAGATAACGTAAGAGGCGGGCATTTCGGCGTGTTTTGGCGTATTTCTGGGGCCCGGCAGCCGGATTCTAGCAATCCACTATTCCATTTATTTTCAGTTAGTTACGGCCACACGAAATCTTGTTGACGGTCCCGTCCAACGTGCTCCCCCAGGTAGGATTCGAACCTACGACTATTCGGTCCACAGCCGAACGGCGTATAACTCGCCTCGCGCAAGCCTGAAAGGAGTGGATACCTGGGGCCTTGGCGGTGTTGGACGCGCGGCGACGCTCCGTGACGGGGCCGTGGACGCCGCACCCCAGCCCAAACCCTGGGCTAGCCGCATCGGATAGGTCCCGAAACTACTGGGACACATCCGGTGCGGGTTTTCCTTTGCACTGAAAGAGTCTGGGGCCGCCGATCAACGCCGATGAACGCCGATAAAAACAGGACGTCGTTTTATCGGCGTTCATCCGCGGCTTAAAATCTCTTCGCAGAAATCTTCGAACTCTATTTCCTTTCCTGCCAATCCCGCCCGCGCGGCGCCCCCCGGGCCAGGCGCGCCGCTGTGCTATTTCTGAAGGCGAAAGGAACCCGCATGACCCGTACCGCCGCCGCTCCTGAAAGCCAAAAACAAAAAATACCGAACGAACCCAATTTTCCCTCGAACCCCATGAAAGGAAACCCGCTTGCCATCCCGCACTCGAACCGGCGCGTTACCACGGGCTCCCGCGAGTCCACCAGCTCAAGCTGCGTTCGTATTGCCGAAGCGAAAGGACCTCGCCAACCCGCACCGCCGCCGCCCTTCAAAGCCCACAAACAAAAATCACCGAACGAACCCAATTTCCCCTCGAACCCCATGAAACCAAACCCGCTTGCCATCCAGCCATCAAACCCAAAAAGGGCGCCTCTTGCCGTCCGCGTTATACTGAAAGCTCCCGTGCAAGACTTCATTCGGATTCGCGGTGCGCGAGTCCACAACCTGAAGAACATTTCGCTTTCTATTCCCCATAACCAACTCACCGTGGTGACCGGTGTTTCCGGGTCGGGGAAGTCGTCGCTGGCCTTCGACACCATCTACGCCGAGGGGCAGCGGCGCTATGTGGAATCGCTCTCGGCCTACGCGCGCCAATTCCTGGAGCGCATGGAAAAGCCCGAGGTCGACGAGATCGATGGCATCGCGCCGGCCGTCGCTATCCGGCAGAAGAATACCACGCGGAATCCGCGTTCCACCGTCGCTACTTCCACCGAGTGCTACGATTTTCTTCGCCTCCTCTACGCCCGCGTGGGCCAGACCTTTTGCCCCAACTGCGGCACGCGGATCCGCAAGGACACCGTCGACGAAGTGGCCGCGCGCCTCCTCGAATTGCCGCCGGGGTCGCGCTGGTACGCGCTCTTCGCGTGCGGCGAACACCTCAGTGTGGAGTCCCTGCGCGACCATCTTTTCGAACTCCGCAAGAAGGGCTTCAATCGCCTCTTCCAGTCCGGCAAAATCTTCGAGTTTTCCACCCCCGAATCGCTGCTCGACGTCGATTTCTCGAAGCCCGTGTTCCTGTTGGTGGACCGCCTGGCTATCGGGCCCGATCTGCACCAGCGCCTCGTCGATACCGTCGAAATCTGCTACCGCGAGACCGGCGAAGTGATCTTCGAAAGCGCCGCGGACGGCCAACAACTGCGCTTCAACCAGAAGTTTCAGTGCAAGACGTGCCTCCTGGAGTTCGCCGAGCCCGAGCCCATCCTCTTCAGTTTCAACTCGCCCGTGGGCGCCTGCCCGCGCTGCCAGGGCTTCGGCAACACCATCGATTTCGACATGGACCGCGTCATCTCCGACCGCACTCTCTCGCTCGCCGATGGCGCGGTCGATCCCTGGACCAAGCCGAAGCACCGCTCCTGGCTGGCCAACTTTCAGAAGCACGCCAAGGGCGCCGTCCGCCTGCGCACGCCATTTTGCGATCTGACCGAAGGCGAGCGCGAAATCGTCGACTCCTTCATCCGGCGATTTTTCGACCATCTGGAAACCAAAAAGTACAAGCTGCATGTGCGCGTCTTCCTGAGCCGCTATCGCGGCTATGCGCTGTGCCCCGAATGCAAGGGCGCGCGCTTGCGCAAGGAGGCGCTCTACGTGCGTGTCGGCGGGAAGAATCTGGCCGATATCGCGCGCATGAACATCGCCGAGGCGCATGAGTTTTTCGGCGCGCTCGCACTTAGCCCGGAAGAGACCGCCATCGCGGCCAAGATCCTGGTGGAGATCCGCCAGCGCCTGAAGTTCCTCAACGACGTGGGGCTCGATTACCTCACGCTCGACCGGCTCTCGGCCACGCTCTCCGGCGGCGAGGCCCAGCGCATCCAACTGGCCACCAGCCTGGGCTCGCGCCTGGTGGGCGCCTGCTACGTGCTCGACGAGCCTTCCATCGGCTTGCACACCCGCGACACCGGGCGGCTCATCCGCATCCTCGAAGAATTGCGCGAACTCGGCAACACCATCCTGGTGGTGGAGCACGACCCCGACGTGATGCGCGCCGCCGACCACATCGTGGACCTTGGCCCCGGTGCCGGCGAGCTCGGCGGCAACATCGTCTTCGAAGGCACGCTGGACGCCCTGACGACCCGCGCCGCCGGGTCGCTGACCGCGCGCTACCTGTCGGGCGACCTGCGCGTTTCGGCCCCGCGCGAACGGCGTCCGATGAACCCGCGCCGCACCTTGCGCGTCCTCGGCGCGCACACCCACAACCTCAAGAACATCGACGTGGAGATTCCGCTCGGCATGATGGTGGCCGTTACCGGCGTTTCCGGCTCCGGCAAATCGACGCTGGTGCACGACGTGCTCTTCCGTTCGCTCGAAGCCTTGCACAAATCGCGCGACACGCAAACCGAATCGGCCGCCGACGTGGTGGATACGGAGATGGCCGCGGAGATGGCCGCGGCGCCGCGGTTGGCCTGCCGGAAGATCGAGGGCGCGGAACGCATCACCAGCACCGTAATGATCGACCAGTCGCCGATCGGCCGGACGCCGCGTTCCAACCCGGTCACCTACATCAAGGCGTTCGACCTGATCCGCGGCCTGTTCGCCTCCACCCGCGAAGCCGAGAAGCGCGGCTACACCGCCGGCCACTTCTCCTTTAACGTTCCCGGCGGCCGCTGCGAGGTTTGCCAGGGCGATGGCACGGTAACCGTGGAGATGCAATTTCTGGCGGACGTGGAACTGCTCTGCGAGGACTGCAAGGGCACGCGCTACAAGAGCGGCATCCTGGAAATCCGCTACAGCGGCCTCAATATCCACGAGGTGCTGAAGCTCACCGTGCGCGAGGCCATGCTTTTCTTCCATGCCGCGCCGCGCCTGGTGCACAAGTTGAAGGTGCTGGACGACGTGGGGCTGGGCTACCTGCGGCTGGGTCAATCGGCCACCACGCTCTCCGGCGGCGAGGCGCAGCGCGTCAAACTGGCGTCGCACCTGGCGCTGGCAAGTTGTGCCGGAACGCTGTTCATTTTCGACGAGCCGACCACCGGTCTGCATTTCGACGACATCGCCAAACTGCTGGCGGCCTTCCAGCGGCTGATCGAGAACGGCGGCAGCCTGATCGTCATCGAGCACAATCTCGACGTGATCAAGGCTGCCGACTGGGTGATCGACCTGGGGCCCGATGGCGGCTGGCGCGGGGGCCGCGTGGTGGCCGCGGGAACGCCGGAAACCGTGGCGGGCGTGGCGGAGTCGTATACCGGGCACTACCTGCGCGGCCTGTTGGAGCGCTAAAATCTACTTGGAGGTCCGATGAGGTCCATTCTGTTACTCGCCTGTTTGCCGGTCTGCATGATGGCGGCGCCGGCTCTGGGAATCGTCAAGCCGGCCCTTGCCCAATCGGATGGCGGCGATGCGCTTCCCGCCGGATTCAAACACACCGCCGGGGAGACGATGTTCTTCACGTGCAACCTTTCCGGCTTTACCAAGTCGCCCGAAGAACAGATTAATCTGACTTACTCGGTGCAAGCCTTCGACCCCAAGGGCGTACCGGTGGCGGAAATCTATAAGGGCGAAGCCAAGGAAGAAGTCGGCCCGCAGGATAAGAACTGGCTGCCGAAGATAGAAACACAAATCGTGCTGCCCGATATCCTGCGGCCGGGAAGTTACAAGATCGTAGTCAAGGTGGACGATCTGTTGGCTAAGACATCCGCCGATCTGACCGTGCCTTTCGACGTGGTCGGCGTCGATGTCGCCCCCAGCGCCGCGCTGGCGGCCAAGAATTTTCGCTGGTATCATAACGAGGACGAACCGCGGGCCATGAGCCAGCCCATCTATCACGCCGGCGATAACATGTATATGAAATTCGACATGACCGGCTTCAAGTATGGAGAGAACAATAAGGTGGACGTGAGCTATGTCGCCTCGCTGGTGCTGGAAAACGGCAAGACCATCTGGACACAACCGGACCCGGCCAGCGAGCAGAGCGAATCCTTCTACCCCAAACCGTATGTCACCGGAGAATTCGGCATCTCCTTGCAGAAGGATTTTAAACCCGGAACTTACACCATGGCGGTAGCGGTGAAAGACGCCATCGGCAAGCAGACCTACCAGGGTAAGTTTCAATTCATCGTGCAGTAAGCCGGCCCGAAGCCTTCCCGCGGTGCCGGCCCGCGCGGACCGCCGGGATGAGTCTCGGCGCCGCGGACAGAGCAAGAGGCTTCTGCCGCCGCTGTAGTTCTTCTTATCCGTGTTCATCGGTGGCCGGTAATTATTCCGAGAAAGACTGGAGAACCTCTTGCAAAACTCAGCGCAAAAACGAGGAAATCTCGGCGTCGTTGGCGACTGAATTGCGTCCCGGGGTCCCAATTGTGGTGTTTGGCGGGGAAACCACAATGCGTTGGAAACTCGATTTTGCAGGCACGTGGTCGGCAGCGGACTTCAAAACAAGCATGTTTTGATTTGTTTCAATCACTTAGTGGAGTTTTACAAGAGGCTCTGGAGTAAGGCGGCACACTGGGATTAGCCACCGGGGAACACCGATACAGGGCCGCCCGTACTAGCATCGGCGAGCCGGCCCGTGCTTCCGATTGACCTTGCCACCCACCAATCGACGAATCGCGGCGCACGGAATCGGCTTCCACCGCTCCCCTTCCGTCCAACCGCTCCGCAATCGTTTTGATTGGACGCATGGTACCATCCCGGAACCGTTCCTCCCAACCACCGAGGGCGGAACGGCGACCGCCTGCTATTCTCTATAGAGGTATGGGAGTCTCCAAAACGTGATAGGACTTCGCTTCGGCACCCTCCTCTGTCTGGGGGCGCTTCTTCTTCCCGCGCAGGAACTCAGAGAGTATGAAAGCAAGGTCACCGAGTTCACGCTGTCGAACGGCCTGCATTTCATTCTCTTGGAGCGGCATCAGGTTCCCGTCGTCTCGTTCCGCACGTATGTGAACGCCGGATCGGCCCAGGACCCTGCCGGCCAGACCGGATTGGCCCACATGCTCGAGCGGCTGGCGTTCAAAGGCACGGAGAGCGTCGGGACCGGGAACTGGGCGGCGGAGAAGAAGGCATTGGAGGATTTGGAAGCGGCTTACGATCGCCTGGAACAGGAACGCAACCAGGGTCTGAGGGCCAACCCAAGCAAGATCGCATTGCTCGAAGCCGACGTGGGTGCGGCCTCGGCCGCGGCCCTCAAAGAGCAAAACCCCGGCGAGTTTGCCCGCGCCATCCAGGAAAATGGCGGCGTGGGCGTGAGCTGCCATGCCACACCCGACTCCATCGAAACCTCCTACGATCTGCCCTCCAACCGCATCGAGCTCTGGTTCCTTTTGGAGTCGCAGCGTTTGGCGCACCCCGTATTCCGCGACTTTTACACCGAGCGTCAACTGGCACGGGCCGAGATCCGCAATACCGTGGAATCCAGAGCGCTCCCCAAACTGCAGCAGGCCCTGCTGGCCACCGCCTTCGCCGCCATCCCCTATCGCAATCCCGTGCTCGGATGGCCCAGCGATGTCGCGAACCTGCGGCCCTCCGGCGCCAAGGCCTTCTTCGACACCTATTACGTGCCCGGCAACATCGTCATCGCGATTGTCGGAGATGTGGACCCGGCCAATGCCCGGCGCCTCGCCGACCGTTACTTCGGCGCCATCCCCGCGAAACCGCTCCCGCCCTTGATGCATACCGCGGAGCCGCCAATGGGGCCGAAATCAGTGGCTCTGTGGGCCGACACCCAGCCGCTCCTGCTGATCGGGTATCAGCGGCCTGGCGACACTTCCCGCGACGACGCGGCATTCGACCTCATCCGCATGATCCTCGCGGACGGCCGGACCGGCTGGATGTACAACGATCTGGTGGAAGAGAAGCGGATCGCCCAGGGCGTGGAAGCCATCGCCACCTTTCCCTCCGGCCGCTACGTCAACCTGTTCGTGCTCACCGTGATCCCCGCCAGGGATCACACCCTCGAAGAGAACCGGAAGGCCCTGGACGACCTGTTGGCCCGGTTTGAATCCAAGCCGGTGGATGCCGGGACGCTGGCGCGCGTGAAGAACATGGTCCGCGGCCGGATAGCCCGGCGCCTGGGCAGCAACCAGCAGCTTGCCGCCTTGCTCCCCTCCTATTACGTAACCTACGGCGATTGGCGCAAGCTCTTCACCGTCGCCAACGACTTCGACCACCTGACGGCCGAAGAGCTGCAGCGCGTAGCCGTGCAGTACTTCATTCCGGCCAACCGGACGATCGCCTACATTACGAATGTGGCGCAACCGGTTACCTTGCCGTCCGGCCCGGGAGGTCCCCAATGATCCGCGGCGCGGCACTTCTCGCCATGGCGGCTTCCGCCGCTCTGGCGCAAACCACCCCCAAGCCGGCGCCAGCCACCGCTCGCAAGCCCGCGGCGGCGGCCGGGCTTCCAAACTATACCGAGCTGAAATACCCGGAACTCCGGCCGATCGCCGCTCCCGCCGTGGACACCGTCGTATTACCTAACGGGATGCGGCTGTTGCTGCTCGAAAACCACGAGCTGCCGCTGATCGACGGGACCGTGCTGGTGCGGACCGGAAGCGCGTTCGATCCTCCCGAAAAAATCGGCCTGGCGGCGCTCGCCGGGCAAATGATGCTGGAAGGCGGTACCCCCGGCAGACCCGCGGACGGCCTGATCCGGCGGTTCCAGGACAAGGGTGCGGAGATCGACGGCGCCGTCTCGGATAACAGCTTGTCGATTTCCTTCTCGGCGCTGAAGGAGAACGCCAATGAGGTGCTGGACGCGCTCAAGGACGCCCTCATGGCGCCCGAATTCCCACAGGACCGGCTGGATTTCGCCAAAGCGCGCATGCGCAACGCCATTGCCCATCGCAACGACGATGGGGCCGCCATTCTGCGGCGCGAGTTCATCGCCACGGTGTACGGGAAAAATACCCCCTACGGTACGCAAATCGAATACGCCACCGTGGACCGGATCAACCGCGGCGACCTGGTCGCCTTCTACCAGCGCTATTTCTTTCCCGCGAACCTGATGCTGTCGCTCGAAGGCGATTTCGACACGGCTGCGATGAAGACCCGGATCGCGGCCCTGTTCGACGACTGGAAGTCCGAACAACCAGCCGTGCCGGAATTCCCCAAGGTGAACATGGTGAGCGCTCCCGGGAAGTTCCTGGCGGTGAAAAAAGACGTCACGCAGGCGTTCTTCGCAGTCGGCCAACTGGGTGGCGACTACCTGGATAAGGACTACCCGGCGTTGCAAATTATGGCGGACATCCTGGGCGGTGGACCACAGGGCCGGCTCAACCGGCGGTTGGCCGGCGAGGCGACTACGCTGTCGGCCACCTGGACCGCGGGCTTCGGCCATCCCGGGCTGTTCCAGGTGAGGGGCAGCGCCGACCCGTTCCGCACCACGCAAGTCCTGCAGGCCGTTTTTCAGGAGTTGAACGACATCCGCGCCTCGCAGGTGACCGAACAGGAACTCAAGACAGCCAAGGCGTCGGCGATCGCTAGCATGGTGTTTGCCTACGACAACCAGTTGTCCGTCCTGCCCCGGCTCTCCCAATTCGAATACTTCCACTTCCCCAAGGATTACACCCGGCAATACCAGCAGGCTCTGGAGGGGGTCACGCGCGCCGACGTGCTGCGGGTGGCCAAGGAGCGGCTGGATCCCGCGCACATGACCACCGTCGTGGTCGCCAACCCGGTGGCCTTTGAGTTGCCGTTGGAATCGCTGGGTGGACCGGCCGTGATTCCCATCGACTTGACCATTCCTCCCCCCAAGCCGGAAGCGGCTTTGGGAGATCCGGCCAGCCAGCGGCTCGGCAAACAGCTTCTGGCGCGCGCCCAACAAGCCATGGGCGGAACCGATAAGCTGGCCGCGGTAACCGACTATGTTCAGGAACTCGCTTACCAACTCGACGTCGGCGCCGGCGGTGCCCAGTCCTCCATGACGGAGCGCTGGCTTGCCCCCGGCTACTTGCGGCAGGACAACGTCCGGGCCGACGGCAAGATCTCGGTCTACTGCGATGGCAAAACGGGCTGGGCCGCCTCCACCACCACACACTCCTCGGCCGCCTTGCTCGGCGTCCAGTTGAAACAGGTGCAGAGCGATCTGTTCCGCATCCTTTTTCCTCTGCTGTTGAGCGACCGCACGCCCGGCCGGAAGGTGAACGCACTGGACGATCGTACGGTGGAAATCAGCGACGGCGCCGGCCAGATCGTAAGAGTAGTCTTCGACCCCGGCGCCGGCCTCCTCGAAAGCGTACTGTATGACATGCCCACGGCGAACGGCTTGGTCTCCGTGATCGACACCTATTCGGACTACCGGGACGTGGGTGGATTGAAGCTCCCCTTCAAGGACACCACTACCGTGGCCGGCCAGAAGTATCAGGAAGTGACCACCAGGAACATGCGGATCGATACCGGGCTCAAAATTCAGGACTTGGAAAAGCGGCCATGAAACCGGGCGTGGTTTTGAAACCTGTTGTATTCCTCCTGCTGGGATACTGTGCCCTGATGGGCGCCGCTCCGCCGGCCGAGACGGCGGCGGAGCGCGGCAAACGCGTGGTCTACGAAGCCCTGCAGGCGCTCGGCGGCGACGCATTCCTGCATATGAACGACCGGATCGAATCCGGCCGGGCTTATTCCTTCTACCGGGAACGGATCTCCGGGCTTTCCATCGCCAGGATCTATACGCGCTACCTCGCTCCCCTGCCGGGCGTGCCGGAAGTGCGCGAGCGGGAGAACTTTGGCCTCCATGAAGACAGTGCCGTCCTGTTGACGGAGGCCGGCGGTTGGGAGATCACGTTCCGCGGAGCGCGTCCGCTGGAAGACGTACGCTACGCCAACTATAGAGAGAGCACTCTGCGCAACGTTTTCTATATTCTGCGGCAGCGGTTGCAAGAGCCCGAGTTGTCGTTCTACTCGCGAGGCTCCGATATGCTCGAAAACCGGCCGGTGGAAATTGTCGATATCACCGATGCCGCCAATAACACCGTGACCGTCTATTTCGACCAGCGCGGCAAACTGCCGGCGCGCCAGACCTTCCGGCGCCGCAACGAACAATTCCACGATTTCGACGACGAAGTGACCCTCTTTGGCCTATACCGCAACGTCGGCGGCGGGGTGATGTGGCCCTGCAATATTCGACGCGAGCGCAACGGCGAGAAGATATACGAGATGTTCTCCGACACGGTGGAAATCAATAAGAACTTGAAAGACAACTTATTCACGCTGCCCGGCGACATCAAAGTGCTGCCCAAAGGCAAATAAGGTGGGGCATGCTCTAGCTCCATGTCACTTACTTTTCGCAAAAGTGGGGTTCGGCGTAACTAGTGGGGCGGACCCCCTGGGGGGTGCCCTCTGGGCCACGGGACGCCCTCGTCCCGCTGCCCGTCCAACGGTATCGGCCTCGGGCGGACAACCAAGCCCGGCCAGGCGACCGGCTGCGGGCCGGGGGAGCTGTGAATGAATTCAGCTACGGAGGCCGAACCGCTCGCGATCCGGCATCCTCGATCCTCGCTCTAAACCACCGATTCTATTAGTCGTGGCGGGGCGATTTGAACGCCCGACCCCCTGCGCCCAAGGCAGTTTTCTGCCTTCTTCGAAAACTCTCTGTTTTCAAATACTTACGTTTCAATGAGATGCGGGTGGCCTATTGAAGCTTGTTGAATCCTGTTGAACCCGGAGGAACCGGGCAGCTACAAAATCATCTACAGTGGCTTTCCGCCGCCTGATGTCTTTCATGTCACACTGGAGCGTCCCAACGGTCAAACACCGTCCTAGGCGCCGGACACGGAGTTGACGCGGCGATTATCCTCGATTCGGATGTCGCTCGACCGCTGTGGGCCGAGCACATCTCATCCCCCGATGGAAGCAGGAAGTCCTTCTCCGCTCGGAAGTCGCTGCTTCGCGGGCAGGTCGTGCGTTTCGCCACTGAATGGCCTTTATTCCCGGCGGCCCATGCAGCACCGCCGGCCACGCTACACTATACACATGAGACGTACAAATCTTGTGCTTGACGAGAAACTGCTGGAACAGGCGGTCGCGGCGCTGGGCACGAAGACCTACTCGGCAACCGTCAATCTCGCGCTGGAGGAAGCGGTGCGTCTGAAAAAGATCCGGGGGATACCCCAGTTCTTCGGGTCCGGCATCTGGGAAGGGAATCTGTCCGCCATGCGCGAGGACCGGCCGCTCCGTGTTTCGCGTGGAGGAAAGGGCGCCAGGCGGCGGACGAAATGATCCTCGTGGATACCTCCATCTGGATCGGGTTGCTGGCAGGCGGCCGGCCCAAGGTGGCGGAGGAAGACCTCGCCAACTTCGCGACCTGCGGGCAAGTGGTTCAGGAACTGTCGCAGGGCTTAAAGCCGGGCCCTGCCAGCGATGCGTTCCGGCAGTTGCTTCTCGCGGTGCCGGTGCTCAGCACCCCGTTCCCTTGAGCCTCTACCTCGCGGCTGCCGACATTTACCGCCTGGGCCGCCGGAAGGGACTGACGATCCGTTCCTCCATCGACTGCCTGATCGCCGCCATCGCCATCGAAAACCGTGTGCCGGTCTGGCATCGCGACCGGGATTTCAGCGCTATCGCCGCCTACACGGCTCTTGAGATCTTCGTCCCGTGACGCGGCTGCATTGCTATGCCCGTACTTACGACGCAATCCGAATCCGCCGCCAGACAGGCGCCGCCAGCAACGCGCACAAGCCAAGCAGCGACAGACCGGCTGGCTCCGGAGTATCCGAGATGAAGATCTCACCGCTGAGACGCCCCTCGGGTGAAAATGCGTCTGCCCCATTCGGCCTCGGGAAGGCGTGCTCCTGGCGCCGGTTTCGGACTTGGTCCGCATGAAGCTAACCAGCTATCGCCTCAGGGACCGCCGTCACATTCAGGATATGGAGCGCGCCGGTTTGATCAACGCGCAGATCGAAGCCGGCCCCTCCGGCGAATTGCTCCAGCGGCTCGAAGAGATACGGACGGAACGGTAGCCGCGATGAGCGGCGGCGCTGTCGCATGGGCTTCAGGCAAGCCCGCGAGACGTACGCAAGATCGGCGCGACGCTAACCCGCGGAGTGCAGTTCCCTCGAAAGCCGCTGAAATACACGGTGGTTCCTGGCGATGCGGAGGCCCATTATCATAGCGATCGCACAAACCAGTAGCACGAAACTCGATGGCTCAGGGACAGTGGAGGACCCCTGCCCTACAGTCGCCAAGTAAGGTAACGCAATGTCTGGCGCATCGGCAATAAAATTGCCACCGTTTAGGGGATCGCCATCCCACCATTCTCCACTCAGCGTGAAATTGCCACTGTTGACGAATCCAACGGGTGCAGACACGTCCCAAAGCAACTCGTAGAGGCCGATACTATTCACTTTCAAAGCAGTTTCCGCGTGGACCAACCAGAACCGGCGAGGCGGCGCGTCTACCTCTCGAGCCCATTATGGCCAAGTGGATGGAACTGCCGCACTGAAGCTCCGGATTAAATGCGAGACTGAAGCCATGAGTGACTTCCAACGCTGGCCGTCTCTGCCGTTGAAGGAATGGCAGAACACGTACCACACCCTTCACATGTGGACCCAAATCGTCGGCAAGGTCCGCATGACGCTCTCACCGCCTATGAATCACTGGTGGCACGTCACCCTTTATGTCAACTCGCGCGGCCTCACCACCGGACCGGTGCCGTACCCGTTGGGCGTGTTTGAAATTCAGCTTGATTTCCAGAAGCACGCAGTCCGGATTTGCACCAGCGAAGGCCTTAGTGCCTCGCGGCCACTCAAAGCGGAGTCTGTTGCCAGTTTCTACGGCGCCATCTCCGAGTTGTTGGCATCTATGGGGATCGCGGTGAGAATTAATCTCAAGCCCCAGGAGGTCGCCGTCGCCGTCCCGTTCGACCGTGACTATGCCAACTGCTCTTACGATGCCGAGTACGCGCATCGATTCTGGTGCGTACTCGTTTCTACCGCCAAAGTGATGGAACAATTTCGCGCAAAGTTCATCGGCAAATGCAGCCCTGTCCACTTTTTTTGGGGCAGTTGTGACCTGGCGTGCACGCGTTTCTCCGGGCGGCTGGCGCCGCCGCGTCGGGGTATTATCAGCGGTCCCGCCTACTCGCATGAAGTCATCAGCGCCGGCTTTTGGCCCGGCGGCGGTGCTGTGGACGGCCCGGCGTACTATTCCTACACCGTTCCGCAGCCTGCCGGCATGGAAAACGCAATTGTTGGGCCTGGTGGATCGAGGTGGAACGCACAGCTCTCGGAGTTCATTCTGATGTACGATGACGTGCGCCGGGCCGACTCGCCCGAGGAAGCCCTCTATGAATTTCTGGACAGCACCTACAACGCGGGAGCGCGTTTGGCCAAATGGGACCGTACCACACTGGAGCTTGAACATGCCCGAACCCTGTAAACATCTGAATCGGATAAAGGCAGACGAGTAAGAAGGGCTGCGAGGACTGCCTCAAAACAGGCGACGCGTGGGTGCACCTACGGCTCTGTCTGACGTGTGGACACGTGGATGTTGCGATTCCTCCAATAACAAGCACGCACCGAAGGCCCGATATCTGGCCCCCTACGGCTGCCGCGGGTGGCGCAACAAGCCGGTGCGGCCAACATCCCCAGTGCCGGGCCCTCCCCCGGCAGCCACCACCGTGTGGCACTCCCCAACGACGGCATTCCGTTCCTAACCGTTCGCAATATCACCGCGGGTAATGGCGTCTCGTTCGAGAACACGAAGTTCATACGCCCTTCAGACCACGCGCAATTCACAAAACGTGCCCATCCAAGGCGAGGCGATCTCCTGATTTCAAAGGACGGGACACTCGGCGTGACGCGCGTTATTGAGACTGATCGACCGTTCAGCATATTCGTGTCACTAGCCTTGGTCAGGCCGCGCCTCGACCGGATCCATCCCTACTTCCTGAAACTTTTCTTCGACTCCGATCTCGCCGCTCGCCAGTTTGAAGCTAAGACGTTAGGGTCAGCGCTCCAACACCTGCATCTGGAAGAGATTGGTGACGTGGCCTTGCCACTGCCCCCAATGTCCGAGCAGATTGATATCGTCACCACAACCTCGGAGGCGGCCGCGAAGCTTCGTTCAGTTATTTCAGCCGTAGCCAATCAAGCCGCCCTCCTCCGCGAATACCGCTCCGCCCTCATCTCCGCCGCCGTCACCGGCCAACTCGACCTCCGCCAGCACGAAAACCAACTCGAAGCCCTGGCATGATCGACCACCACACCGCGCCGCCGCTCCTCGCACGGGCCTTCCCGCCGCCCTTCTGTTCCATCCGTCCAACAGCGTATGATGTATCCAAGTGGGCACGTTGGCCGCTATCGGATTCGCCCCGGTCGCGCAACGGGATCGACGAAACGTCCGTACACGCCCAGACCGACAGAAAGCGGCCGCGCAATGACCGCCCGCAAACTGATCCAGCTATTGGAAGCCGTGCCGCCGAATACGCGGGTTCCCGTCGAACCAGCCGTGATCTCGGCTCTCAAAGAGAAAAGCGCACCGCAGTACGTCTCCGAACGGGAGCAGGACAAAATCGACGGTGCAATCCTGCGGAGGAGATCCAAACACCCGAAATATGTGCCCTGGGAATATGTGAAAAGGCGGTATGGCCTCCGGTGACTGGCGGACCATCCTGGAAACCAGGGCGGAACGCGATCTGGGAAGACTCGGAAATCCCGCCCTCGTCCGGGAGGCCCGTGAGACCATCGACGACTTGCAATCCGATCCCGTGCCGCCCGGCGCCCTCAAAATGCGGTAGTGGGCTACTTTGGTTCAAAGGAGCCCACTACCCAAAATGCGGCGGGTACAACGATGCGTACCGGGTGAAGTTCGGTGCGGACGCCTACCGCATCGTCTACCGCGTTGACCGGAAACGGCGTCTCATCCGCGTGTTTGCCATCGGCCCGCGCCGGGACGTCTATCGGGGCATTCGAGGATAAAGAGCAGCCCGGTGCATGCATGATCGATTACCGCAAAATCAAAGTCGAAGAAGCCATCGAGCAATTCCTCCACCACGGCGGCTACACCCAAGCCGATCCCAAAAACTTCGACCGCGCTCTCGCCATCGATCCCACCGTCCTCCTCGCCTTCGTCCGCGAATCCCAGCCCGCCAAATGGAAAGTCATCGCCGAATACCACGGCAAGAACGTCGAAACCGTCTTCCTCGAAGAAGTCACCCGCGCCATGGACGCCCGCGGCTCCCTCGATGTCCTCCGCCACGGCGTCGACTTCTTCGGCAAGAACTTCGCTCTCGCCTTCTTCCGTCCCGCCCACCGCATGAATCCCGACGCCGAAAAGGATTACAACTCGAACCGCCTCACCCTCACCCGTCAAGGGTCAACCGCATGGACCGCAACGGCGGCCAAGCCGGGATGTTCTTTGAAAACCCCGAAGTCCGTTCCGTCATCCGGAACTGGATGCTGGATCAGGTCTATGACCGCATCCGCGTTTCCCGGCCCACCACAGCCGAACGCGCCAAAGCCTAGAAGCAAGCTAAACGTGGATGCTTTAGCATGCCTATTGCCGGGAAGGTGCCGCCATCACATCCGTTTGCGCGTGTCGCACCGCGCCGCAATCGCAACAAGCGCGCGAAGCGCATCGTTCACCGGCTTCGAATCCGGGAAAGCCTCAACCAATTCCGGGTCAAGGAGCGCCACGTTAGTTCCCCGCCGGTATCTCTCGACGTACTTACCCCGAACGCCCCCGAGAAATCATACTCCGCTCTCATCTCCCGGGCACGCCGCTTAGAAGGAGCCTTCTGAGTCTTCGTGTTTCGTTGCCGGGTGGCCAACATCGAGTCTAGCGAATCGGTACCCCCCAAATTTCCCGTTGAACTAAACCGCTGCGCGGTAATTCAAAGTCGTGCGTCTTCGGTTTCGTGGGGACGATTGCGGTATCATCGGTTCGGCATGGTAGCGGACGAGAATCAAAGG
>Ga0182018_10000548_pt1 | contig 47995 bp, 45 predicted proteins | sample 812P2MmetaG_FD_120490 | JGI IMG/M metagenome (GOLD analysis project Ga0182018, IMG submission 120490) | Permafrost microbial communities from Stordalen Mire, Sweden - 812P2M metaG | ecosystem: Environmental > Terrestrial > Soil > Wetlands > Permafrost | place: Sweden: Stordalen | collected... | reverse complement strand
TTCGACACCGCCCTTGCGAGCGGCTCCGCATGACTCGGGGCCGATGTGGGTCGCTACTTCACATTCGTATGACTTTTTCATTCACTACACCTCACCGGTTTTAACCGGCGCACAGGAGCAACATCATGTCTAAGGAAGAGATAGAGCGGTTCCATCAGGAAGTACTCGGAAATCCAGCTTTACAGCGACGACTCAAGCAGGCGACCGATGACCCGAGCTTGGTTGCGTTGACGCTTGAGGTGGGCCAGGAAAAGGGATACAAGTTCGCGAAGCCCGAGGCCGAGGAATATATCAAAGAAGTCAGCCTCACGCGTGCCCGCGGGCAACTCAGCGATGCCCAGCTGGAGGCCATTGCGGGGGGACGCGCCAAGCCTTCGTCCTATTTAGACAATTGCAACTGCGAATAAAATCGCAACAATGCCGTCTCAATCGATTGCGGCACATGGGTCTCCGACGCAGTACCCCATGAACTACTGCCTCGAAGCCTTCCGCCCTTATCTCGATTCCCGCTTGGTGTCTGCTGATGCGTTCTCTTTGATTAACGCTTTCGCGAAGAGTCTGCCTCCGTTTTCGGCGGCTTTCCTCGAATGTCGTTTAGGCGCCAACGAGCCGCGAGTTGATTTTGCCGTGCGCTTGTCGGCGGAATCGGCGGCGGACTCTTTCCAGAAAGTCTCGGCAGAACGGGAATGGAAGATTTGTCTCGACGCCTATCATGATTGGCTGAGGCAACATTCCTTCCTGCCCGAAGAATTTGGACACATTGCACTCGAATTCGACATTCCGGAGGCGTCTTCACCGATTTTGGTGCCCGCAGTTTTTTTGTCCCTGCACAGCGCCGCCTCGGATAAGAACAGCTTGATTGGAATGAGCTCTAGAATCCTGGATCGCCGGCTGCCCGCGTCGTTCGAATCGTACATTGCACACTGCGTCGACTCTTTGCCTGGGCAAGCGTATATGGGCTATCTCGGACTCATGCTGTCTCGGGCGCAAGATGCGGTGCGACTGATCAGCAGAATATCTACCGACCGAATTGTTGAATACCTGCGAAAGATCGGATGGGTAGGTGCGAAAGAGCCTCTTGAGCAGCTGCTGGCAGAGCTAGCGACGCTGACGGACTTTGTATGCCTCAGCTTCGATGCCGGAGACAGGGTCATGCCCCGACTTGGATTCGAATGCTATCTGTCGAAGCAACCAAAACATGAACGTCGATGGCGCCTGCTGCTTGAGCGCCTGGTCGAGATGAATTTGTGCAGTGGCCCCAGGAAGGATGCCGTCTTGAGCTGGCCGGGATATACCCGCGAACGAACCACGGCATCGCCGGTGAACTCGAAGGAAGGCTCTTCGTGGAACAACCCGTTTCTGAATCCTGTAGCCTTGATCAGAAAAATAAGCCATTTGAAGATTCTCTACGATTCTCACGCTCGGCTCGAGGCAAAAGTCTATCTGGAAATGGTGAACTATGCTTGAAACTGCCCTGCCGCTAGAACGGCCGGTATCAAAAACGCCAGACAACGGAGAACGCTCTTCGTCTCTCGCCGATCGGGTGACTCTAGATGCCGTCGGAAGAACCATCGTAAACAGCTGGACGAGTGAGCATCTGACCCAAATCGGCGAATCGTCAAATAAGCATTTTCAGCTGATTATTATGCCGACGGAGCAATGTAATTTCCGCTGCACCTATTGTTATGAAGACTATGAAGCGGGATGGATGAAGCCGGAGACAATTTCCGCCATCAAGCGGCTGTTGAAACGGCGGGTGATCGACTTGGAGACGCTCACTGTATCGTGGTTCGGTGGAGAACCTTTGCTGGCCAAACGCACCGTCTTTGACATCTCCACTTGTGCCGCCGAGTTAGCCTCGCGACATCCACAGTTGCAGCTTCGAGGCGGCATGACAACGAACGGATATTTCCTCGACTACGAGACCGCGAGTGCCTTGGCAGACTGCGGAGTCACGGAATATCAGATTTCTTTGGACGGTCCGTCTGAGGTTCACGACAAAACCCGGCTCCGCGCCGATGGCCAGGGAACCTACCAGCGGATATGGGAAAACCTGATGGCAATTCGAAAGAGTTCCTTGCCTGTGTCGGTGTTGCTGCGCGTTCACTTCTCCGCGGACACGGTTGCGTCGCTCGATCGGCTCATTGACGACATAAAGACGCAATTGTTGGCGGATTCCAGGTTCTCGGTTGCCTTTAAGGCAATCGGACGCTGGGGCGGCGCAAATGATGCCGCGACTCAGATTTTATCCAGGGAAAAGCGGGATCAGGTCACTGCGTTATTTGCAGCGCGTTTGTTTGGTGAAAATCCCGCATCCCCACAGAACGTTTCTCACCTCGATGGCTATGTCTGCTATGCCTCTCGCCCGAATTCCTTGGTCATCCGCGCGAATGGGGACATTGGCAAGTGCACGGTGGCTTTGTACGACGAGGGGAACAAGGTCGGTACCTTGCTGCCCGATGGAACAATTCGACTCATTCCTGGGCGCCTCGCTCCCTGGGTTCGCGGCTTGGAAACTCTCGATGCGAAGACGTTAAGTTGCCCTCGCAGCGGAATGTTGACCCAGCGGAATCCCCTGCATGTGCTTGCGAACGGCTGCGGCCCCAACAAGAACACAGCCGAGCGAAGCGCTGTTACCGCTGAAGTAGAAGTAGTTGCGGTTAATGGCAAACCGACGCGACCGGCACTGCAAGTCGCGACAACGTCAACCTAACATCGCCAACGTCTACCGGAACACCGCGACGACCGAGAACAGCTGAGCCGATGCTAGCACGGGTGCGTCAGCGGGATTGATGCGTGAGCTCGAGTTTGAAGCCCATTTTCACGTCGTTGTCGACGTAGGTATTTGAAGGTCGACAATGTCAGACGACACGTGAGCAACGCCGCCGTTGTGAACAAAGCGGCGCGACGAACTCATCGACGGACTGAAGGCCATCATCGCGAATGGCCTGCGGACAGCGTGTATCGCGACCGCAGCGTTAACCGGTTGATTGGGCGTGACGTCGAGGAGTTCATCGAACGCCACAAGCCAGCGGCCCAGCTAAAGACCAAGGACGCGCAGAAGAACGTTTGATTGACCAGCGACCGCACCCCGTCAAGTTCATCGCATCCCGTGAAGTGCCAAAGAAGCGTAAGTAAGGCAGTACTTGCAGTACGAACGTACCATTTATAAATATTGACAATGTGTTAACCTTCCGCATTCGGGTTGTTGTGCTTATGCTGGCGTTGCATTTGGCTCTGATATTGGCATCGGGGGAACACGGAATGCTACCGTCGCCGTGAATACACCACGATTCGAGACTTGTTCCGCCGTAAATAGCGCCCTGTGGGGAGATCACTGGAAGAAGAAACGTACCAGCAAACTACGTACGTCGGCGACCATATCGACGTTGGCCACGAAGAATGCTTCGTGTTGACGCAGGTTCTGTTCGCGCCAGACGACACCGGCAAAATGCGAATAGCGGGCTCGGTAGGGAAAGGCCCGCTACGAGTCAAATTTATGAAACCGGAGGCGCGATGAGCAGCGAACAAACGTCCTCCGTCACGTTGAGGGTGTCGGATTTTACCGACTCTGACGGCATCGAGTATACGGAAATTGAAGTGGTGGTGGAAATGGACGGCGCTGACATACGCGAGACCTCCCCGCTTGTAAAAACGCTAGAGCGTCCGTTGACGGAGCGCAAATGAGTAAAGCCACGAAACGTAAAGTTCAGCTAGGTCCGACACAATTTGCGGCAGAGATGGAACGATTGAAGGCCGAGGGCAAGATGCCTTCGCTGGAACAGCTATTAGTTGTGATCGCGGAGACAAGAAAAATGTCCGTTCCTCAAATTTTGGCGGCGAGGACGGGACCGAAGAAGTCGTGAACGTCGAGTCTTGCAAGCGCCGCCGCGGTAGTTATCGAACAAACCGTTCCGGCTGCGTTAACCGACGTGGCAACTCTCCCGGCATTTGATCTAATCTTTTCCTTACCCTAGCGACGCTTGGTCCCTTCCATCCTGCCGCTGTAAACCCTAAAGACAGTTAAGTCCTTTGTTTGGACAGACTTTTTCATGTGTTCATTCTGAAAGTTGCACATCTCGCGCTTTACGAGGCGGACGGCCGTTCTCTGTCGAGGTCGGTTCGGTTCGGTTCACGGGGCTAGCCGGGAACAAGCGGTGAAAGACGTAGAAGAACGAGAGGAGGACGAGGAAATCGAGGATGCTAGCTTCGGGTCCGGCGGTGCCGCCCACGAGCCAGGTGGGTCCGGCCAAGGTCGCGCTGGAAAGATGGCCCGGGAAGATTATGCCGCTGTCGGGGACCGAGTAGAGAAAGGTTTCGCCGAAATCGAAGGCCGCGTGCATGCCGACGGCGAACCAGAGGCTTCCGGTGCGCCGCAGGGTGAAGCACCATAGGAGTCCGGTGAGGACGACGCCGGCAATACCGACCCAGCTTTCGCCAGGATTGGTAAGGTGCACGGCGCCAAAGGTAACGGAAGTGGCAATGGAAGCGGGCCAGAAGCCGATTCCTTGCGTCAACGCAAACTGGGCGTATCCGCGAAAGGCGAATTCCTCAAACAGGCCCACTACAATAAAGAAAGCCAGCCAGAAGGCCAGCCATTTTAAAAATGTGACGCCATGAATTTCCACGGAACCGAAGTGGTAATACCCGAATGCCGCCAGGGTTCCCAGCACGGCACTAATTTCCCCCAAGCCGAATGCGGCGCCTTGCCAGAAGCGTTTTCCCAGGGCGCCACGCGAAGGAAGCCCATATTCACCCAGGTGTCGCCGCTCCAGCCGCGACATTACCCATGCTCCCGCGCAAACTCCCGCGAAGCGGAGGAACTCCGAGGTCATGAGAATTTTCGGCGTTAAGGCGAATCGACCGCTTTGCCCGAAAAAGTTGCTGACCCAAAAAAACTCGTACGTGAACGCTTCCGCGAGAATGAGGTAGAGGAAGAGGCGCAGAAGCACGAAGGGAAGATCGGGGTGGCGAAAGAAATTGGGTGCTGGCGGCGGCTCGGCGGGAACGGTGAGAGGGGAGTCAGGGATGTCCATTGGGAGAGGGAGCGTCTTGCGCGCGCGAAAAACTGGCTCGCGGCCTTGCGCTTTGAAAATGAAGATAGCATAAGGACGGTGGGTACGGTGGTTGCCGGCATGGCCGGCGTGTTCGCACCTTTTTCGGGAATGCCTTGCCCTTTGGGAGAGCTTCGATCCTTCAACAGACTCAGAGGCAGTGTTTTATGCTGGATTGACGCGGCGTGGCTGACTATAGGTTGGCAGAGGCAACAGTGCCTGTGCTATGACGGGTTTGCTACGAAGAGTTACTGCCCGATACTGGCGGCGGCGGCACCTAGGATTTGGCGGCTTTTTTGTTCTTGCACGAAAACGACGATGCGAACGTTTTGGAGCTTCCAGGAGGAATCGAGGTGCACGGCCGTGGTTCCGGAAAACGACGTTTCTTTGTTGAGATTGATGGATGCTACCTTGTGAAACGTGCGCACCACCGAAGCGTGATGAAGCTCCGAGCCAGCGTTTTCCCCCGCGGAGACGGCGGAATGCAGGCCTGATTCGGTAACCGCCAACCACACCTCGGGCTTGTCATTGTGATTTGTCGCGGTGAGTTGATCCACAGAAACGGTGGCTTGTTCGATACCGGCCTTGGAAGACGGAGCCACCGACAACGTCACCTGAGCCTTGGGTTGGGCGGCGGCTTTTTCGATCGCCTGCAAGGCGGCTCGATCGTTACCGCCGACGAATTCGGTGCGGCCGTCGACGATCATTTGAGGCGTGTAGGGATTCCGGTTTTTCAGCGTGCCGGCGTAGTCTTGCTGGCGCAGGGTCCATTCCCGATTGGAAAACGGGTCCATCCAGCCGTCGTTGTTCCAGTAATCGACGTGCTCTTCGAGCGCGATAATCTGCGTTTTGGGGACCGGTTGCTGGGCTTCGAGCTGCGCTAGCAGGGCGTCTGCGGGCGGGCAGCTGGAGCATCCTTCCGAGGTGAACAGTTCGACGACGACGGGGACAACCGCGGCCGACGCTCTCTGCGCTGCCGGGCTCCGGTCGAGTGCCATGATGGGATCGGCAGTGCGGATTGCCGACCATCCGAGAAAAAGGAGTACCAGAGAAACTGCCGCCAATCCGGAGATTGGCATCCCTGGAATTTGTCGAATGTTCCACGACATGGAATTCGCAGGTTCCTCCTGAACCTCAAAGTATAGTACGTCGGGGGATGCAGGAATGGATGCAATGGGGGAGGTTTGCGTTGCAGAGAAGGGCTAGCTGGGGGATAACCGCTATGATATTTTTAACCGGTTATGTTGCCCGGAGCTGATTTCGCTAGTGTTGGGCGATCTCTTGGAGGCTCTGATGTCGCAAACCTCGGCCATCGTCGTTCTGCTGGGAGGACGGCTTGCCGTCGATTTCGCGAACGCTCCATCGTATCCCGGCGCGCCCTATCACGACCTGTCGTGGGAGGAATTCGTGGCCTTCCTGGAGGCTTCGCATATCGTCTCGGCCGAACGTGGCGCGCAACTGCTGACGCTATCCGAGAGCGATCCGAAGGCAGCCTTCGCGGTGCTGTCTCGAGCGGTACGTCTTCGCGACGCGTTGCGTAAAGCTTTTGGGGCATTGGTAAGGAACGAGCGGGTCGCGCGTGACTGCGCTGAACCGATCAACGAAGTGTTGCGCATTACCGAAGGGCACGACGAACTGGTTCAGCAGGCGGACGCGCGCTGGAAGCTGGAGTTTATTGCCCGGGGAGGCGGCCTGGATTGGCTTTTGGCGGCGGTGGCGCGGTCGGCGGCGGAAATCCTGGTGGAGGGTCCGGAGGCGCGCATGCGCCGGTGCGCCAACCCGGGGTGCGAGCTTTTTTTCTGCGACAAATCGCGGACGCACAGGCGGCGGTGGTGTTCGATGGCGATTTGCGGGAACCGGCAGAAGGTGGCAAGTTTTGCGCGGCGGCGAGGATGAGGGGGCGAAGGAGGTCCGTGGCGTGGGAGGCTTCTGGCCCTATGGCTGGTGGGGCTTGACGTACTTGGGGGATTCGCCCTTTGACCAGGGGTCGTAGCTATAGGCGAAAACGAGGCGGTCGGCGAGCGGCGGATGAGAATAGAGCCAGAAGGTGATGATCGGCGGAGGATTGGGATCGGCCAGGCCGACTTCGCCTAATACCTGGAAGGCGTGGGCAGCCACTTCCGCGGCATTGGGAACGATTCCGTGAATTACTTCCAGGCCGTAGACATCGGCGGCATGTTCTTGTGCGCGGCTGAAACCATTCGCGATGGGCATGGCGAAAAACGCGATCGCCTGGAGGAGTAAAAAAAGGACGGCGAGCGAAGCCCAATCCTGGGACCCGTAAATTCTCCAGTCCTGCGCCCAGCGGCCCAACGCCCAGTGCAGGCCGCGATAGCCGACATAGAAGGCAACGAGCAGCATGGCGGCGAAAAATAAAAAACCGTTGCGGACGTGATTGAGCACGTAGTGGCCTGCTTCGTGGCCGAAAATAAACAGAGTCTCATCGGTGGTCAGCTTCTGAATGGTGGTATCCCAGACGACGACGCGCTTGGACGCGCCGAGGCCGGTTACGTAGGCGTTGAGGTCGTTGGTCTTCTTGCTGGCTTCCATCAGGAACATGCGATCTGGAGGGATGTTGAGACCGGTTCGCTGGATCACTTTTTCCATTTCCGCCGTTAGCTCGGGATATTTCGTTTCGAGCGGTCCGAATGTGTTGAACATCGGATCAATGAACCAGGGGCTGATGAAAACCACAAAGAGCAGGATGGGCAGCGTCGCGAGCCAAAAGAAGAACCACCATCGCCGGGGGCTCCAACGCATGGCCGCGAAAAGAATCAGCACCAGCACATAGGCGAAGGCGATGCCGAGCAGTTCGCCTTTCGACCAATCCCAAAACCACGAACCCCAGCCTTGTACCGATTGTTCGTAGTGTAGCGAGAGCGAGTGTCCATAGAGGTGGACGGGGAGATCGCAGAGGTCCAGGATTCCGATCAACATCGGGACAAACACAAGTCCCTGCAGCCAGCGATTGCCGCTTGCGCTTTCCGCAAAGTCGCGGAGTTTCGCGGCGACACCCAAGCGCAAGAGCAGTAGCAGGACGATGACACTCAGGACGTAGGAGACGAAATACAGAAGGTATTCGGCGCGCGAATAGGCCACCGCTTTTTCGTAGCGGTCGTGAGACAGCGTGTACTGTTCGGTTCTGGGAGGCTCGGGCGCGGGCCGTTGTCTCGAAGGCGATCCGGGAACGGCGGGCTGCGAGGGCGTGGGGCGCTCCGGGTAGGATTGGATGGGGGTGGCTTGCGGCGAAGGTTTGGCGGCGTTAGACGGAGAGACCAGAGCGAGCGCGAACAGGAGAGCAAGGGAGAGCAGGGCCGTCAAATGACGCGGCAGAAAACCAGGCTTCGCCGAGTGGCATCGTGTTCGCAACGGCGAATCTGGCGTCCGGCATGAAAACATTGGCTCTCGAGCGGGAGTATGAAGCGCGGCGGGCCGGACTGCAAGTGGAGCCAGAGCGTCGGGCCGCACGCATCATGACGTCGCCGGTTCGCAAATGAAATTGAGTTATGGGCTGGTTTTGGCCGGCAGGCGATGGAAAGTCTCGAGACAGTAATTGCGTACGTCGCCGGTTGAAGCGAGGCCGATATGAACGATGGAGGTCCAGCGCTCGAGCTTGTGGTGACCGTAGCGGTGAAATAGATAGGAGACTCCGATGGAGGTCGCGGTGCCAGCGGCTTCGATGGTTGCGAAGGCCGCGTGATTGTCGACGACGTCGTTGGTGAGGAGGATTTCCTGGCGGCCGCGACGGCGCATGTTCAGAGTGGAAAAATAGTCCAGCGTGCGGGAAGCGGCTACGCCGGCGAAAAGCCAATCGTTGGTTTTGTCCCAGAACCGGTGCTCGTCACTGCTTGCAGCGGGCTTTCTGGTCGACGGAACTGCGGGCGCAGTGACTGCGGGCTTCGTATCCTGAGGAGGGGAAGTTTCCTGAGCGCAGAGTGATGGCGCGGAGATCGCGCATGCGGCTGACCATAGCAGCGCCGTTCGAATTGTCCGGAGATAGTTCACTGTTTCGTCATGGACCTAATATTTTCGCGTTATGGCGGAACGCAGTATACTCACAGGGTTCGCATCGTTTTCCACGTCGACGAGCAGGAGTTCCCGCGTGACCCGCTTCCCGATCATTCTGTCATCGTTATTGATTGCCGTACTTGGTGTTGCGCTCGCGGTACACGGCAGCCACACGGTTGCGGCTTTGTCGACGCCCGCTCCCGGTTCGCGGACCTTCGAATTCAACTACCAAGTGCACTTTCCGGCGACCTCCGACGCGAAGGGCACTGTACATCTTTGGATTCCGTATCCGACCAAGCTCGACGTGTACCAAACGCCGGCGACGGGCGTGACGATCACTGAAAATGTTCGGCATGCGGTGGGTCGAGACCCGGAATACGGCAACGAATTCATCGTCTTCAGCCCTACCACGGAACAAGTTGCCTCGGGTTTTGATGCGGGCATTCGTTTCAGGGTCACCCGGAAGGAATATGTGGCGCTGCGCGATGGCGTCGCGGTGACAAGGGCGGCGTTCGTGCCTCCGAGCGCCGGGATGCTGCAACGCTATTTGCAGCCGGACAAACTGGTGCCGCTTAACGGCGCGATCGCCGATCTTGTTAAAGAGCAGACCGCAGGGGCGAGCACGCAGCTCGAAAAGGCGCGAAAGATTTACGACTACGTGGCGTCGACGATGCGCTATGACAAGTCAGGCGAGGGCTGGGGGCGCGGAGATGAAATGTGGGCGTGCGATTCGAAGCGCGGCAACTGTACGGACTTTCATTCCGTATTGATTGGCATGATGCGCTCTTCCGGCATCCCGGCGCGGTTTGAGATCGGATTTCCCTTGCCTGAAGGAAAAAGCGAGGGGGAGATTCCCGGGTACCACTGTTGGGCAGAGTTTTATATTCAGGGGATCGGCTGGATTCCGGTGGATGCTTCCGAGGCGTCGAAGAATCCAGCGAAGAAGGATTATTTTTTCGGCGCCGTAGACGCCGATCGGGTGTTGTTCACGTACGGACGCGATATTCGGTTGTCGGCGGAGCAGCAGGGTGAGGCGCTCAACTATTTTATTTATCCTTATGCGGAAGTGAATGGACAGCCGGTCAAGGATTTGAAGAAGACGTTTTCGTTCCGCGACATTGCCTCGTCAGAGCGAGCGGCCGCGGGGCGTTAACGGGCCAGCGCGAAACGGAGGGAGGAAGATCCTCGGCGCAGCGGCGAAAAAAGGGTCCGAATCAAGCTCCTTCGGCGCGCTAAAACCGTGCCTTCCCGGCGACGTTGGATGGCGAGCTAAAGTCGCCGCTACACTTGGCGTTGCTTGATTCGCGGCGGGGGGCTAGGACGGGTTTGCCCGGTATGCAGCGCGGGCGTATTCTACCGTTTGACGAGCGTTTGGATGCGGTCGAGGTTCGTTTGAGGAGTCGAACGATGCGTTGCGACAGGACAATGCGCTACGCGGTCTCGCCGCTCGCGCTATGGAGCGCGGCGCTTCTATATTCCGGCGTCGCGAGCGCGCAGGACGCGCAGCCTCCGCAGAACCAATCGGTTGCTGACGCCGCGCGGCAAGCGCGCGAGGCGAAGAAGAATGCCGCAAAGCCTTCCAAAGTCATCAGTGACGACGATATCGATACGAAATTGAAGCCTGGCGCGGAAGGTCTGAATGTGGGCTCGCAGCCCACGTCCGACGCCCAACCACCGAGTGCTGCGGCGGTTTCGGCCGTGGAAGCCAAGGACGCGGCAGCGGCTGCGGCCGAAAAGAATCCGCCGGTAAAGCCCGGCGAAGACCCGGAGATCGCAAGAGCCAAGGAACAAGTTGTGGAAGCGGCGAAGGAGCTGGACCTGCTGAAGCGAGGCTTCGCGCTCGATCAGGATTCGTACTATTCCAAACCGGACTTCGCGGACGACAAAGACGGGAAGGCCAAGCTGGACGCGGAGCAGGAACAAATCAGCGACAAACAGCAGGAAGTCGATCGGCTTAAAGCACACGTCGCCGACTTGGAAGAGGCTTGGAGCCGGAAGAAGGCTGCGTCCGGGGAAGCCACGGGCTCCAGTGCCTCCGACGCGGAGAAACCGGCGGAGCCGCCTGCTTCCACCCCGCCACCCACGCCGCCGCAGTCGTAACCTCCCGCGGTCGTAGCCCCTTTGCAGGGCTCAGGCTTTGAAAGATAATCCCGCGTTTTCGCGTAAACTTTTCCTTCGGCTGGGCCGTATTCTATCGAGTCGATCCGAAACGCTTTTTTCTTGAGTGGGAGTCCATGCAACTCAACGTTGAGAAATTGAGTAAAACGTACGGCCGCGACGTGCACGCTCTGCGCGGTGTGGAGGTGAATCTTGGACCCGGCGTACTTGGCCTGTTGGGACCAAATGGCGCGGGCAAGTCCACACTGATGCGCATCCTCGCGACGATCACCCGGCCTTCTTCGGGCAGAGTTTTGTGGAACGACGCCGACATCGCGAGTAATCCTGATGCGCTTCAAAACGTGCTGGGATATCTGCCGCAGGATTTCGGCGTGTATCCCAATTTGAACGCTCTGGAATTTCTGGAGTATCTCGCCGCGGTGAAGGGCATCGCCGCGGGCGCGGCACGGCGCCGAATCAGCGAACTACTGGAGCTCGTGAATCTTACCGACGCGGCAAAGCGTCCACTGGGTGGCTATTCGGGCGGCATGCGCCAGCGCGTGGGCATCGCGCAGGCGCTGCTGAATGATCCACAATTGCTGATCGTCGATGAGCCGACGGCGGGGCTCGACCCCGAAGAGCGCGTGCGATTCCGCAATCTTCTGTCAGAGCTGTCCGGCGAGCGCATCGTGATTCTCTCGACGCACATCGTCTCCGACGTCGAAGCCGTGGCGACCAGCATCGCCATTCTGGCGCACGGGCAGCTTCTCGCGCATGGGGCGCCGGAAACGCTGCTCGCGTCGGTTTCTGGAAAAGTCTGGGAGGTCGTGGTTGCCAGTGCCGATCTGCCGGCGCTGCGGCAAACGTACCTGATCAGCAGCACGGCGCGCCGCAGCGACGGGGTGCATGCGCGCGTGGTCGCCGACGTTGCGCCGGGCCGGGAAGCGCGGCAGCTCGAGCCTTCGCTCGAAGACGCCTACCTTGCTGCGCTCACCAAACAGCGATACGCCGCGAACGGGTTCGCGGCGTGAGAAATTCGATCCGTGCTATTTCCGCGATCGCGCGCGCGGACTTCCTGGAACGTGTGCGCCGCTACAGTTTTCTGCTCACGCTGCTGTTCGCGACGCTTCTCGGCTATGCCGCGGCTACCGGGAGGATCACCATCCAGCTCGGTGGATATCGCGGCATCTACACCTCGGCGTGGATTGGCGCGCTGGAGGCCGTTACCACCACGTGTTTTGTCTCGTTGGTTGGATTTTACATCGTAAAAAATGCAATCGACCGCGACCGCCAGACGCGGGTCGGGCAAATCCTCGCGGCGACACCACTCACCAAGAGCGCGTACATGCTGGGTAAGTTCGTCAGCAACTTCGCCGTCCTGGCTTCCATGGTCGTGGTGCTCGCAATCGCCGCGGTTTTGATGCAACTGTTTGTCGGGGAAGATCCGCATCTTGACCTCGTGGCGCTACTTAGTCCTTTTCTTGTCGTGGCGCTTCCGGCCATGATTTTGACGGCTGCCTTGGCAGTTTTGTTCGAGACGCTGCCGATCCTTCGCGGCGGCGCCGGAAATGTTGCCTGGTTTTTCGTGTGGGTCATGAGCATTGCGCTGCCGGAGGCTACCGACAGGCACTGGCTCGATCCGATGGGGGTGGTGACCGTCGCCGACAGCATGATGGCGGGTGCGCGCGCGCACATTCCCGGTTACAAAGGCGACTTCGCTTTCACTGTTGTGGACAAGGCCGACAAGCCGGCGCAGATCATACAGTCGTTTCACTGGCAGGGAGTTCCGTGGAATGCTTGGCAGCTTTTGCTTCGCCTGGCATGGCTAGGTGTCGCGATTCTGCTTGTATTGCTGGCGGCGTTCCTGTTCGATCGATTTGACTCCTCACGCTGGTTCGCGCCGCAGGTGCGCCGGCCGGAGCAACCGGCGGTGTCTTCGGACGAAGATGTAAACATTTCCGCGGTTGCACCGCTTGGTGGGGCTGTTGTCGGGCGCAGTGCGGCGCACCTGACGCCTTTGTCGAATTCGGCGCCGACGAATGCCTTCGGCCGACTTTTCCTCGCCGAGCTGCGCCTGGCGGTGAAAGGATTGCGCTGGTGGTGGTATGCCGTCGTCTTGGGACTTTTGGTGGCGCAATTCGCGGCGCCGCTGGAGGCGGCGCGCGGACCGATTCTGGGTACAGCGTGGATGTGGCTCGTGCTGGTGTGGTCGGCGATGGGTGCGCGGGAAACGCGGTTCGGCACGGGAGCGCTTTTGTTTTCGTCGGCGCACATTGTTCCGCGGCAGCTGCTGGCCTGCTGGCTCGCAGGCGTTGCAATTGCGACCATCGTGGGCATCGGGGCGGGTTCGCGGCTGCTTCTGGCGCAGGGCTGGCCCGGGCTGGTGCCTTGGCTTGCCGGCGCGATCTTTCTTCCTTCGCTGGCCCTGGCGCTTGGGGTGTGGAGCGGCACGGGCAAACCGTTTGAAGGACTGCTCACCGCGTTGTGGTACGTCGGGCCGATGAACCATACGCGCGGCGTCGACTTCACGGGAACGGGCAGTGGCGCTCAGGCCAACCACTACGCTCTAATTTATTTTGCGCTCAGCGCTGTGTTGGTGGCCGCCGCCGTGGTTGGACGGGCGCGGCAGCTTCGCGGGAATTGATCCGAACCATCCGGCCGGGAGGCTCAGGAACGTTTCGGCGTAGTCGTATTTCCACAGAGGCGCAGCATTTCCACAGGTGTGGTAACCTCACCCCTACATATTGTGGCGTTTTCTCTTGACACCACAGATGGCCCGCAGCACAATTCGCGTCAACGATAGGTTTTCGGTCGGTAAGGCGTCTGCCGGTTGTTTTCGCGCCGCGCAATGCCGCTGGGGGAAGAAAAACAATGCAGTATTTGCCCGGTTTCACCGTCCAATGCATCAACGCTCAATGCGATTTGCGCGGTCACTGGCTGCGCGCCGATGCTACCGGCCCGATCAGCGATGATGGCCGCTGTCCCTGCTGCGGCGACATGTTGCGCAACGTGCCTCCGCCACTCGGCCCCCGATTTCGTATGCGCCCGCGTCCCCTGACAGGGCGACCTCCCCTTCGTCCGCGTCCGCGCTAGAAACCGAACTTCCACTCACTAACAGTTTCGACGCTAGCTCCTTCGCGACGGCGCGACAAGACGTAGCGGCCCGCACGAAGCCCGTCGAACTCAGGTTAAACCAGTCCTACAGCTACAGGTGATTTAGCTGTCGCTCAGGCCTTTGCTGGCGATCTGTTCTTCGCTGAACCACAGGTCGGGAATGTTGGCGGAGCCGAAACGCAGCACGTCTTCGAGCGCACCGCGCACTTCTCCGAGCCGGAAATCCACGCCAAGCTGTTCCAACAATTCGATCAGGGGTTGCGCGCCTTCGGCCAGCATGGGATGCGCGTGCGTGTCGGCATGATCCAGGGCATGGTCCAGGCGGTGATAGGTGACAACGTACATGGTGCCGGGTCCTGCGCCGTGGCGGACGATGTGTAAGAAACCGCGGGTTTTGGGCTTGTCCTGGACAAGCCCTGCATCCGTCGCCTGACGGGCTGGGGTCGCGCTCATTTTCGTCGTGGGTCCTCGACGGTGAGCGTGTGTCAGCTGCAGCCCGAGGTGCTGCCGCAGTTTTCGCACTTGTAGCAGGCGCCGTTGGGCACCATGAGCATGCCGCACTCCGAGCAGGCCGGAGCGCCTTCGTGGGCGTCACGTTGCTTTGTTGACGTCGCCGGATTACCTGCGGAAATGGCAGCCAGCATCGATTCCACCATCGCGGAGTTTGCCGAGGTGGGAGCGGCTGCAGCGGCGATTTGTTCGCCGGTCAGTTTCAGATAGTCGGAGGAGATGAACCGCCCACCGAGCCAACGCGCGATGTAGTCCAGCACCGAAGAGACGAACCGGATGTTGGGGTTCGCGCTGATGCCGGATGGTTCGAACCGCGTGTTCACCAGCTTGTCGACGAACACCTTCAGGGGCACGCCGTACTGCAAGCCGAGGGAGATGGTGAGTGCCAAGCCGTCCATCACGCCCGAAAGCGTGGAGCCTTCTTTAGACATCTTGATGAAAATTTCGCCGGGGCGACCGTCCTCGTACATGCCGACGGTGATGTAGCCTTCGTGTCCGCCGACACTGAACTTGTGGGTAACCGAGGCGCGCTCCGTGGGCATTTTCTCGCGCTGGCGGCGGCCGAATAGTTCCTGTTGCACGGGAACGGCGGTACCGGACGCGACGGTGACTTCGACTTTCTTTTCATCCTTCTTTTGTCCCGCGGCGGAGAGCGGCTGCGAGCGTTTCGAATTGTCGCGATAGATGGCCACAGCCTTCAGTCCCAGCTTCCAGGACTCGATGTAGGCGTCCATGATGTCTTCGACGGTCGATTCCTCAGGCATGTTGATGGTCTTGGAGATTGCGCCGGAGAGGAACGGCTGTGCGGCGGCCATCATCTTGACGTGGCCGGTCCAGGTGATCGAGCGTCCACCGCCAGCAGGGGTCAGCGAGCAATCGAAAATCGGCAGATGCTCCGGCTTCAGATAAGGAGCGCCTTCGATGGTGCCTTTTTTGTCGATGTAGGAAACGATTTCGCTGGTCTGCTCCGGAGTGCAGCCTAGCTTCATCAGCGCTTGCGGCACGGTATTGTTCACGATCTTGATCAAGCCGCCGCCCACAAGCTTCTTGTGCTTCACGAGCGCCAAGTCGGGCTCGATGCCGGTCGTGTCGCAATCCATCATGAAGCCGATGGTGCCGGTGGGCGCGAGCACGGTGACCTGCGAGTTCTTGAAGCCGAACTTTTCGCCGTGGCTCAACGCGGTGTCCCATGACTCCTGCGCGGTCATGTACAGTTCCGGCTGCACGCGCTCCGGGCGGATGCCGCGCATGGCGTCGCGGTGCATACGAATCACGTCGAGCATAGGCTCACGATTGACTTCGTAGCCGGCGAACGGACCCATGCGCTCGGCAATGCGCGAAGACTGCGCGTAGGCTTCGCCGCACATCAGCGCCGTGATCGACCCGGCGACGTCACGGCCTTCGTCGGAGTCGTACGGCAACGCCATGGACATCAGCAGCGCGCCAAGATTGGCGTAGCCCAGGCCCAGCGGGCGGAAGGCGTGGGAATTATCGGCGATCTTTGGTGTCGGGTAGCTGGCGTTGTCAACCAGTATCTCCTGCGCCGTGATGGTCAGATCGACAGCATGCCTGAAGGCTTGGACATCGAATTGTCCATTCGGCTCGAGAAACTTCATCAGGTTCAGCGACGCGAGATTGCAGGCCGTGTCGTCGAGGAACATGTACTCGGAGCAGGGATTCGACGCGTTGATGCGCGCAGTGTTCTTCGAAGTGTGCCAGCGATTGATGGTGGTGTCGTACTGCATGCCGGGATCGCCGCAGCGCCACGTGGAATCGGCGATCTTGAAGAGCAGATCGCGCGCGCGAAGCTTCTCGTTCGGCTGGCCGTCGGTGATGTTGCGGGTCCACCAATCGCGGTCTTCCTCGGCGGCGTTCATGAAATCGTCGGTAACGCGCACGGAGTGATTGGCATTCTGGAAGAAGATGGAGCTGTAGGCGTCGCCGTCGATCGCGGAATCGTAGCCCTGCTCGATCAGGATGTGCGCCTTGCGCTCTTCCTTCATTTTGCATTCGATGAATTCAACGATGTCCGGATGGTCGATGTTCAGGATCACCATCTTGGCGGCGCGGCGGGTCTTGCCGCCGCTCTTGATCACGCCGGCGAAGGCGTCGAAGCCCTTCATGAAGCTGACCGGGCCGGAAGCAATACCGCCACCCGAAAGGGTTTCCTTGCTGCCGCGCAAAGTCGAAAAGTTCGTGCCGGTTCCGGAGCCCCACTTGAAGAGCATGCCCTCGGTGCGGGTCAGGCCCATGATGGATTCCATGCTGTCCGACACGGAATTGATGAAGCACGCCGAGCATTGGGGCTTGGACTGCACGCCGACGTTGAACCAGACCGGCGAGTTAAAGCTCATTTTTTGTTCGATAAGCAGATGAGTCAGTTCGTCGCGGAAGGCGTCGCGGGACTGCTCGTCGGCGAAATAGCCGCCTTCTTCACCCCAACGCACAATCGTACCAGCTACGCGACCGATCAACTGGCGCACGGAGTTTTCGCGCTCGCGGGAGCCAGGTTTTCCGTGAAAGTATTTGCTGGTGACGATATTGGTGGCGGTCTGCGACCAATTCTTGGGGACTTCAACACCCTCCTGGCGGAAGATGGTCACACCTTTTTCATTGCCGATCAGCGCGGTGCGCTTTTCCCATTCGACGGCGTCGAATGGCGCAACTCTGCCGTCCGTAAAATATCGCTCGAACACCAACCCAGTATTCTCGCCCGACGTCCTGTCGGGGCTCACTCCCGTTTGTAGCGATTTGCTGTTCAACGCCGTCTTCACCGTAGCCATCGATTCCTCCGCGCTCCAAGGGCTCCCCCGAGAGGTGGAGGGTAACCCTATTATTGTACTCCTCTGATTTCGCAGAGGCGCTGCTCGCAGTCGCAAAGGCGGCGGCAACTCGATTCGCTGGTACGCGGTTACAAAGCAAAAAATTCGACCGCGGCCGGCGGTCGAAAGGAGTCGAAAACCGATGCAACGCGCAACGCCCTGCCTCCGGCCGGTGTTGGTCTTACCACGCAGCCTTCACAGCAGCTCTTCGCGCATCGCATGCGGGCGCGGAGCTGGAACTTCGCGCTCGATTGTTTTGCTTAAAACCCGGCTGGTCTCGTGGCCCGTGCGGACTCGCGTTAACATCCTCGACCCGGTCCGCCTGGCGCTTCCACGTCCCCCGAATCTGGAATCGCAGTATCGTCGGGTGGGAAAATCCTGTCAAGAAAAAAAAGCATGTACATCGCAAAATGTGGTTGGCGTTTTGAAAACCCGGTCTATCTGTAGTGGTATCATTTCGCACACAGAATTATTTTTCTTCCTTAGTTTGGCATTCAACCGCAAAAATTCCGTGAGTATACGCTCTCGAAGGCGCGTAAACTGGTGATGGCCTTGCAGATGTCTAATTTTCCCTCGCGAACGGAATGATTTGATCTCCCCGGGCGTTACGTTTCCATTTTGTCCGCGCCGCGTCGCGATCCTTGCGCTTGTTCTGCTGCTCGGTAGTCTTGCTCCGCAAAATTGCAATGCGCAGGAAGTCTCTATTCCTGCGCCCGACCCGCGATCCGTTCTGACGTTCGGCGAAAAACTGAAACTGCGGGGCGTTCCCAATGCGGGCAAGGTCAGCGATACGCTGTATCGCGGCGCTCAGCCCCGCGACCTCGGGTATCAGCAACTGAAAAATCTCGGAGTCAACATCGTTGTTGATCTGCGGAACACGGAGCCTAAGTCTCCCGAGCGAATTGTCGTCGAGGGCTTCGGAATGCGTTACGTCCGTCTTGCCACCAGCGCTTTCTTTGGCCCGAGCGACAACCAGGTGGCCACTTTTCTGAAGCTGCTTCGCGACAATCCGAAACAGAAAATATTCGTACACTGCTATTACGGTGACGATCGCACGGGTGTCATGATCGCCGCTTACCGAATGGCGGAGCAGCATTGGACCGCCGATCAGGCGTATAACGAGATGCGATTCTTTCACTTCCACACCTACCTGATTCTGATGGGCCACTACGTCAAGGAGTTCCCCGCCAATTTCGCGCTCAGCCCGGCATTCGTGGCGATCCGGGACCCAAACCCGGCAAGCTAGCTTTCTCGACCCTCGTTAACCCTTTCTAATAGAAGTACTTTCGTACTGTTTTCATCTACGGCTCATCTCGCTATTGTTCGGTTGAAACCCGACTGATCGGGGGAAGGTCGTAATCCGTGCAAGTTGGCCGCTACCAGATTCTCGACACGATTGGCACAGGCGCGAACAGCCGCGTCGTGCGTGCGTTCGATCCGATGATCGCTCGCACCGTCGCCATTAAGCTATTTCCGCCGGCACTTGCTGCCGGCGACGGCCGCGAACGCTTTATCAAGGAAGCGCGCGTCGTCGGCCAGATTTCTCATCCAGCGATCATCGGGCTGCACGACATGGGCATCGAGGAATCGTCTTCAACGCCCTATTTGGTGATGGAATATGTGGAAGGCCAGCCGCTTGAGCGCTTGCTGGACAAAGGGAGTATCCCTTTTCCTCGAGCTTGCGCGTGGATTGCCGACGTGGCCGTAGCACTGGGCGTGGCGCACCGCAAAGGCATCATCCATGGGGACGTAAAGCCCGCAAACATTTTGGTTAGCGACGAAGGGCGCATCAAGCTGACCGACTTTGGGATGGCTCGGCTTTCCAGTCGCGATTCAAAGGACACGCCACTGCTGGGTACGCCCGGGTATTGGTGCCCCGAGCAGATTCTTGGCAAGCCGCAGGATGGGCGCTCCGACATTTTTTCGCTGGGTGTCGTGCTCTATCAAATGATTACGGGTCACCGGCCGTTCGATGCCGATTCCTTGCAAGGGATTTGCGCGCGCATCATGTCCTCCACACCGCTGCCGCCTTCTCAGACAAATCCGTCGTTGCCGGCAGGCTTGAATGCATTGGTGTTGTCTTGCCTAGAGAAGGATCCGGCGCTGCGCCGCAACTCCGCAGAGGATCTTGCCGACGATCTATATCCGTTCGCGCGCCACAAGGTTGCGCCGCAAGTCATGGCGCCGCAGTCGTCACTACGCAACCGCGCCGCTCGGCTATTGCGCTCGGCCTAACAGGCTCTGCAGCGTCCGGATGCGTCGCGCACTTGGCGCTAAATTCAACTCTCTACAGGGATTGCCCTAGTACGCGGGTTTGGACACACCTGTACGAACGGGCCATTCCCTTTCGCCGGTGCGAGCCGGAATATAGTCGTGTAGCTAAACAAGTGCGGATGTCTCTGTCCCGACGATGCCAAAGAATCGTTACGAAGTCATCGGAACGCTAGGCTGCGGCGCTACCAGCCGGGTCGATAAAGCTCGCGACACGGTGCTGGGACGCACGGTTGCGCTGAAAACCCTGGTCCATGCATTTGGAGCGCCTACCGAACAGAAGCAATTCTTGCGCGAAGCGCAAATCGTCAGCCAGCTGTCGCATCCTTCGATCGTCAACCTGTACGACGTCGGCATCGAAGAAGGAAGCGTCGCCTACCTGGTGATGGAGTACGTCGCGGGAAAGACTTTGCAGCAAGTACTCTCGGAAGCTCCGATTCCTTTTCCGCGTGCCTGCGCTTGGGCGGCGGATCTGGCCGGAGCTCTTCACCGCGCGCACCGCGCCGGCATCATCCACGGCGACGTAAAACCCGCGAACGTTCTGATTACCGAAGACGGCAACGTGAAACTGGGCGATTTCGGGATCGCTCGTTTGTCCACGCAGGTATCCGGGTCGGGGCGCCTGATGGGCACTCCCGCTTATTTGTCGCCGGAACAAATTCACGGCGAAGCACAAAACACCAGGTCGGATTTGTTTTCTCTGGGGATCGTTCTCTATCAAATGGTTACCGGAGTTCCTCCATTCGAGGGGAGTTCGGTCAGCGCAGTTTGCGCTCAGATTCTTTCCGCCGATCCGATTCCTCCATCGCAACGAAATCCCGCGCTTCCCACGGGCATCGATCACGTAATCATGCGCTGTTTGGCAAAGATTCCCGCGGACAGGTATCCGTCGGCTGAGGCACTGGCCGCTTCGCTTTATCCATTCGCGCGGCAGGCGCCCGCACCTGAACCGAAAGCGCCGGTGCGCACCAAGCCGAATGCTCCGTGGTTAGCGCGACCGTTGCAGCCCAGCGACGTCTGGGTCGTGGCGGCCATCACACTGCTTGCCATCTGCAGCGTGCCCGTATCGCGCGCCGTGGCCGCTCGTTTCCGGTTGCCGGCAGTTCCGGTGATTGCGAAAGTTGCGCCGGCGCCGCCACTGGACTTGCTGGGCTACTCTCAACAAACAACCGTGCCGGATGTGGGAGCTGAGACTGACGACGAATCACGGAAGGTCGCGCCCAAGTCGCGCACTCGTCGTCCCGGAGCTGCGATGGTCCGGAACGCCGCGAACCACGGCGTCGTCCCCGCACCGAATATTGCGAATGCAAGTTCTTCCGCGGCGGCGCCTGTGCTTACCGCGCTGCCACTACCGGTCCCCGTCGCCCACGTGGATCACGCCACGCTGAAAATCGAAATCGATTCGACCGTGGGGGAAGGCGCTTTGGCGATCTTTGCCGACCAGACCCTGCTGTTCACGACCGATCTGCGTGCCACCGCCGCCGGTGCACCTATTTTGCTGGAACACGCGCTGCCTGCGGGGCCGCATCAGCTTCGGGTGGCCTTGTATCGACCGGACAAGAGTATGCAGGTGGCCAAAGAAGGGCTGGGCGAAATTCGCACCGACGGTGCGAACACGCTGCACATCCATGTGACCAAGAAGGCGAAGATGCTGGTGCGTCGCGAAACCACTCTGGATGTACTGTGGCCCAGTGCGGTGGCGGCCGCAGGCAGCACATCCGCCAAGTTGTCCGCATCCACGAAATGATGTGGGCCTGGAAGTTTCGCGACTACTTTACGCCGGTAGACCCGAAGCGCGGGCGGGCCACTCCGAAAAACCGAACGTCAGCCGACGAAGCGGTATTGGTCGGCAGCATTTAGGGCACGGCTGAAGCCGTGCCCTAACTTACTCCTCGCAAGCGGGGCTCTACAGCGCCAGCGCAAGTCGGCCCTGTCGCCAACGCGGCTGTACAAACGCCAAGCCATCTCGAGCCCATTTTCATCCTTCGTTGAGCGCTACTCGTAGCGCAGGGCTTCCACGGGATCGAGCTTCGCTGCCTTCATCGCCGGCCACACACCGAAAATCAGGCCGATTCCTACGCTCACGATAAGTCCCGCCGCGGCGGCCCAGAGGGGAACGCTGCCTTGCCATTCGAGCGTCAAGCGAATCAGCAGCACCAAGCCATTTACAAGAATCAGAGCGATCAGGCCGCCCGCGCCAGTGAGGGTCATAGCCTCCAGCAGGAATTGCCAGGTGATGTCGCTGCGCTTTGCGCCGATGGCTTTGCGCAAACCAATTTCGCGGGTTCGCTCGGTTACGCTCACCAGCATGATGTTCATTACGCCGACGCCGCCGATCAGCAAGCCGATGGAACTCAGCACCACGGTGGCTACCGCTACCATGCCCACAATATTGTGAAACTCCTGGACCTGCATCTCCGCGGTTTCAATCGAGAAGTTATTCTTGGCGTTGTACGGCACGTTCCGCCTGCGCCGCAGAACCTCGGTCGCCTGATCGACGGCCGCATCCAGCATTTTGGGATAGGCTTGAATGCGAATGTTGTTTTCGTACGCGGCCGGGTAGATTTTGCGGAAGGTGTTATAAGGAATCAGGACGCGGCGGTCCTCGTCATCGGTGCCGAAGCCTCCTTTGGGTTTTTCCACCACTCCGATGACCTGGAAATCCTCGCCATCGATCATGACGTCCTTGCCGATGGGCGAGGTGTCAGGAAACAATACCGGTCCGACATTTTCCCCAAGCATGACGACTTTCTCGCGGTGCAGATCGTCGCCTTCGCTCAGGAAACGCCCGGAAAGCGTGGCGGCGTTGGCGTAGACCTCGCCGAAGTTCGGCTGCACACCGCGAAAGTCGATGGCCGTGACTTCCCCGGCTTTTGTGCGGATGACGTGCGGCTTCTCCCACCAGTTGACGTACACGGTTACGTTTTTCACCGCCGGGCAGCTGGCTTTCAGTGCTTCGGCGTCTTCCAGCGTCAAGGGTTTGCGGAGTCGCTCTTCGAGCGGACGGTTCTGGTTGTGCGGCCCCTGGTCCCAGCGGGAGATAAAAGCGGTGTCCGCGCCATATTGTTTAATGTCTTCCTGAATGGCCTGGTCGAAGCCGGTGATCAGCGCCGCGACGAGCATGATCACGCTAACCCCCAGCACCACTCCAAAGACGGTCAGCGCGCTGCGCAGCTTGTGGGCGCGGAGCGTGTCCATTGCTTGTTTCAGATTTTCGCCGTGAGCCTGGGCCATAAGATCCTCAGTCGGACCGCAAAGCTTCAATGGGATCGAGCTTGGCCGCGCGCATCGCCGGATAGATACCGAAGAACAATCCCACCCCGGTGGAAACGCTGAGCGACAATATCACCGCGCTGAGAGGCATTTTCATGGGAATGGAAGTAGCCGCGCGCCCCAAAGACACGACGCCCCACGCCAGCAGGATGCCGATGACCCCGCCCACGGCTGCGAGCACCGCCGATTCCGTCATGAACTGGAGGATGATGTGATTCCTTCGCGCGCCGAGCGACCGGCGGAGGCCGATTTCACGGGTTCGCTCGGTCACGCTGGCCAGCATGATGTTCATGATCACGATGCCGCCAACCACCAGAAACACAGCCGTCAACGCCACGGCTACTCCGAACAAGTTGCCGGTTAGCTGTTTCCACAACGCCATGATGGAGTCCGAACCGAGGATGGCGAAGTTGTCTTTGGCGTTGTAGTCCAGGTGCCGGTAGGCCCGCATCAGCATGCGGGCTTCGTCCTGCGATGCCGACATCATTTCGGTGTCCTGAGACTGGATGAATATGGCGAGCCAGTCCTGCTGCGTGTGCCATTCCTTGTAGTAGGTCACCAACGGAATCAGCATGTAATTGTCTTGCGACTGCCCGAAAGCGCTGCCGATGGCCTCCGCCACGCCGACGACTTCGTACGTATGTGTGCCGGCGCGAATGGTTTTTCCTACCGGATCGATATTGGGGAAAAACTTCTTCGCGACGTCCGTGCCGATAAAGCAGATCGGGGAGTGGTGCAGGTCATCGGCTTCGGTGATGTAGCGGCCGGAGGCGAGGCCGATGTTGCGGAGCTCGGCGTAGTCGGCTGTGGCACCCATCACGCGGGTGTTTTCCAGCAAGACGTTGCCGGCTCGGATATCGATCGTGACCCAGCCGGCGGCGGCGACCCGGCTGGCCAGCTTCATGTTGTCGCGGATCCACTCAAATTCTTCCAGCGTCACTAAAGGGCGTTTTTGAGCTTTCACCCATGCGTCTTCGCTGGTGATGATGCCGAAACGGTCTATCAGGTAAACATTAGCGCCGAGGTTGGCAACGCGGTCGGCAACATAGAAGTTCAGCCCGGCGACGACACTCATGACCGTCACGAGGGTAAGGACCGCCAGGATCACGCCCAGCAGGGTGAGGAAGCTCCTCAGTTTGTGCGCGTGCAACGCGTCCAATGCCAGCTTGAAGGTCTCGATGAAGGTGACAAAGTGGCCGCGAATGCCGGTGAGCGCAAAGCGTTTCCGTCCCTCCGCGCCGGTGGCGACCGCAGGAACTCTCGGGAGACTTTCAAGGGGAGTTGCGTCCAACCTAATCTCCGTTCCTTATGGGATCACAAGACCTGTGTTCACCTGTAAGTACGCGCAGGGGTGCCCATTCGTTTCGTGAATTATCCGGGTTCTACCTATTTGGACGCGGGGAATCGCTTTTGTTTTGCCTCAGGCAGCAAGTTGCCGCAGTGTTTCGCTGATTGGGGCAAGGTGCGCCAGATCATGCGCGATTGTTTCTTAGGTTCCGTATTGATTCTAAAGGCGGTTAAAGTCGTTTGCTGGGCGACGTTTTCTGCAAGTGCTGATTTTGAGGGACTTACGGGCGTGTTTTTCTTGCTTACCTTTGCCTGGGCCCTTCGGTCCATGAGGCGGCCTGGCGCCGAGGACGAAGGCCATAGCGGAGCGACGAGCCATAACCGCGAGTTGGCGACGGCCCAATCCGTCGCTCGTCGTCGCGGCGTAATCCAATGGTTGTTTCGACACGATTGCTTTCGATCCAGGTTGCACGGTGCAACAATCGATGCGGCTAGGGAATCTAACCTCTCTACTACACTGGTGGAGATTCCATCGGTCGCGTCCACTATGCGGGCACCCAGGCTGGTTCTTTCTGCACTCTTCTTGTTTGTGGCGACCGGGCGCCTATCCGTGGCAGTCGCGCAAACTCCTCAGACTTCTGCCTCTGAGCCACAGAGCGAAATCGAAAAACACGCCATGTTGGACCGCGTCATCGCCAACCAGAAGCGAAATGACGAAGCTCTCGATATCTACGAACGCATCGAACGTCGTGAAAGCCGCAAGGGACCGGCAGGAACTTCCCCAGAAATCAAGATCTCGCGGGTCGTGCCCGCGGGAACCGGCGTCGATCACATTCCGGTCGGGCCTGACGGCAAACCGACCGACCCGACCGCGTACCGCACCGAACTTGAAAAGCTGGAGCGTTCGCTGGCGTGGGCTGCCGAGGACGGCCATGCGCAACGCGAGGCCTATGACAAAATCGCCCGGAAGCAGAAAGACCGGGCGGAGCTGATCGACGCCACGCGGTCCGCGTTCCTGTACACGTTTGTAGACCGGGAATCCCGTGGTGACCGCATACTCTCGAAGTACCGCATGGAGCCAAATCCCGCGTACAAACCCACATCGCGCGCCACGGCCATTTTTGCCAAGGTCCGCGGCTACGCGTGGATTGATGAAGCAGCCAGCCAGCTCGCTCGCGTCGACGTGGAAGTGACAGACGACATTTCGATAGGCGGCTTCCTGGCCAAAGTGTACAAGGGCAGCCACTTCATGCAAGAGCGGTACGAAATGGCTCCCGGGCTGTGGCTACCCTCGTACTCTCAGTACGATTTCGATGGCCGCAGATTGTTCGTCGGCTTCTCCATCCACGAGCGCACGCTTTATACGCGTTACCACCGCATTGGCCCGCCCAAAGAAGCGCTGGCTACAATCCGTTCGGAATTGGGCCGTGCCGAATTGGGAAAGTCGGGCGCCGCAGACGCAGATCCTTAGACCTCCTCTTCCTACTCATTTCAGCAATCCTCAAAACGTGTGTTTCATGGAGTCTTTATGCTCGGTGCGCTCACTCTCGTGGCCCTCCTGTTCGTTTCTCCGGTGCGGCTCTGGGCGGCGCATCGCCAGTAGGACCCCCCGGAGGCTGCTTCCCCGACACAAAATCCGAGCCCAGCGGCTTCAAGGGCCTGCACCGGCGGTGAAACTGCCGAAGCCGAAGGCGCTGAAAGGCTTCAGCAAAGGGGAACAAAGCGGTTCGAGCGGCATGCAATCCAATACATCGCAATACGACTCGTTGCGAACAGATACGGCGCCTAGAAGACCAGAAAGCGAGGCTTCAAGGCGCTATCGACGACTTGTTGGACGCGGCTCGGGCGGCTGGCATCGAGATAGGACAGCTTCGCTGAGTCTATCCTGCGCGGCAACGTCACTCGAGCGTTACCTCCTGCCTACTTCGCAACGCAAGAATTCGCGTGCGTTGAACCTTCCGGAATTGCCGTGCAAGATTGTGGAATCCTGGGGACCACTGCCAATGCGATTGCTGTTCGCCAAAAAAGTGAAGGAGTGTCCGCAATGCGAGAGCTCGCGCGTGCGGCGATCTTATCGAAGAGGTTTTCTGGAGCGCTTTTTGTACCGCATCCTGTTTGTCTGGCCTTATCGCTGTGACGCGTGTGATGTGAGATTCCTGGGCTTCCGGCGCCAGTATGCACCAGTCCGGGTAGCCGCACCTGAACGCCCGTGAGGAGCCCGCGAGTTGGCTGCTATGGCGCCGCTGCGCTGAAATAGACAAGCACTCGTGCAGGCAGTAAGATTTTCGAAGCCCGAGCGGTGCGGGCGCGCATGGGCCGCGGCACTCATACCCTTCCAATCGCCAACCGGATTCTGGTTCTGGCTACGTGCCTGGTTCTTTGCTTTGTGACGCTGCGCGCAAACCCGCACCCGCATCAGACCGCCGCAGTGGATTTGTCTGGCAGTCCCGTTGATCCCTGGAACGCGTCGTCCGGCAAGGTCGTGGTTCTTATCTTCGTGCGCACGGATTGTCCCATCTCGAACCGCTACGCGCCGACGATCCAGCATCTCAGCGCACTGCACGAAGGCAAGGTCGCGTTCTGGCTGGTCTATCCCGCCAAAAAGGAATCGGCGGAGATGATCCGCAAGCACGAACGGGATTTCGGCTACCAACTCCCGGCTCTTCGCGATCTGCAACATACTCTGGTCAAGCAGAGTCTAGTTCAAATCACGCCGGAGGCCGCCGTCTTCGGCGTCAATCACCGGCTGGTTTACCACGGCCGCATCGACAATCTCTACGAGGATTTCGGGCGCGCGCGTACGATGGCGACGACCCACGAGCTTGGCGACGCGATACAAGCCGCGCTCGACGGCAAATCGTTGGCGGCGGACAATGTTCCGGCCGTTGGTTGCTACATTTCGGACCTCGAATGACGCGCGGGTGGCAGGGCATTGCTGCAATCCTTATGCTGCTGATCTGCGTTACTGCCGCGGCGCGCCACTCGGCAACAAGCGGGCGTCAGGACGTGACGTCCGGTTCTTCTTCCTCTGACGAGCCAGGCCGTGCAGCTCCGCCGCACGTGACTTTCACTCGGGACATCGCGCCGATCGTGTTTCACTCTTGTGCGCCGTGCCACCGGCCTGGCGAAGCTGCACCTTTCTCTCTGCTCTCCTATGCCGACGCGAAAACCCACGCTCATCAAATCACGGCCGTCACCGAAAGACGGATTATGCCTCCCTGGCTGCCTGAGCCGGACAGTCCGAAATTTGCCGACGATCTCCGGCTGACCGCCGAGCAGATCGGTCTGCTGAAGGCCTGGGTGGAGCAGGGCGCCGTGGAAGGCGATCGGTCCGATTTGCCCGCCAAGCCGCAATTCGTCGAAGGGTGGCAGCTTGGCAAGCCGGACGTCATCGTCAAAGCCACCAAGTCGTTCGAACTGCCGGCGGGCGGATCAGATACCTATTGGAACTTCGTCTTCCGGTCTCCGGTTGATCGTTCGCACTGGCTGAAAGCCATCGAAATCCGCCCCGGCGACAAACGACTCGTGCATCATGCCAACGTGCTCGTCGATCGTGGGCAAACGGCACGGCTTTTGGAGAAACAACCTGGCTCAGGTTTCGGCGGCATGGAGCTGACAATCGAATCCGAAGTTTTCGATCCGGACAGTCACTTCCTGTTCTGGAAGCCGGGTTCCGCTCCTTACGTCGAGCCCGACGGCATGGCTATTCGCCTGGACAAAAACACCGACCTCATCCTCAACATGCACCTTCAGCCGTCGGGCAAGCCGGAAGTGCTGCAGCCGAGCCTCGGCCTTTATTTCACGGACAAGCCAGCTACGCTTCATCCCATTCTTCTTCAAATGGAAAATGACCGCCAGCTGGATATTCCGCCTGGCGAAACAAATTTCCTGGTCACGGACGATTTCACTTTGCCGGTCGATGTCGAACTCCTCGCCATTTACCCGCACGCACACTATCTCGGCAAAGATCTCCAAGGGATCGCGACGCTACCGGACGGGACCAAACGAACCCTCATTCACATTGCGCGATGGGATTTGAACTGGCAGGCCGTCTACCGCTACGCCTCGCCGATACCATTGCCGAAAGGCACGACGATCTCGATGCGCTTCACTTACGACAATTCGGCGGACAATATTCGCAATCCAAACCATCCGCCGCAGCGCGTCGTGGCCGGTAATCGCGCCAGCGACGAGATGGCTCACTTGTGGCTGCAAGTCTTGCCCAAGGGTCCGACTAATCTTTCAAGCGGCCAGTCCCGAAGCGCGATTCGGGAGAATGGCATTCCCGAGTCGGGAGCCGCCGTCGATCCGCGCGCGCTAATTCAGGAAGCCATGGCTCGCCACAATCTCGAAAAAAACCCCAACGACTTCGAGGCGCATTACAATCTCGCTGCACTCCTGCAGGGTCGCGGCGAACTCGCCGAATCCACAGCCCAGTTTGCGCAAGCGGTCCGTATTCGTCCCGAAGACGCCACCGCCAATAACGCTCTGGGCGCAGCCCTCCTGGCTGCCGGTCGCCCGGACCAATCCATTCCTTATTTATCCGCCGCCCTTACGGCCCGCCCGAACTACTTCGACGCCCACTACAATCTGGGCAACGCGCTCGCCTCGCAAGGCGACTTCAGCGGCGCGCTCGTCCACTTCCGCGCTGCCGTAAGTTTGAATCCCGAGGACGCCAATGCGGAGGCGAATCTCGGCAGCGCGTTTGCCGAAACAGGAAACCTCAAAGAAGCGCGACTCCATTACGAGCGCGCCCTCAAATTGAATCCGAATCACCAACTTGCCCGCGAAAATCTCCAGCAGCTCGACCAAGGCAAGACCAGCGATGCCCCAAACTGAGCGCGCGTCCCACAAACATCTTAGAAATCACAAATTAAGATTGGCTTTGGCTACCTGGAGTAACTTTCCACAAAATCCGGGATGATTCCTGGTCGCTCTTCACCCGTTGTCACCTGTCAGGTATCAGACTGCGACATCGCATGGGAACATTTGTCGATGCGGGCCGTATCTGAATCTGTCTTTGCCGTCATTCCGTAAGGAGCTTTCAAGGAATCGCAAAAAATTGCATCGAGCCTCCAAACCATCGGCGGGCTGCAGCGTCCTTGATGTAGCAGGGAATTTTGGAGAAGAGGGGTTAAACAGATCGAGCCGCTTCTGGTTTGGCCGCCGGAGCGACGCCGATCTCCAGTAGAGACGCGTACCCTCGCGGGCGCACGTTTCTCATTTAACCCCGCCTCATTCTAGAGGGCTCCGATTTCGAATTGCAACTATGAACGCGGGCCAAGGCGTTCACCAAAGGAGATCGGAGCCATGAGACCAACGACGAGAATAATCACGCGACTCGCGACGTGCCTCGCGCTCGGTGGCATGGTGTTCTGTCCCGGTTCGAGCGTGCGCGCCCAAGGCATCATGTCGTCCCGGGAGACCGCAAGCGCCCACTACGCGAACGATTTACCTCGGTTCGATCTCCCGGACTCGCTCGGACGCGTCTCGTCGCAGCCGACGATTGTTCCCCGTACAACACTGCGGGCGGAAACCGTCTCCGTTCAGGAACTCCACATCCCTGCCGCCGCCGTCAAGGAATTTGAGCGTTCGCTGAAGGCCATTCGCTCCGGCGACTTCCAATCTGCCACTGTACACTTGCAGAAGGCTATTCAGATCGATCCCAATTTCGTGCAAGCCCACAACAACCTCGGCTCGAGCTACATTCAGCTGAGTCAATATGAAAGCGCCGTGTTGGAGTTCCAGCAAGCCGTCGCTTTGGACCCCAAGATTCAGGAATCCCATCGCAACCTGGGTCTTGGCCTTTTCCTCCTGCGGCGCTACCCGGAAGCTGAGATTGCCGCGCGCCAGGCGCTGCAGCTCGATCCACGGCGCAGCTCCGCGCAGTACACGCTCGGCCGGATTCTGGCTGCCGAGGGGAGCGGTTCTGCCGAAGCCGAACAACTGCTGCGCCAGTCCATCGTGGATTTCCCGGATGCAAGACTACCTCTCGCTCAGGTGCTGCTGAATAAAGGCGCGAACCAGGAAGCCGCCGCTGAACTTCGTACCTATCTGAGGTCTCCCGACGCTAACCCCGCCCGGAAGCAGGTTCTCCAGTGCCGGCTGGCACAAATAACTGGGAGCGATGTAAACGCTGCCTGCGGCCCGCGCTAACCGGATCGGCCGCGCCCGTCGAGAAATGAGACGGTCCGCACGCTTTCCTGAGGCGATGCTAAGCCATTTACTTACAGCCACTTAAAACGACGGCTGACCGATATTCGCCCGGGGCTTGTGGAAAACCTCGCAAAACCCCGGTCTCCCCTAGACACGCTCCATTCCCCCCATTAGACTAAGGCCTCCGAAATCAAACTCCCAAATGAATGAGAAGGCAGGCCCAATGAAACATTTAGTTCCGATTCCGCGCGAGCTGACGACGAACCTGAAACGCCAAAACGAAACGGGCATGGGCTATCACGTCGTCTCCGTGACCCTGAAGAGCGGCAAGTATTTTGACCAGGTCGTCACCAGCGAAGGCTGCGTCATCCACGTCCGCGGGCACAAGGAGGTGCCTTTTGCTCCCGACGATGTGGCCGCCGTGGCCGTGAATCACAAACTTTGGAATTTTCGGGAAGAGATCTAGATCGCCTCGCTCGACCGAATGATGCGGCCGGAACCCGCCCGGCGGCACCGTTCGTTTCCCTCTAGTTTTCAATTCCATCCGCATCCTTTCTCCTGCTGAACCGCCGGACCTTGGTGACGACGTTCGCACTGTGGAGCGCTCCCAAGACACCGATTTCTCTTACCATTCACGGTCTGCTCACACCTTGCTGACATCTCGTTAACGAACCCGGGCACACCATACGTCCTCTCAGCCCGGGCCACGAAGCCTAGATTGACCTTAAGTTGACGAGGAGGACTCATGTCCAAGCAAGCAGCAGAACATCATCACAAAGCAGCAGAGCATCACGATCACGCGGCTCGGCACCACCGCGAAGCGGCAGCGCACCATGAAGCCGGCGACCATCACCAAGCGGCTCACCACGCGCACACCGCGCAGGGCCACCTCCACCATGCCACGCACCACTCCGAGGAAGCTGCCAAGCTGCACGTGGAGCATCACGGGCACAAAACGAAAGCAGCCGGCCAGTAGTTCGGCGGTCAGGCGAATTCCGAAGCGCTGGTCCAGCCGTGCGAGGGGAAAACTGTTTCGGGAGCTGCCGCGGATTCGGGCAGGAAATAGAATGCAGGCAGCCGGGAACGAGTATATCCGGAAGTTGTGGCTGATTCCGGCCACTCGTTCCTGGTTCACTTGGTTGATCGAGGAGCGTTCGCTGGGTCTGGCTCAGTTCCCCGCGGCGATCATCGTCCACGGGTAAGCCTTCATGTCCCGGAGTTCGGGCTTCTCCCAATCCAGCTCCGGATGCTGCTGCAAATGCTTGGCCGCGATGAAGTCCATTCCGCAGGCGTGCCCTGCAGCGGCCGCGAATTCCATCTTCGCGGCCATCGAGGAATCGGTTGCCTTGTTTTGCGCCGCTCCGGCGGTTCCGTAGGCCGGCTGCCATGCCCCTGCTCCCGATCCGCGCGATGACAGCTCGAAATGTCCGCAGAGGGTCCGCTCGCTGGGTTCCGTTTTCCCTGTGATGCTGTCGACATGGTCGGCCAAAAACTTCTCCGCCATCGGCACGTCGATCTTTCCCTTGTTCTCGGCCATCAATTGTTCCCAGCGACGATGCCGCGCGTTGGGGCTGTTACCCTGGTCGGCCACCGCGAAGTCCGTCTCTTCCGCCGCCAGTTTCGGATTGATAGGAAAGTTCGAGCCCACGAAATAACCGTCGGTCTTGCGGTCCAGCGTCACATTCTTCAATCCCAGTTCAAGGCTGGCGATTTCGTTCTTCTTGGTGTCCGCGATCAGCCAGTCGTTCGCGTATCCACCGTTGTTCCCCTGTTCGAAAATTCTGGCCACGTCGTCAATCGACGCGGAATACTGCATGGCCTTACGGGCGCGCACGAATTCCGGAACGCCGCTGGTATCGAAGCCGTGGAAGCCCGAGATCGTGGTTTCCGTGATCACGATGCCCGCGGCATTCAAGCCAAAATCGTCGCCGCTGTGAATCATTCCCGGCAGCCCGTCCATCAGGAAGTGGTAGCCGTGCGCGGGCGCGACATCGAAGGCAATCGTCCAGCGCGACCCGTCCAGATAATTCGTCCAGTTGTTGTGCGCGATCACAACGCGTCCATCCCCGGTGTAACTCCCCACGGCGACAAACGCGCTGCAATGTTCAGGAGCCGTCACCGTCGGCAGGGACGCGATCTTATGGGCTTTGTCATACTCGCCTACGTAGTAGCTCCACTCTTGTGACGCATTTATGGTCACGACGTCCCAGACATCCAGCTTCACGCCACGCGCGTTCAATCCATCCGCGATTCCTTGCATCTCTTCGCGATATTCCTGTTCCACGCGGGGCCACAGTATATTTTTCGCGGCGTCGCGAAAGAAATTCCAGTCTTTGCCGTTGTCGTGCGTCAGTTCCAACGCCAGCACCTTCTGCGTATCTTGAATCTCCGGCGCCAGCAAGTATCCGTGCTGGTACCCAATCTCTGATGGCGTACCTTCCAGGTGCACAAAAGTCCAGCCATTGACGGCCGGCCGCCGGACCGAGCCCTTCAGGCGCTCGTCGGCCTTGGGGGTTTTTGAGGCGGCCACCGTCGCCGCCAAAATTGCCCCGCAGATCAAAAATATCGCCGCCGCTCGCCGCATCGTTCCTCCCGAGGGTGTCTTAAGGGTCGCCCAACGCCTGCCCGCCAATGGACACCGAGACTGTGAACCTATCTTGCAGCGAATTCTCTGTCAAACGGCGGAATTTGGATGGGCTTGGGACTTGTCCGAGGTAGATTATCTCGGGGAAAGTTGCTCGACGGGCGGAAAGGACTCGGGCGTCGTAAAGGATCGATCCGGGGGCTTCACGCCGGTCAGCAACGCCTGATGCATGATGGCGACGGCACGTCCGGCGGTGGGCGGAATAACCACCGTCGCAGTCAAAGTGCCGGTGCGCACCCAGGTTTGACCGGTCTTGGGCACGCCGTCACACCCGACGTAGGGAAGGCGCAACCAGCGGTCTCGCTCTGCGAGATTGTCCAGTCCCGCGAATGCTTTCCTCGCGCCCATGGCCATCGCGTCATTTTGCGCGCCAACCGCGCTGATGGTCATCTTCTGCGACGTATTCAACCGCAACCACGACTCCACGCTTCGCTGCGCGCTTTCCTCTGTCCACTGGCCCCTCAGCGTGATCACCGGAACGCTGGGAGGGAGAGTCATCTGCATTCCGGTAGTGCGATCCTTGGCGGCGACATTTTCCGAAGGTCCCTGAATGTGCAAGATTCCTCCGCCATTGCGCACCAGCGTCGCTAATTGCAGTCCTTGCATGCGGCCTACTTCTTTCTGATCGGCGCTAATCGAGAAAATCGGCAGATTGAGAGCGGATTTCCGAAGTTCCGGCAGATAGTCCGCCTCGCGATTGAGCAGCACCCAGGGAATCCCGGCTTGCACTGCCGCGCGGGCCACCTGCGGCAAACATGGCCCCCCCACGGGCTCGCAAATAATGGCATCCGGGCGCATGGCAGGGTCCGCTTGAATGATTTTGAGGAGTTGCGTGCCTTGTGTGATGGCGTCGTTGTCGGCAAAAATGACCTGCACATCGCAGCCAAGACTCGGTCCCGCTTGCTGGGCGGAGGCCGCCTGTTCCATCTGGTAATCGTTTTCTCGGGTCATCAGTGAAACCAGCAAACGCAGCTTCTTCATCTGCAAATCCCTCTACACCGGTATTTGTGGGCCTTTGCGCTGACAATACGCCCGGAAAGTTGGCGCAGGGGTGAAACGTTTTACCTGTGTGTCATGTTGCAAAACAACGGTGTGCTCACGTCACATAATCGCTAAGTATATCCGCTTTCTGCCGTCACTTGTTGGTGCGAGACGCGGCCTTCGGCCGCCGGCCGCGCCGCACACTTTGGTAGACTGCCTACTGGTCGTATGGTAGAGTGCCTACCCATGAATCGCAGACGGAAAACCCCACGCCTGGAAATCATGCAAGGCACTCTGGACCTGATCATTCTCCGGACCCTCCGTTGGGGTCCGCTGCACGGCCACGGTATCGCGAAATTCATCCAGCAAACTTCTGGCGACGCTCTCAAGATCGAACATGGCTCCCTCTACCCGGCCCTCCAGCGGCTTCTGCAGGAAGGTTGGGTAACCGCCGATTGGGGCATTTCCACCAAGAACCGCAAAGCCCGCTTTTACCGCCTCACGTCTGCGGGCCGCAAACAACTCTCTGCCGAACACTCAAAATGGGAACGTTTTAGCGAAGCTCTTGCGCGCATTCTGGTGTCCGTTCGTGGGGCGGAAGACGCTTAGAGCAACAGGAGCAAGAAATGAGCAAATTTCTATGCGGAGTTATCGCCGGAACTGCTCTGGTTGCCCTCGGATTTTTCTCCGTACTGTTTGCCGGTTTCTGGCCCATCGCGGCCACTTCACAACCGCCATCCTGGGAGAGCCGCCTGGCCGTGCGAGCGGTGCACGCTTCCCTTGGGCGGGTAGCGCCTAGGCAGGCGAATCCCATTTCCGCAACCGAAGACAATCTGCTCGCTGGAATGAAGACGTTCAAGAATGCGTGCGCGGGATGCCACGGCGATGCGGACCAGCCGAGCCAATGGGGAACGACTTCTTTCTATCCACGAGTGCCGCAATTTGTGCAGGAGCCGACACGGCTGACCGCACCGCAAATGTTTTGGGTCGTGAAACACGGCGTACGCTACACGGGCATGGCGGCGTGGGACGGATTACTGAGCGACGACGAAATCTGGAAGGTGGTTACGTTTCTGAGCAACTCGGAGCAATTGCCTCCTCGTGTTGCCGCGGAATTTCACCGGAGACAATGAATACCGGGGAAAATGAGAGATGTCATTGATTTTGCAAAGAGGGCCGGCTTGAGCTTCACGCGCACGCTCGCAAGAGTCGGCGGCATCTTTCGCCGGAAAGAAATCGTCCAGGAGCTGGATGATGAAATCCGCACGCACATCGCTATGGAAGTAGACGAAAACGTGGAGGACGGCATGGAACCCGAAGAAGCTCGCCACGCAGCGCATCGGAGTTTTGGCAACGTCACACTCGCCCAGGAAGACAGTCGCGGCGTCTGGCTCTATCGCTGGCTCAACGATTTTGGCAAGGACCTTCGCTTTGCCGTTCGCATGCTGCTGAAGAATCGCGGCTTCAGCGCGGTCGCCATCATTTCACTGGCGCTCGGCTTCGGACTCAATACCACGATTTTTACGGTCGTCAACGCGGTGCTGTTGAATCCACTGCCGGTGCGCGACGTTTCGCGACTCGTTGAACTTGATACCGTCGATACCAAGACCAGAGTCACGCAGTCCAACTTCGCCAAACTCGGAATGTCCTTTCCGAATTTTGAAGACTATCGCCGGCAAAACGAGGTCTTGACCGATCTAGTCGCTTGGCTGGCGATTCCTGTCACTTGGAGTGGCGGAGCCGAGCCCCGGCAAGTGCAGGCTTATCTAGTCAGCGCGAATTACTTTGACGTTCTGGGATTGACTCCTGCCGCTGGCCGCTTTTTTCTTCCCGATGAAGACACTAAGCCGAACAGCAACACAGTTGCGGTGATCAGTTACGCACTTTGGACCAATAAGTTTGGCTCCGATCCTTCCGTCGTCGGTCGCACGGTGATCCTGAACGCCACGCCGTACAACGTCATTGGCGTCGCCCCGCGCGGGTTCAAGGGCACGGTTTCGCTGGGAAGCGCTGAGCAGGTATGGATTCCGACCAGCATGGAAGCACAAGTTCTCGCAGGTTTCTTCGTGGAAAACTTTCACGACCGCCGCTTGCTCTCCATGACTACGTTCGGACGTCTCAAGCCGGGAATCGACGTCAAGCAAGCCGAGGCTTCGCTCAAGACGATCGCGTCCCGGCTGCAAAGCGAATATCCGAAGGACAACGCCGGCCGCAGCGTGGTATTGACGCCCTTGGCCGATACCGCAGTCGGAGCGAACAATCACGACCAGTTCGCCCTGGCTGGCGCCACGATGCTCATCGCCGTCGGACTGGTTCTGCTTATCGCCTGCGCCAATCTCGCCAACCTCCTTCTCGCGCAAGCCGCTCGCCGCGAAAAGGAAATGACCGTGCGCGCCGCGTTGGGAGCGGGCCGCGGGCGCCTCCTTCGCCAGTTGTTGACCGAGAGCACGCTACTCTCGCTCGCCGGCGCCCTGGTTGGCCTGGTCCTCGCCTACTGGGGTCGCGGCTTGCTTTGGTCCTATCGTCCTTCGTTCATCCAGCAAAACGATGTTGATCTGGCGCTGGACTCTCATGTGCTGCTGTTCACCCTGGGCATTGCGCTGCTCACTGGCGCTCTTTTCGGTGCCGCTCCAGCTTTCAAAGCTTCCGCTCCTGATCTCGCCGACACACTAAAGGCCGGCGGCCGAGGGAACTCCGTGGGCTGGCGTAGCAATCCGGTGCGCAGCCTGCTCGTCGTCGTCGAAACCGCGCTGGCTCTGGTTGCCCTGATCGGCGCTGGCCTTTTTATTCGCAGCCAGCAAAATGCGCAAAAGATCGATCCCGGATTCGAGTCCGAGAAACTTTTCATGATGGCCATCGACTTGGGGGCTTTGCACTACACCGAAGGGCAAGCGCAACAGTTCTATCGAAGTGTTGTCGAGCGCGCAAGCTCCGCTCCCGGAGTCCAATCCGCCACGGTTGCCGGCAACTTTCCGCTTGGCGGAGGATTCTCTCGCACCGTTTTCCCCGAGGGGCAGGATGAAGCGTCCGGTTATCGCGGCACCCTGACCCTGACCAATTCCGTGGCGCAAAATTATTTCAACACTCTTGGCATCCCCATCCTGGAAGGCCACGGCTTCGCAGACACCGACCGAAAGGATACGCGTCTGGTGGCCGTCGTCAGCCAAGCCATGGCGAAACACTTCTGGCCCAATGAAAGTGCGGTCGGCAAGCGATTCCATTTCTTCGGTGATACAGCGTTGCGCGAAATAGTGGGTGTGTCCGGCAACACGGTCGTGAACCTGATCGGAGAGCCCCCGCAGCCGGTCGCCTATTTGCCGATCACGCAGGAATATTCGCCTTTCGCGACGGTGCAGGTGCGCACTCAGGGCGAACCGGAGTCCGCCATCGGCACCGTGCGAAGCATCGTTCAATCGCTCGACACCAACCTTGCGATCACCAACGTACAGACCATTCGCGAAATCATGAACCAAGCCCTTTGGGCGCCGCGCATGGGCGCCGCTCTGCTTAGTCTGTTCGGCGGCTTGGCACTTGTCCTGGCGGCCGTCGGCGTTTACGGTGTGCTGTCCTATTCCGTAAATCAGCAGCGTCACGAAATCGGGATTCGCCGCGCTCTCGGCGCACAGGAAGGAGACGTGATGCGACTGGTGGCCGGCCAGGGGATGCGATTGGCGGTCGGCGGACTCGTTCTCGGCTTGTTGCTTTCCGGGATCTTCGCGCGCCTGCTCGCCAGCTTGTTGTTCGGCGTCAGCGCCATGGATCCGTGGACTTTTCTGGGTGTCACGATGATTCTGCTGGTCGTCGCGCTGGTAGCCTGCTATATCCCGGCCCGCCGTGCCCTGCAAGTCGACCCGCTTGTGGCCCTGCGCTACGACTGAAATCTACGGTGCGCCAATTGCTCCCGGAGCCGACCGAGCCTGCTGACGCTGGCGGAATTCCTGTCACGCGCGACGCCGACCATACCCATCAGTCGGCGATGTGAAGCTTGTAATCCCGCCCGCGAGTCTCCCACTCGATGCGCACCAGCCAATCAAAGTGCATGCCCTCGGTCTTGAGCCAGGCCTCCAGCACTTCACGCGATTCGGATTGAAACTCGACAAACATTTTCCCCTCGAGCATGTTGACCTGCACACGCTCGGCATGCGCGGTGCCGCCGCACATCATGCGCTCGGCCAGGTTTTCCGCTCCCTGCCGCGTAAGGCAAGCCAGTGTGTGCTGCGTTAGATAGCGAGGCATCGACGCTCCCAACTGAGAATTGCGTCTCCATTATCCCACACCTCGCGGAGGCTATCGTTTCGGGTGCGTTCGCCCGCGCCGAGGACAGCTCAATTGGCGAAGGCGATTACCTGGTAGGCCTTTGTGATGTTCGCGGTGACGCTTTGCGGGAAGGCCGGGTCGAACTTCCCGGCATATCTCGGGACCAGAATCTTTGCCACCTGCTTCTGGGCTTCCTGCAGACTAGCACCGCTGGCGTAGGCTTGACCGGTTTCGGCCAGCAAGTCGCGAAAATATTGCTTCCACAACTCGAATTTTTCCTTGCCGTGCATGACGTCGCCGTGTCCGCCCAGCACCTGATCGAAATCGAGCTTCTCGGCATTATCGAGAGTCGTGATCCACTCGAATGGATAGCTATCGCCCATAAACGGCGTCCAGCCGTGAAGCGCGTCGCCGGTCACCAACACTTTTTCTTTGGGAAGGTACACAAAGACGTCCCCGTTGGTGTGCGCGTTGCCCAGCCAGAACATTTCGACGGTGCGTGATTTCCGGCGAAGGATCAGGCTGTGGTCGAAGGTCAGCGTCGGCAAGACCACCTGCATGCTCTTGAGCTCGGCGAGGTAGTCTTCGGCCTGCGACAGATTGCTCTGTAGTTCTTCTTTTTGCTTCGGGTCGGACGCTTTGGCCAAATCCGCTTTCAGCTTTTCGATTTCCCCGGGCATGGTCGCGATTTCATGCTTCACCCGCGGGATGCCGCGCTGCTCGATGTTCAATCGCGTGGCTTCAGACGAGATGATTTCCACGCCGGCAGGCCAGGAACTCGGATACGCTTGATTACCCTGGTAGTGATCCCAATGAAAGTGCGTGTTCACCACGTAACGGACCGGTTTGTCGGTGAGTTTCTTGATTTGCTCGATGAGGGCGCGCGCGGCCGATGGCTTGGAGTGCGTGTCCACGACCAGCACGCTGTCGTCGAACAAAATAATCGCCGCGTTGCAGTTCACCTTGTACTGAGGCTTTGCGATCGCAGCGTATACGCCGTCGGCAATCGGCTTGATGTCGAACAGGTCTTCGGCAGCGGGCGTGTAAATCGCCGAGAGAAATAGGAGGGCCGCCAGGCAGAGCGCGCGCTTCATAAAGTTCCCCTTTGCGGAAGAGTCGGGAAGTTTGCCGGCGCAGGCTACTACACAGGATACGGGGTCGTAAAGGGCTGAAGCGGCGCGGTGGGACCGGCGGCAAACGCAAGGCCCTCACGCTCTTCGACCGGCGTCACAAAAGATTCTTGCGTCGATACAAAGCTAGGCCCGCCGTCGTCAACTTCGCCAGTTCGCGAAACGAAGCCGGATCCGGCCCGCTGAAATTGAAGCACGACAATCCCTGCATGCGCTTCTTGAGTTCCGGCGATACTTTCTTGCGCAGCGACTCATCCCAATATAGCGGCATGAGATGGAAGCTCACATACGCTTTGCCGGAGATCACCGCGCCAAAGAAAAGCGGCTTGCCCTTGTAGGTGGGTGATTTCGTCTCCAGATAAAAGCGGCTGCGCGTGTCCGTGTTGACTTTCAGGTGCTTTACATGAGGCGCGAAAACTCTTTTCAAACCAAAAAATGCCGCTGCAAAACTGTCGGCGCGATCCAATGCTTCCGCGGCCTCCGCGCGCGAGGTATTTTTCTGTTTCAAGACCACTCTCCTTCGGCAACTCCACAAAACTGACTTCCGTTTCGGGCACAGCAACTCTTGCGTGTGAGTATACGGCTTGCGGCGGGCCTGGGGAAACAATGATACCGGGAGAGCGCGTTTTGCGTTACGCGGCAGAATTTGCCCACTGCGTCTTCGATTCTCACGAACGGCAAATGGTTTCGAGCGCGCGCCCGCCAGAAGCTGACTCGTTCTCATGCCCGATTCCACCAGGACCGCGCGAATCGATCCCGACGGCAAGGCCAAAAACGCTGCCGCGTGAACATACGGGATTGAGGAACAGATTGGTGACGCGATGTTGGCACCTTTGCGCAGCTTAACGAGATGACCGCTTTCGCGACAAAGCGTCCCATAAACGGTCGATCGAGCAGCGAGTATCCCCCCGGTCAAATTCACTTATCTTCTTCTTTTTGTTACACATAAATAGAATGGCGGGGTGGCGATTCGCCTGCGATTTATCTGCTCGACATGAGCGCTGCACCAATCGCATTTTGTTCAGAATTCGGGGGACTGCAAGGTTGCGGCCGGCGGGGCCTGTTGCTACGAGCGCGCGCAGGTGATCGCGAAGCCTTCGTCGAAATGGTATCTCCCCATCTGGAAACAATGACTCGGCGGGCGCGGCGTCTGACCGGCAATGCCGCAGACGCGGAGGACGTGAGCCAGGAAGCGTTGCTAAAGGCATGGTCGCGGCTCGAACAATTCTCCGGCAAACAGGACGAGAACGCGGATGATTTTCGCGCGTGGCTAGCTCGCATCGCGGGAAATACGTCGATCGATGTGTTGCGCCAGCGGCGCGACGGCAGGATGCTGTCCTTACAGCAACCCCACGGATCGTCGGAAGAGACTCTGGGCAGCGGGATTGCCACGCCCGATGACAATCCCGAACAGCGCTTCGCCCGCCGCGAAATGGGACGTATGCTGGCGGACGCGATCCTGCAGTTGCCCGCAGACTTGCGGCAAGCTTGCTTGTTGCGCGACGTGATGCACTTTTCGTCGCAGGAAGTCGCCGACCGGCTCGGAATTTCGGTGGTTGCCGTGCGGTTGCGATTGTTCCGCGCGCGGCGCCGCCTTCGCGAAAAATTGGAAGAGGCGCTGCGGCCGAAAGTCCGGCGCGCTGACCATCTTCCGCCGGCTCAAAACCGGGGTCGCGCAATCGAGAAAGGCCGGGCAGGATTTCTTCCCCTCAGCGCCGGCTACGCCTCGGGCGATTGAGTCCGGCTCGCTGTCACCACGTATTAAACCTCAGCTCCTTCATCGGCCAAAACGCTCTGAAGTCCTAGTCCTCGATGGCCGACGAAGCTCCAATCATCTCTAGATTTTTCTGCGACTTAGAGCTGCATCGTGGCCTCCGCCCAATCCGTCTAATAGAGTGGGGGTAAAGCCCATGAGGAAACCATATGCACTGATCGGTGGCTTATTTCTGGCGTCGTTGCTGACGACCACGCCTGCCTGGGCCGCCAATGCGGCACGTCCCGGATCCTTGAACTATGTCGAAGGGCAAGTGTCGGTCGGCAATCAGACCGTGAACGCGAAATCGATCGGCTCCGTTGAACTGGAACCGGGGCAATCGCTTTCGACCGGCGCAGGCAAAGCGGAACTCTTGCTCACGCCTGGCGTTTTCTTCCGCGTCGGTGACAATAGCTCCGCACGAATGATCTCGCCGAACCTGACCGACACGGAAGTCGAACTGATGCACGGCAACGCCACCGTGGAAGTGACTGATCTGCATCGTGAGAACAACTTGCGCGTCGTCGAAGACGGCAAGTCCACACAGCTTGTGAAAAACGGACTATACGATTTCGACGCTGACAATAACCAGGTGCGGGTGTTCGACGGCCAAGCCATGGTGCTGGACGGCAACAAACAGGTGAAAATCAAGGCGGGCCACGAGGTAAGCTTCAATGACGAGCCGCTCAAGACCGGGAAGTTTGATAAGAAAGCCCTCGAATCGACCGAGCTCTATCGCTGGACCAGTTTGCGGTCGTCCTATTTGGCCGAGGCCAACGTAGACGCGGCCAGAACCTACGTCGTGGGCTCTCCTGGATGGTTCGGTTATGGATGGTATTGGGATCCGTGGTTTAGCGCTTACACGTTCATACCGGGGGACGGAATCTTCTATAGTCCGTTTGGCTGGGGTTTCTACTCGCCGGGATTTGCCTTTGGCGCGCCATTGTTCTTCGGCGGTCACTACCACCACTACTTCTCAGGCGACTATCGCGCGTGGGGCCCGGGTTTTCATTACGGGCTGCCGGCCAACTATGGAAGCGGCGTCCACTACGGAGCGCGGCCGCAAGCGGGCGGAGCCTCCGGTCTGCGTGGCGGAGCAGCACCGCAAAGCTTTAGCGCAGGCGGATTTTATGGCGGAGGCTTCCATGGTGGGGGCGGATTTCACCGCTGAGTGAAATCCAAAGTTAGCGGTAAAAACAGGGCGGGACAAGAGACCTCGAATTCTGCACAGAAGCGCCGGCCAACTTGGAGTTTCGCGTTGACAGTGGCAGTACGAGGTGCTAAAAACCGCCAGACATGCCCTCTGGTGGTGAGTCTCTTACCACGCTACGGCGCGCATCACGCGAGTGAAGCAGCAAGCCTGCCTGGCAGGGCAGGCTGCAGGCCGTCGAGGGTTTTTGCCTGTACCCTACCACCCCGGGAGGCGAGAACTTCGTTTTCGCCTCCTTTATTGATTCCACGGCGCTTGGCTTAGCCTCCGGTCTGCAAGACGTAATTCCTTAAGTACCTGCGTGGTCCGTCGGCTATGATACGAGCCTGCTCATTTTCCCTGGAGGCTCCCCTCTCATGCTCGTGCAACCCGCCAAACCGACACTGCTGTCGCTGAATCGTGTCACAGTCATGCGTGGCGAGCGGGCTGCCCTTGAAGATGTGTCATTGCAAATTGGGGCGGGCGAGCATATCTGCATCCTGGGCCCCAATGGCTGCGGGAAATCGACCTTGATCAAGACCATCACGCGCGAGTGTTATCCCCTGGCGACCGATGGCTCGTCGATCTCCATTCTCGGCCGGGACCGTTGGAACATCTTTGAATTGAGGTCCCTGCTGGGCATTGTTTCGCCGGATCTTCTGACTTCCTGCACCACCGACGCTACCGGGCGGGACGTCGTGCTGTCGGGATTTTTCAGCAGTACGCGCATCTTTCCCCATCATTCGCCAAAGCCGGAGCTATTGTCGCGCAGCGTCGCCGCCCTGGAACGGCTGGGAATTGCGCATCTGGCGCACCGCTCGGTAGCCCACATGTCCTCGGGGGAAGCCAAGCGCACGTTGATCGCTCGCGCTCTGGTTCACGATCCGCAGGCGCTGTTGTTCGACGAACCCAGCAACGCCCTGGACATCGCCGCGCAGGTGCAGCTTCGCGAAACGATGCGAGAACTGGCGCAATCGGGTCTCGGAATCCTGCTGGTGACTCATCATGTGGCGGAGATCATTCCCGAGATCGAGCGAGTCGTGCTCTTGCGCGAAGGCCATATCGTTGGCGATGGCCCGAAAGAAGAAATCCTCACGGCCGCGCGCCTCAGCGACCTGTTCGGAGTGCGCGTGCAGATCGGCCGCCAGGACGGCTACTTCCACCTGTATTGATCACGGCCCAGCGCTTCTCCGGGCATTCAGCGCCTCCGCGTTATCTTTTCTCTTCTGTTTTTTTTCGGGTAGGGCAAGCCAGTCTTGTAAACGCCCATGCGGAACAGAAAACGGGGAATTGAACATCAGGGAAAGAACCGAACAAGCCGCCAGAAACCAAAACCAAGATCTACTTATCCGTGCCCTTATTATTCGCCGTGCGGGCTTCCGGATGCCTCGGTGTCCAGTCTTCAGGCGGAAACGCGACCCGCCAGAACGTCGGGTGCGGAGTAGAGAACTCCAGCCCGATTTCCGCTTTGCCCAAGCGTACTGGGCCCAGAAACGCTACGTGACACTCGTGCTCTTCTTGTGTTTTCTTGTGCTGCAATTGAACCTTGCTGCCACTGGTGAGCCGCGACTCCAACAAAACCAGCGCCCCGTGGGCATTAATCGCCAACGTTTCGGTCTCTTCCTCGATTGTTTTCCCCTGGGCATCGGTGCCGCGAATGCGCACGGCGACCTGCATCAGCACTCGCTGACTCCGGCGTCGCGCCCCAGTACTTATGCTCGTATTCGTGCTTTGAGCCATGCCGACCTCGCTAGCTCAACTATACCTCGGCGGGCAGCAATGTCGAGCGACTCGGGTACAAGGGTATCCAAATACGATAACGGTGGTGTCTGGTGGCCCGAGGCTCAGCCGCGCTGGTCCATCGGCACGTAGTGCCGCGTATCGTGGCCGAGGTAGATTTGCCGTGGCCGGGCGATCTTTTGCTCCGGATCGAGCAGCATTTCCTCCCACTGCGCGATCCAGCCCGACGTGCGCGGGATGGCGAACAAAACGGGAAACATGGTCGCGGGGAATCCCATCGACTGGTAGATCAGTCCGGTGTAGAAATCCACATTGGGGTACAGCTTGCGCTTCACGAAGTAATCATCTTCCAGGGCGATGCGCTCGCATTCCAGCGCAATCTCCAGCAAAGGATTTTTCCCCATCAGATCGAAGACTTCGTACGCCACCTTCTTGATAATCCGCGCGCGGGGATCGTAATTCTTGTACACCCGGTGCCCGAAACCCATAAGCTTGGTTTCGCCTGCCTTTACACGCTTTATAAACTCCGGCACCTTCTGCACCGATCCGATTTCCATCAGCATCCGCACCACTTCTTCGTTGGCGCCACCATGCAGCGGGCCGTACAACGCCGCAATCGCCGCAGCCGTCGCCGAGTACGGATCCACGTGCGAGCTGCCGACTCCCCGAATGGTGTTCGCCGAACAGTTCTGCTCGTGGTCCGCGTGCAGGATGAACAAGACATCCAAAGCGTGCTCCAGCGTCGGATTCGCGCGGTACCGCGCCTCCGTCGTCCGAAACAACATGTTCAGGAAATTGCCCGGGTAGCTCAGCTCGTTGTCTGGGTAAACAAACGGCATACCGAGTGAATGACGGTACGAAAACGCCGCGATCGTCGGCATCTTCCCGATCAACCGGTAGGTCTGCTTCTTGCGCGACTCCGGGCTGAAAATATCTTTGGCGTCGTGATAGTACGTCGACAACGCCGCGATCGTCGAAATCAACATCCCCATCGGATGGGCGTCGTAATGAAATCCGTCCAGAAATTTCTTGATGCTCTCGTGAATGAAAGTGTGGTGCGTGATGTGGTAGGTCCAATCCTTCAATTGGTCCGCGGTGGGCAACTCGCCGTGCAATAGCAAGTACGCAGTTTCGAGGTAGGTGCTTTTCTCCGCGAGATCCTCGATCGGATAACCGCGGTAGCGCAGGATCCCGGCATCGCCATCGATATAGGTTACTTTGCTGATGCAAGAGGCGGTGTTATTGAACGCCGGATCGTAGCTCATCATGCCGAAATCGGTGCCGTTCACCTTGATCTGCCGCAGGTCCATGGCGCGAATGGTCCCGTGCGTGATCGGAACTTCGTAGCTTTTCCCGGTACGATTGTCGGTGACCGTGAGCGTTTCGCGACCGACGGAGGGCGCTTCGGCCTTTCTGGTTTGCGTCGCGGTTGTTGGGGAGTCCATAAGCCGATCCTTGGGGGCAAGCGAGGCGAAAGCCTCGCTGCGTAGCTACTCTACACCAAAGGGGATTGCAACGGGAATGGCCCAGTGACCAGAGCCAACAAGTACTTGAATCTATAGGTTATAACGCCCGATGGAATCAATAAGTTGTTTGTCCTCAATCCGCTCAATCCGCTGAATGTGCAAGAAACGCATTCTTGTACGCCAGTTTTAGTACAAATTTCGCCCCGTGGCGTCTCATCGAACCTCGCGGATGATCTGCTCCGGGTCGATCTTCAAGGCTATGAGACCGTACGTGATGTGAACCTTCCGCCCCGCTACGCTATCCACGATTGCTGTGACCTTGGCTTCGACTTCGCGGCCATCATACAACCTGACGACCACGGTTGAGCCGACTTGGATTTGTTCACGCATTCATCCGCCAGCACAAATAACCCGCGTCTCCAACTTTTTCTGCACGGCGATGTAAGAATTCCGCCAGTCGGCTAGACCTGCTTTATCTTGCAGAGACGGAGATTCGGAGATTCCACGCGCCGCTGGGAAGTGAAGTTCAGTTCTTCGTCGACAACATCCTCGTTTACCAGACTAGCGGTATCAGGCGACAACGCACTTTTTTCTGGTATTCCAAGTAGCCGGGAAGGTTCCTTGCCAGCAATTTTTCCTCGTCAAATATTCTCCATATAAGCGCGGGCATTATAAGCAGGAACGCGAACAATCCCCACCACGAGCCAAGCGAGAGAGACATGCCAACGAACAAGAATAGGGCTCCCATATACATGGGATGACGTACGAGTGCGTAGAGTCCCGTCGATATGACTTTCTGTTCGGGAGCGAGTTCGATGGTCGCCGACGTAAAGGTATTTTCTTTGTACACAAGAAAAACAATGAGAAACCCAATTGCAACAAGAACTTCTCCTGCTACCTCTAAGTAGAGCGACACCGTAGACCATACGAAGCGGTGATCAAGCGCGGGGATAACAAGCATCGCAATAAATCCTAAAGACGTGATCGATTGGATGATCTTTTGACTTGTCTCTTTCTCGGCGGTTGGTCCTGCGTGGACTCGCCGCGCTAAGAGTTTCGGGTCCTTTTTCATTAGGTACGCGGTGATCGCCAGCGCCGACGAGAAAAATACAGCGAGAAATGCCCACGCCTGCCAGTAATCGAGCGTCCACGCCGGGATGAACAGCAGCGCGGCCATGACAACAAGAAGAAACAGGAGGCCGCCGAACGCTTTTAAATTCAGAACATTCATTCAGGTGATAGTAACAGGTGCGAGCGAACCCGGATCGTTCCCGATGCGCCGCTCCCGCCGCGTCGTCCCTGTACCATGAAACTGCATCCCATCAGATTCAATCAGCAAAGCGAGCTTCTGTGCTTAGTCTATCCAACACAGCAGGCAGAACGCCGTCCGTCAAGTGATCGAGAAATTGTGGCATCGTTCCAAATTTCTTCCTGCACGTCGGACAGCCTGTTACCACGACGCCGCTACCGACCTTGATCGATGGATGGCGGCTCATCAACGAATGTGGAGAAGTCGTGGCGGTGGAGTTCCGTTCTTAGAGCTGCGTACAAATCGGATTTCTTCATGGTCTCTCCTGAGGTAGGAGAGGAAGCGGTAGTATTGAGTGATAGCACCAATTGTCGCTCCCAGAAGAGTTCCTACAAACGCGACGAATCCCACCAGCAGCGGCGTGTTCTTGCGCGATGAGGTACGCCTGTGTACATCCCTCTGTGTGGGTGCTCGTGGTCGCGGTTTGTTTAATCGGATGGTCAGTTGAAAGTCGCGTCAGGCGGAAGGAATTCAACGGAAAAGATTGAAGGCTCGATCCAACCAGCGCCTGCGTGACCACGACCGGTGCAAACGGCTATCCGTGTGGAGAACGGGCTATCTGATTGGATAGTGAAAGTGCGCCTCCCCCCGAACAATCTGGAGACGCTAGCAGTATCCCATGTCCGATCGACAAAACCCTTGCCAATCAACCTTTTCCGGTGATAAATGAGCGCACGATCTGTGTCCCTGTCCCTGACGGCCAGAAAGTTGCTACTCAACCGTGTGTCGGCCAATTATTCTCAGGAGGAATCAAATGAGCGACGAAAAAGAGACCAAGCTGTCACAAGATGACCTGAAGCCGGTCGCTGGTAAACCGGCGGCGAAGGAGCTGTCACCGGAAGAACTCAGCAAAGTGGCGGCTGGAATTGACGGCCTCAAAGGCGAATCGACGGATTCCCAGCATAAAGACTGGTAGAGATAGCATCCTTTAAGC
>Ga0182018_10000546_pt1 | contig 48024 bp, 42 predicted proteins | sample 812P2MmetaG_FD_120490 | JGI IMG/M metagenome (GOLD analysis project Ga0182018, IMG submission 120490) | Permafrost microbial communities from Stordalen Mire, Sweden - 812P2M metaG | ecosystem: Environmental > Terrestrial > Soil > Wetlands > Permafrost | place: Sweden: Stordalen | collected... | reverse complement strand
GCCGCGTTGCCGTCCACGAAGACGTCGGCGGTCTCGAGCAGCTTCCAGAAGATCTCCTTGCCCGGGACCGATTTGAGGTCGATGGTGACACTGCGCTTATGGCGGTTGGCCTGCAGGAACGCCGGGCTGAAGTGGGGCGCCACCTGCCCGAGCATGTCCCGCAGGTAGTCGCCGCCACCCGGGCTCTCCACCTTCACGACGTCGGCGCCGAGGTCGCCCAGCAGGGCGCCCAGCCGGTCGCCGTTGAAGAGCATGGCCGACTCCACGACCCGGATCCCTTGCAGGAGGGAGCTCATCGGCGCCGCCCGGCTGGTCGCGCCCGCACTACTTGTTGCAAAAGCCGGCGTCGATGGGGAGCATGACCCCGGTGATGAAGCGCGCCTGATCCGAGACCAAGAAGGCCACGGCGTTGCTGATGTCTTCGGGCTCGAGCAGCTCGACGGGGAGGGCATTGACCATGTGCGTGCCTCGTTGCGGATCCTCGGTGATCCACTCCTGCATGAACGGGTTCACCGCCATCATGGTGTTGACTCCGGTTGGGTGGATCGAATTGACCCGGATGCTGTGCGGCGCCAGCTCATTGGCCAGGGCGCGCATGATCCCCACCACGCCGTGCTTGGCCGCCGTGTAGCCCATGGCCCCACCGGTCGAATCGGTGTAGCCCTTGATGCCGGCCGTCGAGCTGGTGAGGACCATGGCCCCGCCGCGACCGCCGGCGATGAGATGGGGGAGGGCGGCGCGGCACGTGTTCCAGACCCCCCCGAGGTTGACGTCGACGACGTCGCGGAAGGCCTGTTCGCCGAGGTGCGCGTCATCGTCGAAGCTCATAGGGGCGATGCCCGCGTTGGCCACCACGATGTCGAGGCGCCCCAGCTGCGCCACGGCGCCGTCCAATGCCGACGCCAGGGCGGCGAAATCGCGCACGTCGGCCTGAATTTCCACCGCCCGCCGGTCGAGAGCCTCCACCATGCCTGCGGTGGCGTGGAGGTCTGCGGGCGTCGCCAGGTCGTACTTGTTGGAGGCGATGTTGTGACAGATGTCGACCAGCACGATGTCGGCCCCGTCGGTGGCCAGGCGCAGGGCGTGGGAGCGGCCCTGGCCGCGCGCACCCCCGGTGATGAAGGCCACCTGCCCTTCGAGATTCCCCATGGCGCTCCCCTCAGTCCACGAGTGCCGGGAGGTGCGACGTGAACCCTCCGTCGACCGCGATGACCTCACCGGTGATGAACGAGGCCGCATCGGAGAACAAGAACGCCACGACCTCCGCCACGTCCGCCGTCTTGCCGAGGCGCGCCAGCGCATTGTGCTCTTCGAGATAGGCCAGCATCTTGGGCTCCACGTTCCTCTCGGCCGCCTCGGTGAGGATCATGCCCAGGGCGATGGCATTGCAGCGCACGTTCTGCTTTCCGTAGGCGTTCGCCACGTGACGCGTCAATCCGTGCAGGGCCGCCTTCGAGACCCCGTAGGAGACGCGGATCCGCTCGGCCTTCAACCCCGCCGCCGAGGACGTGTTGACGATGGCCCCTCCACCGCGCTTGAGCATCTCGGGGATGGCGTACTTGCAGCCGAAGAACGGCCCGCGCAGGTTGACCGCCATGGTCTCGTCCCAGACCTCGGTCGCCACGTTGACGACGTCGGAGTCCCTGTGCATCTTGGTGGCCGCCGCGTTGTTGTGCAGGCAGTCGAGGCCGCCGTACGCCGTCACGGCAGCGCCGATCATGGCCTTGACCTGCTCCTCGTCGGTGACCTCCACGCCGACCCCGATGGCCGTGCCTCCTTGGGCCCTGATCTCTGCCGCTACCTCCTCGGCCCCGTTCTCGGAGTGACCGGCGACGACCACCGCCGCTCCATGGCGGGCCAGCGTCTCCGCCGTGGTCTTGCCGATGCCCGACGCCGCCCCGGTGACGATCGCCACCTTTCCACCCAGATCCGGCATGCCACGCCCCCTGTCCGATCGAAAGTGTGACTATAAACTTTAGGAGGTTGGATGGCCAGTGTCCCGGTACGGCGTCCTGGGTCAGCCTTTTGACCAGGCGCAATGGCACCCCTATGCTCCTAATCTTCAAGAAGACAGGACGCCGTGGTCGTGCGCGACCGCCGCGGGGGAAAGCCTGATGGACCTACACGAATCAGAGGACCTCGTGCGCTTCCGGGCCGAGGCGGTGGCGTGGCTGGACGCGCATGCGCCGCGCCCAGGGAGCGCTGGCGATTTCACGGTGGGACGCGAGCGCCCCTTCGTCGACGGGTGCCGGAGATGGCAGGCCACGCTCTCCGAGGCGGGCTGGGCCGGCGTGGCCTGGCCGGTGGATTTCGGTGGGCAGGGGCGATCCGCGCTGTTCGAGCTGGTCTTCCGGCGTGAGCAGGCGCGCTACGGGGTGTCGACGGCAGCCTTCGACGTCGGGATAGGCATGGTCGGGCCGACGCTGATGGTGCACGGCACGGATGCACAGAAGGCCTCCCACCTGCCGGCGCTGCTGCGGGGCGAGGAGGTCTGGTGCCAGATGTTCAGCGAGCCTGGCGCGGGATCGGACCTGGCGGGGCTCTCCACCGCCGCCCGGCGCCGTCCGGGCGGGTGGACGATCAACGGCCAGAAGGTCTGGACCTCGTACGCCCGCTTCGCCGACTTTGCCATCCTCCTCGCCCGGTCCGATGCCGCCCGGCCCAAGCACCATGGCCTGACCTGTTTCCTGGTGGACATGCGCACGCCGGGCATCGAGATACGGCCGATCCCGCAGATGAACGGTGCCGCTGAGTTCAACCAGGTGTTCTTGACCGACGTCGAGATCCCCGACGATGCCGTCCTCGGCGAGGTGGACGGGGGGTGGGCGGTGGCCAACACCATGCTGGGCAGCGAGCGCGGCCTGGTGGGGGAGGAGTGGCCGGGCGTTGCCGAGCTGTGCCAGATCGCCCGCGCGCGCGGGCGGGCCACCGACCCGCTGGTGCGCCAGGGCATCGCCGGGACCTTCGTACGCGAGCAGATACTGCACTACCTCGACCTGCGGATCCAGAGCCGCCTCGGAAACGGCGAGCCGGTCGGCGCCCTCGCCTCCGTCTTCAATTTGTTCTTCGCCGACCACCTCCGCCGCTCAGGCAACGTGGCCGCGTCGTTGCTCGGCCCGGGCATGCTGACCGCGCCCTCCCAGATCGGCCTGGCGGGGCGCTGGCAGTTCCACCTCCTCACCGCGCCTTCGGTGCGCATCGCCAGCGGTACGGACGAGATCCAGCGCAACATCTTGGGCGAGCGGGCGCTCGGTCTGCCCCGTGAGCCGCGCCCCGAGCCGGGTTCGTCCGACCCCTCGCTCCGGCCCGCGCCGGCGCGGTCTCAGGCTTGACCTAATGTTGCAATCTAAGATAAGACTGTCCAGTCCCGCGGCGACCACGATCAGGGGGAGGTCAGACGGTGACCACCAGCAGCGCCCAGCCAAAGCCTGGAGCAATTCGTGGCGCCGGCGGCCTCGCGGCCCCGGACTGAGCTCCGCAGCCACGTCGATCACCCCGAGCAACGATTGGAGTCAGCTATGACCCTCACGGCCGAGCCCGAAGGCGCAACCGAGGCACCACTGTCCATCTCGTCCTACCGCTATCCCACCGGTTGGTACATCGTGGCCTTCTCGTCCGACGTGCCGTCGGGGACCATGAAGACCCTGCACTACTTCGGCCGGGAGATGATCTGCTTCCGCGGCGAGTCCGGCACCGTGTCGGTCCTCAACGCCTACTGCCAGCACCTCGGCGGCCACATCGGGGTCGGCGGCACAGTGGTGGGCGACGAGGTCAAGTGCCCGTGGCACGCCTGGCAGTGGCGGGCGGACGGGACCAACTCGCTGATCCCGTACTCGAAGGAGGGCTGCAAGAAGTCGGTGCGCATCCGCACTTACCCGGTGGTCGAGTGGTGCGGCATGGTGGTCATGTGGTTCGACCGCGACGGCGGCGCGCCGACCTGGAGCCTGCCCGAGGTTCCCGAGCTCGAGACGGGCGATTACTACCCCCTCCACCCGCACTCGCGGATGCTCAATCGGGTGAAGGTGCACCCGCAGATGATCGTGGAGAATGCAGCCGACCCTTATCACATCGCCCCGGTGCACCACGGTGACCGCCCGGCCGAGACGACGTCCTTCGAACTCCACGAGTACCACCTGCACGCCACCGTTGACGTGAACTACGGCGGGGGACGCCCAACCACGTGGCTCACACCGAACGGTCCCGTCGACGGGGAAGTCGTCTATGACACTTTCGGACTGGGCATCGGCTTCGTGCGCTTTCCCGAGAACGTGCTGGCGTCGGTGCAGATCACCGGGCACACCCCGGTCGACGAGGAGTACACCGACTACTGGTTCACCATGGCGTGCCGGCGCGAGGACGGCGACATGGGCGACGTCCCCACCGGAAGGGCGGCGCGCTGGATCGAGCTCCAGCAGGAGATCATCAAGCAGGACTTCTTCACCTGGGAGCACATGCAGTACTTGGAGAAGCCCTCGTTCGCCGTCGAGGAGGCGAAGAATTACGCCTCCCTGCGGCGCTGGTGCCGGCGCTTCTACCCGGCCGACACCTTTGCCGAGGCGGACGCTTCGGGGAGCAAGTGACCGGAGGGTCACCCGCGCCCCTGTGGCAGCCGACTCCAGGTAACGGTCTCACCATCCCGGGGGTCCTCGACGCCCAGGCGGCGGCGCGCCCCGCGCAGCCGCTGCTTGTCATCGACGACGTCCCCCTGACCTACAGCGAGCTGGCGGCGCGCTCGATCTCGGCGGCCAACGTGCTGCGCGGCCTCGGGATCGAGCCGGGCGATCGGGTCGCCATCTTCATGGGCACCTCGCCGGAATGGGTGACGCTATGGGTGGGGCTCTGCCGCCTGGGCGCGGTCGCCGTCCCGATCAACACCGCCTACCGGGGCGACTTCCTGGCCAACCAGCTCAAGGACAGTCAGACGAAGATGGTCGCCGTCGACCGCTCGCTGGCCGACCGGGTCTTCGTCATCGCCGGCGACGTGCCGACCCTGTGCGCCGTGCTGGTGCGCGACGACGACAAGCCCGCCACCGGGGCGGTTGGCAAGCCGTCGCACCTCGAGGTCCTCCCGATCGCCCGGTTGCGCGACGGGGGTTCGTCCCTCGACGCCGGGGTCCCCGCGCTGCCCCCCTTCCCCCTGGGGGCCATCTTCTCGACGTCAGGGACCACGGGACGCTCCAAGGGCGTGCTCGCCACGCAGCAGTACCTGCTCCGGGCCGCCCAGGCGATGATCGACCTCTGGCAGCTCCAGCCCGGTGAGGTCGTCCACGGCCCCCTCCCGCTCTTCCACCTGAGTGCCGTCGGGACGGTGCTCGGCCCCATGCTGGCGGGCGGGACCGGAATCCTCGACTCGACGTTCAGCGTCTCGGCTACTTGGGACCGGGTGCGCCGCTATGAGGCGTCGGGCATCGCGTTGGCCGGCGCCATGCTGAGCATGCTGTGGAACCTCCCGCCCGATCCCCGGGACCGGGAGCTCCCGCTGCGCTTCATTTCCGCCGCACCGGTCCCGCGGGAGAGCTTCGAGGCCATGGAGGAGCGGTGGGATTGCCACATCGTCACCTGCTACGGGATGAGCGAGGCCTTCCCGCTCGTGGTGGCGGGAATCGACGAGGCGAAGCGCACGGGCTCGTCAGGGCGGCCCAATCCCGACTTCGACGTGCTCATCGTCGACGCTCAGGACGAGCGGGTGCCGGTGGGTGAGGTGGGGGAGATCGTCTGCCGTCCCCGCCGCTCCCACGTCATGTTCGAGGGCTACGACGGCCGTGACCGCGAGACGGTGGAGCAATTCCGCAACCTGTGGTTCCACACCGGGGACATGGGGCGGTTCGACGAGGACGGGTACTTCTACTTCGCCGACCGCAAGAAGGACGCCATGCGCCGGCGGGGAGAGAACATCTCGTCTTTCGAGGTCGAGCAGGCACTCCTGCGCCACCCCGCCGTGGCCGAGGTGGCCGCGGTCGGGGTGCCGAGCGAGCTCGGCGAGGACGACGTCATGGTCTATCTCGTGGCCGAGGCGGGCCAGAGCATCGAAATCGAGCCGTTCATGGACTACTGCTGTGACCACCTGCCGTACTTCGCCGTGCCGCGCTATATAGAGGTCACCACCGAGCTGCCCAAGAACGCGGTGGGCCGGGTGCTCAAGCACGAGCTGCGGGCCCGGGGAGTGTCCCCTTCGGCCTGGGACCGTGAGTCGGCGGGGTACGCCGTCCGCCGATGAGGGTCCCCTCCGTGCTGGACGCACCATGACGAGCGCAGCTCCTGCGGCCGGCATGGCGGCGGCGCGCAACATGGCGCACGGCGAGCAATTGAGCAGGATCGCGCGCAAGTACCCGGGGCGCACCGCGTACATCAGTGGCGACACGATCCGCACCTTCGGCGAGGTGGATCGCCGAGTGACCCGCTTGGCCAACGCGCTGGCGGTTCGCGGCCTGCACCACGGCGACCGGCTCGCCGTGCTCATGACCAACAGCATCGAGATGTTGGAGACGATCTTGGCCGGCTGGCGGTTGGGTGCGATCGTGGTACCGGTCAACTTCCGCTTGGTGGCCGACGAGGTGGGGTTCATCCTCGGCGACTGCGGCGCCTCGGTGATCGTCGTCGACGAGAGCCTTTCCCCGCTCGTGGCCGCGGTGCGGGAGACATCGCCCGCGGTGCGGGAGACATCGCCCGCGGTGCGCGTCGTGGTGGTGCTCGGTGAGCCCGCTGCCGTGGCCGGCGCGGAGCGCTACCGCGATCTGGTCGAGACGCCCGATGAGTCGCCGGTGAACGGGACCGTCGACGAGGAAGACGCGGCGCTGATCATGTACACATCCGGCACCACCGGCAGGCCCAAGGGTGCCGTGCTCAGTCACTTCAACCTGCTCATGAGCACCCTCAACTCCATGGTGACGCAGGGCATCGTCGGCTACGACGACGTCTGGTACGGCAACCTCCCGCTCTTCCATATCGGGGGCCTGACCGGGATCCTGCCCTACCTGATGGGTGGCGGCAGCGCGGTCATCGTGCCGAGCGGCAACTTCGACAGCGCGCGGGCCGTCGAAGAGATGGAGCGCTTCGGCGTCACCGGCTGTGTCTTCGTCGGGATGCAGTGGGACGACATCTGCAATCAGGTGAGAGCCAGCGGGGCGCGGCTGGCCCTGCGCCGGGCCGCCTGGGGTGCGGCCAACACGCCGGTGGAGGTCCTGAAGAAGATAGGGGACGTGCTGCCGGCGGTTCCCATCTACAGCTTCTTCGGCCAGACCGAGATGAGCCCGGTCACGTGCGTGCTGCATGCCGAGGACTCCGACCGCAAGCGGGGGTCCGTGGGGCGGCCGATCATGAACGTGGAGGCGCGCGTCGTCGACGACGACGGCAAGGACGTAGGTGTTGGCGAGGTGGGGGAGATCGTCTACCGGGGCCCGACCGTCATGCAGGGCTACTGGCATATGCCCGAGGCCAACGAGGCCGCGTTCGCCGACGGCTGGTTCCATTCGGGCGACCTGTGCCGCATGGACGAGGACGGGTACCTCTACGTGGTCGACCGCAAGACCGACATGATCATCTCGGGCGGCGAGAACATCTACTGCCCCGAGGTGGAGGCGGTGCTCCGCGCCCATCCCGGCGTGGTCGACGCAGCGTTGATCGGGTTGCCGGATGCCAAGTGGGGCGAGACGCCGCGCGCCGTGATCGTGCCCGTGGATCCCGACGACCCGCCGGGCGAGGCCGATCTCATCGCCTGGTGCAAGGAGAGGCTGGCCTCCTACAAAAAGCCGACATCGGTCGTCGTGACGGACGCGCTCCCGCTGAACTCGGCCGGCAAGGTGCGCAAGCCGGATTTGCGCCAGCGATTCGGGCAGCCGACGGATGCACGCAGATGAGATGCCGCCAGGAGAGAGGAAGGGCCACATGGCCGTTGTTGAGGATTTCGTAGAGTTCTATGCCGCTCGTGACTGGGACCGCCTGGCCACCTGCTTCTCCAAGACGGGGTACGAGCGCGTCGGACCGTACGGCGATGTGATCGATTCCGCCGAGGGGTACATCGAGTTCCTGCGCCGGGTGGTGCCCACGCTCAAGGAGGGCTACGCCCTCAAACCCGTGCACGTCGCGTATGCCGGCGACACGGCGATCGCCGAGCTGGTGGAGCACCTCGAGGTGAAAGGGGTGATGACGGACCTCCCCGAGGCCATCGTCTTCCGCCTCGACGACGAGGGGCTCATCAAGGGGATGCACCTGTACCTCCAACAGCCCGGCGGCGAAGCACCGGTCGGTGGTCGCGACGCCATGGGGCGCATGCCGGACTGACGCCGACCACCGCCCACACCCGAATCGATCCGACCCGAACCAATCCGATAGGAGCAAGCAACCGATGTCGTCGTCGTACGAAGAGCAGCGCACCCTGCAGGCAATGGCCGGGCGCGCCGCGGTGCAGGACCTGTCCATTCGTCAACACCGTGCCCTCGAGGAGGGGGACGAAGTGACGTGGCTGGGGACATTCGTGGTCGAAGGCGTGCTCGAGCTGCCGGGGCAGGACCCCATCTCAGGCCACGCTGCACTCGGGCGCTGGTTCGCCTCGGCGCGCCGGCCCGCGTGCGTTATCCTCGCCGACTCGGTCGTGCGCATCGACGGCGTCCATGGGACCCAGGAGAGCCGTGCCCTGGTGGCGACGCCACAGAGCACACAGGAGCAGACCGTCTTCGGTGCCCCCGTCGTGGTCTCCGACGAGGTCATCTACGAGCGCGGCCGTTGGTACTTCGCCCGCCGGAAGGTGGGAGCACCTCAGGTCTAGCGTGGCTTCGCCCCTGTCCGCTCAAATGAACCGCCAGTCGCAGGGTCCTGGAGTGCCCTGGTACGAGTGGGACAGTGCCACCGAAGGTCCGTATCGTCATTGTTATGGGACATAGCGTGGGCGCAATCGTCTCGTCGTCAGCCGAGGTTCTGGAGAGCGGCCGTGGCTCGACGCTCGACGGTCCCGTACCCGTTGGCCATTGCGGCGGTGTGGGCCCTCGTGACCAGGGCCCGGGCCTTCTCGGCGTCGCCCGGGCTACCGCGTTCGGCGAGCATCCTCCCCCAGGAGAGGTTGGTCCGGGCGGCGAAGGACTTCGCACCCACCCGGTCATTGAATTCGGAGGCCTGGGCGAAGTAGGCATTCGCTTCGTCGTAGCGGCCAAGGACAGCAGCGAGGCCGGATCGCCGGTTCGGACAGCCACGTCATTGGGAGTTGAAAACCCACTCTTGACTTGGTGGGGAAGGAGGTTCAAATTCGATAGTGGTGGGGTTAGTGGGAATGGTTGGGTGGGTCACAGTCGGAATCGATGGAGGTAACAATGAGTTCCACTGCAAGTCTTATTACCGTCCTCGCCTCGGTCGCCTTCGGCCTGATCGTTATCGGCGTTGGCACACGTCTGTTCGGAGAGCGACGGTCGTAGCGCCAACAGTGGTGGGCTCTGCCTGTGCAAGGTGCTGGCGAAGAGAGCTGCGGTGATTACCAACCAAGAGGGCCCGCCGCCCATCTGATCAGGTAGCCCAGTACATTGCCGGACCCTGGGGCACTTCTGCCACGCGTCCCACTTGGTTATCGATCGCGCAGAGTGGGCACCTCTCGCCGTTCCGAAGCAGTTCTCGGCAGAGAGCCTCGTCTCGGTCTGTAATGCCGAGGCTCGGGGTAACCCCGCACCCCGGTCCGGTGATTGGAAAGCGGTACTTCTTTCAGTGGCCGGGCCGTCGGGGAGGGTCAGCGAATGCGACCCCGGAAGTCTTTGGTCGGTCATGCCTTGTAGGTAATCTTGGACGCTGCTCTGAGCAAAATACGATCGGAGAGAAGGATCATCAACCTCGGACTCGGGTCCTACCAAGGGAAGGAGTCGCTTTCGCTTTTCCGCTGGGTCAGGCCGACGGTGTGGTGACCGGGTGCTCCACGATGTGCGGCAGGACCCCGTCGGCGAAGCGGCGCATGCTCTCGAGGGCGTCCTTGCTCGAGCGCCACGGTTTGACCAGTGCCCGGCCGATGCCCATGTCGGCGCGGCGGCGTAGGTCGTCGAGGTCGGCGCCGCCGCCGAGCGTGATCTCCACGTTCCCAGCGCGCCCGGCGTCCGACTGGAGCTGGGCGATCCGCTGGGCGGCGGCGGGGATCTCCTCGAGAGTGTGGTTCATGGGGATCCAGCCGTCGCCGACGGTGGCCGCCCGGCGCAGCGCGGCGGGGCCGTCCCCCCCGATGTGGAGCGGAGGCCACGGAGCGTGGGTCGGTTTGGGTTCGAACATCACGGGCGGGAAGTCGAAGAACTCCCCGTGATGCTCCACCACCTCATCGCGCCACAGCTTCTGGCACACGCCGATCGCCTCGTCCACCCGTCGGCCCCGGGTGCCGAAATCGAGGCCGATCGCCTCCCATTCCGCCGCGAGCCAGCTGGCGCCGATCCCGAACTCCACCCGTCCTCCCGAGATCACGTCGAGGGTGGTCACGGCGCGGGCCACGACGAAGGGATGGCGCAGCCCGATGTTGTAGACCTGGGTGCCGAAGTGGATCTGCGCGGTCTGCCCGGCCAAAAAGCCCAGGTACGAGAAGACGTCGAAGACCGGCACGTTGGCCGGGATGGGGGGGTGCTCGTCACCGGCGTGGGGGCTGCCCGCCAGGGTCACCGGGATCACCAGGTGCTCGGGCATCCAGACCGATTCGTAACCCAGGCGGTCGGCCTCCCGCGTCGCCTCGACCCACAGGCTGGGGTGCAGCGTCCCAAGCGAGATCCCGATCTTCACGCTGCTGCCCGCTCCCGCTACTGCCCGAGCTTCGTCGTCTGGGCCAGCTCGGCCGCGGCGCGCATGTTGTCCAGCACGACGTACTCGTAGGCGGCCATGCCCGGGTTGTCCGCCGTCCCGGCCACCACGCGGGCGTAGCCGGCCTCCAGCACGATGGCCAGTTTGAAGCGGGCCAGGATCACGTAGTAGTCGATCTCGTCCACCGAGCGCCCGCTGACAGTGGCGTAGTGCTCGAGCATCTCGGCCCGGCTGGGCATGCCCGCCATGTCGACGTAGCCAGTCGAGCTCCGGTCCTCGTCGGGGTCCTTCCAGCCGTTCATGATCCACCCGAGGTCGAGGAGGGGATCGCCCACGGTCGACATCTCCCAGTCGACCATGGCCGCCAGCTTGGCTGGCGCGCCGTGGTCGAACATGGCGTTGGCGAACTGGTAGTCGCCGTGGATGATGCCGGGCTCCCAATTGGTGGGCTTGTGGCGCCGCAACCAGTCGGAGGCCACGTCGAGACCGGGCAGCTCGCGGAACTGGATGGCGTTGAGGTGGGCCAGCCAGCGGTCGACCTGGCGGTCGTGGAACCCGTCGGGCTTGCCGAAGCCCTCGAGGCCGCGTGCCCTCCAGTCGACGCGGGCCAGGCGCGCCGGCCCGTCGACCAGCTGGATCCCGAGACCGTGGCGCGCCTCGAGGTCGGTGTCGAAGGGTGCCGGCCACCCGTCTGTGTTCATGGGGGACCAGCCGTCGATCCGGCTCATGAGATAGAAGCTGGAACCGATGATGCTGTCGTCGTCGGAGGCGGCATAGGCCTCGGGGTGGGGGACGTCGGTGCCGTTGAGCGCCTCGAGCACCCGGTACTCGCGCAACATCGTCTCGTTCCGGCCCTTGGGGACCACCCGCGGCGGCCGGCGGAGGACCGCCTCGAAGTCGCCCCGGGTGATGAGGAAGATCTCGTTCGATGCGCCGCCGCTGATGAAGTGCACCGAGACCGCCTCACCCTTGCCGGGCAGGCCGCGCTCGTCCATCCACCGGCCGAGCCGCTCCTCGTTGACGAGGCCGGCGGTGCGCGCCTCCGCCGCCTTCTCCTCATCCGGTGTCAGCTTCGCCATCTCTCAGGCTCCTCTCGGTCCGTCGTCGTCGGGGTACGGCTCTTCGAAATAGCTGTCGGTCAGCGGCACCAGCCCGTCGAACAATTCGGTCGGAGGTGCTTCGGTGAGAGGGTGGGCGATCCGTGTCGCCATGATCCCCTCGCGATGGCGCAGCGCGTACATGCTCTCGCGGTGTCCGGAGTAGGTGGGTGGTTGCCGCACCATCCACACGATCCCCTCGGCGGCCACCGCCGAAGGCTCCCAATTCGAGTGGTCGGCACCGGGCGTGTTGGCCACGAACCCTTCGGACGCCACCGCAATGTCGATGCGGAAGCAATTGACGGCGATGTTCGCCGGGGCCAGTTGCCGCGCCGCGTCCACCGTCAGCCGCTCCAGGCCGATCTTGGAGATGCCATATGCGAGCAGCGAGGGGTGCGGGTAGAGCGCCGCCACCGAGGACACGTTCACGATCACCCCGCCGCCCTGGGCGCGCATGAGCGGTGCCGCCTCGTTGATGGCGATGAGCGGCGCTCGCAGGTTGACCTGCATGATGAGGTCGTAGCGCTTGAGCGGGATGTCGAGATCGCCGATGAAGGTGATGGCAGCGTTGTTGATGAGGATGTCGAGCCGCCCGAACCGCTCCTGGGTGGTCCGGACCATGGCCACGACCTCGTCGTCGACCCCGAGGTTGGTGGGGACGGCGAGGCCACGGCGCCCGGCGGCCTCGATCCTCCGGACGGTCTCGTCGATCGTGCCCGAGGTCCGCTGGGGATTGGACTCGGTGGCGCGGGCGGCGCAGGCCACATCGCATCCGGCCTCGGCCAAGGCCACCGCAGTAGCTGCCCCGACCCCACGGCTGGCGCCGGTCACCAGGGCTACCTTGCCTTCGAGATCGTCCACGATGCTGGTTCCTTTGCTCGGCGCCTGTCGGCGGTCGACGGTCCGTGCATCCTTGCATGAAGCGGCCGGTCCAAACAGTATGTATGTTAGAAACATCATGTATCAACCGGCCCGCCCGAGGTCCCTGGTCTCCTTCGGTGACATCCGTGCCTGAGCCGGCCGGCGCCCGCGAGGAACCCGAGGGTGGGGACGCCCACCCCCCGGCGAAGCAAGCCGGCCGGCGGGCCGCCCACGTGCGTGACACCAGGCGCGCCCTCCTCGACACGGCCCGAGCGCTTTTTGCCGAGAACGGTTTCCAGGGCACCCGGACGGAAGAGGTCGTCCAGCGCGCCGGGTTGACGCGCGGCGCGCTGTACCACCACTTCCGTGACAAGGAGGATCTCTTCCGTGCCGTGCACGACGAGGTCGCCGATGAGGTCGTGCAGCAGCTGTGGCGACGCTCGAGCGAAGGCAGACCCGGGGCATGGGCGCTCTTCCGCGCCAACAGCGAGGTCTATCTCGACGCGGCGTCGACCAACCCGGCGTACCGGCAGATCTGTCTGATCGACGGTCCGGCCGTCCTGGGTTGGCGTTCTTGGTCCGAGCGCACCGACGGGCCGACCCAGCAGATCAGCCGCTACCTGAACGACGCCATGGCCGAGGGCGCGCTCGAAGAGCAACCGGTGGAGCCGTTGGCCCACCTGCTGGCCGCCCTGGGCGCGGGCTCGGCCATGTACGTGGCGCACGCGGCCGACCCGGTCGAGGCGCGTCGCCAGATCAGCGCCTGCAACGAGCAGTTCCTGGCCGGGCTGGGCGTGCGGGAGGACCTCTCCCGCGCCTCGCTGAGGGCCCTGGCCGCGACCGAGGTTCCGAGTACCCCACCGCATGCAGCACAATGACCGACAACCACCGTCGTAGGACGGCCCGGACAACGAGGAGAGCACACTAATGGCCTGGGATTTCTCTACCGAGCCCGAGTTTCAGGAGAAGTTGGACTGGACCCGAGAGTTCGTGCGGGAGCGCGTCGAGCCACTCGACCTGCTCTATCCGCACCGACAGTTCCACCCCCTCGACGACGAGCTGCGCCCCATCGTGGACCCGATGAAGCAGGAGGTGCGCGACCACGAACTCTGGGCGGCCCATCTCGGTCCCGAACTGGGGGGGAAGGGCTACGGCCAACTCAAGCTGGCCCTGCTCAACGAGATCCTCGGCCTGTCGAGCTGGGCGCCCATTGTGTTCGGGACCCAGGCCCCCGATACGGGCAACGCTGAGATCATCGCCCACTACGGGACCGAGGAGCAGAAGGAGAAGTACTTACTGCCGCTCCTCAACGGCGAGGTGTTCTCGTGCTACTCCATGACCGAGCCGCAAGCCGGATCGGATCCCAAGCAGTTCACCTGTCGGGCCTGGCGCGACGGCGACGACTGGGTGATCGACGGGTGGAAGTTCTTCTCGTCCAATGCCCGTACGTCCGCGTTCCTCATCGTGATGGCCATCACCGACCCTGACGTGTCGGTATACCAGGGGGCGTCGATGTTCCTGGTGCCGACGGACACCCCGGGCGTGGAGATGGTGCGCCACGTCGGCCTGGCCGGGGAGGACGAGGACGAGGGCATGCACGCGCTCATCCACTACAACGAGGTACGCGTGCCAGGTGACAGCCTCCTGGGCGGTGAGGGCCAGGCCTTCGCCATCGCCCAGACCCGGCTGGGCGGTGGCCGCGTGCATCACGCCATGCGCTCGGTCGCCACCTGCCAGAAGGCACTGGACCTGTTCTGCGAGCGCGTGCTCAGCCGGGAGACCCAGGGCAGCTTGCTGGCCCGCAAGGAGTTCATGCAGGGCGACATCGCCGACTCCTACGCCGAGCTGGCCCAGTTCCGCCTGCTCGTGCTCTACACCGCCTGGGAGATCGATCACTACAAGGACTACCAGCGCACCCGCAAGAACATCGCGGCGATCAAGATGCTGACACCAAAGGTCGTCCACGACGCCGTCTGGCGCTCCATGCATGCCCACGGCGCCCTCGGGGTCTCCAACGAGATGCCCTTCGGTGGCATGTGGATGATGGCCCCCATCATGAGCGTGGTCGACGGACCGACCGAGGTGCACAAGGTGACCGTGGCGCGCGAAGTCCTCAAGGACTATGAGGCCGCTCCAGGGTTGTGGCCCACCGCCCACCTGCCCGCCCAGCGCGAGCTGGCCCGGGAGCGGTTGGCCGTCTGGACCGAGCACCTCGTCGGCAACTCCTAGTCGTCCGCGTCACCGTGCGCGCCCTGCGCTGCAACGAGTACGGGTCGGTGGCGGGCCTCGTCGTCGAAGACCTGCCCGACCCCCTGCCCGGCGTCGACGAAGTGGTGGTGGACATCGCCGCCGCTGCCGTCAATTTCCCCGACGTGCTCCTGATCGCCGATCAGTACCAGATCCATGTGGACGTGCCCTTCACGCCGGGCAGCGAGTTCGCCGGGACCGTGCGGGCGGTGGGTGCCGGGGCCTCGGGCGTCGCCGTGGGGGACCGCGTGGTCGGTGCGGCCATGGTGGGTGCGTTCGCGGAACAGATCGCCGTCCCGGCCTCCTCGCTCCGCGCCCTGGAGCCGACGGTGGACCTCCGCCTCGCTGCCGCCTTCGGTGTCGGGCACCGCACCGCCTACCTGGCTCTGCGCACCGTCGCCGGCACGGTCCCGGGCGACTGGGTCGTGGTGCTCGGTGCTGCCGGCGGCGTCGGGCTGGCGGCCGTGGAGTTGGCCCACGTCCTCGGTGGCCGCGTGCTCGCTGCGGCGTCGAGCGAGGAGAAGCTGGCCGTGTGCCGCCAGAAGGGCGCCGAGGCCACCGTGAACTATCAGACGGAGGACCTCAAGGAACGGATCAAGCAGATCACGGCCGGCGGCGCCGACGTAGTGATCGATCCGGTGGGCGGTCCGTGGGCCGAGCAGGCGCTGCGCGCCATGCGCTGGGGGGGCCGGTTCGTGACGGTGGGCTTCGCCTCCGGGGAGATCCCGCGCATCCCGCTCAACCTCGTCTTGTTGAAGGGCCCTGTGGTCACCGGATTCACCATCGAGGGGGTGACCCGCAACCGGCGCCACGAGGTAGCCGCCCACGATGCCGAGCTGTGGGAGCTCCTGGCCACCGGGAAGGTCGTGCCGCACGTCGGCGCAGTGTTCCCGCTCGCCGAAGGGGCGCGGGCGCTGGACGAGCTGGCGGCCCGGCGCGCCACCGGGAAGGTGCTGGTCGTGCCGGAGAACAATGGGCGCTGAAGCGGCGGTCGCCGCAGCGGGGGCTGCTGCAGCGGCGGCTAAGGTCGCCCGCTGGGCCGGTCGGGGACAGTGGTTCCCCGCGGCGCACCCCGAGGGGCCGGTCATGAGGCTGCCGATCATTGATGCCGACGGGCACGTCTTGGAGTTGTTCGCGCTCTGGCCGGAACCCCTACCGGCCCGGTATCTTCGCCAAGCGCCCCTGGCGCAGATCCCCGGGATGCAGTCGGCGACCAAGAGCGTGCGGGCGGTCTAGGCATCCCGTGCCGGTCCGGCCCGAGTACGAACTGATCTTCCGCCACGCCACCATCGTCGATGGCAGCGGGGCGCCGCCGGTGGAAGGCGACGTCGCGGTCCGCGGTGGCGACGTCGCCCGGGTGGGGGGCCGGGTGGCGGGTCGGGGCGTCGAGGAGGTGGAGGCCCGTGGCCTGGTGCTCGCCCCGGGCTTCATCGACCCACACACCCATCTCGACGCCAATCTGTTCTGGGATCCCGACCTGACGCCGTCGTCGAGCTTCGGCGTGACGACCGTGGTGACCGCCAACTGCGGTTACAGCCTGGCCCCGGTGGCGGACGAGGACGCGCGCCGGTACCTCGTGGCGGCCATGAGCACGGTCGAGCAGATCCCCGAGGCCTCCATCGAGACGGGCGTGCCCTTCGACTGGTCGGACCTCGCCTCGTACAGCGCCCGGCTCGATGCGCTCGACGTGCTGCTCAACCACGCCTTCCTGATCGGCCACGTGCCGCTGCGTGCCAGCGTCCTGGGCGTGCCCGGCGCATTCGAGCGCCGGGCGAGCGCGGACGAAGTCGCCGCCATGGGCGCGTTGTTACGCCAGGGGATGGAGCTCGGCGCCCTCGGTTTCTCGACCGATCAGGTGGTGGGCAACCCGGGTCCCGGAGGGACCGCGCTGCCGGGGCAGGTGTGCGGGGAGGAAGAGCTCCTCGCCCTGGCCTCCGTGCTCGGCCAGGGTCCCGGCCCTGGCCTGTTCACCATGGCCAACGCTGCGTTGTTGCAGGGCCGGGCCGAGCGGGTGGCCGATCTGGTCTGGCACCAGCGCCTGGCCGCCGCGTCACGGCGCCCCGTCGTGGTGGGCCCCATCTTCGACTCGACCGACGACCCGGGCGGCGGCTGCGCCATCATGGACCTGGCGCTCGAGGGACGAGGCCCAGACGTCACCGTGGTCCCCCAGATCTCCACGCGCCCCTTCGAGCTGTGGACGAGGTTGGACAGCCCCGGGGTCCTGGTGCGATCGCTGCCGACGTTGTGGGCGGCGGTGCGCGCCGCCGGCGCCGCCGGGGTGCGGGCGCTGGCTGCCGATCCCGAGGCACGCGCCGCGCTGCGCCGCGAGGGCGCCGCCATTCCACCGAACCCGGTCTTCAACGGACGCTGGGACCACGTCCGCGTGCGCTATTCCCACCAGCCCGGCGTGGAAGGCCAAGACCTCGGCGCGCTGTGCGCCGCGCGCGGCTGCGACCCGGTAGATCTCCTGCTCGACCTGGCCTTGGCCGACAACTTCGAGACGCAGGTCGCCACCATCATGCGCAACGGGAACGACGACGAGGTGGCCAAGCTCGTGGCCCACCCGGCGGCCATGATCGGCGCCTCCGATGCAGGTGCCCACGTGCTGGCCAACACCGACAGCTGCTACGCCGTGTGGACGCTGCAGCACTGGGTGCGCGAGCGCCGTGTCCTCTCGCTCGAGCGCGCCGTGGCCATGCTGACCGGCGAGCAGGCGCGCCTGCTGGGCCTGTCCGACCGCGGGCTGGTGCGCGCCGGTCTGGCGGCCGACCTCGTGCTCTTCGACCCGGACCGGATCGCCACGACCGGCGTCCGTTTCGTCGACGACCAACCGGCGGGCGGGCGGCGTCTGGTGACCGATGCCGTCGGCGTCGAGATGAGCGTGGTCAACGGGGTGGTGGCCACCCGCCAGGGGAGTTCGACCGGGGCGCGCCCGGGCCGCCGCCTCCGCCCGGTGGCCCCCTGATGGACTTCTTGCCCGAGGCGGCGGGACCGCACGACCCGGTCCTGACGACGCAGGAGCGCCCGGCCGGATCGATCCGGCGCACCGCCAACATCGACACGGCTCGCCCCGGCAGCCTGCACGCGGACGCCGTGGTCGATGCGCGGGCGCGCGATGTGCGCACCGACGCCGGTGGCCACTCCCGCGTGGTGGCCGAGGCGCACCTGGTGGCCACGCTCAGCCCGACCCGCCAGCTGTTGTCGATCCGGGCCACGCCCGCGCTCGATGTCCTGGACCAGTTGCTCGGGGCGTCCGTCGGGTCGGGCTTCCGGTCCCGGATGGGCGAGGTCGTGGCCGGGTCGTGTCCGGAGGGCTCTCTGCTCTACCTGCTCCTCGACGACCTCCCCGGCGCCACCCTCGTCTCGGGCTACGCCGTGCACCGCGCCGGCGGCTTTGATGACGTCCCGCCGCCCGTCGTCTCCGCGGGCACCGCAGGCCCCGACGTCAGCGGGCGCGGGGACCTGTGCGCCGGCTGGGCCAGTGACGCCACCATGATGGTGCACATACGCAAGACCGGCTCCATCCCCGTGCCGCTGGGACCGCCGGCGCCGGCGCTCGAGTTGGCGGACGACCCGCTCTCGTGGCACGCCATGGCCCCACTCGGCCCCCACAGCGTGCGGCGTCGGCGCCGGCTCGACGTGATGGCGCCCGCGCCCGGAGCGACCGTCCACGCGTTCGACTTGCACTTCCGGGACAGCCATGCCGACGAGGCGGGCGACGAGACGATCATGCACGAGTACACCGTGCGCGGCACGGCCGACCTGGCGACGGGCCGCATCGTGACGGTGTCCGCCCAGGCCCAGGTGCTGCCCTGGCTGGAGTGCCCCAACGCCGTGGCCAGCGCGCCGCGCATCGCCGGCATGGACCTCGCCGCGTTGCGCCCGCGGGTGCGCAAGGAGTTCGTCGGGCGTACCACGTGCACCCACCTCAACGACAGTCTGCGCTCACTGGGCGACGTGGCGGCCCTGGCCCGCGAGCTCGAGGCCTGAGCCGTGGCCCGCGCGGTGACGAGCCCCCTGCTGGCCCCCAAGTCGACCGATGAGTACGCGCCCATGCCGCTGTCGCGGGCGGACCGCCGGGCGGCGGCCGACCTTGCCGAGCGCGTGAGGGTCCTCGCCCCCAAGCTGGGCCTGTCGGCATCCGCGCACGTCTTCGATCGGCGCGGCACGGCAACCGCGCTGCGAGCCATCGACGCCGCGCACGGCGGCGGCTTCTACCCCCTGGACGAGGCGACCGAGAGCGAGGACGCCGCCGCCGCGGCCGCGTTCTCGGGCGAAGCGCCCGTCGTCGATGTCCAGACTCACTTCATCGACCCGGCCCGCTGGGACCGGCCGAGCGCCGCGCCCCTGGCCGGCTTCCTCCAGATGGTGGACGCCGAGCGCTGGTGTGGTGGCGTCGACCCCCGGCTCATCGATGCCGCCGAGTGGGCCAGCCTGGTGTTCGGCACCAGCGAGACGGCCGTGGCCTTGCTCACCTCGACGCCGGGGTCGCCCGAGGAGAACGTGCTCACCAACCCCCAGATCGCGGCCGCCCGCGACATCGTGGTCCGCTACGCCGACGCCGGTCGCGTCCTGACCCATACCATCGTCCATCCCAACCTCGGGGCGGCCGAGCTCGAGCTGATGCCCGCGTGGCGCGACGAGCTCGCCCCGTCCGGCTGGAAGGTGTACACCCTCTACGGGCCCCCGACCGCCGCCTCGCCGACCGGGGGCTGGTTCCTCGACGACGAGGAGATCGGGCTGCCCTTCCTCGAACAGGTGCAGGCCCTTGGCCCCCGGGTGGTGGCCGCTCACAAGGGCCTCGGCGGGCCGATCCCCGACGCCTCGGTCCCCGCCGCGTCCCCCCGCGACATCGGCCCGGCCGCCGCCGCCTTTCCCGGCATCGACTTCGTCGTCTATCACTCGGGTTACGAGCGGGACACCAGCGGTGCGGAAGGTCCGTACGACGCCAACGCGCCCCACACCGGGGTCGACCGGCTCATCGCCTCGGTCGAGGCAGCCGGGATCGGGCCGGAGGGCAACGTCTACGCCGAGTTGGGCAGCACCTGGTACCTCATGCTGCGCCGGCCGGCCGAGGCCGCCCATGTGCTGGGCAAGCTGCTGGCGACCCTCGGAGCGGACCGGATCGTGTGGGGCACCGATTCCATTTGGTACGGCTCGCCCCAGCCGTTGATCGACGCCTTCCGCGCCTTCGAGATCCCTGCATCGTTCCAGGAGCGTTTCGGGTACCCGGCGCTCACCTTCGAGACCAAGGAGAAGATCCTCAGCCACAACGCCCGGCGGGTCTATGGGGTCACCGATACAGCGCTGGCCGATGCCGCCCGCTCGGCGGGTGCGTCGCCGTCGTGGGTCGGCGCCGCGTCGGTGGAGCTGCGGCGGGCCGTCTCCCTTGGTGGCTGAGCCACGAGCGGTCCCCGGGACCCTCCGCTACGGTCGGCCCTATGCATCCTGACGACCTGATCCTGATCAGCGTGGACGACCACATCGCCGAGCCGGCCGACATGTTCGCGGGGCACCTGCCGGCGAAGTACGCGTCCCTCGCGCCGCGGGTGGTCGATGAGGACAGCGGCGCGCAGCAGTGGTACTACGGCGACATCCGGGGGCGGAACCTCGGGCTCAACGCCGTGGCCGGCAAAGCGCCCGAGTACTACAACATCGACGCCAGCCGTTACGACGAGATGCGGCCCGGCTGCTACGACGTGCACGAGCGGGTGCGCGACATGGACGCCGGTGGCCAGCTGGCCGGCCTCAACTTCCCCAATTGGACGGGCTTCTCCGGCCAGGTGCTCAACCAGGGGCCCGACCGGCGTGTCAATGAGATCATGATCCAGGCCTACAACGACTGGCACGTCGACGAGTGGTGCGCGGCCTATCCCGACCGCTTCATCCCCTGCGGCCTCCTGCCCCTCTTCGACCCGGAGCTCGCTGCCAAGGAGCTGCGGCGCCTGGCCGCCAAGGGTTGTCACGCCGTGACGTTCTCGGAGAACCCCGAGGCGCTTGGGATGCCGAGCATCCACTCGAGGGCCTGGGACCCGCTCTTCGGGGCCGCCTCCGAAGAGGGCACGGTCCTGTGCTGCCATGTGGGATCCTCGTCGCGCACGTTCCACACCTCGGCCGACGCCCCGGCCAGCGCGGCCATGACCCTGTCGCCGGTGGCGTCCATCCTCACCCTGGCCGATCTCTTGTGGTGTGATGCCTTCAGCCGCTTTCCCGACCTCCGGTTCTCGCTGACCGAGGGCGACATCGGCTGGATCCCCTACTTCTTGTGGAGGGCCGAGCACGTCTTTGACCGTCACCGGGGCTGGACCGGCCATTCCTTCCCCGAGGGAGTGCACGGCCCCCGCGACGTCTTCTTCCGCAATGTCATTTGCTGCTTCATCAGTGAGCCGGTCGGCGTGGCCAACATCGAGGACTTCAACATCGACAACATCTGCTGGGAGTCCGACTACCCGCACTCCGACGGCACGTGGCCCCGGGCCCCTGAGGTTTTGATGGAGGCGCTCGAGGGGCTCGACGACGAGCGGATCGACAAGATCACGCACCGCAATGCCATGGCGCACTTCAGCTTCGATCCCTTCGCCCGGCGGAGCGAGGACGAGTGCCGCGTCGCCGCCCTGCGCGCCCGGGCGACCGACGTGGACACCGTGACGCGGGTCGGGCGACCGGCGGACGAGCGGGACCGCCGGGCGTGGGCGCAGATCGCCGCCCGGGTGACGCGGGCGGCCGCGCCGGCCGCGCCGGCCGCGCCGGGCGCGCGTTAGCGGAGGGCTCGGAAGAACTTCCGCAGGTCGGCGACGATCAGGTCGGGTTCTTCGGCGGCGGCGAAGTGCCCGCCCCGGGGCATCTCGGTCCAGTGCACCAGGTTCGTGTACTGCTCCGCCAGGCGGCGCGGGACGAAGACGAGGTCCCGCGGGAACACCGCGATGCCGGTCGGTGCCTCAATGGAGGGGATGCGGTCGTGGGCGAGGCGGTTGGGCTCGCGGAAGTTCTCCCAGTAGTAGCGCATGCTCGAGCCGATGCACCCGGTGACCCAGTAGAGCATCACGTTCGTCAGGAGGAAGTCCTTGGAGAGCGCGTCGTAGACGTCGCCCTCGTGATCGCTCCACAGCCGGCGCCGCTCCAGGATCCACGCCGCCAGGCCGACGGGGGAGTCGTCAAGCGCGTAGGCCAGGGTCTGGGGGTCTTGGGACTGCACGGCCACGTGGCTGGCCGCAAAGGCCATGCGCTCTTGCATCTTCTCGAACCAGCCCTCCTCGCCGGGGCCGTAGTCGGCGGCCGAGAGCCCCGAGTAGTACGAAACCCGCATCAGCACGGGCAGGCTCAGGTGCACGCCGATGATGTGCTCGGCGAACTCGTGGCCCAGCTGCGCCGTGACGCTGGCCCCCCAGTCCCCGCCGTGGGCGCCGAACTTGCCGTAGCCGAGGACGTCGCGGACGAGGCGCACCCACAGCGCGGCGGTCGTGCGCACGGTCACACCGGTGCGCTGCAAAGGCACCGAGAAGCCGTAGCCCGGGAGCGACGGGACGATCACGTCGAAGGCGTCGGCGGCGTCGCCGCCGTGCGCAGCCGGGTCGGCCAATGCCTCAATCACCTCGGCGAAGTCCCAAAAGGTCCAGGGCCACCCGTGGGTCAGCACGAGCGGGATCGGGTGGGGGCCGACGCCTTTGTGCAAGATGTAGTGGAGGGGCACGTCGTCGAGGACGACGCGGTAGTGGGCGAAGCGGTTCATGGAGGCTTCGTGGGCCCGCCAGTCGTAGCTGTGGCGCCAGTAGTCGACGAGGTCCTCGAGCCAGGCCCGATTGGTGCCGTAGCGCCAGTCGTCGTTGCCCGGATCGAGGGGCCACCGGACCCGGGCGAGCCGCTCGTCGAGGTCCTCGAGGACCCGGTCCTCGATGGCAATGGCAAATTGCTCGGGAACCGGCCCCATCAGTCGGCGTCCGCCGGGGCGGGCACCCTGGCGTCGGCCGGAAGGCTCCCGTGCACCGCCGGCGCAGGGGCGACGGTGGTCCGCTCCGAGAGGGGGGACACGGTCTTGGTCAAGACGCCGTAGAGGAGCGGGCCGAAGGGCCACTGCGTCACGATGCGGCCGGTGGGAGCCTTGTAGTAATTGTTCGACACCACCCACGCGGTGCCGCGCATCTGACGGTCGAGCCAGCGGTTGTAGGCCCGGTAGAAGGCCGGGCGCACCTCGACGGACGTCTTTCCGTGGCGCATCATGCGCCGGGCGGCGGAGACGACGTGCTCGGCCTGGCGCTCGAGCAGCGACACGATCTCCCCCCCGTTGGTATTGGGGCCGTAGAGGATGAAGAAGTTGGGAAATCCGGGGACGGTCATGCCGAGCATCGCCTTGGGCTCGCTCGCCCATGCCTCGTGGATGGTGCGCCCGCCGACTCCGTAGATCTCGAGGCTCGCCAGGTAGTTGGCCGGCTGGAAGCCGGTCGCCATGACCAGGATGTCGACCAGGTACTCGTTGCCCCCGGCGTCGACGACGCCCTTCTCGGTCACCGACGCCACGGCGCGGGGGACGAGCTCGACGTTGTCCCGCAGGAGGGCCGGGTAGAACGTCGAGTTCAGGATCGGGCGCTTGCCCGGATAGGGGTACTGGGGGGTGAGCGCCTCGGCCAGATCGGGGCGGTCAGCGAAGACGCGGGTGATGAAGGAGCGGCACTGGTGCTCGCGCAGCGAGTTGATCTTGGTGCCCGGCCGGTGGATCGCCCCGCCGATCTGGTTCTTCTCGAGCAGGTAGGCCGCCTTGACTCGGGTGATGCGGCGCTGCAGCTTGCTCTGGTACTTGGCGCGCTCGGCCGGGGTGAAATCACGGTCCCCCTTGGGCACCACCCACCCCGGCTCACGCTGGAAGAGGTAGAGCCGGTCCACCTGGGGAGCGATCTCCGGCACGATCTGGCTCGCGGTCGAACCGGTCCCCACCAGGGCCACCCGCTTGCCCGTCAGGTCGTGTTCGTGCTCCCAGCGGAAGGTGTGAAACTTCGGGCCGGCGAAATCGTCCAGACCGGGCCAGTCGGGGTACTTCGGGTAGTTCAGGAGACCAAGCGCGCTGACCACCATGTGGGCCGTGACGCTTTCGCCGCCCTCGAGGTGGACGGCATACGTGTGGGTGCGCTCGTCCCACACGGCATCGTGGACGGTGGTGCCGAAACGGAAGTGGGGGCGCAGGCCGAAATCATCGAGCACTTCTTCGAGGTAGGCCTGCAGCTCGGGCTGCTTGGCATGGGTGCGGGACCAGTCGTGGCTCTTGAAGGAGAAGGAGTAGAGATGCGACGCCACGTCCACTTCCGCCCCGGGGTAGCGGTTGTCCCACCAGGTCCCGCCGGGCCCCTCGGACTTCTCGAAGACGGTGAAGGTGTGGATGCCCGCGCGCTGCAATTTCACCGCCGTGGCGATGCCGGCGAACCCTCCGCCGACGATGGCCACCTGCGGGGTCCCGGCCGGACCGAAATGCCGCTGCGCCGCCCCCGTCTTCACGCGTCCCCAGGCTCCGCATCTCCGCCCGTCGCGTGCGCCGGGCCGGCGGCGGGGGGTGATCCGAGCGCGTGGCGTAGGTGCCCGATCGCTTCGTGCAGCGCCGCCATGCCGGTGGGGACGACCGCCCCCATGGTGAAGAAGCCGTGCATCTGACCGTCATAGCGCGACGTGGTGACGGCGACCCCGGCGTCGCGCAGGCGACGGGCATAGGCCTCTCCCTCGTCGTGCAGCGGGTCGTAGGCCGCCAGGACCACGTGCGCGGGGCAGGCCCGGCGGAACGCCTCTTCGGGCGCGTGCAGGGGGGAGATCCGCGGATCGGCGGGGTCGTGGTCGCCCGCGTAGAGATTGATGAACCACTCCATCATCGAAGCGGTGAGGAGGTAGTCACTCGCCATCGTCGCGTAGGAGGGCTGGGCCATGGTGGCGTCGGTGACGGGGTAGGCCAGGATCTGGTGGGCCAGACCCTCGATGTGCAGCGCGGCGAGGGCGGCCAAGTTGCCCCCGGCCGAGTCCCCGCCGACGGCGACCTTGGCACCGGGCCCTCCCAACTCGGTCGCATGCTCGAGCACGGCGCGGGTGACCTCCAGCGCGTCGTCGAAGGCGGCGGGGAAGGGGTGCTCGGGAGCCAGGCGGTAGTCGGGGACGACCACCACTGTGCCGGCGCCCGCCGCCAGCTCTTTGGCGGTGGGCAGCCATTCAGCGGCGCTGCCGATCACCCATCCTCCCCCGTGGAACCAGATCAGCACGTGGAACGGCCCGGCGCCCTCGGGGGTGACCACCAGCGAGGGGACACCGCCGAGCGTGCGTTCGAGGACCGAGGCCACGCGGACGTCGGGCTCCGGCGCCAGTGCGGCCGCTGCCGCGGCTCCGGCGCGCACCTCCTGGGGCTCCATGGTCTCCATCGGAGGCATCCCTGCCTCGGCCATCATCGAGAGGAGCGCTGCGGCGTCCGGATCAAGTGGCACTCGGTCGTCCCCCTTTGAGGCCCTTCGTGCGGCCCCTTTTGCTGGCCGCCGACACTACTCACTCGGCCGGCGCGCCGGTCGCGCCGCCGAGACGACGACGGGGACGGCTCGCACACCCTGTGGCATGATCCCCCGAAACGAGGGAGGCGATGTGGCAGAGCTGTCGGAATTGCTGGGGGTCCTGGACCTCGAACCGGTCGGAGAGGGTCGCTACCGGGCGCAGAACTTCTCGGCCGGACCGGGCGGTGTGGTCTTCGGGGGGCAGCTGTTGGCCCAGTCGATCGTGGCCGGGGCAACCATCGACCCGACCAAGGAAGTCAAGTCGATCCACACGGTGTTCGCCCGCGGTGGCGCGCTCGACACGCCGCTCGACATCGAGGTGGAGGCCATGCACACCGGGCGGGCCTTGGCCAGTGCCACAGTCACCGTGCGGCAGGGCGAGCGCCTCTGCACGAGATCGTTGGTGCTCTTGAGCGCAGTCGAGCCCGACCTCATCCGCCATGGGGTGGGCGTCCCCGCCGTGGCGGGACCCGCCGAGGCACCGCCGGGCCCCGGGGAGGGGAACTTCTGGGAGGTGCGCATCGTCGACGGGGTCGACCTCTCGGACCCGGCTGCGGTCGGGCCTCCCGAGCTCTTCGTCTGGGTCCGCTTCCCGGGGGCCGAGGCGCAGGGGGTGCGGGGGCAGGCACTACTGGCGTACGCCACCGACGGCTTCCTCATTGCCACGGCCATGCGCCCGCACGAGGGGATCGGGCAGGCGATGTCGCACGTGTCGATCTCGACCAGCGTGCTCAGCCACACGTTGACCTTCCACGAGCCGATCGACGCGTCCGGCTGGCATCTACTGGCGCACGAGAGCCCGTACGCCGGCCGCGGCCGCTCCTACGGACGGGCCAACATCTTCGGCCCCGGCGGCGAGGTGGTGGCGTCGTTCGTCCAGGACAACATGATCCGGGACTTCCCCGAGGGACAGCGGCCAAAGTCAGGGGAGCGTTCCAGCTTCTGAGGGGCCGCACCCCCCTCACGGGGCCGGGGATGTCATCGGGTGCGGGCTCGCTCCATGCGTTATCTTTGCAATCAAGGGGGAAGTCAGAACTCGCTTTCGGGAGGGGATGTCGCATGTCAGACCGCGAGACAGTCGAGGAGTACCTGCGGGCCTTCGCCGCCAGTGAGTGGGAGGCGTTCGCGGCCGTCCTCGCCGACGAGGGCCTGCTGCGGGTGGGCCCGTTCATGGACGCCATCGAGTCCAAGGAGGACTACGTCGACTTCTTGTCCAACCTGATGCCGACCCTCGTCAATTACGAGGTGCGGGTTGATCGGGTCTCGGAGATGACGGGCGCCTCGGGGAGCGGTCCGAAGCGGTTTGTGGTCGAATTGAGCGAGATATTCGACGTCCAGGGTGTGCGCTCGGAATATCCGCAGGCGGACATCTTCGAGGTGAACGCAGCCGGGAAGGTCTCCGGCGTGAGCATTTTCATGAAAACGCCGGGGAGCGCGCCGCCGGTCGAGGGGGCGAGCGCCTCCGATCGCGCCGTCCCGAGCGACGCGCCGGCGACAGCGCCGTGACGCTGCAGCGGGCCGACGGGATCCCGCGGGCCGACGAGGTGGCGCGCCTGGTCGGTGCGTTCGACCACTGGGATCCGGCGCTCGCCGAGGATCCGCACCCCGTGTACGAGAGGCTGCGCCAGGAGTGCCCGGTCGCCCACAGCGCATGCCATGGCGGCTACTGGGTGCTGTCCCGCTACGGCGATATCGAAGCGGCGGCGCGGAACCCGGCCGCCTACTCGTCGACCAAGATCTCCATTCCCCTCGACATCGGGTTGGGCGGTTTGCCGCTGCCCCCGCTGGATCAGGATCCTCCCAGCCATACCCGCTTCCGCCAGATGCTGCTCCCATTCTTCTCGCCCGGGCGCACGGCCACGTTGGAGCCCATCACCCGCCAGGCAGTGGTCGGCCTGATCGAGGGGTTCCGCGCCGACGGTTCGTGCAACGCGGCCGAGGCCTTCACCAAGCCGGTGCCGATCGCGGTGATGGTCCAGCTCCTCGGCGTCGAACCGGACGACTCGGCGCGCTTCAGCCAGTGGATCAGCGCCATCGTCGAAGGAGGGGCCACTGGACCCGAGGCGGCGGCGCAGGCCGGTGCGGATGTCTACGCCTACTTCGTGGATCTGCTCGACGCTCGCCGGGCCGACCCCCGTGACGATCTGCTCACCTTCATGCTCCAGGCCGAGGTCGACGGCGCGCAGATGGACGATCAGGAGCGGCTGGGCTGCGCCGTCCTGCTGCTCATCGCCGGGATCGACACCACCCAGAGCGCGCTCGGCAGCTGCCTGTGGTACCTGGCCCAGGATGCCGAGGCGCGCCGCTACATCGCGGGCGACGAGAGTCGCCTCGGACCCGCGGTCGAAGAGCTGCTGCGCGTGTTCGTCCCCACGTCCGTGGCCCGCTACACCATGACCGACGTCGTCGTCGGCGAGCAGCCGATTCCGGCTGGCCAGCCGGTCCTCTTGCCGTTCCCCTCCGCCAACTGGGACGAGACCGAGTTCCCTGATCCCGGGCGGGTGGTCCTGGACCGGACGCCCAACCGTCATCTCGCCTTCGGTGCCGGCGTCCACCGCTGTCTCGGCGCGCATCTGGCGAGGATGGAGATGCGGGTGGCGCTGCAGGAGTTCTTGACGCGGATCCCGGACTTCCGCCTCGCCGATCCGGACGCAGTCGTGTGGAAGGCCGGTCCCATCCGAGGGCCTGTCCGCCTGGACCTGGTGTTCGGGTAGCCCGTTGGCGGACGCCGAGACCCCCGCCGTGCCCGCGTCCGGCCACCGCCGGTCCGCCGCGGCGATGACCGACGAGGAGGTGCAGGAATTCCTGCGGCTCCCCCTCACCATGGCCCTGGCCACGGTGTCGCCCGGCGGCCAGCCGCACCTGGCCGCCATGTGGTACGGGTTCGTCGACGGCGAGCTCGGGTTCTTGACGTACCGCCGGTCGCAGAAGCTGCGCAACATCGAGCGTGACCCCCGGGTCACCTGCCTGTTCGAGGACGGCAGCCGGGTCTACGAACGCCTCCGGGGCGTGCAGCTCACCGGCGCGGCTGTGCCGTTGGTGGGGGAGCGGATGGAGCGTCTCGCCTTCGACATCGTCGAGCGCTACCAGGGGCCCCTCGACGATGCCGGGCGCCAGGGAGCGCGCGACGGGTTAGCCAAGCGCCTGGGCTTCGTGGTCTCGGTGGCCCACACCGCCTCGTGGGACCACGCCAAGGTGGCCGCCGCTGCACCAAAGGGCGCGTCGGCACCATGAGCGCGCTGGGCTCGACCGGCTACGACATTGCCACCGGGACGTTCGAGGACGCCAAGGCGATGATCGGGCACACGACGCCGGTGCGGTTCGGCGAGGTGCCGGTGAACGTGGCCATGGTGCGCCATTTCGCCGCCATGGTCCGTGACGCCAACGCCGGCTTCTGGGACGAGGAGTTCGCCACCGAGCAGTGGGGCGGCATCATCGCCCCGCCGGCGATGCTGATGACCTGGGTTATGCCGCTCGAATGGAAGCCCGGAAGTGACCTGCCGGTCCCGCTGCTCACCGCTCGGGTCCCGCTCCCGGGCACGACGTTCGTCAACGCCTCGAACGACACCGAGTTCTTCGAGCCGATCCGGGTCGGCGACATCCTCAACATCAGCGAGGAGCTCGTCGACGTGTCGCCCGAGAAGCGGACGGCCATCGGGACCGGGCACTTCGTCACGACCTCCAGCACGTTCCGGCGCCAGGACGGGACGCTGGTCGCCCGCATGACCAACGTGCTCTTCCGCTTCGTCGAGGCACCGGTCGAGGAGACCCCGGCTGAGGAGCCCGACCAGTGATCGACGGCGTCGACTACGCGCAGCGCTACATCGAGGATGTGCGCGCCGGAGAGGAACTGGCGCGGGTGGAGGACGAGATCACCTACCGGCGCGTCATCATGAACCCGGCCACCACGTGGGACTACTTCCCGGGCCACCACGACCCCGAGTACGCCCGGGCCCAGGGGCAGCCGACGATCTATGTGAACACCATGCACTTCTTGGGGTTCATCGACCGCCTGATCGCCGAGTGGGCCGGCCCGCGCTCGTTCCTGGCGCGCAGGAAGATCTCGCTCCACCAGTCCATCTATGCCGGCGACACCATGGTGGGCGGCGGCCACGTTGTCGGCACAAGGCGCGAGGAGCGGGCGGGCCGGGTCAGACACCTGGTCGACGTCGAGATGACCCTGGGCAACCAGCGCGGCGAACGGTGCGCGTCGGTGCTGGCCACCGTCGCCCTCCCGTCCCGTACCGCGGCGGATCGGGACCCGCTGTGGTGAGGTGACGCGCCGGCCGGCACCGGTGCGGGGTCTGCGGGTGCTCGACATGAGCGACCGCATCGCCGGTGCGTACTGCGCCAAGCTCTTAGTGGACGCCGGTGCCGACGTGATCAAGCTCGAGCCTCCCGCCGGCACATCGCTGCGGCACGACGGGGCGGTCCCCACCGGCGGAGCGCAGGGCTGTCTCTTCTCGTACCTGTGCGCCGGGACCCGCAGCGTCGTGGCCGGGCCCGACGATCGCGAGACGCTGGCTGCCCTGGTGAGCTGGTCCGATGTGGTGGTCCTCAGCGCGGGGCGCCGCGAGGCCGAGGCCGCCGGGCGGGACCCCCGTGCATTGGCGGCGCTGCATCCGGGCGTGCTCGTCGTCACCATCACGGACTTCGGTTGGGACGGCCCCTGGGAAGAGCGCGCCGCCACCGAGTTCACCCTGCAGGCCTGGTGCGGCGCCACCGGGTTCCGGGGGTTCCCCGAAGGCCCACCGGTCTCGGTGGGCGGGCGCGTCGGCGAGTACGTGGGCGGGGTCTATGCCGCCGTGGGGATCCTGGCCGCGGCCCGCGGCGGGTGGCCCTCCGCCGGTGCCGGCGGCGTGCGCCATGTCGATCTGTCCCTGCTCGAATGCATGACCCAGAGCATGCAGGGCTACGAGTGGCTGCACGCGTCGCTGATGGGACTGTCCGGCTTCTCGCGGTCGGTGGAGGTCCCCTCGATCGAGCCGGCCAAGGACGGCTGGGTCGGGTTCTCCATGGTCACCGGCCAGCAGTGGCGGGACTTCGCCACCATGGTGGGGCAACCGGCCCTGGTGGACGACCCCGAGCTCTGTCTGCAGCTGGGCCGCTGGCCGCGCCGCGCCGAGGTCTACGCCCTCGTTCACCCGTGGCTCGCCACCCGCACGGTTGACGAGGTGGTGCAGCACGCCAGCCTCTTCCGGGTCCCGGCGGCGGCCATCGGCACCGGCGCCACCATCGTGGACATGGACCACTTCGCCGCCCGCCGTGTCTTTGTGGCCAACCCGGCCGGATTCCACCAGCCGCGGCCGCCGTGGCAGATGTCGCGCTGCGCGCCGGCCCCGCTGCGGCCCGCCCCCGCGTTGGGGGAGCACCAGGATGCGGTGCCCCGCGGCTTTCGGGCGCGGAGAGCGGCCGTGGCCGAGCCGGTCGTGGAGGAGCCGGTGGAGGGGCCACTTCCCCTCTCGGGGGTACGTGTCATCGACTTCACCGCATTCTGGGCCGGGCCGTCGGCGACCTTCATCCTCGCTGCGCTCGGGGCCGACGTGGTGAAGATCGAGTCCGTGCAGCGACCCGATGGCATGCGCTTCGCCGGCGGCACACTGGCCGGTACGCAGAAATGGTGGGAGCACAGCTGGATCTTCCACGGGGTCAACGCCGGGAAGCGGTCGGTCACCCTCGATCTGGGCCATCCGGACGGGCAACGCATCGTGCGCACGCTCATCGCGCGGGCCGACGTCGTGGTGGAGAACTTCTCGCCCCGGGTGATCGAGCAGTTCGATCTCGGCTGGGACGTGGTGCGCCGGCTCAACCCCCGCCTGGTGATGGTGCGCATGCCCGCCTTCGGCCTCGATGGCCCCTGGCGGGACCGGGTGGGTTTCGCCCCGACCATGGAGCAGCTGTCGGGCATGGCGTGGCGCACCGGGCTGCCCGACGGGCCGCCCATGTCGCCCCGAGGGGCGTGCGATCCGATAGCAGGGGCCCACGCCGCCTTCGCGCTGCTCGCCGCGCTGGCCCACCGGGAACGCACCGGCGACGGCCAGCTGGTTGAGGTCCCGATGATAGAGGTCGCACTCAACCTCACTGCCGAGCAGGTGATGGTGTTCGAGAGGCACGGGGAGCTCTTGGCGCGGCAGGGCAACCGGGGGGCCGGCGCGCCGCAGAACGTGTACCGCTGCGCCGGGGACGACGCCTGGATCGCACTGGCGGTGGAGCGCGACGACCAGTGGGGAAGCCTCGTGCGCGCCCTGGGCGCTCCCGCGTGGACGGAGGATGCGGCCCTGGCCACGGCGGCGGGTCGCCAGGGCGCGGCCGACATGCTCGACGCGCGGCTGGCCGAGTGGTTCTCCGCCCGGGAGGTCGGCGAGGCGGTGGAGGTCCTGGCGCCCGCCGGCGTGCCGGTGGCCGAGGTCGTGCCGTCCCCGCTGGTGCGCCGCAACCCTCAGCTCGAGGCCCGCGGCTTCTTCGAGCGCCTCGAACACCCCGAGGCCGGCGCGCAGGACTATGCGGGCCTGCCCTTGCGGCCGGCACCCGACGCGGGATGGTGCCGCCGGCCGCCTCCGACGCTGGGTCAGCACAACGACGAGGTCCTTGGGGATGAAGCCGGGCTTTCGTCCCAGGAGCGCGCAGAGCTGCGCCGCGCCCAGGTGATCGGCGACCGCCCGCGCGGACTCTGAGTCCTCTATGTAGGCGCGGGTCTGGCGGGGTCAAGTGGTGCCCGGGCCGTCTCCGCGCGCCGGGTCTGCCCAGTCCCATGGCTCGCCCCAGCGGTCCCGGTACGCCACCGCGGAGAGCGGCCGACGGTGGGCCGGTCGCAGGTCGGTGCCCACCAGGTGGGCGATCGGGACGAGCGCGGCCTGTGTCACGCCCTGGGGTATTCCCAGCAGCTCGGCCATCGCTTCGTGCCGCTCGAGGTGGACGGTCGTCATCGCCGAGGCGAGGCCGTGGCCGCGCAGAGCCAGCTGCAGGCTCCAGACTGCGGGATAGATCGACCCGTAGAGCGACCCGGCCTGTGCCGGGGTGCTCTGCGCGGTGAGGCGCCCCTTGATGCAGGCGACCACGAGCACCGGCACCCGGTCGAGGTGGGTGGCCAGGCGCCAGGCGCCGTCGAGCATGCGATCGTCGGAGGTCACCACCTCGGCGGGGCGCCGCCCGCCCGAGGCCACCTCGAGCGCCTCGAGGTAGATGTCGCGCACCTTGGCCTTCACCTCGGGCGCGGTGAGCACGATCCAACGCCATCCCTCCAGGGCGCCGCCCGTCGGCGCTTGGAGCGCCAGCTCGAGGCACCGCGCGACGACGCCCAGATCGACGGGGCGCTCCAGGTCCAGCCGCCTCCGCACCGTCCGCGTGGTGCGGAGTGCCCAGTCGATGGTGCCCGGCGGCGCCTCTTCGCCGTCCGTCACGACGCGGTGCAGGCGCGCTGCAAGCGGGTCACGCCGCGGGGCCGGCCGACGGTTGCCCGACGGGCTCCCCTATCCGTTCGAGGAGGTCGATCGAGTACTGGACGGTCCCGGTCAACGTGCCCGCTGTCTGGGCGGCCAGGTAGACGGCCGCCTGGCCCATCGCCGCCGGATCCTCGATCATCTCGGGTGGCACGTCGATCCCTCCCGCCACGGCGCCTTCGGTCATCACCACGCCCCTCGGGGCGAGGCAGTTGACCGCCACGTCGAAGGGGGCCATCTCGGTGGCCAGACCCGTGTAGTACCGCTCGAGCCCGGCCTTCGAGGTCCAGTACGCGTTGGAGCCGAGGTCGGTCATGAAGACCCCGGTGGTGGTGATGGCGATGAGCGAGCCGCGCTTGCGCTCCATGACGGAGGGAAGGACGGCCCGGGTGACGAGGAAGGTGCCGGTCAGGTTGACCCGCATGCACACCTCCCAGCGCTTCAGCGGCGTGTCCAGCGTGCTACCCATCCACAGCGCGCCGGCGTTGGCGACCAGAATGTCGATGGGGCCGAGCTGGCCCGTCGCCCGGGCCACCGCCTCTTCGACCGACGTCTCGTCGGTCACGTCGCACACCACGGGGAACGCGCTGCCCCCGGCGGCCGTGATGGCGTCGGCCACCGAGTAGATGGTGCCCGCCAATTTGCCCGGTTGTTCGGTACGGGCCGCCACCGCCACGGACGCGCCGGCCCGGGCCAATGCCATGGCGATGTCGCGTCCGATGCCGCGGCTGGCGCCGGCAACGAAGGCCACGCGGCCGTCCAGCTGCGGCAGACTCACCCCGTGATCCTCCAGATCTTGTCCTTGTGATCTTCAGTATCCTTGTGATCTAGAGTCAGCGTCAAGGACAACCGGCGCGCACCGAAGCGGGGCCTACGAAGGCAGGTGCAGAGGGCCGCGGGCCCGGGCCGGTCGTCAGTGCGGAGTCCGTGACGGCGGTGCCCGGTCGGAGGAGCGAAGGAGAGTGCATGGGATCGCGTGACCCCGTCATCGTCGGCATCGGCTGGAGTGACTACCCCGTCACCCCACAGCTCGACTCCATGGATCACCACGCACTGGCTCTGCGCCGGGCGCTGGCGGACTGCGGTCTCGAGAAGTCGGACATTGACGGCTACGTGTGCGCCTCCGGCTTCAGCCAGAACGTCGACGACGCGCCGAACATGGCCGAGTACCTGCGCATCAACCACCGCTGGATCGACAGCACCTCGGTCGGCGGTTCCTCCTTCGAGTTCCACGTCCAACACGCCGCGGCCGCCATTGAGGAGAGCCTGTGCGACGTCGTCCTCGTGACGTATGGCTCCGACCTCTTGTCGCGGGCGGGGCGGATGCTCGGCACCAGTACCTTCTCCACCGGAGGCACCCGGGTACCGGGTCCGGCGCAGTATGAGAACTGCTGGGGCAACGTGCTGGCCGGGGGGTACGCCCTGGCCGCCCGTCGGCACATGCACGAGTTCGGCACGACGTCCGCGCAGCTGGCCGAGATCGCGGTGGGGGTGCGCGAGTTCGCCGGCCTCAACCCGCATGCCCAATACCGCGACCCGATCACGGTCGACGACGTCCTCGGCTCGCGCATGATCGCCGACCCCCTGCACAAGCTCGACTGCTGCGTGATCTCCGACGGTGGGGGCGCTTTCATCATGACCACCAAGGAGCGGGCCCGGGATCTGGCCAAACCGCCGGTGTACGTGCTGGGGGCCGCCGGCGCCCAGACGCATTGGACCATCAGCCAGATGCCGGACTTCACCACTACCGCCGCCGCCCAGTGCGGCCCCGAAGCCTTCGGGCTGGCCGGGGTGCGGCCCGAGGAGGTGGACACCATCCAGGTGTACGACAGCTTCACCATCACGGTGTTGCTGCTCCTCGAGGACATGGGTTTTTGCAAGAAGGGGGAAGGCGGGGCGTTCGTCGAGACCGGCGTCCTGCGGCGTGGCGGGCGCCAGCCGCTCAACACCGACGGTGGCGGCCTGTCGGCCTGCCATCCCGGCATGCGTGGAATCTTCTTGATAAACGAGGCGGTCCGCCAGCTGCGGGGCGAGGGTGGCGAGGCGCAGGTGCCCGATTGCGAGGTGGCCGTGGCCTGTGGCTCGGGCGGTTACCTCTCGTGCATCGCCACCGTCGTGCTGGGTAAGGAGGGCCGGTCATGACGATCGAAGGATTGCAAGAGACGCTCGTCCTGCGGGCGCTCCCGGCGCCCGACAACGCGTCGCGCCACTACTGGCAGAGTGCAGCGGAGGGAAAGTTGGTCGTCCAGCGCTGCACGACCTGTGGCGAGTACCAGTTCTACCCGCGGGCCCTGTGCGTGGCCTGCGCCGGCGAGACCGAGTGGGTCGAGGCCTCCGGGCGGGGCACGCTGCACACTTTCACGGTGATCCGGCAGAACCGATCCGCCGCGTTCGCCGCGCTCTCGCCCTATGCCGTGGGCATCGTCGAGCTCGAGGAAGGGGTGCGGATGATGAGCAACATCGTCGACTGCGACGTGGACGCCCTCGAGGTCGGCATGGCGCTCGAGGTCCTGCTGCTCAAGGCAGCGGATGACGTCGGCCTCCCGTTCTGGCGCCCCGTTGCGCGCTGACGGCGCGGCGCGGCCGCGCCGGCGCTGCGAGGAAGGAGGAGGGACCGACCATGGACTTCGATGACACCAAGGAGGAGGCGGCCTTCCGCGAGGAAGTCCGGGCCTGGTTGAAGGAGAACGCCCGCGCGCGCGACTCCGGCCAGATCTCGACCTCCCATTCGTTCATGGACTTCGACGAGATCTTCGTCACCGAGGGCAAGAAATGGCAACGCCGCATCTACGAGGGGGGGTGGGCCGGGATCACCTGGCCGGTCGAAGTCGGCGGCCGTGGCGGGACTTTCGTCGAGGCGATGATCTTCCGCCAGGAAGAGGCCAGGTTCGACGTGGCTTCGGGATTGTTCGCCGTTGGCATCGGTATGGCAGGGCCCACCATCATCGGGCACGGCACCGACGAGCAGCGCCGCCGGTACCTGCCCGCCATGCTGCGGGGGGAGGAGGTCTGGTGCCAGCTCTTCAGCGAGCCCGGTGCCGGCTCGGACCTGGCCAGCCTCTCGACGCGAGCCGAGCGGGACGGTGACGAGTGGGTGGTGAACGGCCAAAAGGTGTGGAGCTCGGGTGCGCATCATTCGGACCTGGGGATATTGCTGGCCCGCACCGATCTCGACTTGCCCAAGCACCGCGGCATCACGTTCTTCATCCTCGACATGCGCAGCCCCGGCGTCGAGGTGCGCCCCCTGCGCCAGATGACCGGCGGAGCGACGTTCAACGAGGTCTTCTTCACCGATGTCCGCGTGCCGGCCGCAAATGTGGTCGGCGAGGTGAACGGCGGGTGGAGGGCCACCATGACCACACTCGCCAACGAGCGGAGCGCGAGTGGCGGCACGTCGACCTTTCCCCAGGTCCTCCAGCTCGCCCGCGCCTGCGGGGCGACCACCGACGCCGTGATCCGCCAGCGTCTGGCCGGCTGCTACATCAAGCACGAGATCGCGCGCTACCTCGGGTTCCGGATCCAGACGGCGCTGAGCAAGGGGATGTCGTCCCCGGAGACCTCGGTGGCCAAGCTGCTCTTTGCCCTGGTGTCCAAGGAGACGACCGAGCTGACGATTGCGCTGCAAGGACCGCGGGGCATGCTGTCCGGCGAGGCTGCGCCGGCCCACGGCTACTGGCAGCAGCAGTTCCTGGCCGCACCCTCGTATCGCATCGCCGCCGGGAGCGACGAGGTGCAGCGCAACATCATCGGCGAGCGCGTCCTGGGCCTCCCCGGCGACATCCGGGTGGACAAGGACGTGCCGTTCCGCGACCTGGTCCGCTGACGAGGAACGACGGCGCGAGAGGGAGCCGTGGACTTCAACCTGGCTGACCTCTTCGAGTGCGTGGCCGACTCGGTTCCCGGGCGCCGGGCCGTCGTGTGGGGCGACGAATCGCTTACCTTCGGGCAGCTCGACGAGCGGGCGACGCGCCTGGCGCACGGCCTGCAGTCGTTGGGCGTGGGACAGGGCGACCACGTCGGGATACTGGCCTACAGTCGCCCCGAGTATCTCGAGACGATGGTGGCGTCGTACAAGGTGCGCGCCGTGCCGATCAACGTCAACTACCGCTACGTGGCACGCGAACTGGCCTACCTGTTCGACAACGCGGATCTGGTCGCGCTCGTCCTCGAGGCATCCTTCGCCCCGCTCATGGCCTCCTTGCGGGAGGAGGTGACGCGCCTGGCCCATCTGCTCGTCGTCGACGATGGGTCATCCGAGGCGAGCGCCTTGCCCGACGCCGTGTCCTACGAGGATCTGCTCGCGGCCCACGCGCCGGTCCGGGACTTCGGGGCCCGCTCCGGCGATGACGCCTACATCGCCTACACCGGAGGGACCACCGGGTATCCCAAAGGCGTCGTGTGGCGCCAGGAGGACATCTTCTTCGCCACCATGACCCCCGGGGTGGGGGTGGAGCGGCCCGAGGACGTCGCGGCCAACGCCGTCGCGCCGGTACCGCCGCGCCTGGCCGCGCTGGCCGCGGCGGGGGTGGCGGTGCCCGACGTCTTCGTGTCCTACGCGCTGGGCCCGCTCATGCACGTGAGCGGGCACTGGTCTGCGTGGGGCGCGTTGCTGGGGGGCGGGTGCGCCGTGCTGCATCCGAGCCGCAAGATGGAAGCCCACACCGTCCTCGAAGTCGTGGAGCGAGAGCGCGTGACCATGCTCACCATCGTCGGCGACTCCATGGGCCGGCCCCTGGTGGAGGCGATTGAGGAAGACCCCGGGCGGCATGACACTTCGTCCGTGCTGATGCTCGGTACCGGTGGCAGCATCATGTCGGCCGACGTCAAGCAGCGCCTCCTGGCCGGATTCCCGTCGGTCGTGACGCTCATCGAGGCCATAGGGTCCTCCGAGTCGCCGTCGCAGGCGCTGGCCCTCACCGTGCGCGGCCAGGCGCCCGCGGCGGCCCTGCACTTCGGCGCCAACGAGAACACGACGGTGTTCGACGACGCGCTGCGACCGGTTACGCCGGGTTCGGGGACGGTGGGGAGGTTGGCCACCCGGGGGCGGGTGCCCCTCGGTTACTACAACGATGCCGCCAAGTCCGCCCAAGCCTTCGTGATGGTCGATGGCGTGCGCTGGGCGCTTCCGGGGGACATGGCGACACTGGAGGCCGACGGCAGCATCCGCCTGCTGGGGAGGGGCACCATGTGTATCAACACGGGGGGCGAGAAGGTCTATCCCGAAGAAGTCGAGGCCGTCCTCAAGGCACACCCCGGGATAGCCGACGCCGTCGTGGTGGGCTTCCCCGACCCCAGGTTCGGGGAGCGGGTGGCGGCAGTGGTCGCGCCGGCGCCGGACGCCGCCGGCCCCACCCTCGACGAGGTCCAGCGCCATTGCCGCGCCCATCTGGCCGGGCACAAGGTGCCCCGGCTGCTGTTCGTCGTCGACGAGGTACCCCGGTCGCCCTCGGGCAAGCCCGATTACGCCTGGGCCAAGGCCGTCGCGCGGTCGGGCGCCACGTGATCCGATGGCTTGACGGAGCCTCTCAATGTTATTAAAAATGCACCAGTAGGGGGGTCGGCGTGCCGGCTGCCCCGATCGTCGAGCGGGCGAAGGGAAAAGTGGCAAATTCCAGGTCAGGCCATTGAGCCACCTCCGCTTCGACGGACGCGTGGTCGTCGTCACCGGAGCCGGGAGCGGGCTGGGCGAGCGGATCGCGGTCCAGTTGGCCGAGCGGGGCGCGCGGGTCGTGGTCAACGATGCCGATGCTGGCGCGTCGACGGAGGTGGTGCACGAGATCGAGCACCGGGGTGGCACGGCGATCGCCAGCGGCGACAAGCCGGACACGCCCGAGGGTGCGCAGGCGGTTGTAGCCGCGGCGTTGGCGGGATTCGGGGCGGTGGACGTCGTGGTCCACCACGCCCGACCGTCGGAGGACGGATCGTCGCACGCCCTCCTCAGCGGGGCCGAACCGGGGGAGAGCCTGCGGGGCCTCTTCGCGGGCATCTGGGTGGCCCACGCGGCATGGGCCCATATGCGCGAGGCCCGCTACGGGCGGCTGGTCATGATCTGTCCCATGGATCGCTCCATCGACGAGGCGCAGGAGGCGGTCGACGCGCTGACGGGCCCGGGCCTGGTGGGGCTGTTGAACATCTTGAAGCTCGAAGGGGCCGATCGCGACCTGAAGGCGAACATGGTGGTGCCCGGGACAACAGGTGATCCGGTGGCCGTCGCCGACCTGGTGACCTACCTGGCGCACGAGGAGTGCGCGCCCACGGGGGAGCTGTTCGCCGTGGAGCGGGCTGGGCTGGCGCGTCTGTTCGTCGGCGTGACCCGGGGGATCTACGCGTCGGACCTGACCATGGAAACCGTGCATGACCGCGTGAATGCGTTCATGGACCCGGGCCAGTTCATCGTGCCGGATGAGGCGAGCGAGGAGATCACGTTGTTGATGGCGGACCTTCGATGAGGCCGTACCGATGAGCCCGTACCCGCGTCAGGAGATCGAGGAGGCCTTCCGGCATCTGTGGCGGGTTGGACCGGTGGGGGAGGATTGGCTCGCGCAGGCCAAGCTCTACACCGACGACTGCGTGTACTTCGACCACCACTACGGCACCATGACGCCGGAGGAATTCGGCGTCTGGTGCCACGCGTTGATGAACGATCAGTTCCCGGATCTCTACACCGTCTACGAGTGGCACGTCATCGACGGTGACGAGGTGATGCTGCTGGCCCAGAACCGGCGGGACAATCCTGACCCGTCCGGCCCGCCGTACTTCGACTTCCCGAGTTTCAGCATCTACCGCTACGGCGGCGGTGGCCGCTGGGCGGGCGAGCGCGACTATTGGGACATGGGCCAGGCGGTCGAGGTCGGTCGGCGCTACCGCGAGGCGTGCGCGCGCTGTGACCCCGAGCATCCGTCGCGGCGCTCACGCCTGCACTGGCCCGAGAAACCCGACTGGGCTCGACCAGGGCCGACCCCGCCATAGTGACGACGACGGCACCTGCGAGTTCGGGCGCCGGGCCATCGGCGGGCCGGTGGCGATCGCTGGAACACCGCACCATCACCGGGCTGCTCGACGCCCGCTGCGAGGAGCGACCCGATCAGGCCTGCCTGGTGGTGCGCGACGAGACGATCACCTACGCCGAGTTGCGTGCGCGGTCGAACGCCGCGGCCGGCGCGCTCTACGAGCTCGGCCTGCGGCCCGGCGAGACCCTGGCCATCTACGCCAACACGCACCCCTCGTGGATCTACGCGCTGCTCGGGGCCGCACGCCTCGGGGCACTCGCCGTCCCGATCAACACGGCCTACCGGGGCAGCTTCCTGTCCACCCCCCTGCGTGCCAGCGGCTGCCACCTGGCCTTGGTGGAGGACGCCTTGACCGACCGGCTGGTTGCCGTGGCCGACGACATCCCCGACCTCAAGACGGTCATTGTGCAGCGCTCGGGAGCGGACCCCCCTGGCGACCTGCCCTGGCACCTCGAGGACAGTGCCGTGCTGACGAGTGGTGCCAGCGCGCCTCCGCCTCCGCATCAACCAGAGTGGAAGGACCCGGTGTGCGTCCTCTACACCTCGGGGACGACGGGCCCGTCCAAGGGCGCGGTCATCTCACACCAGTACATCGCGTCCGCGGCCACCACCATGGTCGACTCGTGGGACCTCTCGGCCGGTGAGGTGCTCTACGCGCCACTTCCCCTCTTCCACATCAGCTCGGTGGCGTCGGTGGTCTGTCCGATCGTGGCCGGTGCCACCGGCCTGCTCGACCCGGTGTTCAGCGTGCACGAGTGCTGGAACCGGGTCCGCCTCTATGACGTGAAAGGAATCCTCTTGGCCGGGGTGATGGTGAACATGTTGTGGAACCTGCCCGAGGACCCTCGTGACGCGGACCTGCCCCTGCGCTTCATCTCGGCGGCGCCGATCCCGCGCGGCCTGCACCGCAAGATCGAGGAGCGCTACAACCTGACCGTCCTGACCAGCTACGGCATGACCGAGGCTCTTCCGATGGTCCTCTATGCCCTGGGCGACGAGGTGCGGGAAGGGGCGACCGGGCGGGCGCAGCCCAACTTCGAGGTGGTGATCCTCGACGGGGACGACCAGGCGGTCGCCCCCGGTGTGGTCGGGGAGATCTGTGCCCGGCCCCGATCGCCCCATGTGATGTTCGACGGGTACTTCGGCCGGGCCGAGACGACGGTAGAGCGCTGGCGCAATTTGTGGTTCCACACCGGCGACATGGGGCGCATGGACGAGGACGGGCACCTCACCTTCGTCGACCGCAACAAGGACGCCATCCGCCGGCGTGGTGAGAACATCTCGTCCTTCGAAGTGGAGCAGACGCTGCTGCGCCACCCGGCCGTCGCCGAGGCGGCCGCGGTCGCCGTCGCCAGCGAGCTGGGCGAGGACGACGTCAAGGTGGTCATCTCCCTCAAGGCGGATGCCGCGCTCGAGATCCCCGAGCTGATGGACTACTGCGTGGCGCACCTGCCCTACTTCGCCGTCCCGCGCTACGTGGAGGTCATGGAGAGTCTGCCCGTGAACCCGACCGGCAAAGTCCTAAAGACCGAGCTGCGCGAGAGCGGGGTCACCCCCTCGACCTGGGACCGCGAGCGGGCTGGTTACGTCGTTCGGCGCTGAGACCCGCGCTTCCTCAGCGCGCGATGCCGCCGCCGTACTGGGCGCGCAGAGCTGGCTTGGTGACTTTGCCCATGGCGTTGCGGGGGAGGTCGCCCTCGAGGATCACGAAGGCCGAGGGTTTCTTGAAGGAGGCCATCTCGCGGCGGCAGTGCTCCACCAACTCGCCTTCGCTCGGCGGGTCGGCGGCGTCTTTGGGGACGATGATGGCCCACGGCGTCTCACCCCACTTGGGGTCCGCCACGCCGATGACCGCGACATCGCGCACCTTGGGGTGGCGCACAATGACGGCCTCCACCTCGGCCGAGTAGATGTTCTCGCCGCCCGAGATCACGACGTCCTTCTTGCGGTCCACCACGTAGATGAACCCGTCGTCGTCCTGGCGGCACAGGTCTCCCGAATGGAACCACCCTCCCGCAAAGGCTTCGGCCGTGGCCTCGGGCAGGTTCCAGTACTCCTTCATCACCGACGGGCCGCGATAGACGATCTCCCCGACCTCTCCCGGCGTCACGTCGTGCATGTCGTCGTCGACGATGCGGGCCTCCACGTTGATGACGGGCTTGCCCACGGAACCCTTGCGGGCGTCGAAGTCTTCGGCCCCCAGCATGCAGGTGACGGGGCTCATCTCGGTCTGCCCGAACGTGTTGTAGATGGCGGCGCGGGGAAAGGCCCGGCGGACGGCCTCGAGGAGCGGCACGATCGCCGGGGAGGTGCCCCAGATGACGCGCCGCAGCGCGTAGGAGCGCTGCTCGACCCCGGGCAGGTCGACGATGGCCTGCCACTGGGGCCCGACGAAGCACGCCGCCGTGATCTGGTAGCGCTCGAGGTCGTCGATGGCTGTCTTGGCGTCGAAGGCGCCCAAGGGGGCGATGATCGAGGTGCCCCCGACGAACATGTAGGGGTAGATGCCGGCCACGCCGGATATGTGGAAGAGGGGAAGGTTCAGGTACCACACCTCGTCGCTGTCCGAGAGATGCTGCTCAATCATGGCGCTCATCGCGGACATGGCCAGGCTGTAATGCGTCAGCACCGCCCCCTTGGGCCGGCCGGTGGTGCCCGAGGTGTACATGATCATCGCCGGGTCGTCGTTCGCCACGTCGGGCGCGAGCGCCGGGCCACCGGACGGCGCCACCACCTCGTCCCACAGCAGTGACGCCGGGCCGGCCTCGCCGGGATCGGGCCCGACCACGAGGCAGCGCGCCACGTCGGGAACGCTCGCGCGCGCCTGTGCCGCCACCGCGGCGTAGGCCTGGTCGACCAACAGCGTGGTGGCGCCGCAATCGGCCAGGATGAACGCCACCTCCGGGGCGACGAAGCGCAGGTTCACGGGGACGGCGATGGCGCCGAGGCGTGAGAGGGCGAAGTAGGCCTCAATCGTCGTCATGCTGTTGCCCATGAGCATGGCGACGCGGTCCCCCTTGCGGACGCCGGCCGCGGCCAGGCCGACGGCCACCTGATCGACCCGGGCGTCCACCTGCGCGAACGAGTAGGCGCGGTCGAGGTAGACGAAACCGGTCTTGTCCGGGTGGCGACCGGCCATGCGGGCGAGCTGCACGGCGCCCGAGAGGGCACGCGCCCCCTCGAGTGCTGCGCGTGACCCTGTGTCAGGACACAACTCTCATCCCCCCGGTCCTTCTTCTCGCGCCTTTCGAGGTGCGCATTCTAAGATTGCATGGATTATATTCCCCAGGGCTCGCTGGGAGCACCGCTCAAGGAGGGCGCACCGCGTGGAGTTCGCAGGCGACGTGGTCCTCGTGACGGGCGGCGGTGCCGGCCTCGGGCGCTCCTACGCGCACCTGCTCGCCGGGCGCGGGGCGCGCGTCGTCGTCAACGACGTGTCGTGCGCGCCGGACGGCCGCAGTGCCGGCGGCGGTACGGCCCAGCAGGTGGTCGACGAGATCACGGCCGCCGGGGGCGAGGCGGTGGCCGACGTGCACTCCGTAGCCGACCCCGAGGGGGCGCGTGCCGCGGTGGCCTGCGCCCTGGAGCGTTATGGGCGAATCGACGCCGTGATCAACAATGCCGGGATTGTGCGGGCGGCCGAGTTCCACCGCCTCGTGGCGGACGACTTCCGGGCCGTGCTCGACGTGCACCTGCTCGGCTCCCTGCTGGTCACACGCGCGGCCTGGCCGGCCATGGCCGCGCAGGGGTACGGCAGGGTGGTCTTCACGTCGTCGAGCATCGGCCTGCTGGGGTCACCGGGACAGGGAGCGTACGGCTCCGCCAAGGGGGCGCTGGTCGGGTTGACGCGCGCCCTCGCCTGCGAAGGAGTGGGCCACGGTATCCGGGTCAACGCCGTGGCACCGATGGCGGTGACCCGGCTCAACGAGGCGGTCATGTCGTCCATCTTCGGCGACGCCACCGAGCAGATGTCGCCCGACCGGGTGGCACCGGTGACTGCCTACCTGGCCCACCGTGACTGCGCCGTCAACGGCGAGGTACTGAGTGCAGCCGGCGGCCGAGTGGCCCGCTTCGCTGTCGGCCGCGGGCCGACCGTAGCCAAGCTGGACTCGCCCGAGGCGATGCGCGACGCCATCGCTCGCGTCAGGGAGACCGAGCCGTCGCGCTGGTGGGCGGAGCCCCGTGCCCGCTGAGCTCGTCCATCGGGAGCGCCACGGCGCCGTCCTGGAGTTGCGGCTCGACAACCCCCCCTTCAACGGGCTGTCGGGGCCATTGCTGGCGGAGTACCTGCGGGCGCTGGAGGAGGCGCGGCGCGACGACGGCGTACGCGCCGTGGTCACCTCGGCCGACGGCCCGACCTGGTGCGCCGGCGGCGACGTCAGCCAGCTCCACGAAGGGGCGCCGCAGGGGAACCTCTCGGAAATGCTGCACGAGTCGATGGGGGAGTCCGACTCGCTGAGCCTGGTGGACCGGCGCGCCGACCTGCTTGGCGCTGGGCGCCATGTCCTAACGATCGATGCCTTCGACAAGCCGATGATCGCCGCCATCGGGGGGGCGGCCGCCGGAGGTGGCTTCGCCCTGGCCCTCCTCCATGACCTGCGCTTCGTTTCGGAGCGGGCCGTCTTCACGGTGGCCTTCACCCGCATCGGTCTCTCGCTCGAGATGGGCCTCAGCTACTTGCTGCCGCGCGTCGTCGGGCCCCAGGCCGCGTTCGATCTGGCGGTGACCAGCCGGCGGGTCAAGGCGGATGAAGCGGTGGAGCTCGGCATCGCCTGGAGACGGGTGCCTGCGGCGGACCTCGTGACGGCAGCCGTCGGCTACGCCCAGGAGCTGGCGGAACGCTCACCACTCGCCGTGCAGATCTCCAAGCGGTTGTTGCGCCGCAGCGGGGACCGCTCATTGCGCCAGCAGCTCGAGACCGAATGGCCCTGGCAGGTGGCCTCGTTCGCCAGTCCAGAGGCCCGCAGCGCCATCGAGGCGTTCCTCCACCGCGACGACGCGCCGCCGACGTGACGAGGTCGCAGCGGCCCTGCCGTACGAAAGGTTTTTCACCATAGTTGGTAGTGTGCGGCGTATTGGCAGCGAGGTCGGGGGGTCTGCGGTGCACGACATGATCATCCGCGGCGGGAAGCTCGTCGACGGGAACGGAGGGGTCCCGTTCCGCGGCGACGTCGCCGTCAAAGACGGGTTGATCGTCGAGGTGGCACCGCGCGTCGACGGCACGGCCCGCCGGGTCATCGACGCCACAGGCCGGTTGGTGACGCCGGGGTTCGTGGACATCCACACGCATTACGACGGCCAGGTGACGTGGGACGACCAGATGAGCCCCTCCTCGGGGCACGGAGTGACGACCGTGGTGATGGGGAATTGCGGCGTGGGCTTCGCACCGGTGCGGCCCGGGTGCGAGGGGTGGCTGATCCAGTTGATGGAGGGCGTCGAGGACATACCCGGCACAGCGCTGGCCGAAGGCATGACCTGGGGCTGGGAGTCGTTCCCCGACTACCTCGACGTGCTGGGGCAGCGTCGACTCAGTATCGATGTGGGGGCGCAGATCGCACACGGTGCCGTGCGCGGGTACGTGATGGGAGAGCGCGGGGCGCGCAACGAGCCCGCCAGCCCCGAGGAGATCGCCCGGATGCGGGCCATCGTGCACCAGGCCGTCGACGCGGGTGCTCTCGGCGTCACGACGTCGCGCGTGCTCGGCCACCGGGCCATGGACGGCGAGCCGGTCCCGGGTACCTTCGCCGCGCACGACGAGCTCTTCGCGCTGGGCTACGCGCTGCGCGACGCCGGCACAGGCGTGTTCGAGCTGGCACCGGGCGGCGCGGACGGGCAGGACGTGATCCAGGCGCCGGTGGAGATGGCATGGATGCGCAAGCTCTCGGCCGAGATCGGGCGCCCCATCACCTTCGCCATGAACCAGGTGGAGGCCGACCCCGAGCAGTGGCGGATGCTGCTGGCCGAGTCGCTCGCGGCCTGCGCGGAGGGCGCCCAGTGCTATCCCCAGGTGGCGGGCCGCCCCTTCGGCTTGCTCCTGGGCCTGCAGACGCACCATCCCTTCGCCAAGCGGCCCACCTTCCGGGCCCTCTCGCACCTGCCGCTCCCCGCGCTGGCGCAGCGGCTGCGCGATCCCGACGTGCGCGCCACGATCCTTGCCGAGGAGAACCTCCCCGGGAACCCCTCCGTCGTATGGGACGAGGTGCCGGGCAACCTGCCGGGGTTGTTGCACCGGGTGTACCCGATGGGCGTGATCCCCGACTACGAGCCGTTACCCGAACGATCGGTGGTCAACTTGGCCCGCGCCGCGGGTGTGGCGCCCGTGGAACTGTTCTATGACCTCATGCTCGAGGACGAGGGCCGGGCCATGTTGCTGCTGCCCATCTACAACTACGCCTGGGAGAACCACGACGCCATCCGCGAGATGCTCACGCACCCGCAGTCCGTGTCGGGCCTCTCCGACGGCGGAGCGCACTGCGGCATGATCTGCGACGCCTCCATCCCCACCTACCTGCTGACGCACTGGGCCCGCGACCGCGCCCGCGGGGAGCGCCTGCCCCTCGAGTGGGTGGTGAAGAAGCAGACCAGGGATACGGCAACCCTGTACGGGCTGGGTGACCGGGGCGTCTTGGAGGCGGGGCTGCGGGCCGACATCAACGTGATCGACTTCGACAACCTGCGTCTGGACAGCCCCACCATGGTGCACGACCTGCCCGCCGGCGGGCGCCGGCTGCTCCAGCAGGCGGAGGGTTACGACTACACCGTGGTGGCCGGCCAGGTGACACGCGACCACGGCGTCGACACGGAGGCCCGTCCGGGCCGCTTGGTGCGCGGCGCCCGCTAGGCGGGCTCAGTGCCCTTCGGCCTCCTGGCGGAGCTGGCGGCGCAGGTCCGCCTTGCGTACCTTGCCCGACGGGGTGCGGGGGAGGTCGGCCACCAGCCGTAGCTCCTCGGGCCATTTCTGGCGGCCGAGACCCGACGAGGCCAGATGGGACCGGATCTGACCCAGATCGAGGGTGGCGTCCGCGCCGGCCAGGCGCACGAAGGCGCAGCCGTGCTCGCCCAGGCGCGGGTCGGGCGCGGCGACGACCGCCGCCTCGACCACGCCCGGCATGCGTAGGAGCAACTCTTCTACTTCGAGCGCGCTGATGTTCTCGCCCCCGCGGATGATGATGTCCTTCTTGCGGTCGACGATGGTGACGTAGCCCTCCTCGTCGGCCTGCCCGATGTCGCCGGTGGCGAACCAGCCCTCGGCGTCGATCGCCTCCTGCGTGCGCTGCGGGTCGGTGTAGCCGAGGAACATGTCGGGGCCGCGGCTGACGATCTCACCCGGCGTGCCGCGCGCGACCTCGTGGCCGTCGTCGTCGACCAGGCGGACCTCCACGCCGGGAAGCGGCCGCCCGTCGGTGTACTTGCGCTTCTCGGGCCGGTCCTCGCCCCAGCATCCGGTGATCGAGGGGTGCTCGGTGGAGCCGTAGGAGCGGAAGACGTCGATGCCGAGCGCCTCGGCCCGGTCGGCCACCGCGGCGGGTACGGCGGCGCCCCCCATGCCGGCCCTGCCGATGAGGGCGTGATGCTCGGGCGTGCAGTCGGGATGGTCGAGCAAAGACGTGAGGAAGAACGTGACGCCGCCACCCGAGGACAGTCCGTCCTCCCGCATCGCCCGCAGCACGTTGGCCGGGTCCCACCTGTCGATGAGGTGGATCGGTATGCCGACCGGCAGCGGGGTGAGCAAGGAGGAGTACATCCCGCCGGCGTGGCCCAGCGGCGCGCCGACCAGCGAGGCGCGGCCGCTGCGCCCGCCCGAGCCGCGCATGGTGGTCTGGTGACCGATCTCGGCCCGCAGGGTGGTGTCGCTGTGGATCACCCCCTTGGGGTCGGCCGTGGTGCCCGAGGTGTACGCGATCACCACGGGGCCGCGGGGGTCGCCCCACGACGGCGCGGACAGCTCAGGCCCCTCGAGGAGCGCCGTGAAGCTCTCGGTGCCGGCGGGCACGGGTCCGTCCCCGACCACCACCACGGACTCGAGCGCCGGCAGCTCGGCCCGGACGGCGTCGAGCTGGGACAGGTAGTCGGTGCTCCCGAAGCGGTCGGCGGTCACGAAGAGGCGGACGTC
>Ga0182018_10000544_pt1 | contig 48165 bp, 32 predicted proteins | sample 812P2MmetaG_FD_120490 | JGI IMG/M metagenome (GOLD analysis project Ga0182018, IMG submission 120490) | Permafrost microbial communities from Stordalen Mire, Sweden - 812P2M metaG | ecosystem: Environmental > Terrestrial > Soil > Wetlands > Permafrost | place: Sweden: Stordalen | collected... | reverse complement strand
TTACGGGTCTGACCTCTTAACTCTCAGGCTGCCTTCGCTTTGCAGTTGGGTGACGTGGATTTACACGCCGCCCAATTGAGGAGGTTTCACGGGATTTGCCTGGCCCGCTCGCTCCCCGCCGTCACGTCTCCCTTGCGCGCCCGGTTCGTTTTTACCGATCCGGGCCTTCTGGCGGGGTCGTCCCGCCGGGAAACGCGACTGCGTTCTGGTCTGCGCAGTAGCAGCCGTACCCTCTGGGTAACTGCGTCGGCACGCGGATCGAAACTTCCCGCGTGCCTGACTCGGCTCGGATCGCGGTTTCTAATCGCGCCTCGCCGCTCAGCTCCTGAGTTCATGTAACTGGAACGGTCATGACACCGTCCAGAGGAGCTGGTGATATTGCCTGCGAACGCATCGCTGCGCTGAGGGGATGGCGGCACCAGCTGCCGCCGTCCTTTCCCCGGTCGCCCGGGATTATCTCAGCCGTGCTTTCGAAGGGTTTTTCAGGCCTTCGCGCTGCGGCTGTTCTATCAAGGAACGACGACACGTTGCGGCGCCGTTACGATTTGGTGAAGCTTTTCTTATCCACAATCCTCTCACATTCCGATGCTGTGAATAACCTGCGAGCAACGTAACTCACCGGTTATTCACATTCCCAATGCAGCCCCGCGAGCTACCCGTCTACGAGCTTGAGTCCGCACTCGTGGCGTCGCTGCGAGGCAAGGGCCGGGTGATCGTGCGGGCGCCGACGGGCTCGGGGAAGTCAACGCAGATCCCGCAGATCCTCCTTCGCCACGGGTTTCTCGACGGCGGCCAGGTTGTCGTGCTCCAGCCCCGCCGGCTCGCCGCCCGGATGCTCGCCCGCCGCGTCGCCGAGGAGGTGGGAACGGAGCTGGGCGATGTCGTGGGATACCAGATCCGGCTGGAGTCACGCGTGAGCGAGCGGACCAGGATCCGCTTTGTGACGGAGGGGATCCTCCTCAGGCAGATGACCTTTGACCCGACGCTTCTCGGGGTGAGCGCCGTCATCTTTGACGAATTCCACGAGCGGCACCTGTACGGGGACATCTCGCTCGCGAAGGCGCTCGGGATCCAGCGCGCCGGAAGGCCCGACCTGAAGATCGCCGTCATGTCCGCCACCCTGGAGGCGGGCGTGCTCGAGGACTACCTCAAGCCGTGCGACGTCCTAGAGTCGAAGGGCCGGACCTTCCCGGTTGAAATCGAGTACCTCGCCAGGCCCGTGAATTTCGATTCCGATCCGGTATGGGAGGTTGCCGCGCGGGAATGCGAGCGCGCGGCCGCCGCCACCGGGGGCGACCTGCTCGTCTTCATGCCCGGGGCGTTCGAGATCGGGCGCACGATCCAGGCGATCCAGGGGATGCGGAGCCTGAGGGATTTCGCCGTGCTCCCCCTGCACGGCGAGCTTCCGCCCGCGGCGCAGGACCGCGCCGTGTCGCGCGCCGACGGCCGCAAGATCATCGTCTCCACGAACGTCGCCGAGACCTCCCTCACGATCGACGGCGTCACCGCGGTCATCGACAGCGGCCTCGCCCGGATCGCGCGCTTTGATCCCGTCCGCGGGATCAACTCGCTCCTGGTCGAGAAGATCTCCGCCGCGAGCGCCGACCAGCGGGCGGGGCGCGCGGGCCGCACGGCGCCCGGGGTGTGTGTCAGGCTCTGGACCGCCCACGAGCATGGCCAGCGCCCCGCGCAGGAACTGCCGGAGGTGAAGCGCCTGGACCTTTCCGAGGTGGTCCTGACCCTCAAGGCGTCGGGAATCGTCGACCTGGCCGGGTTCGCGTGGTTTGAGCGGCCCGATGCGCGGGGCCTCGGGCGGGCGGAGACGCTGCTGGCTGATCTGGGCGCCCTGGACGGGCCGGCGGGGGCCATCACCGCGACCGGCCGGCTCATGCTGCGCTTCCCCGTCCATCCCCGCTACGCCCGGATGTTCCTCACGGCCCAGGAGCGGGGCTGCGTGCGCTCGGTGGCGATGATCGCCGCGCTCACTCAAGGCAGGAACTTCCTGCTGCGGGGCATGACGCGGCGGGTGGAGGAGGCGCGGGAGGAGATCCTCGGGGAGGAGCACGAGAGCGACTTCTTCCTGCTCATGCGCGCGTGGCGCTTCGCGGACCGCAACGGCTACTCGGTCGACGCGTGCGCCCGCCTGGGCATCCACGCCCAGTCGGCCAGGCAGGTGGGGCCGCTCTTCGAGCAGTTCGTCGCGATCGCGAACGCGGAGGGGCTCGATGCGTCGGAGCGGCGCGTCGACGGCGGCGAAGTCAGGAAGTGCGTCCTCGCCGGATTTCCGGACCATCTCGCGCACAGGCTCGACGCGGGGACGCTGCGGTGCGACCTGGTCCACGGGCGCCGCGGGCTGCTCGCTCGTGAGAGCGCGATCGGCAAGGCGCCGCTCCTTGTCGCCGCGGAGATCACGGAGGTGGGCGGCCGCGGAGGCGAGGTGAGCGTCCTGTTGAGCCTGGCCACCGCGGTCGAGGAGGCCTGGCTCGGGGAGCTCTTCCCGGGGGAACTCAAGGATGAGCGCGAGGTGACCTACGATCCCGCCGCCAAGCGGGTGGTCGCCAGGCGTGAAAAGCGGTTCCGGGACCTCGTTCTCGAGTCGAAATCCCAGTCGGACGGCGTTCCCCAGAACGAAGCCGCCGCGCTCCTCGCCAGGGAGGTGGTCGCGGGCAGGATCTCAATCGACGCATGGGACGAATCCGTCGAGCAGTGGATCACCCGCGTCAACCGCCTCGCGGAGTGGTTTCCCGAGCTCGAGGTCAATCCGATCGCCCCGTCGGACCGGCTGACGCTCATCGAGCAGGTCTGCTACGGCGAGACCTCGGCGCGCGGCGTCAAGGGCAGGGAGGTCATGCCCGTCCTCCGGGACTGGCTGACCGCGGAGCAGCTCGCCGCGATGGACGAGAGCGTGCCGGAGCGCCTGACCATGGCGAACGGCCGCCGGTCGCGCCTCACTTATCCCCGGGAGGGCCCGCCCGTGCTGAGCGCGCGGATCCAGGAACTGTACGGCATCGAGGGCCGTTTCTCGCTCGGCCGGGGCAGGGTGCCTGTCAAGATCGAGGTGCTGGCCCCGAACCAGCGGCCCATCCAGATCACGGATGACCTGACGAGCTTCTGGCGCTCGGTCTACCCGAAGATCAGGCCGGAGCTGTCGCGCAAGTACCCGCGCCACGAATGGCGCTGATCAGGGCAGCGTGACGGCGCTCGTGAGGATGAGGTTCCGGGACGAGGATCCCACCGCGATCGTGTACGCGCCGGGCTCGACGGCCCACTCGCCCCTCGCCTCGTCGAAATACTCGAACGCCCTGCGGTCGAGCGCGACCGTGACGCTCACCGTCTGGTCGGTGGCGAGGTTCGGAATCCTGTAGAATCCCTTCAGCTCGCGGACCGGCCGCGTCACCTTCGACGGGGCCGGGGGGCTCACGTAGACCTCCGCGACCTCGTCGCCCGTGCGCGTGCCGTTGTTCGAGACCTCGAACGTCACCGCAAGATGCCCGTCGGGCGCCGGCTCGAGGTGGAGCTTGTCGTAGTGGAAGGTCGTGAAGCTGAGCCCGAAGCCGAAGGGAAAGAGCGGGGCGACCCCCTTCTCATCGAACCAGCGGTACCCCACGAAGATGCCCTCGGCGTAGTCGACCTTCCCGTGGGCGCCGGGATAGTTTCCGAACGACGCCGAATCCTCCCGCCGCTTCCCGATGGAGATCGGCAGTTTGCCGCCCGGGTTCACGTTGCCCAGGATCACCTCCGCGACCGCCCGCCCGCCCTCCTGGCCCGGATACCACGCCTGGAGAAGCGCGGGGACCTGCCCGATCCAGTCGGCGGTCGCCAGGGCGCCGCCTGAGTTAAGGACGACGATGGTCCTTGGGTTGAGGGCGGCGGCCCTGCGGATGAGCTCGGGCTGGTCGTTGGGAAGCTCGAAGGTCCGGTCCGCGCCCTCGCCCTCGAGCATGAGGTTGAAGCCTGCGCAGACGACGACCGCGTCCGCGGACCGCACGCGCTTCGCCTCGTCGTCCGTCAGCAGCGCCGGGGCCGGCCCCCATGCGAAGTGGATCTCGGGCGATCCCGGCAGGTCGTGCCGGGCCTCGACCTGCAACGGGTAGGTCTTCCCGGCCTCGAGGTCCGCCATGGCGAAGAGCGTCTCGCCGGTGTTTCCCCAGCTCCCGATGATCTGCTTCCCGTCGAGCCTGACGTTGATGTTGCCCTGGTTCTCCACGAGGAAGATGAACTTTCCCGACGAGGGCGCCTGGATGGAGCCCGTCCACCGCGCCCGGTAGCCGTCGAGCTCGACGCCGGTCGCGGGCGCCTCCGTCCAGTTGTGGTCGATCCTGCTGTCCGTCTGCGTGGCGATCACCTTCGCGTCGCGCCGGTCGTGCGTGAGGAATTCCAGCTTGAGGGGTCCCGCGTAGGCCGCGGTCGCCACGAGCTTCCTGAGGAGCTCGATCCCCGGCCCCGGGATCAGGTCGACCTTGATCCTGGGGCCCGCCACCTGGCGCAGCCCGTCGACGACGCTCACGAAGTGGAAGGGCGCGACATGGGCGCTTCCGCCTCCGGCCGGGAACCCGGCCGCGTTCGGGCCGAGCACCACGATCGTCTTCAGGCGCTTTGGGTTGAGGGGAAGGGCGTTGTGCTCGTTCTTGAGGAGCACGATCGCCTCGCGCGCGATCCTGAGGGCCACGGCCGCGCTGCGGGGATCGTCCTTCGGCGTCGACTCGATCGCCTGCGGCCGGTCGAGGAAGCCGTTCGCGATCTCAAGCCTCAGGATCCGGCGCACCTTGTCGTCGATGGTCGCCATCGTGACCTTCCCGGAATCCAGGAGCGGCCTCAGGCTCGCCGGGTTCATGTACTTGCCGGAAGGCATCTCGAGGTCCAGACCGCCGTTCGCGACCCCGAGGGTGTCATGGGCCGCGCCCCAGTCCGACATGAGGACGCCCCTGAACGCCCAGTCGCCCTTCAGCACCTTGTTGTTGAGCCAGTCGTTGGCGCTGCAGTACGTGCCGTTGAGGCGGTTGTAGGCGCACATGACGGCCCAGGCGTGCCCCTGCTCCACGGCCGCGCGGAAGGCGGGAAGGTAGATCTCGCGAAGGGCCCGCTCGCTCACCTTCGCGTCGATGGTGCCGCGCTCGGTCTCCTGGTTGTTGGCGGCGAAGTGCTTGACCGTCGCGACGACGCCCTGGCTCTGGATGCCGGTCACGATCTGGCTGGCGAACACGCCCGCGAGGTACGGGTCCTCCGACAGGTACTCGAAGTTCCTTCCGTTCTGGGGTACGCGGTTGATGTTGACCGCGGGCCCGAGCATGATGCCGACGCCGCGCGCCCGGGCGTCGCTCCCCACCGAGGCGCCGTAGTCCTTCGCGAGGCCCGCGTCCCACGAGGCCGCGAGCCCTATCGTCGCCGGGTAGGCCGTCGACGGCCCGTAGTTGCGGACCCCGAGCGGGCCGTCGGCCATCTTGACCTCGGGGATGCCCAGCCGCGGGATGGGCATGATGTAGAATTCGCGGTCGCCCCCGAGGATCGAGAGCTTCTCGTCCAGCGTCAGCCGCGGCAGAAGGTCGTCGACGCGCGCCTCCGCGGGCGCCGACTTGTCCTTGTACACCGCGGGGCCCTCGGCCCTCGCGGCGGCGGCGAGGGCGAGGGCGGAAATGAGGAGGCGGCAGGTGGGGAAGGGGGTCATTTCTTGGCTTTCTTTCGGCCGTTCGTGCGCTCGATGTTGAGGTAGGTCTTGTTGAGCATCTGGCTCTCGTAGAGCTCGAGCAGCCGGACGCCCTCCCGCGGCTTCACCATGTCCTTGCGGGTGGCGGCGTCGATCTGGGCCTTCATCTTCCTGCAGAGGTCCTCCTGCTGGTACTGGACCCCCTCGATGACGTCCGCGATGCGGCTGCCGCTCAGCGCCTCCTCGATGTAGAAGCCGTTCGGCTCGTCGTCCTCGAGGAAGACGTGGACCTCGTTCACCCTGCCGAACAGGTTGTGGAGATCCCCCATGATGTCCTGGTAGGCCCCGGTCAGGAATATCCCCAGGTAGTACGGCTTGTTGTTGAGCGGATGCAGCTCGATGTAGTCCTTCACGTCCTGCAGGTCGATGAAGCTGCTGATCTTCCCGTCGGAGTCGCAGGTGATGTCCACGAGGATGGCGTTCACGGTCGGCCGCTCGTTCAGGCGGTGCAGGGGCGCGATCGGGAACAGCTGCTCCAGGGCCCAGTGGTCGAGGAGCGACTGGAAGACCGAGAAGTTGCACACGTACTGGTCGGCGAGCAGCCGCGACAGGTCGTGGAGCTCCTCGGGCTGGTACCCCGCCTTCTTGACCTCCTTGGCGATCTGCTCGCAGATCTGCCAGAATATCTGCTCGGCGGCCGCCCTGTTCTCGAGGTCGAGGTAGCCGAGGTTGAAGAGCGAGAACGCCTCGTCCTTCTTCTGCAGCGCGTCGTGGAACCTCTCCAGCCGGCCCAGCTTGGCCTTGTTCCTGAGCAGCACTTCGAGGTCGGTCACGACCTTCTGCTTCTCCTTCGGCTGGTGCTGCTTGCCGAGCGACTCGCGCTTGTTGATCCGCTCGAAGACCTCGACGACCAGCATCGAGTGGGGCGCGACGACCGCCCGGCCGGACTCGCTCACGATGTCCGGCTCGGCGACGCTCGCCGAGCGGCATATCTCGCGCACGTTGAACACGACGTCGCGGGCGTACTCCTCCATCGAGTAGTTCATCGAGCTCTCGAAGTTCGTCCGGGAGCCGTCGTAGTCGATGCCCAGGCCCCCGCCGACGTCGATGTACCCCATCGGGAACCCCATCTTGGCGAGCTGGCAGTAGAATCGGGTCGCCTCGATCACCGCGTTCTTGATCGTGATGATGTTGGGGACCTGCGAGCCGATGTGGAAATGGAACAGCCGGAGGCACGCCTTGAGCTTGGCCGCCTTGAGCTGCTCGCAGGCGAAGAGGATCTCGGCCGTGTTGAGGCCGAACTTGGCGTCCTCCCCCGTGGACATCGCCCACTTTCCCTCGCCCCGGGTCTGGAGCTTGGCGCGCAGGCCGATCATCGGCTTCACGCCGGTCTCCTCCGATATCCGTATGATGTCGCCGATCTCGGAGAGCTGCTCGACGACGATGATCGCGCGCTTGCCCAGCTTGCGCCCCATGAGGGCCAGCCGGATGTAGTCGTGGTCCTTGTAGCCGTTGCAGATGATCAGCCGGTTGGGCCCCTCGTTCATGGCGAGCGCGATCATAAGCTCGGACTTGGAGCCCACCTCGAGGCCGTAGTTGTAGTCCCGGCCGGCCCCGACGATCTCGTCCACCACCTCCCGGAGCTGGTTCACCTTGATCGGGAAGACCCCGCGGTACTCGCCCCGGTACCCCTCGTCCTTGATGGCCTTGCGGAAGACCTCGTTCAGCTGGATGACCCTGTGCCGCAGCAGGTCCTGAAAGCGGATCACCATCGGCGCCTTCAGCCCCATCCCCAGGGCCTCGGCGATCACGTCCAGCACGCGGATCCCGCGGCCGTCGGCAAGCGGCTGGACGTTGACGAAGCCCTCGGAGTCCACGGAAAAGTGCCCTGCGCCCCAGCGCTTGAACCCGTAGTGCTCCTCGGATTTGGCTGCTGACCAGGCGGATGCGGATTTGCTTTTCAAGTATTTGGCGTGGGGCGGCCACTGAGGGCTTGCCTTCACGAGCTGGGATTCAGTTAGATGCGTGTTTTCTCTTTGTAAGAACGCAATACGAAATGACTAAAATGATCGCCCAGGCAGCGGCCCCAGCCCAGAGCACGAGCTTCCCCCCGTCGATGATTATCGTGTGGCTGCTTTTCATAGGCGGCTTCTACTTCCTCTTCATCGCCCCGCAGAAGAAGAAGCAGAAGGAGCACGAGAAGATGCTCACGACCCTTCAGTCGGGCGACGAGGTCGTCACCACGGGCGGGATCTACGGGGTGATCACGAACGTCAAGGACGACCGCTTTGTCGTGCGCGTGGCCGATAACACCAAGATCGAGGTCGGCAAAGGGTTCATCCAGTCGGTCGCGAGGAAGACGGACGGCGAGGACAAGAAATCCTCCTAGGAGCCCGCCGGCCCGTCGACCCGGGCGAAGCCGCCCCGATGGCGCGGGAATCGCGCCTGGGCGCGGTTCCACCTCCCTTTAACCCACATCCGACATGTTCAAACGCAACCTTTGGAAGATAATCCTGAGCCTCACCATAACGGGCTGGGCTGTCTCCGAACTCCTGCCCCTGAAGGACGTGCCCTTCACCGCGTACGTGAAGGACCACGCCGGCGCCAGGAAGGCCGAATTTGACGCGCTGGCCGACAAGGCGACGGCCCTCAAGAAGTCCGGCGCGGCGCCCAGCGAGTTCATGGCGTTGAAGCAGATGGGCCATGACTCGAGGATCGACCTGAGCCAGTTCTTCCCGAGCATCCGCCTCGAGGATTCGCTCAAGAACGTCGACAAGCGCAACAGCATCCTCCTCAACGAGCTGCTCAGGCGCTCGAAGCGAAAGTTGCAGCTCGGGCTGGATCTCCAGGGCGGCGTCGGCTTCACGCTGGAGGCCGACCTCGGCGCCAAGACCTCGGGGCAGGACGCCGAGACCGCCAACCGGGAGAAGCTCTCGAAGGCGATCGAGATCATCAGCGCGCGCATCAACTCGTTCGGCGTCGCCGAGCCCCTGATCCGCGCCGTCGGCACCAACCGGATCGAGGTGCAGCTTCCCGGGATCAGCACGAAGGACAATCCCGAGGTGCTTGAGAACGTGAAGAAGCCGGCGAGGCTCGATTTCCGGATGGTCTACCCGGACGCGACGCCCGCGACTTCGGCCCCGGGGGACATTCCGCCGGGCTACGAGATCAAGACCCTCGACCGCGAGGGATCGATCGGGCAGGGCGAGCCCGAGGAGCTCTTCATAAAGAGGATACCGGAGATGACCGGCGAGATGGTCTCGAACGCCTTCATGGAGCACGACCTCTACGGGAAGCCCGAGATCGCGCTTCGCTTCACCGGCGAGGGAAAGACCCGGTTTGCCGACGTCACCCGCGCCATCGCGGAGGAGGGCCAGAAGACCGGCCGGCCGGGCAGGCTCGCGATCGTGCTCGACGGCACGCTCTATTCGGCGCCCACCGTCAAGGACGAGATCGCGGGCGGCAGCGCCGTGATCTCGGGCAGCTTCACCGACCGCGAGGCGATCGACCTGGCCAACGTCCTCAATAACCCGCTCGACCTTCCCCTGATCGTCAAGGAGCAGTACGAGGTCAGCCCGTCGCTCGCCGAGGACGCGATCTCGAGCGGCGTCCGCGCCTCGGTGATCGCCCTGGCCGCCGTCGCCGCGTTCATGATCACCTTCTACGCCACGGGGGGCGTCGTCGCGGTCCTCGTGGGCCTCGCCGTCAACCTGGTCATCATCCTCGGGGTGATGTCGAACCTGGGCGCGACGATGACGCTCCCCGGCCTCGCCGGCATCGTGCTGACGATCGGCATGGCCGTCGACGCGAACATCCTGATCTTCGAGCGCATGCGAGAGGAGCTCGCCGCCGGCAAGCCGCTCTCGAAGGCCAACCAGACGGGGTACTCCAAGGCCCTGATGACGATCATCGACGCCCACGTCGTCCAGCTGATCATCTGCGCCATCATGATCTGGCTCGGCACCGGCCCGATCCGGGGCTTCGGGGTCACGCTCGCGATCGGCGTCCTCTCCACGATGTTCTCGGTGCTGATCACGGTCCACCTCGTCCTGGAGCTGCTTATCGACTCCGGGACGCTGAAAAAGATCACCATGCGCCGCCTGATCAAGCCCATCCACGTGGACTTCATCCGGTACGGCCTGCGTTCCTTCGTCGGCTCCTGGATGGTCGTCCTGCTCGGGATCGGCGTGATCTTCTACCAGGGCCACCGCATCTTCGGCATCGACTTCTCCGGCGGCGACCAGGTCACCCTCTCGTACAAGGAGCGCCTTGACGTCGCGGACATCCGCAGGGTCGCCGAACGCGCCAAGATCGACGACATCAACGTCACCTACGAAAGCGCGCTCGGCGGCGGCTCGGAGCAGCTCAAGATCGAGACGCCGGAGGGCAGGTCGGGCGTCCTCTTGGACGCCCTCAAGGCGGCCGACCCGCAGTCCGGCCTGGTCGAGATCGGCGAGAACCACCTCGGCGCATCGATCGGCCGGGAGATCATGCTCAACGCGCTCAAGGCGATCATCGTCTCGATGCTCGTCATCCTCCTCTACATCGCGTTCCGCTTCGAGTTCGGCTTCGGCATCGGCGCCATGGTCTCAACGGCGCACGACATCCTGATGACCATCGGCATCTTCGTCCTGACCGGCCACAAGTTCTCGGCCCCGATGGTGGCGGCGATCCTCTGCATCGCCGGCTACTCCATCAACGAGACCGTCGTCGTGTTCGACCGGATCCGCGAGGAGTTGAAGCTCAACCCGACCGGCTCCCTGCGCGAGATCATCAACTCGGCGATCAACAAGGTCTTCGCCCGCACGATCATGACGTCGTCGACCACGTTCCTCGCCGCGCTCTCGCTGTACCTGTTCGGCAGCGGCGTGCTGCGCGACATCTCGTTCACGTTCCTCGTGGGCATCGTGACCAGCACCTTCTCGGCGATCTTCATCGCCGCCCAGGTCTTCTACTGGTGGCACAAGGGCGACCGGAAGCATGTCGAGGCGCACGCCGACGTCGCGCCGAAGTACGAGTGGACGGGCTCGAGCAAGGCGTCTCAGTGACGGTGGATCCGGCGAGATGCTCTGGATCCACACGCCAATCCCGGCCGGCGAGGTCGAGGACCTGAGCAAGCGCGCGGGGGTGGGCCCCGTGGTTGCGGAGCTCCTCGTCCGGCGCGGGCACCGCGACCCGTCCGCCGCGTCGGATTTCCTTCATCCGGACCTCTCGCGGCTGGAGGATCCGTTCCTGGTCGGAAACCTCGTGGCGGCCGTCGCCCGGCTGAGGGCGGCCATCCTGGCCCGGGAAAGGGTGGTGGTCCTCGGGGACTACGACGTCGACGGCGTCAGCAGCACGGCTCTCCTGGTCTCGGTCCTCAGGCGCTTCGGGCTGGATCCCACCTTTGTCGTCCCGCGCCGCTCCGAGGACGGATACGGCCTCTCGCTGAGCGCCATCGACCGCGCCCTGGAGGTGGGAAGCCCGGGGCTCTTCATCGCGCTCGACTGCGGCACCAACTCGCACGAGGAGGTGGCGTACCTGGCGGGGAAGGGCATCGATGTCCTCGTCGTGGACCACCACAGGTCCAAGGACCGGACGCCCCAGCGGGGGCTGATGGTCAATCCCCACGTCGAGGGGCCCGCGGGCGAGGCGCCCCAGCCCGCATGGCAGCACCTGTGCACGGTGGGCCTTGTGTTCAAGCTCCTGCACGGGCTCCTCAAGCAGCTGCGCACCGAGAACCATCCCGTTGCGGCGCGCATCAGGCTGAGGGACTACCTGGACCTGGTCGCATTGGGGACGATCGCGGACCTGGTGCCCCTCCTCGGCGAGAACCGGATCCTCGCGAGGAACGGGCTGCGCATCCTCCAGGAGTCCGCGCGCCCGGGCCTGCGCGCCCTCATGGAGGTCTCCGGCATCTCCAGCACGCAGATGATACTGCCCGTCGACATCTCATTCCGGCTGGGCCCGAGGATCAACGCGTCGGGCCGCCTCGCCGACGCCGCGCTCTCGGTCGACCTTCTGCTCACCGACGACGCCGGTTTCGCCCGCGAGACCGCGCAGCAGCTGGACGCGTTCAACCGCGAGCGCCAGGACATCGAGCGCAAGATCACCGAGGAGGCGGAGAAGATGATCGAGGAGCTGTATGCCGGCGACGCGGGGATCGTGCTTTTCAGCGAGGCATGGCACCCCGGCGTGGTGGGCATCGTGGCGGGCCGGGTGACCCGGCGCTACAACCGGCCGTGCATCGTGCTCGGCAACGAGGGCGACATGGCAAAGGGATCGGGGCGAAGCGTGGACGGGATAAACCTGGTGGACGTCCTGGGCACCTGTCCCGAGGGCCTTTCGAGCTGGGGAGGTCATCCCATGGCGGTGGGAGTCTCGCTTCCGAAGTCGGAGCTCGACGGCTTCCGCTCCAGGTTTGCGGGCGCGGTTCGAAGCCACGCAGGCGACGGGATTGCGGAGGCCCGGCTGGGCATCGCGGCGTGGCTCTCACCCGAGCAGATCACGGAGGCCCTGATGGACGAGCTCGACGCGCTCCATCCCTACGGCCAGGGAAACCCGGAGCCGGTCTTCGGCCTCCGGGGCGTCCCGCTCAACCGGCGGCCCGAGATCTTCAAGGCCCGGCACTTCCGGTTCTGGCTCGAGGATGGGCGCGGGCGCGCGCTCGCGGGCGTCGCCTGGAAGATGGCCGACCGCATACCGCCCCTCGGCATCCCGCTCGACCTCGCGCTGGAGCTCAAATGGAATTTCTTCAACGACCGCAGGCTCCTGCAGCTCGAGCTCGTCGATTGGCGCAGGGCCTCATAGTGACTTACTTCTCGCTTGCACTGGGGGCTCCTAGCCTGCTCTTTCTTGCTTTCACTCACGCACCCGTAGCTCAATTGGATAGAGCATCTGACTACGGATCAGAAGGTTGCAGGTTCGACTCCTGCCGGGTGCGCCACTTTGCCAAGGGGTACGGGTCTGCTCCAAAGCAAGAAGTTGGATAACTTCAAAACCGAGATGCCCCCCGCGCCGTGGGGCGCATTCTTCGCGGTCGGGATGCTCTTGGTCTTGGCATAGGAGACGGCCAAAATCTCGTCACATTGGATGCGCCTGTTTTTCCGCAAGTATCTCAATAAGGCAGAGTAGGCGGAGGCCTTCTGATGGCATTGCCATTTAAAGGCTCCTGCCTGCTCCACCCCCAAGGCTGCGAGATTGACAGCGTTTCCGGGCTGAGGTATCGTCCCCGATCACTCCGACGGGTTCGCGCCAGGATTATCCCTGCCTTCGGCACCTTGTGCGATTGCCCGATAGCATTCCATCCCAACGTGCTATTCGCAGTCCTTAACGCCGCTATTGTGGCCCTCATCGCCGCCGGCCTATCCGGCGTTATTGCCGTAGGTCTGATGTACCTTCGTTCGGAGCGGCGGGTGGGCGCGCCCGAACCCGCCGACCCGCAGGGCACCGATGCCGCAAAGCTCGAGAACCTGCAGTTGATCCTGGACACGCTCGAGCGGTCCAACGTCCTTCTCTGGTGGTCCCGGGTGACGCGCGAAGGTTCGAAGTTCGATTGGAAAATCAGGACGCCGCCGCAGCTTCGCAACAATCCCATCTTCCGGCTGGCTTCCCTGATCCCCAAGGGCTGGCTCTGGAAGGACGAGCAATCTCCGGATCGTGAGCGCATGAATGAAACCTCGGGAAGGGCGTTCGCCGAAGGGGCGAGCGGCTACCAGCAGGAGTTTCGCATCATCGGTTCGGACGGCGTTCACTGGCTCAGTGAGGAGGTCGTCATCCGGCCGGTGGGCCCAAATGAATGGAACCTGGCGGGAGTTATCATCGACGTCACGAAACGCCATGAGGTCGAGGCCAAGTATCGCGGCATCTTCGAGAACGCCCGGGAGGGAATTCTACTGACGAAGCCCGATGGGACGATCCTGGCCGCCAATCCCGCGCTGGCTCGAATCTTCGGCTACGAGTCGGCGGACACTTTCATGCGCGAGGTGCCCAACATGACGAGCGTCCACGTCGACGACGCCAGGCGCGTCGAGATGCAGCGCCAGCTGCAGGAGTCCGGAAATGTCGTGGGCTTCGAGATCCAAATGCGCTGCAAGGACGGCACCCCGATCTGGGTCCTGGCCAACGTCCAGGTCGTGCACGACAAACAGGGGGAGGAGCACTACGAAGGGACGCTGGAGGACGTCACCGCGCGCAAGCGGGCGGAGGAGGACCTGCGACGGGAGGAGGGGCTGTTCCGGGAGCTGGCCAATGCGATACCCGATCACATCTATTTCAAGGATCGGCAGAGCCGCTTCATTCGCATCAACCTGGCCATGGCGCGGAGCTTCGGGCTCCGCGACGCCGCCGAGGCCGTCGGCAAGACCGACTTTGACGTCTTCGGCAGCGAGCACGCGCGGCAGGCCTACGCCGACGAGCAGCGCATCATGGAGACGGGCGAGCCGATGATCGGCGTCGAGGAGAAGGAAACCTGGCCCGACGGCCGGGTCACCTGGGTCTCCACCACCAAGGTGCCTCTGCGGGACGCGCAGGGCGCAATCACAGGGATGGTCGGCGTCTCGCGCGACATCACCCTAGGCAAGCTCGCCGACGCCCAGCTCCGCGAGCAGAACGAGATCCTGTCCAGGTCGCACGAAGGCGTGATGATCGTAAATCTCGCCAACGAGGTCCTGCTTTGGAACCGCGGGGCCGAGGAGATCTTCGGCTGGACCAGCGCCGAGGCGCTGGGCCAACCGCCCGATAAATTGCTGGGCGTCGATGATCCCGACACTGTTTCCACGCTGCGCGCGGCCGTCGAGCGCGACGGATTCTGGAACGGCGAGCTTCGGGTGAAAACCCGCGACGGCCGCAGCCTCATCGTGAGCAACCGAATCACGCAGGTCCAGGACGAGACGGGGCGGCCCCGCGCCCGGCTGAACTTCCTCGTGGACATAACGGAGAAGAAGCTGCTCGAGGAGAAATTCCTCCACGCGCAGCGCCTCGAGACCATCGGCATGCTCGCCACGGGCATCGCCCACGACCTGAACAATGTGCTCTCCCCGATCATGTTTGCGGCGCCGATGCTGCGCGAGAGCCTGTCCAGCCCGCGCGACCTCAAGATCCTCGAGACGCTCAAGCAATGCGCGGCGCGCGGCGCGGGGCTCGTGAAGCAGATCCTTGGGTTCGCGCACAGCGCCGCCGGCGAGCAGCGGCCCACCCAGCTCAAGCACATCGCCCGAGAAGTGATCGGCGTCATTGAGGAGACGTTCCCCAGGTCCATCGTGCTCGATCAATCGATTCCCTCCGACCTCATGCAGGTGCAGGGCAACGCCACCCAGATCCACCAGGTGCTCCTCAATCTTTGCGTGAACGCCCGCGACGCCATGCCGCAGGGCGGCACGCTGACCATCAGCGCGGCCAACCGCCATCTTGATGCCATGGCGGCCAGGGCGATTAGCGGGGCCCGGCCGGGCGACTGGCTCGTCATCGAGGTCGGCGACACGGGCACGGGCATTCCGCCCGATGTCCTTGAACGCATCTGGACGCCGTTCTTCACGACCAAGGGCGCGGGGAAAGGCACGGGGCTTGGGCTTTCCACGGTTCGCGGCATAGTACTCAACCACCACGGCTTCATGGAATTGCACACGAAAGTCGGTCGCGGCACAACCTTCCGCGTATATCTGCCCGCCATTGAAGGCGATTCAACCCAACGGATCAGCGCCTCGCCTTTCGAGATACCCGACGGCAACGGGGAGTTAATCCTCCTGGTGGACGACGACGCCCCCATACGCGAAACCGGCGCGGCCATTCTGGAGAAGCATGGCTATCGCGTCGTCAGCTGCGTCGACGGCGTCGAGGCCTTGATCCAGTTCCTCGCCCGCGCCGCGGACATCTCCCTCGTCATCACCGATGTCGACATGCCCCGCATCGGCGGCGCGGAGCTGGCCCGCACTTTGTCGGAGATTCGCCCCGACGTCCCGGTTCTCGCCATCAGCGGATTGTCCCAGAGCGAGGCCGACGGCTCCGGTGTCTCGGCGGCCAAGAAGGCGACCCGCGCGTTTCTGCCGAAGCCCTTCATGGCCGCAGATCTGCTGGTCGCCGTGAACCGCCTGATTCATCCGCCCTAGAACCCCTGGGTAGCGTCGCCCATGAGCTGGGCCGGCGAATCCCGGTTTTTTTGAATTTCAGGAGACGACCGCGGCCTCCCTCCATCGGAAGCGCAGGCTTCTTGCCAAGCCGGCACTCGTTGTTGATCCTGGCGGCTTGAGCGCGATTCCGAAGGCTGTTGGCGCGGCAAGAGACGCTGACCATTCCTTTCTGGGCCATCCGCGCGGACTCGCCTATCTCGCCTTCACGGAAGCATGGGAGAGGTTCTCCTATTACGGCATGCAGACGCTTCTCGTGCTGTACATGGTTCGCCAGGTGCTGCTTCCCGGGCACGTCGAGCGCATCGCCGGGTTCCCCGCGTTCCGCGCCACCATCGAGCGCATCTACGGCGGCCCGCTTTCGAACGTGGCTCTCTCCTCGGCGATCTTCGGGCTCTACACCGGCTTCGTGTACCTGACCCCGATCGCCGGCGGCTTCATCGCCGACCGGTGGCTCGGAAGGACCCGCACGATCACCATCGGCGCGCTCCTGATGGCCGCAGGCCATTTCCTGATGGCCTTCGACGCCTCGTTCCTGGTCGCGCTCCTTTGCCTGCTGACCGGAGTCGGCTGCTTCAAGGGGAATCTCGCCAGCCAGGTGGGCGCCCTCTACGCGCCCGGCGACCTGCGGCGCGCGGACGCGTTTCAAATCTATTATCTGTTCATCAACGGCGCCGTCATCCTGGCACCGCTGATCGCTGGCACGCTCGGGGAGGTGTATGGATGGCATTACGGGTTCGGCTCCGCCGGCGTCGGCATGCTGATTTCGCTCGTCATCTACCTGTCGGGCCAGAAATGGCTGCCGCCCGAGCAGAAGCGAATCCGCACGGGAACCGCCGCGCGACCGCGCCTGACCCGAAACGAACGCAAGGCCGTCGTCGTGCTCGTCATGCTGCTGCCGGTGCTCGCGATGGGCTCGGTTGGCAACCAGCAGATATTCAACGCCTACATGCTTTGGGTGCCCAGCCATGTGAGCCTCGTGTTCTTCGGCCGCACAATGCCCACCACATGGCTGATCACCGTCGATGCCGCGGTGAGCATTTCATGCCTGGTCGCCGCAATGGCCTTCTGGCGCCTGTGGTCGAGGCGTTTCAAGGAGCCGAGCGAGGTCATCAAGATCGCGATCGGCCTTGGGTTGAGCACCGTCGCCTTGCTGTCCCTGGCAGCGGCGGCGGCGATATCATCCGCGGGCCACAAGGCAGGGATCGGTTGGGTGCTCGGATTCGAGGTCTTCAACAGCATCGGCTTCGCCAACGTTTTCCCCGTCGGCCTCGCCATGTATGCCCGCGCATCCCCGAAGCAAATCGCGGGGACCATGATGGGCATTTATCTGCTGCACCTGTTCCTGGGAAACAACCTGGTCGGCTGGCTTGGGGGCCTTCTGGACCGCATGCCTGGCACGCAGTTCTGGCTTCTGCATGCCGCACTCGTGGGCACAGCCGGCGCGATCATGCTGATCGCTGCGCGACTGGCCCGAAGCATCCTGGTCACCGCGGGTCCGCGCGACAAATAAACAGGCTGCTCCACCAGGTCGACTGGCGCCGATCCCTGCCGACGGCAATGGTCCCGGCGGGACCTAGCCCCGCGGCATCGGCGCCGCCCCGATCATTCCCTGGTGCGGAAACCGCCAAACAGAAATACGATGAGGCAAATCAGCAGGATCAGGCCAACTCCGCTGCCGCCATAGACGGGGCCGCCAAAGTAAAATCCGCCGCCGCCGAACAGGAGAAGAAGAATAATGATCAGGAGTAGTGGGTTCATTGCCGGAATATATCACGCCGCGCACGGCCCTCCTATGGGGTCTTACCCCCGCATTCGATTTCCGAACCTCCGCAAGGCCGACAACGGCGGCGTGTGTCCAAACGCAACACGATCGCAGAACGGCCATTCACTCGTGATTCGAATGCACCTCAACCCATGGGCTGCCTTCGCCTAGCGCGACGCGGATTGGATTTTGGGAAGGTCGGCCCCGCGCAGGTGATCGTCAAACCACTTCACGGTGCGCGTGAGGCGGTCCTCAACGTCCGCCGTGTTCCGGAAGGCATGCCCCTCGTTCTCGTACACCACGAGCTTCGTTTCCACGCCGAGCGCCCGCAGGGCGTGCCAGTACTCGTAGGATTGCGGGGCCGGGCATTCCTTGTCGCTGTCGCCGACGAGAATCAGGGTGGGCGTGGTCACGCCCTTGATGAAGTTGATCGGCGAGCTTCGGGCGTAAACGGCGGGATCGTCGTAGACCGACGCCCCGAAATAGGGAATCATCCACTGGTCGATCAGATTCTCGCCATAGTAACTCTGCCAGTTGGCCACGCCCGCTCCCGCCATGGCTGCATGGAAGCGGTTTGTCTGGGTGAGCATCCACATGGTCATGTAGCCGCCGTAGCTCCAGCCGCACAGCCCCACCCGCTGGGCGTCGATGGGTGAATCCCTGATGACCCGGTCGAGGCCGCTGAGGATGTCACGCATGTCGCCGTAGCCAAAGTCGCGGACGTTGGCCGCGGCGAAGGCCTCGCCCTGGCCGTAGCTGCCCCGCGGATTGGGCTCGAAGACGAAATAGCCCTCCGCCGCGAGGCCTGGTGCCATCCCTCCCCAGGCGGACGTGGCCAAGGCCGCCGGGCCCCCGTGGACCAGGACGACGAGGGGGTAGCGCTTGCGCGGGTCGAAGGCTTGCGGGTAGATCAGCCAGCCCTGGACATGGAGGCCGTCGCTGCTCCATTGGATGTTCTCCGCCCGGCCCCAGAGCGCCCTGAGGCTGCGGTTTGACCGCGTGAGCGGCTGCCAGCGGCCGACCGGCCCGAGCCAGACCTCGGGCGGCTCGTCGAACGACCTGCGCACGACGGCGGACGCCATGCCGTCGGCGGCGATGGACATGCTCAGTTCCTCGTTGCCATTGCCGCTGTCGACGTACTCGGCGCCCTCCCACAGCGCGGTCGTGCGCCCGCTGGAGGTGTCGAGCTCGCCGACCGCGCATTCGCCGTTCACGAACTCGCTGAAGAGAAGTCGGCCCGGAGAGGGCTGCCAGTGAAGCCACGAGGGCGAGCCTTTCCGGCCCGGCGTGAGGTTTCGCGCGGGGCCGCCGTCGGCGGCCACAAGCCAGATGTCGCCGCCGGTGGAGCCGGCGTCGCTCATCAGGCCCTGGATGAAGGCGATCTGCTTTCCGTCGGGAGACCACCGGGGGACGGCGATCTGAGCCTGCGGTTTGTAGACCTCGCGCACCGCGCCGGTGGCGGTGTCGATGGCGTGCAACCGGGCCACCCACCAGTTGTTGTCGCCGGAACCCTTCGCCGAGGTATAGGCGATCTGGCGGCTGTCGGGCGACCAGTCGAATTCGTAGACGTAGGTGTCCGGAGGGGAAATGGCACGGGTGGCGCCGGTGGCGGCGTCCACCAGCACGAGGCGCGCCTCGGCGATGTGTTCGGCGACGTCGCCCGTCTCGTGCGCGGCGGCCTCCACCGCGCCTGCCACGGCCTGCATCCCGGCCACGTTTATCAGGGCGATGGTGCGGCCGTCGGGGGACCAGCGGGGCTGCGCGACGTAGCCCGACAGGTTCGTGAGCATTCTCGGGGTGCCTCCCCCTGCGGGAGCCAGGTAGAGCTGCAGCTGCTGCTTGGCCTGGCGGTTCGACAGGTACGCAAGCTGGCCGCTATCGGGTGACCACGAGAGGCCGTGCTCGTCGCACAGGGAGGCGCCCTCTCCCGAGAGGCGGCGCGGCGCCCCTCCAGCCGTGTCGCTGACGTAGATTGACCCATTGTTCGAAGGGGTGTGATCGGCGTTGGGCCGAGCCTCGCTCCATGCGACGTGTCGGCCGTCGGGCGCAAGGGCGACATCGTTGAACTGCTGGGTGGCATAGAGGAGGTCCAGGGTCTCCTTGGGTGAGGCAAGAAGGAGCGCGGGATACGCCGCTGCGGAGGCGGCAAGAAGACGCAGGATCGTCATGGGCAGAAGAGCTTGGGACGGGCGACCGGATCCTCAACACGATTGCGCCCATGCCCGCGCCGCGGAGCGCGACGCGGGAGGAGCATGATGCGGCAGCGGTGAGGCCGGGATCGTAACATTATTGTTCCGAATATCTTGAAAAGACCCTGAAACCATTGGGGCGAGCAGCGCGTATATCTGTGAATCGGAATCCAACCGCGCTCAACTTGGCAACCTCCACATGATATCCGCAGTTATAGTCCTGGCAGGCCTCATCCTTGTGACCGGTTGGGACACCTTGGAAAAGTAAACCGTGCGCGTGGAAGCGCGCGGTAATCGAATGAGCCTTTGGGTCGGTGCGGGGGGCTTGCCCTGCCGTCGTTGCCCAGATCCAACCTTGCCGATCCTGCATACGACCGGCCGCCTTCGCGGGCCATTCCCGCGACGCTATGCCGGCGACCTGCGAAGGGGTCGGGAGGCCACCCCGAGCGTGCCCCGATTCAGGAGGGCAAGGGCGAGCGGCGCCGCGTAGCTTCCTCCATGCTCGACGAAAACCCAGATGGGCGAGCCGGCGATCGGCGAAAGCGCCTCGGTCGCGAGCTTCCAGGCGATCACGAAGACAAGGAGCCCGAATTCCGGCCAAAGCAGGACACCCGCGGCCAGCGCGATCTCGAAACCGCCGATCAGGGGCTCGACCCAGGAACCCTGCAGCCCTATGGCCGCGTACTGCGCGCCCAGGAGAGGCTTGCGCACCAGCAGGCCCAGCGCCCCATGGCCTAGAAGGAGGGCGACCGTCGTCAGCCGAAGGACCCACGAAACCTGCAGGCACCGCCTTGCGTCCGGTGCGTCCACCCTGTCGAAACGAAGCCACGCCCTCGCGCCTCCGCCCCTTGCCAGGAGAAAGAGGGCCAGGAGGGCGCCGAAATTCCCGGCGCGCTCGACCGCCTCCCAGACCGGCTCCCCTGCCATGGGCCTCAGCAGGGCGGTGCAGAATCCCCAGGCGGCCATGTACAGGATGACGGCGCGCGCCGGGTAGAGCAGGACGGCGAACGCCAGGGCGATGTCCAGGGCACCCGCAAGCGGCATCAGCGTGAGCGCGGCCTCCCTCGATATCCCCATCAGCGCAAAGTAGGGGACCCAGGCGGCCGGATGATGCAGGCCAAGGGCGCCGTGGCCGATGAATTCCATCGCCACGCCGATTCGCAGGACCCACGAGACCCGCAGGATCGTTCCCCGCCGAAATTCCATGTGGCGAAGAATGAAGGTCGCGGCGGACTTGAAAACGATATTGGGGTCATTTGGCCCGGAAAGGGGGTGATGTGACTTCCCCATGCAGCCATCGCCTCGCCGCCGGGATCCCCGGCCCGTTTTCAGGACTGCCGGTCCCGGTCCGCCGCCTGGCGGGGGGACGTCGCGCCGGCCACGAAGCCCCATAGGAGTCCGGCTGCGAATCCCGTCGCGTGCGCGCCGACGTCGACGTGGAGGCCGCCGGCGCCAAAGAGGCCGAGGAGCGTGATGCCGGCCGCCAGGGGCGCGAAGACGGCCTGCCAGTGCGCCGGGCGGCGGTCTCCCGGGATGGCGCGAACCGCATGGCCGGTCAGCAATCCCAGGCCGGCAAAGATTGCCGTCGACGCGCCGAGCGACTGGTAGGGACCCGGGTAGTTGAGCGCGGCGATCGCCAGGTTTCCGGTGAGGGAAGCAAGCGCAAGAAGGAGCCACCCGCGCCGGGGCCCGATCGTCGAGAGCACCGCGGAAAAGGCGAAGATCCCGCTCAGCCCGTTCGAGACCAGGTGCCCGATGTCGGCGTGGAGGAACAGCGCCGTGCCGAGGCGCCACCATTCGCCATGGTCGAACACCGCCTGCGTGTCCAGGGCCCCGGCCTCCTCCAGGCGCCCGGGCCAGATGCTCTGCCCGCAAAAAACCGCCAGGACCGCGACGACCCACACCAGGGGCGTCGCAAGCTCGAACCTGCGGCCCGGAGCCTGCGCCGGGGGTCGCGGCGGCCAGCCGATGCTTTCGCGGTCAAAGCACGCGAGCTGCCCGCGCACCTCGTCGAGCGCCTGCGGCTCCACGAGCAGCCGGAAGCGGGCGCCGGAAGGGACCAGCCAGTACGGCAGCCCCATGGCGAGCACGACCAGGCCGTGGTCGAATCCCTCCGATGCCGTCAGGTAGGCGCCCGCCTCGGCGAGGTCCCCGGGAAACGGGCCTGCCGCCGCTTCGTCGGTTAGGTCGGGTGAAGGCATCGGATGGGTCGGGAGCGGGCCATGCGGCGTCCCCGGGTCAAAATTGCGCGGGAACGGCGCCGCGGCAACCCCCCGGAGCGGGTACCCGGCGCGCCGCCGATGCGGGCGGCCCGCGCCGGAAACTTTTCCCTTGCGCGCCCGCGGGGACCGACCCAACACCTCCCGGCGAGAGCGCGGCGCTCAAACCCTATGACTTCACTCAGGTCCGTGGTCGCCCGGCTGAAAACCCAGCCGCACGCCCCCGCGATACATGACGCCGGGGAAATCGCCCGGAAGTACGGCTACTGGCGCGTGCGGGTCATGTATGCGACGACGGCCGGATACGCGATTTTCTATCTTGTCCGCAACAACATGTCCATGGCGACCAAGGCGATCACCGATGAGTTCGGGTTCTCCAACACCCAGTGGGGCGCCGTGCTGGGCGCGGGAACCATCGTCTACGCCTTTTCCAAGTTCCTGAGCGGGGTCGTCGGGGACCGCGCCAATCCGCGCTATCTTCTGGGCATCGCGCTCCTGGTATCGGCCCTCATCAACCTGGCCTTCGGCCTCGCGGCCAGCCTCGCATGCTTCGCGGTCCTCTGGTCGCTCAACAGCCTCTTTCAGGGGGTGGGGGTGCCCCCGTGCACGCGGCTCCTGACGTACTGGTACAGCCCGCGCGAAATCGGCAGGGCGTGGGGCATCTGGAACGCCTCCCACCAGATCGGCGGCGCCGTCATTGTCGTCTGGGCCGGATACCTCGTAACGAGCCACGGCTGGCGGGCCGCGTTCTGGGCGCCGGCCATCGTGGCCGTCATCGGCTCGTTCTGGCTGATGAACCGGCTCACCGATTCGCCCGAGTCGATGGGCCTGCCGCCCGTGGAGGTCTACAAGGGGAGGGCGGCGCGCGCGGCCGACGCCCCTTCGGTCCCTTTCGGCAGGATCTTCAGGCGGCACATCCTCGCCAACCGGTGGGTCTGGGTCGTCAGCGCGGCCAATTTCTTCGTCTACATCGTCCGGATCGGGATACTGAGCTGGGCGCCGAAGTATCTGATCGAGGCCAAGGGCTTCACCCTGAGCAAGGCGGGATTCTCCCTCTCCGCATTCGAGGTGGCGGGAATCTTCGGCGCCTATGCCTCGGGATGGCTGACGGACACCGTGTTCAAGGGGCGGCGCGGGCCGGTGTCGGCGGGATTCATGCTCTGCCTCACGGCCTTCGTGCTGGCGCTGTTTGCCGTGCCGAGCGGGCACGTGCTCACCATGACGGCGCTTTTCACCGCGCTTGGATTCTTTGTCTACGGCCCGCAGATGCTGGTGGCGGTCGCGGCGGCTGACTTCGCCACCAAGGTGGCGTCGGCAAGCGCCGTGGGGCTCACGGGGCTCTTCGGCTACCTGGGCGCCGCGTTCTGCAACCTGGCCACGGGAATCCTCGTCGATCGCTTCGGCTGGAACGGCGCGCTGTGGCTCTACGCGGCCTCGGCGATGGTGGGATGCGCGCTCCTCGCCTCGACCTGGAACAGGGCGTCGCCGCTCCTTGGCGGCAAGCCGCCCGGCTAGCTCCTCGCCGTCGTGCTCGCCAACTCGTAGCTGATCTTGCCTTCGATGATTTCTCGAAGCGCGGTGTCCTCCGCCGAAAGCTTTTCAAGCGATTCGACCAGCGGGCGATTGCCGCGCTTGAGCTGTTTCACGCGCCGGGAGACGACGTTGACCAGGATATTCGGGTCATCTATCGTCTTTAGCGCTTCCTTGATGTAATCGTCTCTCATCGCCGGCCATTCTAGGGAGCGTTCCCGGCGAACACGACGCATATCGGATCGGTGGGTACGCAATCAGGGCAATGGCTGCGCAGGCCATTCGGTTAGAACGATTTTGGATTCCTGCGCCGACGCCGCGCGATTCCCGTCCGTGGACGCCGCGGGCCCGTCAATCCTCGAGCAGCCTGTAGCCTATGCCCGACTCGGTCCTGAGATGGCGGGGCTTGTGCGGCTCGTCCTCCAGCTTCTGGCGGATGTGGGTCATGTGCACGCGCAGGTAGTGCGTGTTTCCCTCCGCCTTCGGGCCCCACAGCTCGCGAAGCATCTGCCCGTGCGTCACGACCTTCCCCCGGTGCAGAACGAGGAGGCGCACCATCGCATACTCCTTTGCCGTAAGCCGGACCTCGGCGCCGCGGCGGCGCACGATGCGGGAGGCGAGATCCACCTCGATGTCGCCAAAGACGATCACGGCGGGCTCGTTCTCCCCGGGCGCGCGCCTCAGGATCGCGCGCAGCCTCGCGGTGAGCTCGGCGGCCCCGAAGGGCTTGGTCAGATAGTCGTCCGCCCCGGCGTCCAGCGCCGCGACCTTCTCGGGCTCCCCGGCGACAACCGTCAGGACGAGCACCGGGACCCGCGACCATTCGCGCAGCTGGCGGAGCACGTCCAGGCCGCCGATGTCGGGAAGTCCGATGTCGAGCACGACCGCGTCGGGAAGGCGCCGTGCGGCCTCGTCGAGCCCGAATCTCCCGGTGTCGGCCTCGACGACGGCATAACCCGCCGCGTCCAGCGTGATGCGCAGCAGCCGGCGGATCTGCACCTCGTCATCGATCACGAGGACCGTCTGCCTTGCCGGGGTCGCGGTCATTCCTCGGGCACGTCGCCGTGCGGCTTGTAGGGCAGGTAGACCGTCAGGACCGCGCCGCCGCCGGGATTCTCGCCCGCAACGACGTCGCCGCCCTGCGCGGTCACGAAACCCCGGATGATCGAAAGGCCCAGCCCGAGGCCGCCCGCCTTGGCGGCGTCGCCGCGCTGGAACTTCTGGAAGAGCCGCCCGCGCATCGCCGCAGGCAGGCCCGGGCCGCGGTCGGCCACGGTGAAGAATATCCGCGCCTTGGCGGTGTCCACGCCGGCGGCCAGGAAGATGGGAGTCTCGGCGGGCGTGTGCAGCGCCGAGTTGAGGAGCAGGTTCGCGATCACCTGCTCCATCAGCGCGGCATCGGCGCGGAAGAGCGGCAGGTCCTTGGGGATGTCGGTCTCGAACGGATGGCCGTTGAGCGAGTCGCTGACGCCCTCGACCGCCGCGTTGACCAGGTCGTGACCGTCGCACCAGTCGAGCCGGGGCTTGAGCGCGCCCGATTCAAGGCGGGTTTGGTCGAGAAGGTTGTTCACGAGGCGGTTGAGTCGGCGCGCGGCGGTGCGGATCTCGTCGGCGAGGCTTGCGCGCGTCGGCTCGTCGGCGGAGGCGAGGTTCTCTACGGCGGCGCTCAGGACCGCAAGCGGCGTCTTTAGCTCGTGGGACACGCCGTCGAGCAGCGTGCGGTGGAGCTTGTCGGACTCGGCCAGCAGCTTCTCGCGCTCCCCCACCGCGCGAAGCTGCTCCCTCTCGACCAGCTGCGCGAGCTGCGTTGCGAAGCTCTCGGCGAGGTCGCGCTGGGCAAGCGTGAGGATCGAGTCGGGCGGCAGGCGCAGGATGAGGACCCCGAGGGCGGCGTCCTCCCGCATGAGCGGCACGTGGAATCCCTCGGCGGAGGGGAGCGTGTCGGTGAAGCGGCCGGCCTTCTTGCGGTTGCGCCACGCCCAGTCGGCGACGCCGCGCTCCTTCTCCGTGATCGTGAAGGATCCGGCAAAGTGCGGCATGAGCGCCGAGCCGTTGCCATCGTCGAGAAGAAGGGCGCTCTTGGCGCCGAAGTATGCGTCCGCCTGCCGCAGCGCGGCAAAGACGGCGTCGTCGAGCGTGCGTGCGGAGCTGATGGCCTGCGTCAGGTGGAAGAGGGCGGTGGCGCGGTCCTCGCGCATGCGCTCGTTCCGCTCCTGTGCGCGGATGCGGGAGGTGAGGTGGCCCGATATGAGCGCGACCACGAAGAAGGTGCCGAACATCAGGCGGTCCTCCAGCTTCGCGATCACGAAGGTGAAGATCGGCGGGATGAAGAGGAAGTCCCAGGCGAGCGCGCTCGCCACCCCCGCGACGAATATGGGTCCCCGCCCGACGCGCAGGCTCAGGCCGATGATGGCAAGCAGGTAGAAAAGCCCCACCGAAAGGTAGTCGGAGCGCGGCAGGAGGAGCCAGCTGGCGGCCGTGAGGGCGGCGAGGGTGCCGAACACCTCCGCGTATTCGCGCGCGGGGTCGGCCTCGACGGGGCGCCAGTCGATCCAGGTATGCGGCTTCTCCGCGGCCCGCTCGGCCGGGACGACGTAGATGTCGATGGTGCCGCCCTTGTGCAGGAGCCGGTCGACAAGGTTGCCGCCGCGCAGCGCATCAAGCCAGCGCGGCCTGAGGGACTTGCCGACCACGATCTGCGTGGCGTTGTTCTGCAGGGCGACGCGAACGAGCGCATCGGCCACATCGTCATCGTGGGTGACGACGATCTCGGCACCCAGCTCGCGCGCGAGCGCCAGGTTCTGCTCCAGGCGGCGCAGGGCGTCATTCTCGAGCGTGCGGGACCCCTCGACGCTCACCGCGATCCAGGAAGCGCCCTGGGACGCCGCCATTCGCCGCGTCCAGCGCACGAGCTGCGTGGAGGAGGGGCTCGGGCCGACCGCGACGAGCAGCCGCTCGCCGGAGCGCCACACCGTCTTCAGGGCGGTGGCGGACCGCAGCTCCCGCAGGCGCTTGTCGACGTTCTCGGCCACAAAGCGCAGGGCCAGCTCGCGCAGGGCCGTCAGGTGGGTGTCCTTGAAGAAGTTCTCCGCCGCCGCCGCCGCGCGGCCGTCCATGTAGACCTTGCCCTCGCTCAGGCGCTCCCGCAGCGCCTCGGGCGTTATGTCCACGAGCTCGATCTGGTCGGCCAGCCCGAACACCGAGTCGGGCACGGTTTCGTGCACGGTCGCGCCCGTGATCTGCCGGACGGCGTCCGCGCGGCTCTCGATGTGCTGGACGTTGAGCGTCGTGTGGACGTCGATGCCCGCATCAAGGAGCTCGATGACGTCCTGGTAGCGCTTGGGATGGCGCGAGCCCGGGGCGTTGGTGTGAGCGAATTCGTCCACGAGGACGAGCCGCGGCTTGCGCGCGAGGATCGCCTCCAGGTCCATCTCGGTGAGTTGGATATTCTTGTAGATGATCTGCTTGCGGGGGATCACCGGCAGCCCGACAAGCAGGGCCTCGGTCTCGGCGCGCCCATGGGTCTCGACGACGCCGACGGCGAGGTCGATCCCTTCGCCCAGCTCCTGCTGCGCGGAGCGCAGCATCGCGTAGGTCTTGCCGACGCCGGGGCACATCCCGAAAAACACCTTCAGGCTGCCACGGCGGGCGCGCACCTCGTCGCGTTTCAGCGACGCGAGCAGGGCGTCAGGGTCGGGGCGGTCCGATTCAATCACGTCGGGGAATCATCGCCAATGGGGCAGGTCGGGCAACCCTTCAATGGAGGGTCAGGCCCGATGCCGGGGCCGGCACTCCGCTACTTGGCGGGAGCCGCTTGCTCGAGGGCGACGTTGAGCCGAAGGACATTGACCCCCGGCTCCCCGAAAACGCCGAGGTCTCGGCCCTCGGTATACGCCGAGACGAGCGCCTGCACCCTGTCGAGGGGAAGCCCGCGGGCCTTTGCCACGCGCGCGGCCTGGATCAGGGCGTTGGCGACGCTGATGTGGGGATCGAGCCCGCTGGCAGAGGAGGTGACGGCGTCGGCCGGCACCGGCGCGTCGGCGCCGAGCCCGTTGGAGGTCCGGTAGGCGGCGACGGCGGCCTTGACGCTGTCATTGAGCTTCTGGCTGGTGGGGCCGAAGTTGGTGCCGCCGGAGCTGGTGGCATCGTAGCCATTGCCGGCCGCGGAGGCGCGCGGCTGAAAGTACTTGTCGCTGGAGAAATTCTGGGCGAGGAGCGCCGAGCCCCGCACGGTGCCGTCCTTGTCGACGATCAGGCTCCCGTTGGCCTTGTTCGCGAACAGGGCCTGCGCCCCGGCCCACACGGCGAGCGGGTACACCCCGCAGAGGAGGACCGCGAAGACGAGCGTCAGCAGCAGCGATATCCGGAGTTCTGTGAGGAGGGTCTTCATGTTCAGACGAGGTGGACCGCATTGACGATGACATCGATCAGCTTGATGCCGATGAACGGGATGATGATTCCCCCGAAGCCGTAGATGAAGAGGTTGCGCCTCAGCATCGCAGCCGCCCCGATCGGCCGGTAGGCGACGCCCTTCAGGGCGAGGGGGATGAGGGCGATGATGACTAGGGCGTTGAAGATGACCGCGCTCAGGATCGCGCTCAGTGGGGAGGCGAGATGCATGACGTTGAGCGGGGCTATGGCGGGAAACACCCCGACCAGCATCGCGGGTATGATGGCGAAGTACTTCGCGACGTCGTTGGCGATGCTGAAGGTCGTCAGCGCGCCACGCGTGATGAGCAGCTGCTTCCCTATCTCGACGATGTCGAGCAGCTTTGTCGGGTTGGAGTCGAGGTCGACCATGTTCCCGGCCTCCTTCGCGGCCTGCGTGCCGGTGTTCATGGCGACGCCGACGTCGGCCTGGGCGAGCGCCGGCGCATCGTTGGTGCCGTCGCCGGTCATCGCCACCAGGTGGCCGGCGGCCTGCTCCTCGCGGATGCGGGCGAGCTTCATCTCGGGCGTGGCCTGGGCCAGGAAATCGTCGACGCCGGCCTCGGCTGCGATCGCCGCCGCCGTGAGCGGGTTGTCACCGGTGATCATGACGGTGCGGATGCCCATCGCCCGCAGTTGCGCGAAACGGTCCTTTATGCCGCCCTTGACCACGTCCTTGAGGAAGATGACGCCGAGGGTTTCGCGTCCCTCCGCGACGACCAGCGGCGTTCCCCCCTTGCGCGAGATCTCGTCGACCGACGCCGTGACCTGATCGGGGCAGATCCCCCCCAGGGCCTCGACCCAGGCCTTCACGTTGGCGGCGGCGCCCTTGCGGATCGAGCGGGCCGGCGATCCGTCGGCGGCGCCGAGGTCCACGCCGCTCATGCGCGTCTGCGCGGTGAACGGCACGAATGTCGCGCGCTGCGACGAGAGATCCCGGCCGCGCAGGTTGAACCTCTCCTTGGCGAGGACGACGATGCTGCGGCCCTCCGGCGTCTCGTCGGCAAGCGAGGCGAGCTGGGCGGCGTCGGCCAGCCGCTCCAGGGAGACGCCCGGCGCGGGCAGGAACTCGGAGGCCATCCGGTTTCCGAGGGTGATCGTGCCGGTCTTGTCCAGCAGCAGCACGTCGATGTCGCCGGCGGCCTCGACGGCGCGCCCGCTCATCGCGAGGACATTGCGCTGGAGCAGGCGGTCCATGCCGGCGATGCCGATCGCGCTCAGGAGTCCGCCGATCGTGGTCGGAATCAGGCAGACGAGCAGCGCGATAAGCGCCGTGATCGTGAACGAGACGTTCGAGTACACGCCGAAGGGCTTGAGCGTGATGATGACGAGCAGGAAGATGAAGGTGAGCGCCGAGAGCAGGATCGTGAGCGCGATCTCGTTGGGCGTCTTCTGGCGCGTGGCGCCCTCGACGAGGCTGATCATGTGGTCCAGGAACCCCTCGCCTGGATTCGCCGTTATGCGGATCAGCAGGTGGTCCGAGAGGACGCCGGTTCCCCCCGTCACGGCGCTCCGGTCGCCGCCCGCCTCGCGGATCACGGGCGCGGATTCGCCGGTGATGGCGGACTCGTCGACGGAGGCCGCCCCCTCGATGACCTCGCCGTCCCCGGGGATGAGCTCCCCGGCGACCACGGCGACGAGGTCCCCCTTGCGGAGCTGCGAGGCGTCCACGGATTCCGTCGTCCCGTCCTTGCGCCGGCGCTTGGCGACAAGCTGCTTGCGGGAGGCCCTCAGGGCGCGGGCCTGCGCCTTGCCGCGGCCCTCCGCCACCGCCTCCGCGAAATTGGCGAAGACAACCGTGAAGAGCAGCCAGAGGGCGATCTGCAGGACGTAGCCAAAGGGCTCCTTTGCGGTGAACAGCTGCTGGAAGGTGAGGACCGCGCCGACCAGGGTCACGAACATGACCGGGTTCTTGAGCTGCAGGCGCGGATTCAGCTTGGTGAACGAGTCCACGATGGCCTTCTTCATGATGTCGCGGTCAAAGAGGGAAATCGACTTGGTGCTCATGGTGGGCGATGGACGGGTGGAAGGGTGAGGGGACCGCGGTTCAGAACAGGGTGCCGGCGCCCATGAGGTAGTGCTCAACGATGGGTCCGACCGCCAGGGCGGGCAGGAACGTGAGCGCGCCGACGAGGACCACGGTGCCGATGAGGAGGACGATGAACGTCGCGCCCTCGGTCTTGAACGTCCCGGCGCTCGAGGGGATGAGCTTCTTTCCGGCGAGGTTGCCGGCGAGGGCAAGGATGGGGACGATCATCAGGAAGCGCCCGACGAGGGCCGCGATGCCGAGCGTCGTGTCCCAGTGGGGGTTGCCGTCCGCGGGGGCCGCGGTCAGGCCCGCGAAGGCGCTGCCGTTGTTGCCGACGTTGGAGCTGAAGGCGTAGAGGATCTCGCTGAAGCCGTGCGGCCCCGCGTTGTTGAGCCCGGCCTGCCCCCAGTCGGTCACGCTGGCCCAGGCGGTGAAGCCCAGGATGGTGGCCGAGAGGACCATGAGGACGAGCATGACCAGCTTGACGTCATACGCCTCGATCTTCTTGCCGAGGTACTCCGGCGTGCGTCCGACCATCAGGCCCGCGATGAACACGGCCAGGACGACGAAGATGAGCATGCCGTAGAGGCCGGCGCCGACGCCGCCGAAGATCACCTCGCCGGTCTCGATGTTGAACAGGGGGACGAGTCCGCCGATCGGCGTGAAGGAGTCGTGCATGGCGTTCACCGCCCCGCACGAGGCGTCGGTCGTGATGGTGGCGAACAATGCGGAGCTGAAGATGCCAAAGCGCACCTCCTTGCCCTCCATGTTCCCGTCCGTCGCGGCGACCCCCAGCTTCTGGTGGATCGGGTTGCCGGAGGACTCGGCCTTCCAGCAGACGAGGACGCCGCAGACGAACATCGCGAACATGGCGCCCCAAACGGACCATCCATGCCTCTGGTTCTTGACCATGCGGCCCAGGTAGTAGGTGAGCGCGCTCGGGATCGCGAAGATCGAGAGCATCTGGATGAAGTTCGAGAGCGGCGTGGGATTCTCGAAGGGATGCGCGGCGTTGGCGTTGGTGTAGCCGCCGCCGTTCGTGCCGAGCATCTTGATCGCGATCTGCGAGGCCACGGGACCCTGGACGATCGTCTGGGTTTCGACCGACTGGTCGACCATGGCAGGCGTCTTGCCGTCGGCCGCCATCACGGGCTTTCCGGCGGCATCGACCTTCGGGACCTGGATCGTGAAGGGCTCGTACGTCTTTGCGACCGTGTAGGGCTTGAAGTTCTGGATCATGCCCTGCGAGACGAGGAAAAGGGCGAACACGAGGCAGATCGGCACGAGCACGTAGTAGGTGATGCGCACCGTGTCCGTCCAGAAGTTGCCGATGGTCTTCACCGACTGGCGGGCGATCCCGCGCACGAGCGCGGCCGCGACGGCGATGCCGGCGGCCGCCGACATGAAGTTGTGGATCACCAGGGCGACCATCTGCGAGAAATACGACATGGTCGACTCGCCGGTGTAGCTCTGCCAGTTGGTGTTGGTCGTGAAGCTCGCCGCGGTGTTGAAGGCGAGGTGGGGCGCCAGGCCGGGGAATCCCTGGGGATTGAGGGGGAGGTGATCCTGGTAGCGCAGGATGAAGTAGGTGGCCAGCATCCCCACGAGGCTGAAGGCCAGCAGCGACATCGTGTAGCCGATCCAGCCCTGCTCCTTGAGCGGATCGATGCCGCAGACGCGGTACGTCAGCCTCTCGATGGGCTTGACGATCCTGTCGAGCCATGTGCGGCCCTGCGCATCGAGGACCTGCACCAGGTAGAGCCCGAGCGGCTTCGTGATGAGCAGGAGCGCGCCGACGTAGAGCGCGAACTGGAGCCAGGCGTTGGGATTGTTCATGTGCGGAATGCCCTAGAACTTCTCGGGCCGCAGGACCGCGACGACGAGGTAGGCGAGGCAGGCGAGGGCGATCAGGCCTATGAGGATGTTTTCCATGGGAGAGCCGGGATGGGTCGGGTTCAGCGCACCTTCTCGCAGAAATATGCGTAGGCCGCGGCGATGACGAAGAACGCGATCGATATCGCGATGAAGGAGGTGTCGCTCATGGGAGGGACTCCGCGAACGGGGCGGGGGCGGGCTCCGCGGACGCGAGCGGAAGGCGTTCATTCAGGTTCATGCCCGCACCCTAGCATCAGGACGGCAAGGACCCTAGTTAATTACCGAATCCAAACCGCTAAGATTGTGCTAAGGGCGCGCGTCTCCCCCGGGTCACCCGCCTCGCTCGGGATTTCGGGGTCACCAATCGGCCCGTGCGCCCGCGCTCGCCAGGCGCGGCGGCGCGATGCTGAACACCCCCGCCGCGCTGTGCGCGGTCTCAACCTCGGCATTGGCCAGGTTGTCCACGCTCAAGAAGACCTCGGCGTGGCTCGAGAGAATGAGGCGCAGCGACGCGTCCACGACGGTGGCCGCGGCGAGCGGAAGCTGGTTCAGGTCGTCATCGAACTGGGGGCCTGTGTGGCGGACGCGGGCCGTGAGGAACGCCCTCTTGATCGGGTGCCACGCCAGCCCCAGCGACGCGTTCCAGCGGGGCACCTCCGGAAGCGTGAGCCCGACCAGGCCGGGCGCCACCGACGCCGCGGCGACGGTGGCCTCCTCGTCGAGGACGGATAGCTCAAGGCTCCACGCGTCCGATTGTCTCCACGTCGCTCCGAGCTGCGCTCCCTCGGTGTCGACGCGCCCGAGGTTCAGCCTCTCCTGGCCCACGCTCCCGGCGGCCAGCGTGCCGAATCCCGGAAACGTCCCCGGCCCCTGCACCAGCGTCACGTTGTCCACCGGGTCCTCGAGGCGCGCCGCGAATCCCTCCAGCGCCACGCGTAGGCGGCCCTGGGTCCATGTCGCGCCGACCTCCCCGCTGTCGGCGTGCTCGGTCGACAGGTCCGGGTTGGCCTCGGTGATCGTCGAGCCCACGCGAAACGGCCGGTAGAGCTCGTTCAGGGTCGGCTCCCGGAACGCCCTCTGCCCGCCGAGGTGGAACTCAAGCTCGCCCGACGCCGCCCAGGTGACCCCCGCGCTCGGGCTGAACTCGGTGCCGGTTCGGGTGGGATAGATGTCCTCGAGGAGAAGGCCGCCCGTTGGGAGGCTCGTGTTCCTCAGGTGCCCGTCGCTGTCCTCCCACCGGTCGAGGCGCACGCCCGCGAGGAGGTTCACCGAGGCCCCGAGCGGCTGGCTGCGCTCGGCGAAGAGCCCGGCGAACGTCTGGCGCCCCCCGGCGAAGCGCTGCTCCGTGTAGTCGCCCTTTGCGTACGAAAAGTCCTCCCGCGTCTCCCCCCGGATGTCCCGGAAGTCGCCGCCGGCCGTCGTCGTTCCACCGGCGGGATCGGCCCAGGTCGAGGACCCGGCGACTCCCACGGCGGTCGTCGGCACGGCGAACTGGTCGCTCGCCGGGGTCTCCGCGGTGCGCGCGGCGTTCACCGAGCTGAAGGTCTGCGAGGCCCCCTGGTCCTGCAGGTACGCGGTCGCGGTCCACGATTCGTCCGGGTCCGCATGGCCCGAGAGGCCGAGCGACCCGAACACCTCGCGGGTCCGGTTCTGCTGGTAGGCGGTCCCGTTGTCGCGCCATTCGTCGAAGCTCCGGAGCGTGACCGTCGCGGCCACGCTCTTCCCGAGCGATCCCCGCCAGCGGGCCGACGCCGAGTCGTGGCGGCTGGCCGCGTCGATGTCCACCGGCCCGCGCTCCCCCGGGGCGATGAGGATCGTCCCGTCCGTCGCGAATTCCTGGCCCCGCAGCTCGAGCACGCCCGGCCCGAGGGCGAACGCCTCGGTGAACACCGCGCTCCGGGTGTCAAAGTCGCCCAGCCGGACCACCGCGTCGCCGGAGCCCGCGGCGGGCTGCGTGGAGAAGAGCTGGATGACGCCCGCGAGCGAGGCATTGCCCCAAGCCGACGCGCCCCCGCCCGGGACGATCTCCGCCCGCGCGATCGAATCGACCGGCAGGAGGCTCCACGGGACCCAGCCGCCGAACGGATCGTTGAGCGGCACGCCGTCGAGAAGCACGAGCGAGCGGCTCGCCCCGCTGGGGCCGAGGCCCCGCAGCGACACGCCCTGCGACGTGGGGTTGGCCGTCATGCTGTCGTTCCTGCGAAAAAGACTGAAGTCCGCCGAGCCCCGGAGCGCGTCGTCGACGGTCAGGTTCGAGCCGTCGCTGAACGCGTCCCCCTGGATGAGCTCGACCGTGAAGGGCACCTGGGAGGCGGGCTCGGGCGCGCGCGTGGCGCTGACCGTCAACGGATCCAGCGTCTGGACCTGTGCGAAGGCCGCGGGCACGACGATAAGCGCTGCGAGTTCTCGGATGAGGCGCACCGCGCCCAGTGACCACGCTTTGACGGCGGAGGCAAGCAACGTCTTCGGGGGCAGGGTCTTCCTGAAACGCTCCGGTGGGCCGCGCGCGGGGTGGCCGCGAATTCGCTTCTTTACGGAAGGCGTCCGTTTTCCATTCTCATCCTGCGATGAATCCTCAATCGGCGGCGGCGGTGCGCGGAGCGCTCGGCATGGGCCGGTTCTTGGCACGGGCCGCAGGGATCCTCCTGACCCTCGGGATTGCCGGCGCGGGGGCGGCTGATCCCATGACGATCCATGCCGACCTTCGGTCCGCACCGCAGGGGCTGCTGCGTGCGACCATGAGCATTCCCGTCACGGCGGGCCCCCTGACGCTGCTGTACCCGAAATGGATCCCGGGCGAGCACAGCCCGTCGGGGCCGATTACGAACCTGTCAGGCATCGAGATCTCCGCAGCCGGCCGCCCGCTTTCGTGGCGGCGCGACCTCGAGCGGATGTACGCCCTTCACGTGGACGTGCCGCCGGGGGTGTCCCGGATCGAGGTGAGCACGGAATACCTCGGGCCCACCAGCGGCTCGTTCGGCGCCGGCCCCGCGACGACGCCCAGGCAGGCCGTCCTGAACTGGCAGCTCGTGACGATGTACCCGCAGGGGGCGGCGGCCGCTGACATCACCGTCCAGCCGAGCGTGACCGTGCCCGACGGCTGGGGCGTCGGCACGTCCCTGGCGATCGAATCGGCGGCGGGGGCGACAACGGAGTTCAAGCCGCTCTCGCTGGAGATGCTGATCGACCAGCCGGTGATCACGGGCGCCTATTTCAAGCGGTTCGACCTGACCCCCGGCTCGACGCCCGGGCACTTCATCGACACCGCGGCCGACAGCCCGGAGGCGCTGGCGATGAACGACGCCCGGACCCGGGCGTTCGCCCGCGTGCCGCTTGAGTACGCGGCCCTGATGGGGATCCGCCACTACGAGACCTACCATTTTCTTCTCGCGCTTTCCGATCACTACAGCCCCAACGGGGTCGAGCACCACCAGACCTCCGACAACCGTTCCGTGGAGCGCTCGCTGATCGACGACGACCTGTTTCCCGGCTTCGCCGGCCTCCTCACCCACGAGTATTTCCACTCGTGGAACGGGAAATTCCGCCGGCCGGAGGACCTGCTCAGCCCGGACTACCAGAAACCGATGTATACCGACCTGCTGTGGGTATACGAGGGGCTGACCGAGTATTATGGCAACGTGATGGCCGCCCGGGCCGGCCTGCTGTCGGCCGACGAATACCGCGAGAATCTTGCGGCGACGGCCGGACGGGCGGAAGGCGAGAAGGGCCGCACCTGGCGCTCGCTCCAGGATACGGCCGACGCGGCGCAGCTCCTCTACTTTGCGTCCCCCGCATGGTCCTCCCGCCGCCGCAGCGTGGACTACTACGACGAAGGCGAGCTGATCTGGCTCGAGGCGGACGCGCTGATCCGCGGGCAGACCCACGGGGCCCGGAGCCTCGACGACTTTTCCCGGATGTTTTTTGGCGACGGGGCGAGCGGGCCGGTCGACCCGGCGAGGGTTCCCGGTGAAAAACCACGGGTCGTGCCCTACCAGGCGGGGGATGTCTACGCGGCCCTGAACCGGGTGCTTCCCCACGACTGGCAGGCGTTCTTCTCCGAACGCCTCAACACGCTGAGACCGCTCCCCCCGCTTGAGGGAATCGCCCTCGCGGGATCGAAGGTGGTGTACACCGAGAAGCCGAATGGGCTGATCGCGTCCTTCGACAAGACGGGCCACCAGCTCGACCTGACCTATTCGCTGGGCATGGTGCTGGACGACGAGAAATCCAGCATCATCGACGTCATCCCCGGCTCGGCGGCGGACCAGGCGGGCCTCGTGCCCGACATGAACATCGTGGCCGTCAACGGGCGGAAATTCTCCGACGAGCTGCTGAAGGCGGCGATCGCCGCGGGCAAGGCGGGGGCCCCCATCGAGCTCCTGACGGAGAACGCGACCTTCTTCACCACCCACCGCCTCAACTATGCCGGCGGCCTCGTGTACCCGCACCTCCAGCGCACCGACGGGGCGCCGGACCTGATCGGGGCGATCATCGCGGCACGGGCGAAATAGCCGGCGGCGGGGCGGGCCGCGTCCCCGTTCAAAATCGACATTCGGCGCAAGAGCCGCTCACTTGGTGCTCCCCAACACCCACCCATGGCGTTTGTAACCCCGGCGACCCTTGCGGACAGATACGACGTTGTCGTTGTCGGATCCGGCGCGGCCGGCGGCCAGTCGGCCTACACGCTCTCGATGGACGGCGCGCGGGTGCTCATGGTCGAGGCGGGCCGCAACTACGACCCGGTGTCGGAGACGGCGATGTTCCAGACGAACGACGCCGCGCCGCTTCGCGGAGCGGCGACGCCCGACAAGCAGGGGGGCTTCTTCGACGCCACGGTGGACGGCGGCTGGACGGTTGCCGGCGAGCCCTACACGAACGCGTCCACGGAGGAGGGGCGGCAGTTCAAGTGGTGGCGCCCGAGGATGCTCGGCGGCCGCACGAACCACTGGTCGCGCCACGCGTTGCGCAATGGCCCCTACGACTTCAAGCCGCACAGCCGCGACGGGCTCGGGTTCGACTGGCCGATATCCTACGGGGATGTCGCCCCCTATTACGACAAGGTGGAGATGCTGATCGGCGTCTACGGGACCAATGACGGGCTCGAGAACACGCCGGACTCGCCGGAAGGCGTCCTGCAGCCCCCCCCGAAGGCGAGGATAGGGGAGCTCCTCGCGCGCCAGCGCGGGCGAAAGCTGGGGATTCCCGTGATCCCCATCCGACGCGCGGTCCTCACGAGGCCCCTCGACCACCGGACCCTCCCGGCAAGGCTCCATCCCGGCAATGCCAAGGCCCAGCGTATCCTGGCCGAGGACATGCAGAACAGGGCCGCCTGCTTCTGGGCGACGCGGTGCGAGCGCGGATGCTCCATTCGCGCCAACTACCAGTCGACGACGGTCCACATCCCGCCGGCGCTCGCCACGGGCAACCTCGACATCCTCGCGGACGCCATGGTGCGCGAGGTGCTGGTGGACCCGGCGGGAAAGGCGACGGGCGTCGTCTTCATCGACAAGCGGACGGGCCTGGAGCACCGCGCGTCGGCGCGCGTCGTCGTCCTGGCGGCAAGCGCCTGCGAGACGGTCCGCCTCCTCCTCAACTCGAAGTCGAACCGGTTCCCCGCCGGCCTCGCGAACTCGAGCGGACTCGTCGGCAAGTACATCATGGACACGGTGGGCGGCAACTGGGGCGGCCAGATCCCGCTCCTCGAGAACCTGCCGCCGCACAACGAGGACGGTGCGGGCGGCCTGCACGTCTATGCACCGTGGTGGCTCTACAAGGAGCAGAAGGCCGGAAAGCTGGGCTTCGCCCGCGGCTACCACATCGAGTTCGGGACGGGAAAGGGCATGCCGGGGGGCCGCATGGGCTTCGGGAACGACACGGGCGGCCGCACGAGCTACGGCACCCGGCTGAAGGAGGACGCCCGCCGCTACTACGGCTCCTACATCGGGTTCTCGGGAAGGGGCGAGATGGTCCCCAATGACGACTCGTTCTGCGAGATCGACCCCAAGGTCGTCGACAAGTGGGGCATCCCGGTCCTGCGCTTCAGCTGGAAGTGGTCTGAGCACGAGATCCGGCAGGCGGCGCACATGCAGCGGACGTTCGCGGACTGGATCGAGGCGATGGGAGGCGTCAACCACCGGGCGCCGAGCCCCGACGGCCGCAAGGCGATCTCCGCGGGGGGGGCCGTCATCCATGAGGTCGGCGGCACCATCATGGGGGCCGCCCCGGCGGCGTCGGTGACGAATTCCTGGTCGCAGACCTGGGACGTGAAGAACCTCTTCGTGGCCGACGGGGCCGTGTTCGCCTCGAATGCCGACAAGAACCCGACGCTCACGATCATGGCCCTGGCGTGGCGGACCGCCGACCGGATCCTGGACGAGATGCGCCGGGGAAACCTGTGATGCGCCGCGGGGGCGCATTCCGTCGAGGCGAAGATTGAATTGGCGGCGCGTTCCCCCACCGTAGCCAGGCACCCACCCCATGGCGTTCATCACCCCGGCATCCGTTGAGGACAGATACGACGTCATCGTGGTCGGGTCGGGAGCGGGCGGGGGCCAGGCGGCCTACACGCTCACGATGGACGGCGCGCGGGTCCTCATGATGGAGGCGGGCCGCAACTACGACGCCACCGCCGAGACCCCGATGTTCCAGACGTTCGGCGACGCGCCGCTCCGCGGCGCGGCGACCCCCGACAAGCAGCGCGGGTTCTACGACGCGACGGTCGGCGGCGGGTGGTCGATCCCCGGCGAGCCGTACACGAACGGTCCCGCGGAGGCGGACCGGCAGTTCAAGTGGTGGCGCGCGAGGATGATGGGGGGCCGCACGAACCACTGGTCGCGCCACGCGCTGCGCAACGGCCCCTACGACTTCAAGCCGCGCAGCCGCGACGGGCTCGGCTTCGACTGGCCGGTCTCCTACGAGGACGTCGCCCCCTACTATGACCGGGTGGAGATGCTGATCGGGGTCTACGGGACGAACGAGGGCCTCGAGAACACCCCCGACTCGCCGGAAGGGGTGCTCCTTCCCCCTCCCAAGGCGAGGATCGGAGAGCTCCTGGCGCGCCAGCGCGCCCGCAGGATCGGGGTCCCCGTCATCCCGGTGCGCCGGGCGGTGCTCACGAGGCCCCTCGACCACCGGACCCTCCCGGCAAAGCTCCACCCGGGCAACGCGAGGGCCCAGCGGATCCTGGCCGAGGACATGCAGAACCGGGCGGCGTGCTTCTGGGCGACCCAGTGCGAGCGCGGATGCTCCATTCGCGCCAACTACCAGTCGACGACCGTCCACCTGCCGCCGGCGCTCGCCACGGGCAACCTCGACGTCCTCGCGAACGCCATGGTGCGCGAGGTCCTGCTCGACCCGTCGGGAAAGGCGACGGGCGTGGCCTACATCGACAAGACGACGGGCCTCGAGCACCGCGCCTCGGCGCGCGTCATCGTGCTTGCGGCGAGCGCCTGCGAGACGGTCCGCCTGCTCCTCAACTCGAAGTCCAACCGGTTCCCCAACGGGCTGGCGAACTCGAGCGGGCTGGTCGGCAAGTACATCATGGACACCGTCGGCGCGACCTGGGGAGGGCAGATCCCGCTCCTCGAGAACCTGCCCCCGCACAACGAGGACGGGGCGGGGGGAAGCCACGTCTACACGCCGTGGTGGCTCTACAAGGAGCAGAAGGCGGGGAAGCTGGGCTTTGCGCGGGGCTACCATGTCGAGTTCGGGACGGGAAAGTCGATGCCGTCGGGCCAGATGGGATTCGGCAAGGACATGGGCGGCCGGACGACCTACGGCGGCCGGCTCAAGGAGGACGCCCGCCGCTACTACGGCTCCTTCATAGGGTTTTCGGGAAGGGGGGAGATGATCCCCAACGCCGACTCCTTCTGCGAGATCGACCCGAAGGTGGTCGACAAGTGGGGCATCCCGGTCCTGCGCTTCACGTGGAAATGGTCCGAGCACGAGATCCGGCAGGCGGCCCACATGCAGCGGACCTTCGCCGACTGGATCGCGGCGATGGGAGGGGTCAACCCCAGGGAGCCCGACCCCGACGGGCGAACGTCGATCCTGCCGGGGGGAGGCATTTCCCACGAGGTCGGCGGCGCCATCATGGGAGCCTCCGCGTCGGACTCGGTCACGAATTCCTGGTGCCAGGCGTGGGACGTGAAGAACCTCTTCGTGGCCGACAGCGCGGTGTTCGCCTCGAGCGCCGACAAGAACCCGACGCTCACGATCATGGCCCTTGCATGGCGCGCCGCCGACCGGATCCTGGACGAGATGCGCAGGGGCAACCTATGACGATGCGGGGCGCACCCAGGCCGGCTCCGGCGGCCCGCAATCGGGGTGGACATCGACCTAAAGTCGCTCTCCCTTAGCATTTCCAAATACTATCCTATGGCGTTTATAACCCCGGCGTCCGCGGCGGACAAATATGACGTGATCGTGGTCGGATCCGGCGCGGCCGGCGGCCAGGCGGCCTACACGCTCGCGATGGACGGCGCTCGGGTCCTCATGATCGAGGCTGGCCGCAACTATGATCCCAGGTCGGAGACGCCGATGTTCCAGACAAACGATGCGGCGCCCCTTAGGGCGGTCGGGACGCCCGACAAGGCGTTCGGCTTCTATGACGCCACGGTGGACGGGGGCTGGAGCGTGCCCGGCGAGCCCTACACGAACGCGTCCATGGAGCATGGCCGCGAGTTCAAGTGGTGGCGGGCGAGGATGCTCGGCGGCAGGACCAACCACTGGGGGCGCATCGCGCTCCGCAACGGCCCCTACGATTTCAAGCCGCGCAGCCGCGACGGTCTCGGTTTCGACTGGCCCATTTCCTACGAGGACGTCGCGCCGTACTACGACAAGGTCGAGATGCTGATCGGCGTCTATGGCTCCAACAGCGGGCTTGAGAACACGCCCGACTCGCCGGACGGCTGCCTGCTGCCCACGCCGAAGGCGAGGATAGGCGAGCTTCTCGTGCGCCAGCGCGGGCGCAGGCTGGGGATTCCCGTGATCCCCATCCGCCGGGCCGTCCTCACGCAGCCGCTCGACCACCGGACCATCCCTGCCAAGCTTCATCCCGGCAACGCGAAGGCCCAGCGGGTCCTGGCCGAGGACATGCAGAACAGGGCGGCCTGCTTCTGGGCCACGGCGTGCGGAAGGGGATGCTCGATACGGGCAAACTACCAGTCGACGACGGTCCACCTGCCCCCGGCGCTGGCCACGGGCAACCTGGACATCGTCACCAACGGGATGGCCCGGGAGGTGACGCTGGACCCCGCCGGAAAGGCCACGGGCGTGGCCTACATCGACAAGACGACGGGCCTCGAGCACCACGCCTCGGCGCGCGCGGTGGTCCTGGCGGCGAGCGCCTGCGAGACGGTGCGCCTGCTCCTCAACTCGAAGTCCAACCGCTTCCCCAACGGCCTGGCGAACTCAAGCGGGCTCGTGGGGAAGTACATCATGGACACGGTCGGCGCGGACTGGGGGGGCCAGATACCGATTCTCGAGAACCTTCCTCCGCTCAACGAGGACGGGGCGGGCGGGGAGCACGTCTACACGCCCTGGTGGCTCTACAAGGAGCAGATCGCCGGCAAGCTGGGCTTCGCGCGCGGGTACCATGTGGAGATCGGGACGGGGCGCGGGATGCCCGGTGGGTACGCGCCCTACCTGCCCAGCTCCGGGGGACGGACAACCTACGGCGCAAGGCTCAAGCAGGACGCCCGCCGCTACTACGGCTCCAATGTCTGGCTCACCGGGCGGGGCGAGATGATCCCGAACGCGGACTCGTTCTGCGAGATCGACCCCAAGGTCGTCGACAAGTGGGGCATCCCGGTGCTGCGCTTCCACTGGAAGTGGTCCGAGCACGAGATCCGGCAGGCGGCCCACATGCAGCGGACCTTCGCCGACTGGATCGTGGCGATGGGCGGCACAAACCGCAAGGAGCCCGATCCCGACGGGCGCAAGGGGATCGAGCCCGGGGGTTCCATCATCCACGAGGTGGGGGGCACCATCATGGGAGCCGCCCCGGCCACGTCGGTGACCAATTCCTGGTCGCAGGCCTGGGACGTGAAGAACCTCTTCGTGGCCGACGGGGGCGTGTTCGCCTCGAACGCGGACAAGAACCCCACCTTGACGATCATGGCGCTGGCATGGCGCACCGCCGACCGCATCCTCGACCAGATGCGCAAGGGAAACTTCTAGGAAACGACCACACCCATCCCGATGAATACTCCAGAACCCATCCGCATCGACCGGCGCGTAGCGATCAAATGGATGCTCACGGCCAGCGCCGGGGCGATGCTCATCCGGACGCCGTCCTTTGGGGGGGTGGCCCCCGAGACCGCCGCGTCCGCCGCCGGAAGGCCGGCGACCGGCTACGGCACGGATCCCGACCTGGTCAAGGGCTACAAGCCCGGCGACCTCTGGCCTCTCACGTTCACGGCGGCCCAGCGCCGCGAGGCCGCGGCCCTGTGCGACATCATGATCCCCGCGGACGACCACTCGCCCAGCGCGTCGGCCGTGGGCGTGACGGACTTCATCGACGAATTCGTCAGCGCGCCGTATCCGGACAACGTTCGGGACGGCAAGAAGATCGTCGACGGCCTTGCGTGGCTTGACGCCGAGTCGACCAGGCGCTTCGGCGCGGTCTTCGCGGATGCGTCGGCCGGCCAGCAGGCCTCGCTCTGCGACGACATCGCGCCCGAGGAGCCCGCGAATCCCGACCTCAAGGCCGCCGCAGACTTCTTCAAGCGGTACCGGAACCTGGTCGCCAGCGGGTTCTACACGACGCCCGTGGGCATGAAGGACATCGGCTATGTCGGCAACGTGCCGCTCGCGCGGTTCGAGGGCCCCCCCGCCGACCTCGTCGAGAGGCTCGGCCTGACGGACGAGGTGAAGTGGTGAGCCCTGCCGGCGCCTAGACGGTCTTGGGCAGTGGGACGCCGAGGTCGACCGCGTGGGGATGGTGGCGCTTGGCGCGGAACAGCTGCGCGCGCCGGCTGAGCATCCTGTCCAGCTTGTCGGCGAGGAGCGACACGGCCTTGTGGCATTCGTCGGACTCGACGCAGGCGTTCATCGCGGGGCCGTTGATGGTGACATGGCCCTTCGCCTTGAAACGAGTGCCGTAGTCCTCCTTCGGGTCGCATTCGAGCTCCACGCGCAGGCGCAGGATGCGCTCCTCATGGCGGAACAGCCGCTCGGCCTTCTCCTGGACAAACGTTTTGAGGGACGGCGTGAGTTCGAGGTGGATGCCCGAGACGATCAGTTCCTGCTGGTTTTGTCTGTTCATGGGTGTGCGCTTGATTCTTGTTTGACTCGACGCAAAGTGACCGAGGACCGAAGCGGAATAATCAACCCCTGCCATTCAATGCCGACGCCCGACGCCGCTCTCAATAGCTTCTCCGCGGTCATCATCACGGGCGGATCTTCCGGAATTGGAAAATCGTTCATTGAACTATGCTCGAAGATGCGCCCGGGGCTCGCTTTTTGCAACCTATCTCGGCGCGCGCCGGTCATCACCGGTACACAGCTTAATCTGCGCCATGTCGCCTGTGATCTTTCCAAGCCGGCGGACGTGGAAAGCGCGGTTTCGGCCATCGGGGATTTCCTGGCGCGCGAGGCGCCGGCCGGGCGGATACTCCTCGTCAACAACAGCGGCTTCGGCGTCTACGGGCTCTTCCCGGAGCCGGGGATAGCCCAGCAGCTTGAGATGGTCGACGTCAACGTGCGCGCCGTCCTCCATCTGACGGGCGCGCTCATGCCGGCCATGAAGGCGCGCGGAGGGGTGATCGTGACCGTGGCCTCGACGGCCGCGTTCCAGCCGACGGCCTACCTTGACACCTACGGGGCGACCAAGGCCTTCGTGCTTCACTGGAGCCTCGGCCTCAACGAGGAGCTCCGCGGGACGGGGGTGAGCACCCTCGCGGTGTGTCCCGGACCCACCTCGACCGAGTTCTTCAGGCGCGCGGGGCTCGCCGAGGGCTCGGTGCCCGATGCGCTCGGGGAAACCAGCGAGCAGGTCGTCATGGCCTCCCTGCGGGCCATAGCGGCCGGCAAGGCGATGGTGGTGAGCGGCTGGAAGAACAAGCTCCAGGCGGCCGTGGTGACCAAGCTTCCCAAGCCGCTGGCCGCCAGGCTCGCGGCGGCCGTGCTGGCGCGGACGCGGAAAAGCAGGATGAAGCCGTGAGCGACGGCGGCCACGGCGGGCCCCGGGCGTCCGCGTGGCCCAGGCGCCTTTCGCAGGGACCCGCCAGGATGATCGCGCCCGCGGAGCTGCGGACGTGGATTGTCCACGAGGACGACCGGCTCCTCGTCGTCGACAAGCCGGGCGATGTCGTGTGCCACCCCTCGAAGCACGGCCCCTGGTCAAGCCTCGTAGGGGCCGCGCGCGAGCACACCGGGCTCGGAATGGTCCACCTGGTCTTCAGGCTCGACCGGGAGACGAGCGGGGTCGTCGTGCTGGCGAAGGATCCGGCCATGGCGGCACGCCTGCAGACGGCCATGCAGGAGCGCCGGGTGGGGAAGGCCTACGTCGCGCTGCTCACCGGGGAGCTCACCGGCGCGGTGACCGTCGACCAGCCGCTCGGCGCCGACACGTCGAGCCCCGTCTTCATCAAGTCGGCCGTTCGCGGGGACGGCCAGCCGTCGGTGACCCGGTTCGAGGCCCTTTCGCGGGCGGGGGGCTTCACGCTCGTCCGGGTCACGACCGAGACGGGCCGCAAGCACCAGATCCGGGCCCATGCCCGATGGCTGGGCCACCCCGTCGTGGGGGACAAGATCTACGGGCCCGACGACCGCCTCTACCTCGAGTTCATCGACGGGGGCTGGACGCCCGGGCTTGAGGCGCGCCTGCTCCTGCCCCGCCAGGCCCTCCACTGCGCCCGCATCGACCTTGGGGGCGCCGGCATCCCGTTCGTCTTCGAGGCACCGCTGCCGGCGGACATGCTCGGTTTCTGCCGGCGCCACGGCCTGGACGCCGCGAAGGCGGCCGCCGCCTTGGCTTGATTTCACGCGCCGGGAAGGGTGGGCGCAGGGAGCGGCCGGCATATCGCGCCCTAGGTCCTTTTCAGGACGGCCACCGACTGGCCGAGGTTGCCCATTCGTCCCATGCGCATCCCGCTCTCCCAGCGGATCTCCTCCGGGATGGGGATGTGCGGCGTGTCCCCGTCGAAGAGCTGGACGATCTCGAAGCCCGAGTCCCCGGCCCACGCCCGTATCGCGTCGCGATCGATGAACTGGTTCAGGTGCTGGCCCGGGGCGCAGTTGTCCACCGTCGTTATGAAAGCGGTCCAGTGGGATCGGATTCGGAATTCCAGGAAGGAGAACACCAGCTGGCCGCCGGGCCTGAGCACCCGCGCGGATTCCCTGAAGTAGCGGAAGATGTCCTCGTGGAGCAGGTGGGTGAACACGGAGAAGAAGCATACGAAGTCGGCCGCTCCGGCCCCGCACGGGATGCCCGTCCCCTCGGAGCACACGAAGCTCCAGTCCGGCCGCCCGGAGATCTCGGAGGCGTACTCAACCATGCACTCGACGACGTCGCATCCGACGTACCGGATGCGCGGGAACGGAGCCAGCTGCACCGAAAGGCGCCCGCTGCCGCAGCCGACATCGACCACCAGCTGCCCGTCCATGAGCCCCAGCGAGCGAAGAAGGTGGTGCTCGAGCTTGCCCACGGCCATGAACTCCCCGCCTATCGCCGCCCGCATCGCCTCCTCCTTCTCAAGGCGGGTTTCCAGGGCGGCGACGTGGTCCTGGTACGACTTCTTGTAGTTGGTGACCGTCATGGGCTGCCGATAACACACCGCGCCGCGGGGGCGCGGGTCCTAGCGTTCATGGGAGCGGGGCCCCAGGCCGAGCGACCTTTGGGGGCGGGCGCCGGAAGGTTTCTCGGCCGCCGCCGCGTGCCGGCGCCGGAGCAGCGCGGCCACAAGGGCGATCGACCGGAGGCCGGGACGGCCCGGGCGGGCCCTCAGGTAGAGCTTCAGGATGTTCGGCAGCTGCATGGACTTGATATCGGGGCCGTCGTGCGGCGGATCGTGGAAAATGGAATAGGGTCGTCGTCTCCCTCTTTGTGACAATCGACCCTGGCAAAACCGCCATCGCGCCGCTTTCGCCGGCGCGCCAACCGGGCCGGGTCTCCCCGCGGCTCAGGCGCCCGGGCGGGCGGTCATGAAGGCGATTGCCGCCTGAAGGGCGGCCCGCAGCGCCGCCACGCGCGTCTCGAGCGGCAGCGCCGACGGGGTCTCGATCGTATAGGACAGGCGGGTATGGTGCACCTGCAGGTAGATCGACTCCGGCCACTTTTCGCGCTCGAGGGGGTCCAGGTGCGGGCGGATGATCCCCCCGCTCGCCTCCCGTCCCTCTATGATGGGGCTCTGGTCGATCGGGCAGACCGGCGACACGGCTGCGATCATCGGTCCGGCGAGGCTGGGGCGGCCGTCGGGATTGAGCTCGTAGAGGTAGAACCCGGACGACTCCCAGTCCTCGTGGACGCATACGGCCAGGTCGAAATTCGGCTGGCGCGAAAGCCACCGGACATGGGCCTGGACCTCGGGCGAGGCGAGGTGCCGGTAGTCGCGGTTGAGGTCCGTTCCCGCGGCGTTCTCCCGGGTTCCGCGCGCCAGGCCCTGGGGATTGAGCATCGGGCAGATGAACCAGACGGCCCTGCCGTCAAACTCTCCTGACTCCATCAGCGAGAGAAGGGCGAGGGGAGGGGCGGGCTCGTCCCCATGGATTCCCGAGGACAAATAGATCCGCGGCCGCGGCCCGGCGGTGCGCTTGGTGAGCGCGAGCAGCGGGAAGCCGCCGGATTCGCCGAACGGCTCTGATCTGAACGCGGCCCTGGCGCCTGCGCTCTCAAATCGCGCGGCAAGGGCGAGCGGGTCAAGGGGTGCGGCTTTGACAGCGGACATGGGTTGGTTCTTGCTGGTCCCTCGCCCGAATCACAAGCAGCAATCCACACCCCTTTCGATGTCACAGGTCCGCGTCCGCTTTGCCCCCAGCCCGACCGGCTTTTTCCACATCGGGAGTGCGAGAACGGCGCTGTTCAACTGGCTCTACGCCCGCCACACGGGGGGCGTCTTCATCCTCCGGGTCGAAGACACGGACCAGGCCCGCAACAGCGAGGAGTTCCTCAGCCTGATTTACAACAGCCTGCGCTGGCTCGGCCTCGACTGGGATGAGGGACCCGAGGCCGGCGGGGAGTTTGGGCCGTATCGCCAGAGCGAGCGGGCGCCGGTCTACGCCCAATTCCTGGAGCGCCTGAAGGCCTCGGGACGGACCTACGAGAAGGACGGCGCCCTCCTTTTCAGGATCTCCGGGGAGCCCCAGGTGATCGAGGACGCCATCCGGGGACGGGTCGAGCGGACGGAGGAGAAGGATTTCGTGATCGTGCGTTCGGACGGCAAGCCGGTCTTCCATTTCGTGAATGTCGTGGACGACATCTCGATGCGGGTCACCCACGTCATCCGGGGCGAGGACCACCTGTCGAATACCAGCAAGCACACCGAGCTCTTCAAGGCGCTCGGCGAGCCGATCCCGGTCTACGCCCACATTCCGCTCATCCTGAAGCAGAACGGCCCCGGGAAGATGTCGAAGCGCGACCAGGGCGCCCTCGTGGAGGAGTACCAGAAGAGGGGCTTCCTGCCGGAGGCCCTCGTGAATTTCCTGTGCCTCTTGGGATGGTCCCCCAAGGACGACCGCGAGAAGCTGCCGCTCGCGGAGATCGTCAGGCTCTTCGACTTGCCTGGGGTGAACCAGAGCAATGCGCGCTTCGACGAGAAGAAGCTGGCCCACATGAACATGGTCTACCTCCACGAGATGGTGCCGGAGCGCTGCTTCGTCCTCGCGCGGGACTTCCTCTTCGCGCGGAATTTCTTCCCAGAGGGGGCACCCGACGAGGCCTACCTGCGCGAGGTGATCGCGCTCTGCCAGCCGAAGGTGCGGGCGATCGAGGACCTGCCCGGCTTCATAGGTTATTTCTTCAGCGATGACTTCGCCATCGATCCCAAGGCGAAAGAAAAGGTGTTCGCGAAGGGGGATCCCAAGGGCCGCCTCGGCGAATTGCTCACGTCTATCCCAACGGCCGATTTTAGCAGCGACGCCGCGCTCGAGGTCCTTGTGCAGGGGCTCGCGGCGCAGCACGGCGCGGGGACGGGCGACTACATCCATCCCGCGCGCCTGGCCGTGTCCGGGTCGGGCGTCGGTCCGAGCTTCTACGGGCTGCTGCGGGTGCTCGGCCGGGATCGGGTCGCCGCCAGGATCGGACGGTTTCTTGCAACGGCTTGACGCCTTGTCGGGCGAGCGGTTTGATCCGGCCCCTAAGCTCATTTCGCGGGTGTAGCACAATGGATAGTGTAGCGGCCTCCGAAGCCGTTGATCCGGGTTCGACTCCCGGCTCCCGCACCA